>Ga0207092_1053_pt1 | contig 22832 bp, 18 predicted proteins | sample Alteio_BWMinHeat_48_FD_153533 | JGI IMG/M metagenome (GOLD analysis project Ga0207092, IMG submission 153533) | Enriched cells from forest soil in Barre Woods Harvard Forest LTER site, Petersham, Massachusetts, United States -... | ecosystem: Environmental > Terrestrial > Soil > Temperate forest >... | reverse complement strand
GGCGGGGTATCGATTGCCTCCTGAAAAGCGACAAGTTCCTGAGGGAGCGGGCTGGTCAGGGCGATTTTGGTTCCGGTGCGGGGATGCGCCAGTTCCAGTTGTGTGGCGTGAAGGAAGTTTCTCGGCAGAGACAGCGCCGGACCGGTTCCGTGTTTAAGGCGGTGGGGACGCAGTTCCCGCGGAGCGCCGTACAGGGTATCGCCAACGACGGGATGGCCGATAGACGAGAGATGTACCCGAATCTGATGGGTGCGTCCGGTATCGATCTTGACTTCAACCAGCGTGAATTTGCCGTAGGGGGAGTCGATGCGGCGCGAGACATGGTAGTGGGAGACGGCTTCGCGGCCTCCGGAGTGGCGCGTGGTCATGCGGGTGCGGCGGACGCGATCGCGGCTGATGCTGGCAGAGATGGTGCCGGAGTCCCTCTTGATCCAGCCGTGGACGAGCGCGGCGTACTTCTTCTTTACTTCACGGCGGGCGAATTGATCGGCGAGCTTGCGATGGGATTCGTCGTTCTTGGCGACAACGATCAGGCCGCTGGTTTCTTTGTCGAGGCGATGGACGATGCCGGGGCGCATCTCACCGCCGAGGCCCGAGAGGCTGGCGAAGTGATGCAATAACGCATTGACCAGCGTGCCGCGATTGCGCGCGTCGTCGGTCGCTCCCGCGCCAGCGTGGACCATCATTCCGGCGGGCTTGTTGATGATGGCGAGATCGTCGTCTTCGTAGAGGATGTCGAGCGGGATTTCTTCCGCGACGGCGCGAAGCGGAGGTCGCTCGGCCTGCCCGAGGATCGCGATCCGTTCGCCACCGCGTAATTTCAGGGAGGCCTTCGCGGGTCCGTCATCGACTCGGACCTTTTCTTCGGAGATCATTTGCTGGATCCTTGCCCGACTGACGTCAAGGCGGGATGCGAGGAACTGGTCGAGACGCGTGCCGGCGTCTTCGTCTGTAACTGTGATCGAAGTCTGGAGAACCTCGGCCATTCCCGTGGACAATACTACATTCATGCCGGCTTCGGAGGTGGCGGCAGCTACAATCCCGGCTTCCCCAGAGGGAGAAATGGCATCCAAGCCCGTCGATGCATCGAGCCGCAATTCTTCGACGGGAAAGCGTGTTTGTCTTCATCTTTCTTGTTTGTACAGGGATTTGTACTGCCCAAGTCTCCCAACAAACTGATAACCCATTGCCTGATGCCCCATCGGAAATCGAGTTTCATCCCCATCACGGGGGCGATCCAGCCTCGGACCGTAAGGTCTCCTGGCGTTCCCTGCCCAAAGACTTCCTTCACGATCAGAAGATGGTATGGACATTTCCGCTCGGACTGGTAAAGGGAAAACATTGGGTACCTACGGTTGCCATCGCTGGAGGAACCGCGGTGCTGATTGCGACCGATAAGTACACCGCGCCGTACTTCCGAAACCATCAAGGGCAACTCGATGACATCAACGACCCCTTCAACGCGTATATCACCACGGCGGAAGTGATTGCGGTTCCGGCCGCACTGATGGTCGCCGGGTATAAGCGCCAAGACGATTACCAGGTGCAGACGGCTATCCTCTGTGGCGAGGCGTACGCGAATTCTGCGATCGTAGATCTAGCCATGAAAGCGGTCACGCGCAGGAAGCGGCCCATCGACGTGCCGGTAAACGGATCGTTCAACGATACATTCTTCGCCGGCGGGCAGTCGCCGTTTCGGGGCAGCTCATTCCCGTCGGGGCATGCGGCAGGAGTGTTCTCGGTTGCGACGGTAGTTGCCGAACGATATCACAATCACCGATGGGTTCCATGGCTGGCATATAGCTTCGCCGCGGTCATCAGCTTCTCGCGCGTTACGACCAGCGCCCATTTTGCCTCGGATGTATTCCTGGGCGCGGCGCTAGGTTACACGGCGACAAAATACACCGTCTTGCAGCCGCGATAGCCGCTTCAACCACCGATTAGCGCATCGCGCTAACCGTTCGTGCGGGAGCTGATTTCGATCCGGGGCGTAACCACCAAATCAATCCTCCAACGAGAACCAGTCCGATAGCGATCAACTGAGTGCCGGTTATCGCACCGCCGAAGACGGAGCCGCGGCCAGGATCGTCGCGCAGGTATTCGAGGAAGAAGCGGGCAACGCCGTAGATAAACAGGAATGCACCGAAGATCTGGCCGTCGAATTTTCTGCGCTTCAATAGCCACATCAGGAAGAAGAAGTTGGCGAACTCTACGGCGGATTCAAAAAGCTGGGTGGGTTCGAGGGGAATTCCGAGCGGAGTTCCGGTAATTGAATTTGCCAGCGGATTGCGGAACGTGACAGCCCACCAATGATGGGAAGGTTTGCCATAGCAACATCCGGCGGCAAAACAGCCGATACGGCCGATGGCGTGTCCAAGCGCGAGACCGGGCGCAAAAGCGTCGCAGGTGCCCAGCGCCGGCATGTGATTCCTGCGCACGTACCAGGCGGCGGCGGCAAAGGCCGCGAGAAGGCCTCCGGAGAAAACTCCACCCGATTGCAGCGTGCTGATGCTGAAGATCTCGCTCTTATGTGCGGAGTAGTAACTCCACTCGTTGACGATGTAAAGAGCCTTCGAGCCCAGGATTCCGCAAAGAACGAGCAGAATGCCGAAATTCCAAGCCTTGTCGCCGTTGTAGCCAAGGCGTTCGGAGTTGCGGACGCCTACCCAGAGGCCGAGCAAAACCCCTAGAGAGACGAGGAATCCGTAGGTCGGGAGGAAGAAACTTCCGATATGAAAGAGTTGTGGGAACACTGGTTAATTAGATGCAGGAACGCGAGATTTGCTACTTGGTTAGTCTAGCAGGAGTGGGATCGTGGCCGGAGACGATGCGCGGGAGATCCCTTCGCCTTGCAGCTCAGGGCAGGCTCTTCGCTCCGCCTGAAAAACGGCTCTGCTCAGGATGACGTCCGCCGCTGTTGCACTTCAAGAATTGTAAAAACAAGCCGACCCACTGAGCCGTGTGACGGGGCCGAGAATGAACCCGTCGGTAGACGTTGGGCGCCCGCCGAGACCCTTTAGGCATCTGCGCATGGCGCAGCACTGCTCACCGGATCCTAGTTCGAGTCGAGCTCCCGTTCATTCTGCATTGGTTCAAATATCGGTTACCCGCCATCACCAACCTGGCAGGCCGGCTTTCAAAATGGATGCTAGGGAAAACCTGCGCACTTGGCAAGTGGAAGACAGCAAATAGTTGGCAGAAAGCTTGCAACTAAAGTAACGCGGCATTTACACGAAGGGCGCTATTCAACTTGTCCATAGCGTTTCTGCTTGCTTGTGAACCGCTCCAAGTACTTGATTCTGTTGCGTAGCTTTGAGTGTATACTCTGGAGTCAATTTTGGGGTAAAAGCGCGGTCGTCTGCGAATCGACGATGCGCTGGAGCGATGTCAACCGATGTCGAGGCTGCGCACGACCGCAATTGCGGCGGCGTCAATTTTGTTCCTCGGACACGTGTCGGTTCTGGTGGCGCGCTACGGAACGGACACGGCATCGCTTTGGGGCGACTGGATTGAGACGATCGCGCCGCTCACAGCGGCGGTGATCTGCTGGCGGACCTCGCGCGCCGCCGGCCCGTTCGGCAAACGAGTTTGGCGGCTGACCAGTTTTTCTTTCCTGCTTATCACCATTGGGCAGGCGGGCTATACCGAGTACTACGACTACCTTCATGTGCCGCTTGGCACCGTGTGGCCGAGCGATGTTCTCGTCTTCTTCTGGGTCGTCCCGATCGTGATGACCTTGTTCCTGACTCCTCGCGATCGCAACAGCGATTACCAGTGGCTGCGCGTATGCGATTTCACGCAGGTCTGCGCGCTCGTGCTGGCGGTAGAGTTGTCGCAGATTTATGTTCCTTCGCGATGGCAGCTCGAGAGCCATGCGATGCAGATCAGCACGATGCACGCCGGGATTTTTTTCTTCGGGCTGATCGCAGTCAGTTTCCTGGTGCGTGCGGCTCTGGCGGCAAACCACGTCGAGCAGGCTTTCTTCTGGCGCATGGGCGCGTTCCTGGTTGTGTATGCAGTCGTATCGAACGGCACGCTCTACTACCAGGCTTCGGGCCACTACAAGCAGGGCCAGTGGACGGACCTGCCGTGGACGCTGGTGAGTTGCCTGCTGATCCTGCTGGCCGGCACATGGAATGAGCCTGAGCCAGCAGTGGCCGGTGTGTCAGCTTCTCCGGGCTTCCGGCTCCTGGCTCAGTTTTCTCCACTGGTGATTCCTGCGATTGTTTTTCCTCTTGTACTGAGCATCGCGCGCGAGCAGTTTTCCTGGTCTGTGGTTCTGGTGATGCTTTCGTTTGCCGCCGCCGGCGGGCGGATGTTTGTCGTACAGAGACAACTGCTGCGCAGTTCGCACGAATTGGAGAAGAACCTCTCTTTGCTGCGCGGGATTATGGAGAGCACCCCCGACGCGGTTTTTGTAAAAGACCTCGACCAACGTTACGTGATGATCAATCCCGCCGCGGCGAATCTGGTCGGCATGACCATGGACGATGTTCTGGGTAACACCGACATGAAAGTGTTTCCCACTGAAACGGCGCGCTGGCTCATGGATCGGGATCGCCAGGTAGTAGAGACTGGAGTGAGCCTGACCTATGAATTCTCCCGTCCACTAAGCGGAGTCAATCGCACGTATCTCACGACCAAGGGGCCGTATCTCGATTCGCAAGGCCGGATTGCGGGCGTACTGGGGATCTCGCGAGATATTACAGACCGCAAACTCGCAGAAGAGGCGATCCGGCAGTCGCAACAAAAATTGCGGATGCACTTTGAAAAGACTCCGCTGGCGGTGGTGGAGTGGGACCTGGATTTTCGGGTTGCAGCGTGGAATCCGTCGGCGGAGCGAATCTTCGGGTACACACGCGAGGAGGCGATCGGGCAGTACGGAGATTTCCTCTTGCCAGCGGAAGCGCGTCCTCAGATCCATCAGCTTTGGAAAAAGCTAGTTGCGAGAGAATTCGGAGAGCAGGGAAACGCGAACGCGAACGAGAACATTACCAAAACTGGAGAGGTGATTTCGTGCGAATGGTATAACACGCCACTGGTCGATGAGGCAGGCAAGGTGCTGGGCATCGCCTCACTGGTGCAGGATGTTACTGAGCGGAGGCGCGCCGAAGAAAAATTCCGCGGACTGCTGGAATCGGCTCCCGACGGAATGGTGGTGGCAGACCGCGAGGGCAAGATTGTCCTGGTGAACGCACAGACCGAGAAGTTGTTTGGCTACGGACGCGAAGAGTTGTTGGGACAAGAGATCGAAATGCTGTTGCCGGAACGTTTTCGGGCAAAACATCCGCAGCATCGCGCCGACTTTATCGCTAGAGCGGAAGTGCGAAAGATGGGCCAGGGAATGGAGTTGTATGGCCTGCGGAAGGATGGAACAGAGTTCCCCATTGAGGTGAGCCTGAGCCCGCTACACACCCAAGGGGGGATGCTGATCTCAAGTGGCATTCGGGACATTACCGAGCGCGTGGCCCTCGAAGAGCGGCTGCGGCAGTCTCAAAAGATGGAAGCGGTTGGCCGGCTGGCTGGCGGAATTGCCCATGATTTCAACAATCTTCTGACGGTCATTCTGGGATATACCCAAATCCTGGATGATGGAATTCCCCGCGACAGCCGGCAATCGGAGAGCACCAGCCAGATCAAATCTGCAGCCAATCGCGCGGCGGGCATCACGCGGCAACTGCTCGCGTTTAGCAGAAAGCAGGTGCTGTCACCGCGAGTGATCAATCTGAATGATGTTGCACTGAATCTCGACTCGCTCTTGCGAAGATTGATTGGCGAGGACATCGAGGTCCTAACGGTACCGGCCAATGATTTGGGATCGGTGAAGGCAGATCCCGGACAACTCGAACAGGTCATCATGAATCTCGCGCTCAATTCTCGTGACGCCATGCCAAACGGCGGAAAGCTCACTCTGGAGACGGCGAACGCAACGCTGGACGAGACGTATGCACGCCAACATCAGCCAGTGATCCCGGGAAGATATGTGATGCTGGCGGTGAGCGACACGGGCGCGGGAATGAGTCCCGAGACAATGACGAGAATTTTTGAACCCTTCTACACGACGAAAGAGGTCGGGAAGGGGACTGGCCTCGGTCTGTCAATGGTGTACGGGATCGTGAAGCAGAGTGGCGGATACATCTGGGTATACAGCGAACCCGACCAGGGAACAACGTTCAAGATTTACCTTCCCCGCGTCGATCAGCCTGCGGAAGAGGCAAGCGCGGAGAAGCATCCGGTTAACGTATTGAGGGGGACAGAAACAATCCTGCTGGTGGAGGACGACCCGCAACTTCGTCAGTTGAGTTCGTCGGTACTGGCTCATTGCGGGTATAACGTGCTCACGGCCAGCACCCCCGAGGAAGGACTGGCGATTTGTGAGAACAATCATGGCGATATTGGGCTGCTGATCACCGATGTCGTGATGCCGCGCATGAACGGGCGGCAACTCTCTGAAAGGGTCATCAAAATCCGCCCTCGCATCAGGGTGCTATATATTTCGGGATACACGGACAATGCGATCGTGCATTACGGAGTGCTTGATCCCGGGCTGTGGTTCCTGCCGAAGCCGTTTACGCTGTCCGCACTCGTGGGGAAAGTTCGGGAAGTTCTCGATGCACCGACGAATTCTGCTCCGAGTCAGCAATAGCGATTTCCATTACTGAGCGCTTTCGGCCCAGTAACTCGTGCGCGCCAGGATTGAGACGTTCCCGCCATCTTTCAGTTGCACGCGCAGCTGATGCAGGCCCGGCTGCGGATTCTGCGGCGCGAAGCTCAACAGATAGCGGCTGTGCAGGTGATTGGTGAAGTCGTTCATCCGTATTTCGAACTTCTTGCGCGTCGTGAAGAGTTCGTATTCACCCCCAGTCATGGTGGCGACTGTATTCGGAACATTCTTCCGCATCAGCTGCGCTGTGCGGTAGGCGAGGTCCATAAGATCGAAGGTCGGGTGCATCTCGTTCTTGTTCTTGGCGGCGGGCCCGTTCGTACCTCGCCCGGTGTCGAGGATGTTCGAAAGACCCGGAGAAAAGGTGAGCGCATACATCGTGGCGTTGATTCGGCCAATCGCGGAGACCGCATCCTCGACTTTCACGTGGCTTCCGTGGTCGTGAATCTCGCTGATGAGCAGCAGAATGCGCTGGCGATCCTCGGGCTCGTCATTCAACAGCGCTATTGAGTATGCGATTGCGTCGAGGATGGCGGCTCCGGAATCTCCCTGCTGCAAGTTCGACAGATCGGCATCGATATGGCGCTCTTCTGGGGTGAAGTTTCGGGTGAGTTCTACCTTGCTGTCGAACTCAACCAGGGCGACTCTTGCTTTGCCGGTTGCGAACACAGGGCTGAGCATGCTCTTCAAGCCCTTCATGCGATCGTACTCAAAGAAGGCACGCCGGCCGCGCTGGATGGCGACCACAAGAGAGATGGGTTGTCCTTCGGGTGTGTCGTCGAGCCGGACGGATTGCTGGATGCCATTGTCTTCAATGATGAAATCTTGCGCTTGGAGTCCGTAGACGATCGAACCTTGCGAATCTTTGACCAATGTCGGAATCAGGACGAGGTTCGAACGTGAACGAACAGTAGTTTGCTGAGCGGTAGAGGAGGCGAGTAAGGCGAGGAGGCTGAATAGCGATGAAGCGAGACGTGGACTAAACCGCTTTGCGGTCTTCCTGCAAAACCTCATCGAGTGCATGAACTAGTTGATGCGCGCGCTTCTGGTAATCGGTTGTCCGGCCATCTTGTTTCTTTCTGAGCAGGTGGTACTCGTCGGCGATGTTGAGGGCGGCGAGCACGGCGAGCCGGACGGTGTCGATGGTGTTGGTGGCTTCAGCGACGGCCCGCATCTTGGCGTCGACGTACTCGGCTAGTTTGAGAATGTAGTCGGGGTCGGAGCCGCGGAGGTTATATGCCTGGTCGAAGATCTCCACTCGCACGCTGGCGTTCTGCGCGTCTCTGACAACTGGATCCTTGGTCGCTGTCGCCATCGTTGTTCTCCGTAGAGAGCCTTGGGAAGCTAGCTGGCCTCGGCGAGCGATTCGATCTGAGCCAGCATCTTTTCCACGCGGCTGCGAATGTCTTCCCGTTCTTTCTTCAGTTGCACGGTCTCGCGCCGCAGGCGTACGAGTTCCTCTTCCCGATCGTGCATCTGCTCACGCAACCGTTGGGCGTCGCGTTCGGCAGCGGTCTGAGCCTGCTTGGCCGCTTTGTACAGCTCTATAGTGCGATAAATCTTCTGTTCCAGTGCCTGAAAATCGTCGGCCGGAACCTGTTCTGCCAATGACTCAACTGCATTCGACGCCATAATCCCGCTTCCCAAGGAGAGATTTCGAACTTAATCGCAGTATACTCCACATCCCTGTGGAGACTGAGGGGAGACTCTCTTACTTTTTGACACGTCCTTGGCCCGAAGGTACATGGGTGCCTGTGATTTTTGAACGTAACCCTGGATCGGAACTTCACATCTAAGACTAGAGCAGTCTGATGTGCACTCCTAGAGTTAGGTCCACGTATTTTGTCGTTCTGCTATTAGCGGTTGACCTGCTGTACTGCGCAGCTCCGCGAATTCGCGCGCAGACGCCGCAGAATCGAGGGAGCAAGAGCCCTGCAAATAGCGGAACGAATTCCACCCAGATTGCTCGTGGGAAGTACATCGTTGAAGGTGTGGCCATGTGTGGCACGTGCCACACGCCGCGAACCGATTCCGGAGAGATTGATCAGGCGCGTTGGCTCGATGGAGCGGCATTGTGGCTGCTGCCGGCGCGTCCTACTGCTGGTTGGCCGTTGAAGGCGCCCCGGCTCGCGGGCTCCCCGGCCGCGAGTGATGAGGAACTGATCCGTTTGCTGACCACCGGTATATGGAAGACCGGAAGGGCCCTGAAGTCTCCGATGCCGCAGTTCAGAATGAGCCGGGAAGATGCCGAGGCGGTTGTGGCGTATCTGCGGTCTTTGACTGCACACGCTGGTGACTGACAACTCGAGCATACCGGTTGACTATAATGCCGTTCATCTTTGCCAGGAGGCTTGCCATGAAATCGCATCTCTGTGCCGTCTGCGGCGCGCTCATCGCGTTTTTTGCAATGTCTGCCCTGAGTGCTGCCAAAACTAAGGTCGAATTGAAAGATGCCCAAGGGAAAGATGTCGGCAGCGTTGTCATTTGGGATCAGGGAGCCGGAGTCGCGCTGCAGCTAAACCTGCACGATCTTCCGCCGGGCGAACATGCCATCCATTTCCACCAGGTTTCCAAATGTGAAGCGCCGGACTTCAAGTCAGCCGGCGGGCATTTCAATCCGGAAAATAAGAAGCACGGCTTCGATAATCCTGAGGGCCACCATGCTGGGGACATGAGGAACTTTACGGTTGCAGCCGACGGTACGGCCAAAGCCAAGTTGGAGGATGTCGATGCGACGCTGAAGGAAGGCTCGCTCTCGCTTTTGACCAATGGCGCGGCGATCGTGGTGCATGCGAAGGCGGATGACTATAAGACTGATCCTTCAGGGAACTCGGGAGATCGGATTGCGTGTGCTGTGATCACAAAGTAAAACCGGGAAACCAATACCGCAGAGGACGCAGAGGACGCTGAGAGAACATGAGAAAACCCTTTTCTTATTTCTCGGCTCTAGCGGTTTCGACATGAGAAACTCATGCATTCTCCGTGTCCTCCGTGTCCTCTGCGGTTTTCATTTCGTCCGCAGCTTCGCTAATCTCCGTGCGGCTTCGTCGAGCGTATCCGGCTTCTTGCAAAACGCGAAACGAACTTGCTTCGCGCCATCTTTTGGGTCGCGATAGAAACTTGAGCCCGGCACGCAGGCCACTCCGATCTCCTGAACCAGATACTTCGCGAATGACAGATCGTCTTTGTAGCCGAAGGCGGAGATGTCGGTCATGACGTAATAAGCGCCGCGGGGGCGAAAACACTTGAAGCCTGCGGCAGTCAGTGCGGGCATTAAATGATCGCGGCGGACGCGGTAGCCCTCGGATAGTTTCGCGTAGTAAGCGTCCGGAAGGCTGAGCGCCGCTGCGCCTGCTTCCTGCAATGGCGCGGGCGCTCCGACGGTCAGGAAGTCGTGCACTTTCCGAATTGCATTTGTGATTCTTTCTGGCGCAACCGCCCAGCCGACACGCCATCCCGTCACGCTGTAGGTTTTGGACATGCCGTTAATGGTGACGGTGCGATTGCGCATTCCGTCTAGAGAGACCATCGAGATGTGCTCGGTGCCGTCGTAAAGAATGTGCTCGTAGATTTCGTCGGTGATGGCGAGGACGTCGAATTCGACGCATAGGTCGCGGATCAGTTCGAGTTCAGCCCGCGTGAATACCTTGCCCGTCGGATTGTTCGGCGTGTTCAGGATGATGGCCTTGGTATGTTTGTCGAAGGCGCGGCGGAGTTCTTTTTCGTCGAAGGTCCACTCGCGGGTGTCATCTTTGGGAGGCCGCAGCTTCACGAATTTTGGTTTCGCGCCACTCAGGACGGAGTCGGGTCCGTAGTTTTCGTAGAACGGTTCGAAGATGACGACTTCATCGCCCATGTTGCAGACAGCAAGCAGGGTCGAGATCATGGCTTCAGTGGATCCGCAACAGACCGTGATTTCTTTTTCGGGATCGAAGGTGATGCCCTGCCAGATGCCCATCTGACGCGCGATAGCGTTGCGCAGACTCTTTGCTCCCCAGGTGATGGCGTATTGGTTGACGTCGGCGGCGACTGCCTGTTGGGCGGCTTGTTTGATCTCCGGCGGGGCGGAGAAGTCCGGGAAGCCCTGGGCCAGGTTGACCGCGCCGTGAAGCATCGCCTGGCGCGTCATTTTACGGATTACGGATTCGGTGAAGTGGGAGACCTTGTCGCTAAGGAAGTGCTTGGGTGTGGTCGTGGCAGACTTTTGCGGCGGCAGTTTTTCGGAGGGACGTTTTTTCGGTTTTACGGTCGAGCGAGTTGCCATGAGAGGCAGACTAGCACAGGGTAAGCAGTGATGATGGCGTCATCACCCGTTGCTCTTTCGCCCCTTCGGGGCTTGCCGACTCCAGGCTTCCCACCCACGGCTTGCGCCGTGGGCTGCATTCTTCCGCCGCTTTGCGGCTGCCAAGGTAGGGGGCCACTCTTCCCGGTGTCCCGCTTGCGATTATGGTTTGAATCCCACGCTCTGCCACAGTTCTGCTGTGTGATACATCGTGCCGTTGGTGATGACGTATTCGACGTTGCGCGTGTTGTGGATGTCCGCGAGCGGGTCGCCGGTGATCAGGATTAAGTCTCCGCGCTTGCCTTTCTGTAACGTTCCCGTATCTTTTTCGAGGTGCATGGCGCGCGCGGGAACGATTGTTGCTGCCTGGATTGCTTCCATGGGTGTGAATCCGGCTTGCACGTAGAGTTCAATCTCGCGATGCAGGCTGTAGCCAGGTACGGCTTGATCTGTGCCGGCGACAATCGGGATGCCCGCCCTGTGCAGCGCGCCGACCACGGCGATGTTTTTTTGAAATACCTTCTCGCCGATTTCAGACCGCTCGGATGGCGGCTCAACATCAGTCAATGGCTGTGCGAGTTCCGGAGCGATTTTCTCGATTCCGGGCTCGAAGCTGGCTGGCGGCTTAGCCGTGGTGGCACCGAACAGTTCAAACAGCGCCATCGTTGGGTCGACGACCGTGTGATGATCCTTGAGGAACGTGATGGCCTTCTGCGCTTCGGGAGAGTCCAGGTTCAGGTCCGCGGTCGCTTTCATGCGATCGATGCGATTCATGTCTTTGGGAAACGGAGAATGCATGATGTCAACGATGTAGTGGATGTGGTTGATCTGGTCCTGACCGTCCTCGATGGTTTGGAATGCGTCCAGACCTTGCGGCACATGGCCGGTGACGGTCATGCCAAGGCGATGCGCTTCGTCCGCGACTGCCTTGACCTCTTCGAGTTTCACCGAGCTATAGATCTTCATCTGCTGAAAACCGGCGTCGTGGTAGCGATCAACCCACTGGCGGGCCTGCTCGGGATTGTCGACGCGCTGGACGCCGAGCGCCAACGGTCCGGTTCCATCTACGATTCCGGCGAGCAACAAACGCGGGCCAAGACCACGATTCTGCGCAATGGCGTCGCGCACGGAGGTGATGAACTCAAATTCGTTACCGCAGTCGCGGACCGTGGTTACACCGGCGGCGAGGTAGATCGGTCCCCATTCGACTTGCTCGAAGTGGGCATGCATGTCCCAGAGACCGGGGAGCAGAAATTTTCCGGTTGCGTCGACGACGTTGGCGTCTTTGGGAATCTTTACTTTCGACCGCGGACCGACAGCCTTGATGCGTCCGTTCTCGATTACAACGGCAGAATCCACGACGGGGGCGGCTCCGGTGCCATCAATCAGCGTTGCGCCCACGATAGCGATTGTCGGGCTGTGGCTGCCCGGGATTCCTTTTGAGATATCGGCGAGCGCGCTCATGTTGTCGGACCCGGCGCGTCTGACGAAGTCGCCCAGGGCGCTCTCGTATCCGTCGCGGATCGCTTCGAAGTGATCGAACTCGGCATCCGTGGTGATCGAGGCAACGAGGTTGCGGTTGGTGTCGAACCAGAGTGTTTCGCGTCCCCAGATGAGTCCTTCTACGGTGTAGCGGTCGAGCTTTTCGTCTTTATCGCCGACGTGAATCGTGTCCTGGCCGCGCGGTTCGATTTTCACCGATCCGCTGGGAAGCGTGGCGAGTTGGGTGGGTGACCCGTGCGTCGCCCAGTAGCGGACCATGAGCATCTGCATGGTCGTGGGTGCGTAGCCAGCGATGGTGAAGAACGGGCTTGAGGGTGAGTCGGAGTCGGTCTGCTTGTCGCGGCTGCGGAGATGGACCTTACTGTTGTCGATCGTGAGCGCCTCGTCGATCGAGACAGGCCGCGCGGTGCGGCCCTTGATCTCGAAAGCTTGCGGGGTCAGGTCCTGCGCGCCGCGGAAGGTGGTGGTGAGAGGAACGGGCGAACCGCGGTCGGTGAACTTGAAGTCGATCTTGGCAGTGATTGAATCGCCATCGCGGCGGATTTCGTAGGTTTCCTCACCGATGGGCTGCTCGAATTTGTGGAGGGTAAATTTGCCTTGCTCGAGAGCGGTGCCACCCGTTTGTTGGCCTACGGCCCAAAGAGAGGTGAATGTGACGAGGATGAGAGCATAAATGGTTTTTCGCATGGGCCAAGTTCGTATCATTTTTGGAGCAGCCGAAATTATAACGGTCTGCACGCCCGAAGAGGCGATTCAGGCTGGCGGTCCGAATCGTGCCTGGGAGCGGGCCTTGGCCTTAGCGGCTTCTTCTTCGCGGTTCTTCGGCGCAGCGTTGGTCTCGAGTGAGTAGAGAACACGCCTTGCGACCATCGTAATCTCCTCGACCGCCGCACTAAAGGAGGCTTCATTGGCCTTGGATGGTTTGGTAAACCCGGTGATCTTACGGACGAATTGGAGGGCCGCCGCGCGGACCTCATCGTCGGTGGCTGGAGGTTCGAAGTTGAACAGGATTTTGATGTTCCGACACATAGCTGCTCCCAGCCCAAGGATTAGGAAACTGACTTTGAGATCCATTTTCGCAAATACCGGAGACTTCAGCTTGGTCGCGATTGCTCCTGTTTCTCCGCGTCCTCAGCGCGAACCCTCTGCGTTCTTGGCGATTTAGGCTTTTTCTTTACCGCTGAGTTCGCTAAGAACTGCCGCAGAGATCGCGGAGGACAACACAGTCGCGATGCCATTTGAATGGGCCGTTTGCTTCTACTCTTCATGCTATAATTCTTTATTCTCAGTTGCTTAGAGCACGGAGGACTGTATCGACAAGCGTTTTATCCGCATCAATGATCGCATTCGAGCCCGCGAAATTCGCGTGATTGATGACGAAGGCAATCAGCTTGGTATTTTGCCGCCGTACGAAGCGATCAAAAAGGCCCGCGAAAAGAATCTAGACCTGGTTGAGATTTCGCCCACCGCGCAGCCTCCCGTATGCCGCATCATGGATTACGGGAAGTATCTCTACCAGCAGGAAAAGAAAGAGCGCGAAGCCAAGAAGCACCAGAAGACGATTACCGTAAAAGAGGTCAAGTTCCGCATCAACGTGGACGACCACGATTACGAGACGAAGAAGAATCACGTACTTCGTTTTCTGGATGAGGGCGACAAGGTTAAGGCAACGATTTTCTTCCGCGGACGCGAGATGACGCGCACCGGGCTGGGCCGCCAGATTCTGGAGCGGCTAATCAAGGACGTGGAGCCGCACAGTATTGTGGAGTTCCGTCCGCGGCAGGAAGGCAATACGCTGCACGCGATCCTGGCTCCGAAGAAGTCGGACAAGGAACGCGAGAAAGAAAAGCAGAAGGCGGCAGCGGCGCGTAGTGCGCCCAGTCCGAGCGCTCCACCACCGGCGCAGGTCGCCAAGCCCGCGTCGTAAAGCGGCGCTGGCGACGTACTACAATTCATCGCAATTGGCACTTGGCATTTAGCCGGTCGAGACGATGCCGCAGCTGAGGTGTTGCCTTGGCTAAATGCTAATTGCTAACTGCTAAATGCTGAGGTTGATATGCCGAAACTAAAAACACACAAAGGCGCTGCCAAGCGCTTCAAGAAGACGGCGACGGGAAAAGTGAAGCGGGGACACGCGAAACTGCGTCACATCCTGACGTCCAAAGAAACGAAAACCAAGCGGAAGATGCGCAAGTCTGGCTTGGTAAGCGATGGAGATCTCCGCAAAGTGCTGCGGATGATTCCATATCAGTGAGGAATTGAGTGATTTTGTGATTGAGTCGTTGAGTGATTGAAAATCGCACAATGGCACAATCGCTCAATCACCCAATTTCAGGCGTGTGAAGAGGTCACGGCCATTCATCCTTACCTCCAGCCGCCATTAAGCGAAAGACAAAAAGGAGAACACCATGCCTCGTGTAAAGCGCGGAACCAAACGCCGCCAGAAACGCAAAAAGATATTAGACCGCGCAAGCGGTTATTTCCTCACTAAATCGAAGCTGTACCGTGCGGCGAAAGAGTCGGTCGAGCGCGGCCTGAAGTTTGCCTATGCCGGACGCAAGCAGCGCAAGCGGCAGTTCCGCTCGCTGTGGATTGTGCGCATCGGCGCCGCCGCCAAGCTGAATGGAATGAGCTACAACCAGTTCATCCACGGCCTGAAGGTGGCTGGCGTCGAACTGGACCGCAAAATTCTGGCGGATCTGGCAGTGAATGATCCAGCGGGATTTGCGGGGCTGGCGTCGCAGGCCAAGACGGCGCTGGCGTAAAACAGCGGTCAGCTCTCAACATTCAGCTTTCAGTAAAATCGGGAAGGCACGGCTCGAACCATGCCGACCGCGCCTTTCTAATAACAACAATTTGTCATCCTGAGCCGCAGCTTTTGGCGGAAGGACCTCTGCATTTGCATGCAGCGACGAAGTTGCCGGCAAAATGCATAGGTCCTTCGCGCAAAGTACGCGGTCAGGATGACATTGGTTGGTGATGGCTTATACCGTTCCCAAATTGACGGATTATTCGGTGGCCGCGCTGGAAGATGCGGTCTCAGAGTTTCGTCTTGCCCTCAATGCTGAAAGGAGCAAGATTGTTCACGAGGTAAATGACCCTGCGCTGACTCCTGCAGTCAGACAGGACTTGCTTAAGAAGTTTCGCGACCGATGGCTGGGGAGGAAATCAGGTCTCTTCGGTCATCTCAACGACCTTTGGCTCAAGAATGCACCACCCGACAGTAAGAAGCAGGTCGGCCAGTTGATAAATCAGGTAAAACAAACTGACCTTCCTCAGATTGAGCAATTCGTTAAGTTTCTCGATCCCACCGCGCGGCAATCGTCAGATGATATCCGCTCTCATCTAGTCATTGACGACGAATCTGAAGTCGATATCACGCTGCCTGGAGTGAAACGGGCGATTGGCGCAGAGCACCCGGTCGTCAAGACTACGAACGAGATTGTCAGCGTTTTTCAGAAGCTGGGCTACTCCGTGGCCGAGGGACCTGTCGTGGAGACGGATTACTACAACTTCGAGGCGCTGAACTTTCCTCCGAATCACCCGGCGCGGGATACGCAAGACACATTGTTCATTGCAGGGCAGCAGGCGAAACCGCAGCGCGAGCGGTTGCTGCTGCGCACGCATACGTCTCCGGTGCAGATTCGGACGATGGAGAAGATGCGTCCGCCGATTCGCATCGTGATTCCGGGGACGGTGCACCGCAACGATCCACCGGATGCGAGCCATTCGCCAATGTTTCATCAGATCGAGGGACTCGCGGTCGATACCAACATCACCTTCGGCGATTTGAAAGGCACGCTCGATCACGCGATGAAGGCGCTGTTCGGGTCGTCGGTGAAGACGCATTTCCGGCCGTCATTCTTTCCGTTCACCGAGCCGAGCGCGGAACTCTATGTCACATGCTTTATCTGCGGAGGCAGCGGTAAGCGCGGGGCGGACCCGTGCCGTCCGTGCAAGCAGACTGGGTGGATTGAAGTGCTCGGGTGCGGCATGGTCGATCCGAATGTGTTCGAGTTTGTGAAGGACAACGGCTACGACCCGAAGAAGGTTTCGGGATTCGCGTTCGGGATGGGTGTGGACCGGCTGGCGCTGCTGAAGTACGGCGTGGATGATTTGCAGTATTTCTTTCAGGGGGATGTGAGATTTTTGCAGCAGTTTGGATAAAGAAGCTCTTAGCTATTAGCTCTTGGCTTCTAGCTAAAGGCTAAAAGCTAAGAGCCAAAAGCTGATTTTCATGAAACTTTCTCCACATTGGATTCGCGATTACGTTGATCTCACGGTCGACGATCGTCGGCTTGCCGAGGACCTGACCGATGTCGGACTTGGGGTCGAGGGGATCGAGGGGACTGGCGCCGACACCGTTTTTGAGATGGAGATCGGGACGAACCGTCCGGACGCGATGAATCATTACGGGGTGGCGCGGGAGGCGGCTGCGATTTATGACGCGCCTTTAAAGTCGATCGACCCGAACCTGCCCGCAGCGGCTAAAGCCGCACCTTCCAGCGCGTCTGACGCGGCCCTGAAGGGCCGCTCTTCCACAGAGCGAGACGCAGCCTTTCCGATCACGGTTGAAGAGCCTTCGCTCTGTCCTCGTTTCTCTGCTCGCGTGATTCGTAACACGCACATCAAGGCTTCGCCGGAGAAGATTGCGCGGCGGCTGCAGTTGCTGGATCAGCGGCCGATTTCGAATGCCGTCGATGCGACGAATTACGTGTTATGGCAGATCGGGAAGCCTACGCACGTTTTCGACATGGATTTGCTCGAGGGCGGGAAGATCGTTGTGCGCAGGGCGCGCGATGGCGAGATGCTCAAGACTCTCGACGGCGTGGAACGCAAGCTGACCTCGGAAGATCTTGTGGTGTGCGATGCCAAGAAGCCAGTTGGACTCGCCGGAGTCATGGGCGGATACGACACCATGATCACCGAGAAGACGCGGAACATTCTGATTGAGTCGGCGTGGTGGGATCCGGGGATTATTCGCAAGATGTCGCGGCGGCACGCGTTGCATACGGATGCTTCGCACCGTTTCGAGCGCGGCGCGGATTTCGAATCTACTGTGCTCTCGTGCGATCTGGTGGCGCAGATGATTCTGGAGTCGGGCGGCGGAGAGCTGGTCGGAGACGTGGTCGATTTCGTCTCAAGGAAGATGGATCAGGCTCCGGTCGTGTTGCATGTGAGTGAGGTGCGGCGGATTCTAGGATCCAATTTGGATGCTGGATTGATCTTCAGTTTGCTGAAGCGTCTAGGATTCACACTCATTCCCGAAGGCCAGGAGAATGCGCAGTTCCGCGTGCATATTCCGAGCTGGCGGCTGGATGTGGAGCGCGAGATCGATGTGATCGAAGAGATCGCGCGGCTGCACGGGTACAACAAATTCCCGAACACTCTGCCTGCCTACAGCGGCGCGGTGGTCGAGTTGCCGCATGCGCCGATCGATCGCACATTGCGTCAACGCGCGCTGGCGTTGGGATATAACGAGGCGATATCGCTGACATTTATCTCGCATGCGGACGCGGAGAGATTCGAATCTGGCTATACAGGTACCTCAGCGGTTAAAGCCACCCATGACGGCGGCGGCGGTACGGCGCGGCTCGAAGCTGGGCCCTTTCATAGCTCCGCCGCCAGAGTGTTGGAGTTGGAGAATCCCTTGAGCGAAGAGGCCTCGGTGATGCGGACTTCGTTGCTGCCTGGCATGCTCGATATGCTGGCGTGGAATCTCAACCGCGATGTGTCCGATGCCCGGCTGTTCGAGATGGGTAGCGTCTACGAACTCTCCGGGGGCGAGCGGATTGAACCTCGGTGGATGTGTTTGGGAGCAACTCTGTCGTCCGTGCGCGGAAGTCTTCCGGTGAGCGGAGTACTCGACGTGAGTAAGGGCGAGCAGGCGGCTGCGGCGGAGACGTTTCGTGGATTCAAGGGAGACGTAGAGAGCCTATTGGCTCCGTTCGCTTCTCACTTGCGTTTCGACCGGAAGACGGCTGGATATTTTCATCCCGAGCGATCGACGCGAGTAATGATCGATGCTGCAGAAGTGGCGCAGTTCGGTCAGATTCATCCCGAGGTTGTAGCGGCGCGCAAACTCCGTCAGGATGTCTTCATCGCGGAGATTGATCTGAAGCAGCTTTATCAGCTTGGGATGCGGCGGACGAATTTCCGCCCGCTAGGAAAGTATCCGGCGGTGGAGCGTGATTTCTCCTACATCTTTGGGGGTGATGTTTCATTCGTCGAGATGAAGAAGACGGTCTGGGGCCTCGATATTGCCGAACTGCAGGAGATGCGGCCGGCAGAGATCTTTCGCGGCGGGTCGATTCCTGCCGGGAAGTATTCGGTGCTGCTGCGAGTGAAGTTTCAGGCTGCGGATCGGACTCTGCGCGAGGATGAAATGGCAGAGTGGTCAGGGAAGATTGTGGCGGCGTTGACGAAGTTGGGCGGGACGCAGAGAGCGTAGAACGACATCCCGTCTGATGAACTCGCTCGACGAGAGAAAATGAAATCCCCACTTCTCGCGCAAAGTCGCGCGAGAAATGGGGCACCCATTGCTCCCGAGGGCGGGAGATTCGTTTCGTTGATTCGTCTTACTTGCCTTAAATACTTATTCCGAGCGTATTCGCGAATGTCTCTCTCCTCTGCAGTTGGCTGTGGTAGAGATGCTTCGACTCCGCCGGAGTTCCGCTTCGCTGCACTCCGGCTCCGCTCAGCATGATACTGCTGTGGGTGACAGAAGATAAATCAAACTATTTAGTAAACCGCTCTAGGCTTTTGCAAGAATCGATGCATTCAATTCTTTGCCTGAGCGGAATCCGCTTAAGCCCATCGTTATGTCGAAGTCTGCCAGGAAATTCTGAACTACATCGCGGACTCCTTGTTCGCCGGCTACTGCTAACCCCCAGAGATAGAGGCGTCCAAGCAGAACAGCTTCTGCTCCGAGAGCCAAGGATTTGATGGCATCGGCGCCGTGGCGGATGCCGCTGTCGAAGAGAATTGGAATCTTGCCCTGAATGGCGTCGGCGACCGGAGGCAATGCATCGAGCGCGGCAACAGCTCCGTCGACCTGGCGACCTCCGTGGTTGGAAACGATGATGGCGTCGGCACCGTGGTCAAGCGCGAGTCGTGCATCCTCGGGATGCAGAATGCCCTTGAGGACGATTGGCAAGCGCGTTTGACGTCGAAGCCAGGCAAGGTCCTTCCATGTGAGAGCCGTGTTGGAGTAGAGACTCGCCCACAGGCGAATTGCTGCCGCCGGGTCGGCCTGCGGAGAATTCTGGAGCCGCGAGCAGAACACCGGATCGGTGAAATAGTTGGCAAGTCCGTCGCCGAGAAGAAAAGGAAGATATGGATGCTGCAGGTCGCGTTCTCGCCACCCCAGCATTGAAGTATCCAGAGTTACGACTAACGCGCCGTAGCCGGATTTTTCCGCTCGCTTCAAGAAGCTTGCAGTCAGCTCGTGATCCTTTCCCCAATACAGCTGAAACCAGCGCTGGGCCGAGCCCATGGACTGGGCTACCTCTTCGATCGGCCGTGAAGAGACTGTGCTCAGAACGAACGGGATGCCTAGCGAACCTGCAGCGCGGGCCACGGCGACTTCGGCTTCTTGGTGAATGATGCTTTGCACCCCGATCGGGCCAAGCAAAACGGGAACTGGCAGCTTTGTGCCGAGTAGTTCAACCGAAAGGTCCCGCTGAGAAACATCGCGCAACATTCTTGGAACGATGCGCCAATGGTCAAAGGCTTCGAGGTTGGCACGGGCGGTACGCTCGCCGGAGGCGCTTCCGGTGATGTAGTCATAGGCCTGCGGGGTGAGAGCCTCAGCGACTTTTTTCTCGAGTTGCGAAACCGGAATGGGAACGGAAAGTTTCTTTCCAGATAAACCAAGTTGATAGATCTCGAGTTGACGCTGCATGCCGGGGCTGGTGGCAGATGCATCCGGAATGGAATGCGGAGAGTCGGGCATAGGTGGGGCCGCAACATTATAGGGGCACGGGGTTGCAGGAGCGGCAAAACTCGATTTGCTGCCCATCGCGGAATTGCCCTTCCCTGAGAGGCGTCTCATCCAAGTTGAGACACCATAGGTCCCACGCTTCAGTCTTTACGCCTTACCGCCGATAGTCTGTTACGTGGGAAATGTCTCTTCAGGACTTGGTGTCGCGAAAGCTGGTGGTAGGGGCGCGCCGCAACTGCGCTATGTAGCGCGGCAGCCGATTTTCGACCGGGATGAGAAGGTTTTCGGGTACGAGTTGCTGTTCCGCAATGGAATTGAGAATTGTTTTAGCGGCGATAAGGATGAAGCCTCTCGATCAACCCTGGACAGCTCCTTGCTGCTGGGCCTCGACGTCTTGTGTGACGGTCGGCATGCTTTTGTGAACTGCACGCGCGACACGCTGACCAAAGGGCTGGTAACACTGCTTCCCCCAAGCTTAACGATTGTCGAGATCCTAGAGTCAGTTCCAGCAGACCCGGATGTTCTTGAGGCTTGCCAGAAGCTCAAACAACAGGGATACACGATCGCGGTTGATGATTATGTTGCTGGCGATCCGCGGGAATCGTTGGCTAAGATCGCCGACATTATCAAAGTCGAAATGCAATTGACGACCGAGGAGCAGCAAGCTGAGCTAATCCAACAATTCGCATCACGTCACTGCCGGATGCTGGCGGAGAAGATCGAGACTCACGCGGAATTTCTGCGAGCGCGCGATCAGGGTTTTGTGTATTTTCAGGGGTATTTTTTCCGGCGGCCGGAGATGTTGAGCACCCGCGATATGCCCGCGCACCGGTTGCACTATCTCAGAATGCTGCAGGAAGTGTCCCGCCCGGATCTCGATATTCCGGAACTGGAAAAGCTGATCAAAGCGGAGGCGTCCGTTTGTTATCGGCTGCTGCGGTACCTGAACTCCGCGATGTTCAGTTTCAGCCGTGAGATTCACTCCGTGAAACATGCTCTTTCGCTCCTGGGCGAGCACGATGTGCGGCGGTGGGTACGGCTGGTCGCGGCAGTTGGCGCAGGTCAGGACAAGACCAGCGATCTCGTTCTCTCAGCGCTGGTGCGCGGACGCTTCGGAGAGTTGCTTGCGCCGAGCGTAGAGCACGGAGAGTCCGACTTATTTCTGCTGGGGCTGTTGTCTTTGATCGATGCGATGCTCGAGATGCCGATGGAATCGGTGCTCGAGCGGATCTCGCTCGATCATGAGACCAAAGCGGTGCTGTTGGGTAAGCCGAGCGCTTTGCGTCCGGTGTATCAGTTGATGCTCGCGCATGAGAGTGGGGAATGGGAGGCCGCCGCCGAATTGAGCACCGGCCTTCATCTGGATGGGGACCAGGTCGCCGGACACTACTGGCAGGCTGAGCAATGGGCCCGGGAGATTTCCGTAGGGGAGTAAGGTTGTGCCTGGCTGTTTCTGTTGTGCATGGCCTACTGTGCAAAAAGCCGCTGGAACAGGCCTTGCGCTGCGGGATGAGGACGAGTAACATAAAGGTGTTCTCATTTAGGCCTCGTTCCCGCGAGAGCCTTCTGCGCCAGCCATTCCGAGGCGGCGCCTTACGGATCCGATACACGGAAAATCGAAGCTGATTAGTTTTTCATACGCGGAAGAGCGGTTCGTTTCAGAGTTGGGGTTCGTTCCATAGTGGTGTTCCGTCGCAACCCGCACGGTGCAGAGACTCAGTGGAGTGTGTGAGCCAGGGGTGTGCCTTGTGCGCGTGGGGTCGCGCCTCGTGGACATTTAAGATTCGGCAAAAGTTTGCAGTTTGTATGCACCATTTGAGAGGACTATGAACGCAGGACCAGGAAAAAACTCCGGTGGCGGAGGAAGAAGGCGGCGGCGCGGCCGTCGGCAACACAATCAGCGTGGTCATCGGCCAGGACCGGGGTTGAGCCGCGAAAACAAAGACGGGATCTACACAGCGCCCATGGATCACAGTTACCGGGCGGCCCTCGGGGGAAACAACAATGGCCACAAGGGTGGACGCCCAAGGCCGGGGTTCTCGACGCAGTATCCGCAGCCCGAGCCGGAGCCGCTTCCCGCCAGTGAAGATGCGAACTCGCGAATCTTTGCTTTTATCGAAGATCTTTTTTTCATGGCGAAGATTCAGGAGACTGCGCGCAAACTCAACGTTAAGGTTGAGTTCGTGAAAAGCGATAAGGATCTGATGGAGAAGATGCAGCAGAACGGCGAAGAGAAGCCGTCGCTGATTATCTTCGACTTGAATAATGCGGGGGTGAAGCCGCTGACGTTGATCCCGAAGCTTAAGAGCAAGCTGAAGAAGGGGACGTCGATCATCGGATTCTTATCACATGTGCAGGGCGACCTGAAGCAGAAGGCACACGAAGTCGGTTGCGATATGGTACTGCCGCGATCGGCGTTTTCGCAGAATCTGCCGCAGTTG
>Ga0207092_1050_pt2 | contig 22935 bp, 22 predicted proteins | sample Alteio_BWMinHeat_48_FD_153533 | JGI IMG/M metagenome (GOLD analysis project Ga0207092, IMG submission 153533) | Enriched cells from forest soil in Barre Woods Harvard Forest LTER site, Petersham, Massachusetts, United States -... | ecosystem: Environmental > Terrestrial > Soil > Temperate forest >... | reverse complement strand
CCCCTTGCTTCCAATCGGATGCACCTTTGCATTGGGATAGAGTTGCGTCAAGAAGTCCCCGACGAAAATTTCAAACGCTTCAGTTAATGACCTCATGGTGTTGGCAGGAAGAGCCCCCTCGCCTGATCCTGCTTTGTCTTTTGTACAACCTTTTCCAATTTGGGCGCTTACGCCTGAAGCGTTTGAAATTTTCGTCGGGGACTTCTTGACGCAACTCTATCCCAATGCAAAGGTGCATCCGATTGGAAGCAAGGGGCATAAGCAGGACGGCACGGATGTAGAAGTCATTTTTCCAGATGGCAGCAATCATTCGTTCCAATGCAAACGTCACAATGTTTTTGGTCCCGACAAAGTAGCCAAAGCGGTGTTGGCGCATACATGGCCAGCAACACAAAAATTTATCGCCCTCTCCCGCCCGGCAAGTCCGCAAGCTCGTCTTGAAATCAAGAAATCTCCAGACTGGGATATTTGGGATGTCGAGGACATTTCAAGAAAGATTCGCGGGCTGAGCAAAGAAGCGCAACAGCGTCTGGTAGACACTTTTTTTCGCGGCCAACGTCTTGCTTTACTTGGGGAGCCCGAGCCCGGGCCTTGGCAGACGGCGGAAGAATTTTTTGCGCCATTTAATGGTCGAGGTGAATTTCGAAGGAGTGAGTAGGGAAGGATTGTTTTGACGCAGTTGTTAGATACTTTGCCCCGAAAATGCTATCGGACTGCACATTTGTTCGTCAGAAAAGGCAGAATTGAAGCGCAGTAGACGGGCTAAAGTCGCGATTGCATACTTGGGGATTGCAAAATGTCGAAGCCAGCGTATTGACGCTCATATCAACACAATTCGTGCTGTTGCCTAATCGAATATCTAGTTGACTTACTTCGCACTAAGTCAACTAGTGCATTTTTAACAGGTATAAATAGACCTGTTAAAGTACCTGCAAATGCCGCTTGCTTGGGCTAGGATGTTGCGAATTCCTCTGGCACATCAGGCACTTACGCCGCTTTTGGCGGAAAAAACCGGAATCCCGGCCGTCCAGGCTGGCTCAGAAAGGTTCTCCGTGCCCGACTACTCCACCTACAGCGAGCACGAACTGGCGGCGGTCCTATGCGCCCACGCCGCCGACTTCGACGACTCCGCCACGGCCGACTTACTCTCCAGTGTAGACAGCTTCCTGGACTTTGTCGGGCATCGGAAGGCCATCCTAGTCGGTACTCACGACGCAATCGCCGCGGTGCGCCCCCTACGGCACTACGCGCACGCTGCATCCTATGCTATGGCTGCTGTGGGTGCCACCTGAAGCGCGTGGGCACGGGGCCGGCCGTCGCTTCGTGGCCCAGCTGCGCGCTGCGCACGAAACCAGTCTGCCGATGCTCTTGCTGTGCCACGGCGCCGGCCGGGTGGCCTGGTTCCAAGGCTGCGGCTTCCAACTCGAAGACGCTGCCTGGGACGGCCGGTCGGCTGCCTCCATGATCGGCCGGCTACCGTAGCGGGGAAGAGCATGGCCAGCAAACAATTCAAAGGCAAGACCTGCACCTATTGCTGTGCTGAAGGCGCGTCGGCCACGGGGGACCATGTTTTGGCGCGCTCTTTCTTCCTGCCGGAACATAGGGACAACTTGCCCCAGGTTCCGGCCTGCGGCCACTGCAATGGAGAGAAATCCCAGCTAGAACACTATCTGGCCTCAGTGCTGCCTTTCGGCGGTAACCAAGCGCATGCCGGCCGCAATATCGAGCAAGTAGCGCCTCGCCTGGCCAAAAACGCTGCACTCCACCGCAAGCTCCTCGCCGGCATGGGCGGACGCTGGCGTTCGATAAACGGTGGTCCCTTTCAATACGAGATGTCAGTGCCGTTAGAAGGAGAAAAGCTAGTGCAGCTTCTGCGCTTGATCGTTCGAGGCCTCGCCGTTTCAGAATTCGGGCTGGTCCTGCCAGCTGAGCATTTTGTCGTCGAAGCGGCTTTTTTGCTTCCCCCCATTTCCGATAGGTGGGAAGCGCAATTGGCCATGGCCGGCGAGACCGTGGAGCGCGATCTGGGCGAGGGAACATTTGCCTATCGCGCTGTGCGTAGCAGGATAAATCCAGAAATCAGCGTTTGGCGTCTGCAATGGTTTGGAGGCATGCACATGCAGGGCGCCGCCGGCGTCGGTGGAGCCGCGTACGGCTTCACGGGAAATCGGCGCTCATTCGCCGCTAACGCATTGGAGCGACTCTTTCGCGGTGACCATTAATGCTCAAGCAAGGAAAATTCCATGAGCCGGCCCTGCTTTCGCCTTACTTTAGAGTGTGAGCTATTTCTATGGCGATTCGTCTTGAGGAGCTCGATCTGCTTCGCGTTGACGATCAGCAGCGTCAGCGAAATTAGTCAATTTGAGTAATCAAGTGCCACCACCATGACATCGACTTACAATGACCGTCAACAGCTAGCTCTGCAATTTGCAGATGACGTAACCAGAATGAGGCGGTGCCTTCATGAAATTGGCAAGCAGGCAGAAGACGACGATCTTGTGTATGCCTGGGAAGACTACAGCCCATAGAAGGAAATGTTTAAGGCTTGCGAGATATTCGTTATAAGTTTTTGGATGTAGCCAGTCGGCAGGTTCAGACTGGCCAATACGCCCGATAACATTTAGGGCAACCCGACCTGATCTAAGCCAATAGGCAAATTGGTCGAAGTGCCCTGAAATTTTTTCAATGCTGCCTGAAGAAATTTCGGCGTCAATATCTAAGCCAAGCGAAATCTCTGCCCATTCATAAAGCCATTTAAGAACTGAAACATCGCGACGGATTGTATTCACCGATTTATGGCGCCGCCGCAGCATCAAATAAATCAAGGGAAGCAGAACTGGTTGCGCAGAGTCAGACCAACAAAGGAGAGGCATTTGCTCTTCAGATGAGGGGCACAAAACAGCGAATTGATCGCTAGTTTGCATAAATTTGTTCCAATTGCTTCAGACTGGAAAATTCTCGCTGGCGAACAATATCATGCAAAATATTTTTGCATAAATTTGTGGATTTTTCAGACGCTTTGCATAAAATTGGATTCTAGCCAGACAAAAACTGTATTCCTGTTTTAATTCTTGTTTAGGCTATCGTTTATTGGTTACCACCGCTTATTGTGGGGCGGCAATGACGACAGATCCGGAAGTAGTTGCAGAATTTTCCCGCCGAGTCATTTGCGGAACCAGCATAGACATCTCCGAATGGGCAACCCCGGATGAGCGAGCGCTGGATGAAAATGCTCGTAGCCAATATCTTTCACGTAAGTCGGCAGTTAAACTATATCTGCTTGGCGCTTCGGAACAAGAAATCAAGAGCGCAACTTCTCTTAGTGCTAAACAAGCATATCGGCTGATTCGCGAACGCTGCCTGGTGCCTCATTCAGATGGAAGGCCATATGGATGGCGGGGTTTGGTTCCTTTTCTACGCATCCAAAATTACAAACGCCGAACCAAGGTGCTCCCAAACGTATTCGGGGGAGGAGCCGCCGGCGCATTTGAAGCATTGATGAACTGCCATCCCGAAATAAAATATGCGCTGGATCGACGTATCCTCGCAATTCCGTCGGGGGACAAGCTTACCGAAAACAAGAAAACCGCTCGAGACCATTTCTGTTGGTGGCTCGATGAGTTAAGAGCTCTCGGCTATGAGCAACGTGGTGAATGGCCATTTAACACAACAAGCCTTGGTTATTTCTCTGTGCGCCGGTACCTGCTAAAGACTTTGGAATCAAATCCACGGTCACTGGCCTACTACAAGGGAGGCCCCGATTTGGTCACTAAGCTCAAATCAGGTGATGGCACGAAACGCCCAGTTATGCGATTCATGCAGCGTATCGAAATGGACGCTCATAAACTCGACGGACGCTTCTGCGTTTCAATTCCGAATATTGATGGAACAAACCGAGAAAAGATCGTGCATCGGCTTTGGGTGATCGTGCTACTTGAGGTCGTCTCACGTGCGGTCTTTGGCTACCATTTCAGCTTGAGAAAAGAAGTGTCGGCAGAAGATGTCCTGAGAGCCATAAAATGCGCTCTCAGTAAATGGAAGCATAGGGAAGTAGCTTTTGCAAAAGTGCCGTATCGGCCGGGTGCTGGGCTGCCTTCCGCATTGGGCGACAAGTTTGTCGGGCTTTGCTGGGACGAAATGAGTGTCGACGGGGCCTTGGCGGAGACCTGCGGTCGCGTAAAGAATGTGCTTAGAGACGCTGTTGGATCGGATTTGCTCTCTCCTGAAACCGCATTTTCGCGGCGTCGTGCGAAAGATGACCGACCTTACATTGAAGCGTTTTTTCGTAATCTGGCGGGGAAGGGGTTCCAGCGAATGACAAATACCACTGGCGCTAAGCCAGATGGCCGAAAAGGGCGAGATCCTGATTCGGTTGCTTTGGCGTCACGCTTCCAGTTTGAATATGCAGAGGAGCTGCTAGACGTGCTAATCGCTAACTACAATGCGGCACCTCACAGCGGAATAGCCAGGCGCAAGCCGCTAGAGTACGCAAAGTTCCTTTACGAACACGGTCAGTCTACCTTACGACATGTAGGTGCGGAAGCAGTCCAAACGTTTTTCAGCGTGCGCAAGCTGTGTAAAGTGCGAGGTGGGGCGGAAACTGGGCGCGCTCCCTATGTTGAATTTCATTATGGCCGTTACACCAATGAGATTCTGCAGAATCGACAGGACTTAGTTGGTTCGTACATATGGGTGATAAATCATTTGGAAGATGATGCCAGGGTTGCACTGGCGTCTACGGAAGAAGGTCAGCAGCTAGGGGTACTGCGCGCGGCGCCACCTTGGCACCTGTCACCGCACAGCCTGTCAGTACGCGCGGCCATTTGTCAAGCTGCCTCACATGGTAAGTTTGATATTCCTCCTGGCGCGGACGGCATAGAAACTTTCATGAATTTTGTCGAAGCGCAGCCTGGAAATATGTTACCGGTCCACCCCGCGTATTTAGAATCACGTCGGATACTTGTCGCTGCTGCTGATCAATTCATTGGTGAATCTGTGCTCAAGTCGGCAAAGGAAAATGCGTCTCTGCACGAGCAGGACTTGGACCGTTCGATATCCAAGAAGCGAAATGGACAGGCAATCCCAGCGTCGTCTGATAAGACACGAGGCACGACATCAGCATCAAACCATCTACCGCCGCGACGTCTTGCCGCAACACAAAAATGAATACTTCGCTGCCCTCTCGAATCGACCCCAATCATTGCATCATTACAAAGCAGTATGCCGTATATACCCCCCCTATGCATGAAATGATAGAGAGAATCGGTGATTGGATAGATCAGCAGCGCCCTGGGGGATATATCCATGGAGCTTCACGCGTGGGTAAGAGTAGAGCGGTAGCCTGGTACCTTTCGGATGTTCTTGCGGAAAGGTTTGGTTCGATTTTGCCGCTGGTTATTTGGAACCGCCAGCCGGATATGCAGCCGAGTGAGGCGACGTTTTGGCATCGCCTATTGATGGCTTCAAAATTTCAATTCGTTAATCCTCTCAAACCTGCCAAAAGGGTCGAAGGAGCGTATTTGTGCTTGCAGCGTTTTATCACTATTGCGAAGAATGCCGGCAAGAATTACGTGGTCCTGCTCATAGACGAAGCTCAAGAGATGACCCTGAAAGAATGGAAGTGGCTGCTCGGGCTGCAAAACCAACTGGACTATGAAGGTTATCAACTTAGCGTGTTTTCGGTGGGATCACATCAGCTAGGGTATAAGCATGAATATCTTGCGAATACCGGGAACCCGCATGTGGCCGCACGCTTCATGGCTGGGCACGCGAGATATAACGGTATTCGTTCGGTGGATGAGATCAGGTACGTTATGAACGGCTACGACATTGACTCCGAATGGCCGCAAGGCAGTGGGACATCATTCCTTCAATATTTTGCGCCGACGCACTTTGCAGAGGGGCGACGACTCGCGGATTATGACGAAATCTTTTGGAAAGCACTCCTCGAGCTTCGTCCCCCAATGGCTCGTTCGTACGTCGAATTTCCGATGCAGCATATTGCCAGGACGATCGAGGAAATACTCAAGAAATTGGCCTGCGGGGAGAGCTGGAAAGATGCCATATCGTACGATAGTTGGCTCAATGAGCTTTCCAAAGTCAATTTCACCGATCACATGCGGATCATTTCAACTGCCGGTTGAGATGAAGTCTTATCCTTCGATTAATTGGTGGTCGGGCAACTTGCGAGCATATGAGTCTAAGACTTCGTTCTTTGCTAGATTTTGTGAATTGAACGGTGTTTCCCTAAAAACATGTTGCGAATTTCTTGGAGTGGGATGGAACCACTATATTTCGCTGACGAGCGCAGACTTAAAGCGGATTGCATTTCTGCTCAACGAAGACTTGCGATTGGTTAAAACGGTCTTTGTTCCGACAGTCTCTCTCAAGCAGTGCGGCCACTATGGTTTGCCCTGGTCGGAATTCAATTCTCAATCAGTCCAATATTGCAAAGAGTGCGCCAAGCAGGGTTACCATAGCTACCTGCACGAAGTGAAATGGCTGGCGAAGTGCCCGTTCCATGAGACTGACCTGAATACCTGTTATCCGCCCAGGCGAGTCGGTACCGTCGATGCTCAACGCATGGCGGCTCTGAAACATATAATGCGATCAAGTTTCCGGGAGTGGCCCAATGCCATAGATGGGTGTTTTACTATTCATGAGCAGGGGCGCTTCAGGCGACTGGCTGCTTGGACAAGAAGTGTAAGTGATGCTGCCACTCGGTCATCGCATAGCGAAATCTGGGATTCAGACGAATTCCCATACAACTCTGCGGCCTCGTTAGCACAGGTAATTGGTCAGCTACGTACATTTGTGCCGATGCCAAAGGTCATCAAACCTCTATTCACTGAAATCGGTGAGACTTGGCATACGGAGATTCGGCGGTTTCCCTTAGCGGCCAAATCCGAGCTTGCCCGCTTGAAGTCAAGATTGAGATTTGGATCAATTTTCGACTTCTATATTAGCGTCAGCGCGCGCTCAGCCAATCCACCACCGTACATCAAGCAGCTCAGGGCCTATCAGAATGCAATTAGAGTGCGTCATGGGGCGTGCCACTGTCGTTGGGGCAGGATGAGGGACAGTTGGTATTACAATTGGATGCAAGTTGCCCCCGATGAATGGCCGCACTGGGCCTGTATCTGTCCGTACGATGTCGCTTTACAAGATCTGGAGCGCGGCTGGGGGCGTGCTGATTTAGTGCTTTCAGATCGCAAACTGCGGAAAGAACTAATGTTTTTCATGATGCGATCTCGTGACATGCGCGACGCTGGGCTGATCAGCTATACGCCGGACGCCCACGTCACGCCGGACGGTTGTCTCTGCATGTACTCACAAATCTGGCCGTGTTGCGAGTGGGCACCTGACTCGCCACTAACCGATCTGCTCAATACAGTAGCGGAGTTCGAAATAGAATCGGCCTTCAACGGTCTGATAACCTGGCTCGACAATATTGAACATGGCATTGATCCGCGCCAGTGCGATGATCCAATTAACTATGCGCGCCTGTCTGAGACGGAGGAGGGTCTGTTGCTCATCAACTGGACTAGGTCGGGGCCCGGCAATGAGATTTAGATTTTTTTACGAAAAGCCGTGAAATGTTGTCCAAAACTGACGATCCCGAAATGTCGCACATTGATGTCAGCGCGGCCCGGCAAAGTAAGTCAGCCAGACTAGCACAGCAGCCAATTGACACCAGCGCCTGCAATTTCCCCTTCATTGAATTGCGCTAGGACAAACCATATCCATTTTTTGATGAATCAAATTGACCTGTTCCCTTGAAATAGTTCGGTAAAGATGCAGAGTCTGCCCGGCTGGGCAACCTCACTGCCGTGCCGTAAAGAAAACACGCCGACTAATTCCGTGGCCACATTGCCCAATGTTTTTCTGAAATTTATTTTTCAGGCAATCTCTATCTAGTTGGCAGGCCACGTTCAGCTTCCATACATTCTGAGCGCGTCCGACAAGAAGATCGATTGGAGATTCACAAGATGCCTTGGCGCTCTCAGCGCTTCAAGGCGGCTCGCGTACAAGAGTTGAAAATGATCGTTGTGAAAAGGCTGCGTGGTCTAAGATAAGGAGCAGCATCACACTGATTGGTTGTGATGCTTAGCCAGCCACCAGTCGGCGAATTCAGCCAGGTCGGCATGACAGGAATGCACCGATTCACGCTCGCTGCAGGCGTTCGGACTGCCATTCGGTTCGCGCATAATCAGGGCCGTATGGATGTAGCTCGGAAGTCCTCGCATGTAGGGCAGGTAGTCATCTACGAAAGCGACAGGCCGCAGGTCCTGCAATGCAGCCGCCTTAGGGCTCACGTCGCTATCGCCACTAGTCGTCGTCACGACACGCTCGATGGGAAATCCACGATCACGCAGGTTTTGGAGCCGTGCTGGCTGGAATCTTGTTTCAAGGGCCGTCACACAGACCAGCTCGTATCCTGCGTCGGTGAGCCTAAGGCAGGCATCGATTGCCCCTGGTATTGCGGGAATCGCGGACCAGAATCCAACGTCGAAGTGCGCTCGAAATTTAATCAGCTCTTCCCCATCTAGTCTTCGCACATCCCAGCGGTCGATTGGCCAATAAGCAAGCGGGTCGCGAAGCTCCGGCAGCACGCCAAAGGCTTTGCGCCAGACCTGGCGGTACGCTTCGTGAAAGTCCAGAAGCACCCCGTCGCCGTCCAAGCAGATAATTGGTTTCATATTATGGGATACTAAAACATGGTTCCAGCTGCAAACAGTGCGCGCTTCTTGTTGGGCAAGAAATTGTTTAACGTTCTGACCAAAACCGGTCTATATTGTAATCGTGTTTTGACGAGCGACATAATAAACTAAGCTGGCTTAAGCGATCAAACAAGGCTGATGCTGGTTTTCCGTAGTCCCAGCGATGCAGAGTCAAAAAAAGGGGACGACGACTTACCGTCATGGTTCCACGAAATCGAGTCGTTACGGGAGCAGACGGACCATTCGGAGCAATCAAGGGAGAGCCTTTGATGCCATAGGATGTGGAGCTGGTCATCGAGTATTTTACAAAAATCTGGCCAGTGGACTCAACTCAGCCGAAGCGCAAAAAAATGTAGCCGGCGATTTGCCGTCTGATAACCCAGCATAATACCTCAAACTTGTTCGCAACTTCTCTTTGACGGGCTGCGAGCCCGCCAGTATCGATCCAGTAGTCAATGTCCCCCGACGCTTGGCGAACTTGGTAACAAATATGATGTATGCCCCAGGTATTGTCGGTTCTCCATTATCGTCATACTCGATATCTGATCTTTTGGAATTGAAATCTGCACGCAGACCAAATTGCTTTTGTAATCCAAGTAGCGCTGTGCTTGGTTAGGCGCTTTGTCATCCTTTGCGTTGATGGCGATATCTTTTATATGCTGTATGAGCAATGAATCGCAACGTCCGCACGTTTTTTCTTGATCGACGATTCGTCCGGGGTTTTGGCAAAGGCGATCGTAGTAACTAGATGGCACCTTGAGTTTTTCAAGCTGAGGTTGCGCCTCTTGTTTTGCCGCATCAGTCGATTTCTCAACATCGGAAGAGATTCCTTTTCTCTCTGCGTCGTTATAGCTTTCAGCCATTACTTCAAACAGCACAGAGGTACCAATGCGCGAAAGAATATTGACGTTTTGAAGAGAAATTTGCGCATCTTTATCGATATAGGCTTTGCATGGCACCTTAAAAAGCGCTAACGCTTGACATTCTTTGTATGAGATTGTGACATTTGCTGCATTTCGACTCCCCAACGCGAGCGACCGAACGATTACCTCGGGCCACAATAGAAAGTGTCCCGATATCATCGGAATGATTATTCCCACAGCTATTCCGCCGATGGCAAAGGATTTCCATAATTCTTTGAGTTCTGCTTTATACGCCAGGAGATTGGCGGTGCTCAATAAGAGCATCCCTAAGGCCATCGCAGTTAGCTCGCGTTCCTTTTCGCCCGTAGACACAAAAGTGGTAGTGGCATAGAAGGGGAAAAAGAAGAAAAAAATCCATAGTGTGAGACCTCCGAATCTTCTAAAAAATGTTTCTTTCCCTTCTGACCACCAAATGTACTGTTTTATCGGACGGGTTGGCCAAGATACTAATTTCCTGTCAAGACAGATAATCACCGATAACAAGATAATTACGCATAGTGAAGCGATCATCAATATGCCCGAATGATTTTCAATAAAATCGTCGGCAATCAATTGTGGTCCGATCAAAATCAAAAGCGCCAGAAGTGGGAAAAACATTAAAACCGTCATATCAAATTTTCCGTCGAAGGTTCTAATTGTTTTAGACGGCTGTTGGTTTGTTGCTGAAACTCCCTGATTCACCTGTTCATGTTGAATCGCAGAAATTTCTTTTTCGGAATTCTTAATGCCTTGAAGTTCTTTTTTCTTATCTACAAGGGTTAAAAAGTAGGCTGGCGCCAAACATGCCGATATGATGCCAAGGATAAATGCTAATCCCGTAAATGTGACGCTTGCGAAGAATCCAACCAAATCGGTGAGTGAGAAGTCTGGTATATATTTGATGCCGAGATGATAGGTTAATAATACTGCTCCGCCTGCCAACAATATTGCATTCCAGGCAGTCAAGAGGGGATTTTTCTGCACAAAGTCCATCAGCCAAAGCCATTTGTGGGGGAGGTTTGCTTGTGTGTCTTTATTTTGTAAGCTGTTTTCTGAATTTAAGTTCATAGCTAATATTTCTTTATAGAAATTTATAATATAAATGCAATTTTTTTACAAATCAAATATCTTACTTTTGTCGCAGATCCGGGCTGATCGTCTCCTTAGTTCAAGGAATGGTATTTAGACAACAATAAAACAATAAACCTGCCATAATAGGTTTATTGGGTAATTTCGGCGAATTTGCATTTTCCACCTACCATGGTAGGTACATTCATTGCGGTTTCGCAATAATGCTCTATAATCCTACTGAAGTAGGAGGATATATGCGGCGCGTTGTTAAAACACCATTTCCTAGCGATCCATTGATTACCGATCCGGCCATGCTGGGCGCAGCTATTCGCGCCGGCAGGACCGCGCAGGGGCTGACATCCGAAGAAGCCGCGATGACGATCGGGATCGCCAAGCAAACTTTGACCGATATTGAGGCGGGTAAACCCACGGTGGGGTGGGGCACTGTGTTCAAGGTCGCGAATAACCTGGGCGTGAGTCTATTCCTCGCGCCGGCGAGTGATCGGGAGCGCATCAAGGTGCTGATACGCAAGGCCGCTAAATGAGCGAACTGGATGTCTACCTTGAGCAGGAGTTGGCCGGGACGCTCTCACACAATCCGGTCAGCAACCAATTTGCATTTTCCTACTCAGCGCAGTGGCTGGATAATCCGCGTCGCTACCCGCTGAGTCCGCACCTGCCGCTCGAAGTGACTGGCGGCGCCACCGCCGAGGTCCACAGTTCGGCCGTGCGCAATTTCTTTGACAACTTGCTACCTGAGGGCAGGGCGCTCGACGAAGCCGCAGCCGCGAACAAAGTATCCAAGTCGAACCTGGTCGGCTTGATGGTGGCGCTGGGCCGGGAGACCGCCGGCGCGCTTTCACTGCGGCTAAGGCATGGAAAAGGCAAGGTGGCAGGCTTCTCACCGATTGTCGATGTGCGACGCCCGCTATCCAAGGCCGAGCTGTCAGAGCGCATCAGGGCACGCCCACGCGAGCCTTTCTCGGTATGGGATGGCAAGGTACGCATGTCCATCGCCGGCTATCAGGACAAGATCGCTATATTCGAAGATAAGGGCGAATGGTTCCTGATCGATAGTGCCCAAGTGGCGTCCACGCTCATATTGAAGCCAGAGCCATTGAGTGGTGTAATGGCCGGGCTGACCAGTAATGAATTCTTCTGCATGTTGCTGGCCAAGGCCGCGGGATTGCCCACGGCAGACGTGCGCCTGCTCCATGTGCCGGAGCCGGTGCTCGCGATCAGCCGCTTCGATCGGATCAAGGTGCAAGACACGGTCCGGCGCCTGCACGTCATTGATGGCTGCCAGGCGCTTGGTATTTCTTCCATGCTCAAGTATGAACGACCGTATGGCGACAATGCCGACGCGGCGCGCTACCGCATCGGGGCATCCCTACCGCAGCTATTCAGGATGCTGCAATCGTTTCCTGATCCTGCTGCCCAACGCCTGCAGCTGCTCCGCTGGGCCATTTTTCAGGTATTGATCGGGAACACGGATGCGCACGCGAAGAATGTCTCGTTTTTCAATGATGACAATGGCATGCGCCTGGCTCCTACTTATGACCTGATCTGTACGCTCGCATTCGTGGGAGGCAATGTTGATCACACCTTTGCAATGGCGATAGGGGATGCGTTTACCGAACCGCACATGACTCCGTATCAATGGGCGCATCTAGGGCATCTGGTGCAACTCCAACCGCGTCTGATTGCGAACGAGCTGAGGAGGATGGCGACCCGGCTCCAGGATACCTTGCGGGATACAATGCAACGTTCGATTGATCAGGGGGCAGACGTGGCCACGGTAGACAGAATCTGTGCAGTGGTTGAAAGAATTATCACTCAGCACCTGAAGATCGCCAAGGAAGTCGCCGTCATTGAGCCAGGCCTGTTTGCCTAACAAACCAAATCCTACCCGCCGCAGCGGTGATGACCTAGTGAGACGCCGCGGCCGGAACTCACGAATAGCGTTTGCCACACGCCGCGGCCCTCAGTATCTCTAAAAACACCTTAAGACAACGCTTGACCCGCCCCGCGGGCGGCTCATCAACTGCTGCATTACGCCGATCATCAAGGTACAGGTAATCATCACTAGTGGAAATGCCATATCAGCATTCAACATTAATACTGAGCAAATTGGTTTAATACTTGGATCGCGGGTAGCCGTCAAACGCATGTGCAGGCTGCGCACTAGATACGATGAAAGTCCAAATATTAGCGCATATACACCGATATCGAACTCTAACCGAGCAGAGACGACCTGTGCGTGCCAGAAATTGCGCGGTGAGCACAAAACAATGTTGCATTTGATAAATGTTTGGTATTCTATAGGTGGTTTTTTGCTAACATCAAAAACAACGACCCGATGAATCCATCCAAAAAGCTGAGCGTAGGCATCATTGGCGCAGGTACCGCCGGTTTGGCCACCGCCATCGCGTTTGCGCGCCTAGGCCACACCGTCCAAGTATTCGAGAAGCACCCCAGCCTCGCCATGTTAGGCGCCGGCTTGCTGATTCAACCGCAAGGCGTAGCCGCGCTCGCAGCGCTCGGCGTAGGCGTCGAGTTCGCTTCAGTCAGCCTGCCGATAGACCGGCTGCTGGGTAAGAACCATCACAACTGGACCCTGGTGGATATTCCGTATCGCTCCCACGACGCGCGGGCAGTCAGCCGCTCGGCCCTGGCGCAATTGCTGTTGAACGCTGCGCTCTCGTTGGGAGTGGGCATCCGTTTCGGTGCCAATGTCGCGCATGTTGAGACCGAGCATACTAGGGGTGTCGTCTGTATCGCTGACGAGCGTATTGCGTTTGACTTGCTGGTTATTGCCGATGGCGCTGCGTCAGTGCTGCCCGCCCAAGCAGGGTTGGCGGTATCTTCCAGCCAGTACAAATGGGGGGCTTTGTGGGGAATGTTTGATGTCGAAGACTGGGGTGGTGAGCGCATTCTCGAACAACGGTATCGAACCACGCGCAAGATGTTCGGCCTCATGCCGACCGAGCGTATAGGAGACAAACTGAGACTTTCACTCTTCTGGAGCCTTCCTTGCGATGCGTATGCGACGTGGAAGGCATCTCCTTTGGATCTCTGGAAAACCGAGCTTCTCGCATTGTGGCCAGAGGCTGCACCCGTCGTAGATCAGATTATGTCGCATGAACAGTTGACGTTCGCGACGTACTACCATGCACGCCCGACGCGATTGGCCAATCCGCCGATTTGCATTCTTGGCGACGCCGCCCATGCGATGAGTCCGCAATTGGGGTTGGGCGCCACGCTGGCCGTACAAGACGCCTTGACGTTGGCTCAGTTCGTGGACCAACATGGGGCCGTACAGGGGCCGCTTCTCTTTTCCAAGAAGCGCTTGCGCATCGTGCGCGCGTATCAAGCGCTGAGCCGGTTACTGACGCCTTGTTTTCAAGCAGAGGGCAGAGGCCTGTGGCGCGACGTGCTGTTTGCGTCGGGCCTGTACATTCCCGGAGTTCAGCAACTCATGTATCGGGGTGTCGCGGAGCCGATGTCGGTACGGCATGCTCATGCTGGCGGATTCCTGGCAGTAAACAATCAACGCGTAGGCCGATGAACAGATCGATGACACCCTCGAATTTGGAAAACCTGCTATGTTCGACGATCGAGTATGCCGGTTGAAATATCCAAAATAATAATCGCACTCAAATCCAAATTAACGCATCAATGTGTAAGGTTTCAAACATGAACATAAAGACCTGGCAGCAAATCGTGGCAATCATCGGGCTTTCATTAATAACTTGCTCGGAAGCCTTGTGCGCCGCGAATGTGAATGTTGGGGGACAAATCATCACTATCCCCGCTCCAGAGTCTTTCTCCCAGGCGATCACCCCCCGAATGATAAAGTTTGGTGAACTTTCAACAATCCCTGAAGATCGGTTACTTGCCGTATTTGGGCCTACTTCTGAGGTGGAAAAGGAGGCCAGGAGTGGAATATTTCAATCGGCTCGATATGGATTCGCCCAGGCGACACGAAATGTCGAGCCGCACCAAATTCCACTCGACCGCTTCGCAAAGTACAAAGCAGATACCAAATCAGAATTGTTGGGAGATATGTCTGCTAACGATCGGGTTGAAATTCAGAAAAATCATGACCTAATGGCGAAATGGATTCAGTCCGGTATGGGGACAAAAATTCAATTCGGTGAGCCCAAACTCGGAGCAATTTTGATTATCGACGAGTCGCCCACGTCCTTAACAATGATTACAAAGATGATTATGCCGGTGAGCAGCGGAAAAGGTAAGCCTAAGCCGGTGGAAATGGTGGTTGGCATGTCGCAAATGTTAGTCAAATCCAAGGTTATATGGATTCAGGTGTATTCGGGATCAACGTCACGGGCCGATTCGGATTGGGTGACCAGGACTATAGTGAAATGGACACTCGCCGTCCAAGCTGCCAATCCTTAGGGGTGGCATAAAGTTCGTTTGCCAAAGGAGGGTCTATGACTCTCAAAAATTGCCTCCATTGCGGCCTCGAGTTTGCACCTTGTCCACGAGTGCCATCCCAATCCTATTGCTCCGCCGAGCCCTGCCAACGAGCGCGCCGTCGGCTATGGCAGGCCATCAAGCGCAGCAACGATACAGATTACCGCGACAATCAGGCGCGCGCACAAAAGGCATGGAACCAGCGTCACCCTGAGTATTGGAAGCGCTACCGTGACACCCATCCCGAGTACACCGCCCATAACCGAGAAGCCCAGCTATTACGTAACGGTTACAGCCTGGTGCGAGAAGTTGTCCGTCCCGACCCGCCTGCTTCCATGATGAAACTTTCGTCAGGCAACTACCGGCTGACGGAAATCAAATGGCACGGGATTGCAAAGATGGACGTGATCAAGGTCATTACCATCTCGCACTACGCAAAAGAAGTCGCCCAGCGTTAAATTGCAAAGAGAGGACTCGTTCGTCAGCGGCGCATCCACCTGCTAAGGTAATGGATAGGGTCTACCGGATCCCAACCCTTGCTCTTGGCCGGAGGCAGCGATGCAGCTGGAGTCAGAAACGGACGAAGTTGTTCATCCCGATGCCGCAGCCATCTTGCCGGCCGTCGAATACGTCCGCATGTCGACGGAGCACCAGAAATACTCCATCGCCAACCAGTCAGCCACGATCCGTGAATATGCCCGCGAGCAGGGCCTGGAAATCATCCGTACCTATGTCGATGCCGGCAAGAGCGGCCTCACGATCCATACCCGCAAGGGGCTGCAGCAATTGATCCAGGACGTCGAGGCCAAGCCTGACTTCAAAGTGATTCTGGTCTATGACGTCAGCCGATGGGGACGGTTCCAGGATGCCGACGAAAGCGCGTACTATGAATATGCCTGCCGCAAGGCAGGGGTTGACGTCCGGTATTGCGCCGAACCCTTTGTCAATGACGGGTCCCCGCTGTCCGGCATCATCAAAAGCATCAAACGGGCCATGGCCGGCGAATACAGCCGTGAACTGTCCGTCAAAATATTTGCCGGGCAGTGCCGCCGGTTTGAGGCGGGATATCATCAAGGCGGATTGGCTGGCTATGCGTTGCGCAGGGTAGTGATTGACTGCAGAGGCGAAACCAGAACTGTGTTGCGTCCCGGCGAGCGCAAAGCCGTGCGGAACGACCGCACTATCCTGGTACCGGGACCGCAGAGAGAAATCGCCGTGGTCAACCAGATATTCCAGTGGTTTGTCGCCGAAGGCGGCGCTTCCGAGGAATGCATCGCCAGGTACCTCAATGCCATGCAAGTGCCGAATGCGCGCGGCACGTTCTGGAGGCGGGAAGCCGTGCACAAGCTCCTTACGAACGAATTGTATCTGGGCGTCGACACCTACAATCGCCAATCCAACAAATTGCGGCGGCGCCTGATCAAGAATCCGCCTGACATGTGGCTGAGGTTTCAATGCCCGTTTCAGCCTATCGTCTCGCCGGAACTATTCTGGCGGGCGCAAGAAGTCATGGCCACCCGCCGACGGAATCGAACCGATGAGGCCATGCTAAAAAAATTGCATACGCTCTACGAACAATACGGCTACCTAAGCCGGCCGCTTATTCGTATGGGGCCAGGAATGCCTGCTCCTGAAACGTATTATCACCGCTTCGGTAGTCTCAGGCACGCGTATCAACTGGTAGGCTACCAGCCACGGGGGGATGACAGTTTCGTTATTGCTCGGCACTATGAACCGATCCCGACCGCCGCCTGCATTGACGCCGTCTTTCAGCAGTTGCCCCAGGCTGAATGGCACCCGACCACCCGTGGACAACTGAACTACATCAAGACCGGAGACGGCCTGCTGGTGTCGATTACTGCCGTTCCTTGCCGGGACAATCGGCTGGGGGGCTTTTGCTGGACTTTGCGCAAAGCCTTCATGACAGAGGCCGACGTGACGATCGCAGTCCGGCTACAGCGCAACAATCAAGACGTCAGGGACTACTATGTCCTTCCCAGCGCAGAGTTCCGGCGGCGCAGCCTATGCCTGCAGGAGCATAATCCTCAGCATATCGAGGTCTACCGCGTCGACAGCCTCGACGGCGTATGGCAACTCTTCGCCCGCAGCAGCATCCGGAGGCAGTGATGCAAATCCCAACCAACCACTATCTCGCGCGCATCCCGATGGATAAGATCGACGTGCTCAATCCCAGGGAACGTAACATCAAGGTGTTTGAAGACGTCATGTGCAATATTCGTGCGGTAGGCTTGAAGAAGCCGATCACCGTCACGCCACGATTAACCGCAGACGGGGAGCAGCGGTATTTACTGGTGTGCGGGGAAGGGCGCTTAAATACCTTCAAGACCGCCGGCGAGACCAGCATTCCCGCACTGGTGGTCGAAGTCAGCGACGAAGAAGCCTTTGTCATGAGCTTGGTAGAAAATATCGCCCGCCGGCCATATAAACCGCTGGAGATGCTCTCCAGTATCCGCGATTTACAGGTCCGGGGTGATGACAAGAATACCATCGCCGGCAAAGTCGGCATGTCGCCGGAGCGGGTGCAGGGCATCTTGACGCTGTTGACACGCTGTGAAGAACACCTGTTGCGTGCGGTCGAGAAAGGATCGGTACCGCTGACTGCGGCGCTGACCATCGTCGGTGCAGGCGAGGATGACAAGGAGTTACAGCTTGTCTTGCAACAGCTGTATGAATCCGGCGAGCTGCGCGGCAAACAGCTCTATGTCGCCAGGCGCGTGATTGCCGGCCGCAAGAAGTTAAAGCAGAATGGCGCCAATCCATCGGTAGGCTCGCCCGAGGAATTGACCGCGGCTCAGTTGGTGCGCACCTACCAAACCGAAGTAGGCCGCCAGAAAACCATGATCCGCAAGTCCCGTGCCGCGCAAGATGAGCTGCTGTTCATTGTGACGGCCTTCCAGCAACTGCTGGAGGACGGCGTCTTCGTCGGCATCCTGCACAGCACCGGCTTGGACAGTATGCCCAACTACCTATCGCAACGATTGCAGGAAAGGAGCGTCGCATGACGGCCCCGGTCCCCATCGCATTTCTCATGGAGCCGTTCTCGGTGCCATTGGAAAAGCTGATTCCAACTCGGGCCATGCCACCGCGTTTTGAGTCGTCGCCCAGATTTCGCCAGATTCTGTCGTCGATCCGTGAGATAGGGTTGATCGAACCTCTGTCGGTCGTCCGCGATCAAGAGGCCGCCAAAGGATTCATGCTGCTGGATGGGCACTTCCGCAAGGCAGCTCTGCGCCTACTGGGACTCCCTGACGCCACCTGCCTGGAGGCTACCAGCGACGAGGCGTATACTTATAACAGCAAGGTAAACCGGCTATCCACGATCCAGGAACATGTGATGATCAAGCGCGCGATTGATCGCGGCGTCCCTTCCGAGCGCCTGGCCAGCGTGCTGGGCATCCATGTCAACCAGATTTATAAGAAAGCCTCATTGCTCAATGGCATCTGTCCCGAAGCGGCAGCGCTGCTGCAAGATCGCCGATTTTCCGTGGACTTGGTGCGCATCCTGCGTCAGATGAACTCCGCGCGGCAGATCGAATGTGTAGAGCTGATGGTTGCGGCAAATACAACCACCGTAACCTATGCACAGGCACTGCTCGCAGCAACTCCCGATGCCATGCTGCTCATGAGGCGGAAATTTCCCAAACCAGTGCACATTGGTCAGCCACAAATGCAAAGAATGGAGCAGGAAATGAGCAGCTTGCAGGGTCAGTACAAAGACGCTGAGCAAACCTACGGGCAGGATCTATTGAACTTGGTGGTCGTCAAAGCCTATCTGGCATCGCTTTTACGCAACCAGCAGATCAGCGCATACCTGAGAAACAATTACTTCGATTTGCTGCGGGGATTGGAAGCCATCCCTGAAAGCCCTGAAAAGGCATTGCAGCAGACGCAGACGTAGCGGCACCCCGGTTGTCACACCAGTGGCGCACCGGGCCAACGCATGTCCTCGGCTAAAACAAGTAAAACGGTGCGCAAAGAACGGCTGCGGATACCGATTTCATCTGCTATTGATTAGGCCCTGCTTGTTCTCAGCTTACGCACCACACCAGTCACCACGCCCCACACATTGACCTTGGCAGGATCGTAGAGGCGCATCATCTGATAGGCGCTCCCCTTAGACGCGATGATCAAATCGCCTTGACCAGGCGTTGCGGCGGTATCTACCAGCACCTTGTCGCCGGCAAGGATACCGTCTTCCAGGAACTCATTACTTTTAACGCCAAAAAAGAATGAAGTGATGCCAGAACGCCCGATCACATAGCTGTTGATATCCAGCGTGCCATCGGCTAGCGGGAGCGGTCCGCCAACCTCCCTGGGATTGAAGCTACGCAATACTGGAATTTGGTAGTGCCGGCCGGTCTCAGGCAATGGAGTTGGCCTTGAATCAATGTTTGGCGTCATGGTTTCCCTCCGTTCAATAACTGTATAAATATACAGTATATCTCAAACTATTTTGGAAGAGGAGACAAATTGCAAATCCCTCACGAAATCTTAAAGCTTATTTTTACTGTATTTTGAATATCTATAATTTATGCTTGGCAACATGTCACATGGGCATCAAATCCATTGGGATTGTCTATTAAAAAATTAGTTTTTAGGGACGTCTTAACGGATATGCGTTTACCGTGCGTCGTGCGTGTCTTTTTAGAAAATAAGTCCTGCAATCAATTTATTGTCAGAGCTGATATTACAATATGATACAATATTGGTTAATTATCAATTTTCTCAAGGCAACTACCCTTTTGCGCAAGGCTAATTTTTACGCGACACCTTAAATTGCGGTGTGCTGCGTCCATATCTGCGCGAATTGCGCATTTTTAAATTTTTATGCGGCCAAATTTATTGCAATATTATAAATTTCATGTGATCAAATTTTGGCGAGCGCAACCGCTGGTATTTCTCATGTTGGCGTTGTCATCGTTGATTGCCTTGGCGGCGGCTGCAATGTATCTGCTGCAATGGCAGCAGGCAAAGCTTGCCTCTGCGGAGCTAAACGAAGTTCGCGCCCATCGCTTAACTTCTCGCGCAGCTAACGTTGCTGTAGCCGATTCTCCGATACCGTTTCTGCCGCCGTTCTCCAGCGCCCAATTGCTTCACACCCTAAACAAGGTCGCCTCGGACACCAAGCTGCCTATCGACGAAGTGGGCTACGTACTAGACGACGGTGCAGCACAACCTTATCTCCGGTACCGCGTGACGCTCAGGGTCGCCGCTTCCTATCCGGTGATCCGGACGTTTATCAACCAGTTGAATGCGGAGTTGTCCAACGTTGCTTTGGATGCAATCAGTTGCTCCCGCGATGATATTGTGCAAGCAGAGTTGACCTGCGATGTCGCTTTTTCCGCTTTTTTTCACAAGGAAGCTCGTGGATAAGCGCAAGGGTAAGCGTTGGGCCATCTTGTTGAGCGCGCTCGTTGCGACGCTGATTGCCATCTTTTATCCGGCGGACGATGGCTCGATCGCGGCAGTGGAGCATCGACCTGCCGGCAAGCGCCAGTTGCCACCGAAAACCGGGGCGACACCAAACAAGGACCTAGCGGATTGGCCACCGGTCGCCGCCGATCCATTCGCGCCGCGCGGCTGGCAAGCGCCGCCAGCGCAAACGGTGGCGCCTTCTCCCGTCGCCACCGTCAACCTCGTCCCGGAAACGCCGCCGGCACCGGTCGGGCCGCCGCCGCTGCCTTTCCAATTTGTCGGACGAATGAACGACGATGCGGGGCAAGTGGTCTATCTTGGCCGTGGCGACCAGGCGCTGATCGCCCATGCCGGCGAGGTGCTGGAGGGAACCTATAAGGTGCTCGAGATCACTGCGACCCAAATGGAGTTCGAACATATGCCGACCGGCCAAAAGCAAACGCTGACCTTTCCAGCACGAGACAACTAATCTATGGTTTCTATTTCCTGGCCGCGGATGGCTCAATTTTCCGCATCCGTTTTGACCTTACTACTATTGGCTGGATGTGCCGCCGAAATGCACCACCGCAATGGCATGCAGGCGATGGAGCAGCAAAAGTACGCCGAGGCCGTCAATGAGCTGGCCCAGGCGACAGAAATGAAGCCTGATGATATCGCCTATCGGAAGGATTGGCTGCGGGTACGTGAAATGGCGACAGACAAGTTGCTAAAATCCGCAGCTGCGGCATTGGCTGACGGTAAATATGAAGAGGCAGAGCGCTGCTACCGCAGCATCTTGAAGTATGAACGCGAGAATGCCCGCGCATTGGCCGGCCTGGAGGCCAGCACGCATGCGCGGAGCGCCGACGCCGACGCCGGTCAGGCGCGCGATGCGCTCAAGAAGGGCGATGTTGCGCGCGCGTCAGAATTGGCGGCCCGTGCGCTGACCTATGTTCCCGCCCATGCCGGCGCGCGGGCGGTCAAACGCGATGTCGAAGCGCTGCAGGCGCAGCAGATGCTGGTCGCGCCCAGCCTTGGCGCGATGTACAAAAAACCGATCAACCTGGAGTTTCGCGATGCCAGCGTGAAGATGGTGTTCGACGTGTTGTCGCGCACCACAGGAATCAATTTTATTTTTGACCGGGAAGTGAAGGGAGACCAACGCACTACGGTGTTTCTGAAGCAAACCAACCTGGACGACGCGATCGACGTGATTCTCTCGACCAGCCAGCTGGACAAGAAGATTTTGAATGCCAGCAGCGTGTTGATTTACCCGAACACCCAGGCCAAGACCCGTGAGTACCAGGATTTGATGGTCAAGGCATTTTACCTGTCCAATGTCGATGCCAAGCAAATCTCTACCATGCTCAAGACGGTGCTCAAGCTGAAGGATGTATACGTAGATGATAAGTACAATCTGGTGATCCTGCGCGAGAATTCGGAGACGATTGCACTCGCCGAAAAGTTGATCGCCTTACAGGACCTGGAAGAGCCGGAAGTGATGCTGGAAGTGGAAGTGCTGGAAATCAGCCGTTCACGCCTGTTGAATCTGGGCATCCAGGTCACCGACCAATTCACGATCACTCCTTTGGGGGCCTCATCGACGACGTCGCCTACGAATGGGGCCTCGACCCAAATCATTAAGCTAAGCGACTTGAAGGGACTCAATTCGAGCACCTTGGGCATTACCTTGCCTAGCGCGACAATCAATCTGCAAAAGACCGACGGCGATACCAACCTGCTGGCCAATCCTCGTCTGCGTGTGCGCGATAGAGAAAAGGCCAAGATTCTCATCGGCGACAAGGTTCCGGTGGTGACCACCACCAGCAGCGCCAACTTCGTGACGGAAAATATCCAGTATCTCGACGTCGGCCTGAAGCTGGAGGTGGAGCCGGATATCCACTTGCGCGATGAAATCGGCCTGAAAATAGCGCTCGAAGTCAGCTCGCTGGTCTCGTCGGTAAAGACCAACAACGGCTCGCAGGCGTACCAGATCGGCACGCGCAACTTCAACAGTGCATTGCGCCTCAAAGATGGCGAAACCCAGATCCTGGCCGGACTGATCAAGGATGAGGACCGTTCGGCGGCCAACCGCATTCCATTGCTGGGGGATTTGCCGGTCCTTGGCCGGCTGTTCTCCAGCCAGAACGACAATCGCCAGAAGACAGAAATCGTCTTGTCGATTACTCCGCATCTGATTCGCAATATCCAGCGCAAGGATGCGATGGCGGAGTCGTTCTGGTCCGGCACCGAGGCCAATCTGCGCAACAAACCTCTACAGCTTCGTAACTTCGACGCCAATGTAGCGCAGCCTGGCGCCATGCCGGCCGCCGCTAAAACAGGCGGTGCAGGCGCCACGCCTCAGAGCGCGCCAGGTTCCGCAGTGCCAC
>Ga0207092_1051_pt1 | contig 22981 bp, 19 predicted proteins | sample Alteio_BWMinHeat_48_FD_153533 | JGI IMG/M metagenome (GOLD analysis project Ga0207092, IMG submission 153533) | Enriched cells from forest soil in Barre Woods Harvard Forest LTER site, Petersham, Massachusetts, United States -... | ecosystem: Environmental > Terrestrial > Soil > Temperate forest >... | reverse complement strand
CGTTGCCTGAACACATTTGGAACGACGGCAACGTCCCTTGGCCCGGACAGGATGCGGGCTTCCTGGGACTGCAATACAATCCCTGGCTGGTCGCGTGCGATCCCTCGGAAGAAAAGTTCAACGTGCCGGCATTGACGTTGCCGACCGAAGTCCCGCCGGTGCGCTTCGACGGTCGACGTTCGATACTCGAACAAATGAATCGCCATCTGGACGGGATCGAGCGAGACCGCGCGGCTGAAGGTTATAGCGTGCATGCGCAAAAGGCGTTCGATTTATTGGGCGCATCGAAATCGCGCGGAGCGTTCGATCTGAGCCAGGAACCTGCCGCAGTTCGCGACCGTTATGGCCGCAGCCGCTTCGCGCAGAGTATTCTTTTAGCCCGCCGTTTGGTCGAGTCGGGCGTGTCGTTGGTGCAAGTGAATTGGACCCGGATCAAGGACCAGCCGAATCAAGGAGGCTGGGACACGCACGCCACGCACAACAAGGCATGCAAAGAGTTGTTGATGCCGATCATGGACCAGGCATACTCCGCCCTGTTGGAAGATCTCGAAGAGCGGGGCATGTTGGACGAGACGCTGGTCGTCTGGTTTGGCGAATTCGGTCGCACGCCGAAGTTCAACAAAGCGGGCGGACGCGATCACTGGGGCCATGCTTTCTCATTGGCTTTGGCCGGCGGCGGCATTCGCGGCGGGGTGGTGCATGGCTCAACCGACGCGCAAGCCGCGTTTCCCATCTCCGGCCGCGTCGAAGCCAAGGACCTGCACGCCACGATCTTTCATTGTCTCGGCTACGAACCCGAGACGCAAATCCGCGACACTCAGAACCGGCCGATTCCCATCAGTCGTGGAAGGGTGATTGAGGAAGTAGTTTAAGTTGTCGGTTGTCAGTTGGTTGCCAGAGTTCAGTTTTTGGTTCTTAGTTATTGGTTCTTCGCTGATTGTTCTTACGATCCTCTAAACCGCCCCGCATGATTTCCACGCTTGCGGTTTCGCGGTATTCCCGTTCCTGTAAGCACGCCCCTCTACCGGTAAAACCCCTATGACTCCAGACCCAAAGGTGTTGCAAAACGGGGACAAAAAGCACCCTTTCTATCGGTTTCGTAAGCTTCGGCGCCCGTTGTGTTTAGTGCGTGAAATAACTTGCGAAATCCGCACGGAAATCTCTGCACAATTCTGCATCGCTAGCGTAGAACTAACAGAGGGCTGATACGAAATTGGTTCAGAGATTGAAGGGGGTGTCCCATGAGGATACTAACTTGGTTGACATGCGGACTGTTTCTGTCCGCAGTCTTAGCAGGGGCGTCGGATGCATTTGCTAGAGGCGGTGGAGGTGGTGGCCACGGAGGAGGCGGTGGACATGGCGGCGGGGGCCACGGTGGAGGCGGTGGCTTTCATGGAGGCGGCGGAGGCGGCTTTCACGGGGGCGGATTCAGTGGCGGACACGTGGGCGGATTTAGCGGCGGCTACCATGGCGGTGGCATGAGCGGTGCTTATCGCGGCGGTGGCATGAGCGGAATGAGCGGCGCCTACCGCGGCGGTGGCATGACAGGCATGAGCGGCGCTTACCACGGCTTGGGCGGCGCGAATCGGAGTATGGGCAGTTATGGAGGCCTTGGCGGCGCGAATCGCAGCATGGGCAGCTACGGCGGCCTCGGCGGTTCTTCGATGAACCGCGGTTTTGCCGGAGGTGCCGGAGGAATGTCGCGAGGTTTGTCGGGGTCGGCCAATGCAGGGTTCGCGGCCCGGCACTCGGTGGGCTTTGCTGGAGCTGGAACACGTGGCAATGTTGGCTTGAGCGGCGGAAGCTTCAGCCACGCGAGCTTAGGTGGAATGTCTGGTCGATCGGGCGGCCAGTTCTTGAGCTCACACAACAGCGCGAACTTCCGCAACACGAACATCAACAACAATATCAACAATAGCTTCAGCAGCAACCGCTTCAATAACTTCGGCGGCTTTGGAGGGAATGGCGGCTACGGCGGCTATGGACGTGGCTACGGCGGTTATGGAGGCTATGGTGGCTATGGCGGCTATGGCGGATACGGTCGCGGCTTCGGCTTAGGCGGCTATGGACGGTATGGTTTCGGCTTTCCGTTCTTTGGTTTCGGCTATCCATTCTTCGGCTTGGGTGGCTTTGGTTTAGGCTATGGCCTGGGCGGCTATGGTCTTGGCGGGTATGGAGGCTATGGTGGGTACGGAGGGTATGGTGGATATGGAGGATACGGTGGTTACGGCGGCTATGGTGGGTATGGAGGTTACGGTGGGTATGGCGGCTATGGTGGGTATGGAGGCTACGGAAATGGCTACGGTTACGGATATCCCTATCAGACCGGTTACGCCACAACGACTCCTGTAGTTGTCGACAACACAACTGCCGCAGGCCCTACCGACTTTGCCCAGCAGGGTGAAGCCGCCTTCAAAGCAGGCCAGTATCAAGCAGCCGTCCAGGCCTGGCGACATGCCATGTTGGACGATCCGCAAAATGGCGTCCTGGCGATGATGATGGCTCAAGGGTTGTTCGCAACGGGCAGCTACGACGACGCGGCCGGCATGACTCAGGTCGCGATGACCATGGTCCCGCCGGATAAATGGGGCGTCGTGGCGAGCAACTACACCGAGCTCTATACCAATGTCTCGGATTACACGACGCAACTGCGATCCCTCGAGAAAGCAGTACGGGAAAAGGACGACTCGGCCGCTTTGCATTTCTTGCTCGGTTTCCATTATGGCTACCTTGGTTACCCGCGCGATGCGGTGGCCCAGTTGGCCAAGGTCAAGCAACTGAATCCCAGCGACCAGATGGCCGTCAAGCTTTACGATCAGTTTGCGGCAAAGGTTCCACAACCTGGCGCCGCGCCCGCTTTGGGGCCCGTTCAATAGATCGAGCGTCTCGCTTATTGAAATGACGTCACACACCTCGAAGCCCGGGGATTGCATTCCCCGGGCTTTCTTTTGCGCGCACGTGACCCGTCTGTGCTAGCGTTCTCAATCGATCTTGTGCTACCACAATCAATCCACTACAAGGCCCCTCTATTCTGGGGTCGAAGTGCGCTTTCGTCGCTAGCTACAGGAGTCGCAGATGGAACTCACCATGCGCAAGGGGAACGACGTCTTCGTTCCGCCGGGCGGATATCGGCGACTGGAGGCCCTGCTGGCCAAACGTCGTGACGAGTTGTCCGAGTTGCCGGTCGTGGTTCTGTCCTGCTTTGACCCGAGCACGCGGCTGCTCCCGTTTGTGTTTTACGATAGCTGGATCTTTCCGGCCGGGGCCCGTGCGATCGCCGGCGCCGTGCATCAGGCGGGTTTCACGCGCACCCGCGCGGTCTTTCAGCTTTGGAACAAAAACTTTCGCCCCAGCCAGGCTCGTTTCGACGGCAAGCCGATCCAGATGCTGCTCACTTCGTCGATGCAGATGCACTCGACTCGCGCCTTCGCCGCCATCCAGGATGCCTGGACGCTGGGCGACGACCGGCCGCTGATTATCGCGGGCGGCCCCAAGGCGATTTACGAGCCCTATCATTATTGGAAATCCGCCGGTCCGAAGAATCCGGTCGCCCCCGACGCAGTCGTCACCGGCGAAGCGTATGTTCTGCTCGACTTGCTCAATGTCGTGGTGCAGTTTCGCGGTCGCGGCGAAACACTCCGCGTGGCCTTCGAACGTGCCCGACACGAAGGGGCATTGGAAAGCGTCCCCGGCCTTGTCTATCTCGATCCGCAGGCGACTTTGCAAGAACCAATGCTTGTCGATACCGGCTTGCAACGGCTCGTCCAACATCTCGACGAAATGCCGCAGGAAGTCACCGGCCTGCGTCTGATGGAGCCGCCGCATCGCGGAATGAGTCTCTCCGCGACGCCGATTCCCGATAGCCAGGTCCATAAACATGCCAAGATCGTCAGCTTGCTGCTAACGCAGGGTTGCAAGTTCAACTGCTCCTACTGCCCGATCCCGGCCATGAACCAGCGAAGCTGGCGTTTCCGCAGTCCCGAAGGAATCGCCCACCAATTGCGCAGCGTTCACGAAGCGTTTGGCATCCGCCACTTTTTCGGCACCGACGACAACTTCTTCAACCGTCGTGAGACGGCCGAAGAGACGTTTGCCGCTCTCGCGCGGACGACTCTCTCTAGCGGCAAACCTCTCGGACGCAAAGTCCGCTGGTCGACCGAGGCCACGCAATTCGACACCTACAAGAACCGCGATCTATTGCCGCTGGCGCGGGCCGGCGGTCTGACGGGCATCTGGTTCGGCATCGAAGATCTGACCGCCGAGTTGGTCAACAAAGGCCAGAAACCTGAAGTCACCATCGAACTCTTTCGCGAGTTGCACGCCAGCAGCATCATGCCCATGGCCATGATGATGTTCCACGAAGGCCAGCCTTTCTATACTCGCGACTCGCTGTACGGGTTGTCCAACCAGGTCAATTTCCTCCGCAAAGCCGGGGCGATTTCGGTGCAAGTCACCACGCACGTTCCGGCAGTGGGCACTCGCGAATATGAAAACACCTATCAGTCGGGCAAAGTGATCGACTCGCTCGGCGGTTGGCAGGTGCCCGACTCAGCCATCGACGGCAATCATGTGATCGTCGCGGGGCAAGAGGCGATGTGGAAACGACAGCTCAAACTGTTGATGGGTTATGGCGCTTTTTACAACCCGGTGAATATTTTCAGGGCCCATCGTCACGACGGCTCGCCTTTGCGCTACAAGCGCATTTTGTATCAGACGCTCGGCACAGGGGCTGTTCTATGGACCGCCGCCAAGGTCTTGCCGTTCTTGACGCGGCTACTGGTCAGTCGTCCCAAATTCCACGCCGGTCCGCCGCTACAAAGCACCGTGCCTGTCCGCAAAGTCACGGGCGCGTTCTCTCGCCTGCCCGAGGGGATCGAGGCCAATGCATTGATTCCGTTGGAGTTTTCCAAACGCGCGGCGTAGCTCTCGTCTTCACCCTCCCAACGATATGTCGTTGCGCGAACCCGCGATCACCCACTTCCCTCCTTTTCTTTCATCCAAACCCGCAGCATATCGCGCAACAAACCAAATTCTCTGAAGAGCATGCCCAACTCTTCATGGAAATGCTCAAAACACCAAGGGCCGCGAAAACCGCTCTGCCAGGCAATGTCGAAACAACGCCGCAGGTCGTAGTCGGCATGTTCCCCATTCGGACCAAGCGTGAGGGCCTTGAAGTCGCACGTCACTGCTAAAGGGAAAGCCTTTTCCAGTCCAGCGTAACGCGCCATTGGCTTCCAATTACCCGTATCAGGCTGAGCGGCAATTCCCTTGCCGACGGCCTGGATCACCCGCGGAATGGCCTCCGGGTCGTCGCTCAGCCAGGCGTTGTTCTCGATCAATAGCGAAATACCCTTCGGTCCCGCGTACTCGATCAACTCGCGATACGCTGCCGTCAGAAGCTGCATGTCGGGCATTTTCTTGCCCGGCAAGGGTCGCACCCAGCGACATCCCAAGCGCTGCGCTGCGTCGATCGTCTTCTTATATATTGTCAGCGCGTGAAGGCGCGTCGCTTCGTCGCGGCTCGCCATGTCGAGATCTTTCTGATTCATCTTCAAATTCGTGATCACGCAGCCCGCCTTCTCTGCCGCCGCCCGGAATCGCTCGCAATATGCCGGCTCCAGCGAGGGGAGCGTCGCGGTCATCAAATCAATGACCTTCAAGTCCAACTCCCCCTGCATGATTTTGGGCAGATCGAGCATGACAAGCTTTCCCTTGGCCGGCATCTCCGACACATGTCGCGAGAACGAACCCGTGGTAATTCCCATCGCGCCCGCTAAGTCGCTCTTGGGCTTTACTGCGTCGCCAGCCAAACAATGGCGTGCCGCCGCGAGGACCGAAGGGACCGCAATGAGAAATGAACGACGTTGCATGGTTCACCTGGTGATCAATACGTCGGCCGCTGCCATCCAGGAATAATCCGCTGCATCGTGGTGACGTCATCTCGCTGCCGTATGCCGCATTTCTCATAAACTTCGTGCGCGCGGGCCAGCTTGTCGCGGTCGAGTTCCACACCCACGCCCGGCCGAGCGGGAATCTTGAAACAGCCCCCGGCCAACGGCAGTTTGGGGCCTTCGATGATGTCTGCCCCGTCAGGCAGGATCGGATAATGCGTATCGCTGGCGAAATTGATTTGCGACACGACCGCGCCGACGTGGATCATCGCCGCCATCGTGATCCCCGCATGGCTGTTGCTGTGCTGGCTCACTCCCCACCCCAGCACGTCTGCCATCGTCCCCAGACTTTGACAAGCCGTGATGCCGCCCCAGCCGTGATGATCGCATAGCACAATATCAATTGGCTTCGTCTTCACTGCCTGCGGAATGTGTTCGAACTGCGTGACGCACATGTTCGTGCTCATGCGCAAACCGGTCTGATGGCGGACCTCGGCCATGTCCTCCTGCCCGCGCACGGGATCTTCGTAATACTCCAGCGGCAGTTGTTTCAGCTTTTCGCCGATCCGCACGGCCGTGGCGACGGTCCAAATGCCGTTCGGATCGATCCGCAACAGGTGTTTGTCTCCCAGCCGATCGCGCATGGCGCGGAGCGTCTCGACTTCGACATCGGGCGGCAGCACGCCGGCCTTGAGCTTATGGACGCGAAAGCCATACTGCTGCTGCAGTTTCCCAGCCATCTCGGCCATGGCCGCCGGGGTGCGCACCTCGCCCCAAGGTTCCAGTGCCTTGTCACCACGTCCCCGGCCATCGACAATCCGCGGATCGTTCAAGATGCGAGGATCGTCCGCGGCATAACGATAGAACAAATACGACCCGAATTCGACCTGCTCACGGACCGGACCGCCGAGCAGCTCGCATAAACGCCGCCCCGTTGCCCGACCGATCGCATCGAGACAGGCCAACTCAATGCCGGCATAAACTCCGCGCCCCTGTTTCATCACGGCCGCCGCAAACTTGCGATAGGCGAAGGCGCTCTGGCCCACGACCGCATCGCGCGACTTCAAAAGTCCTTCCGTCACCCGCTCTCCGCCATGCGTTTCGCCAATGCCGATAATTCCCGCATCGGTCTCAATCTCCACAACATTGCGCAGAAAGTACGGTCCATGCAGCCCGCCCGACATCAAAATCGGCGGGTCCGGCAAAGCAATCGGCGTGATCCGCACGGCTCGGATGATGAGATCGCTGCTTGGCGAACCGTTCGGTTTTACAGGTTCGGCCGCGTTAGTGATGGCGAGTCCGCCTGATTGACCCAATGCACCAAACAGTGCTCCGCCAGCAACCGTCAGGCAATTGCGTCGAGTAACATTCATGATGTGCTACTTTCTGTAGGATGGCTCTCGTGAGCCGTCTTTCTGCAGCAGCGGCCCCGCCAATCATTGAATTTCCGCACGCTCACAAACCGGAGAGTCATTTCTCTGGATCGCATTCCATTTTATGGTAAGTCACTCAGCCTCCGCATCCATTTTTCCCAGAAAACAGCAAAACTGCCACAATCGAGCCTGCAAGGCCCGTGTTGCGTAGCGAAACAGGGCCGTCGAGATCTGCATTGAACGGAAAGCGTCCGCTGCTACGATATGGTTGGTTACGATCCAATGAATGTTTCGGCCGCAACAATCACATGCTCCCTGACACTTTGACGGTTACCAGGATGCCAAAAGGGTGCGTGTCGGCCAATTGAACGTTGGTCCTGTTGTGAGCCGGCGGTTGAGCTTGGTCGTTCGGCTAATTTGTGGGTCGGTGATGCTCGTTTCTTTGAAAGACTTTCTCACCAGCGGCCAGTTCGGACCAGTGCTCTTCGGCTGCGATCGCTTGCAACTCGAATCGACTGTCGGCCAACCGGAGGCGACTGGGGGCGTCTCGCGCAAGTACCGGAGGCCGGTCATCTGGAAGTACGGCGACGTCGAGTTTTTCTTCTCCCGAACGAGCAACAAACTGGAGACGGTTCACCTCGATCGGTTTACCGACGCCAACGGCACTCCGCAAGGTTGGGGCGGCCTTCAGATCGATCCGTGGGTTATTCGAAGAGGAATAGCCGAGGCCGAGTTTGCAGATGCACTTGAGGCTGCAGGGATTGCGTACACAGTCCGTCCCAAACCCGAATGGATTCAGGAAACTGTTGTAGTGGCATCAGGAGTGGAGATTGGTTTTAAGTGTGCCCCGGATGAATTCTCAGACTTCGTTGGCCTGTTCCACCTCACGCGCCAAGTGATCGGCGCCTAACAGTCGTTGCGAAGTATCGCTCAAAACCAAACTGCGACCGAGTACGGCCGAACAAGTCGCTGCACCTACTTCTTCTCCCCTTGCTCCATCATCCCACTCGCCTTCAGCAGCGCCTCATGCACGATCAAATCATGCTGCATGCTGTAGTTCGGCTCTTTTTTCCCTCCGACAATCGCGGCAAACTCCCGCAGGTCGGCAATCTGCAATATTGCGGCGGGAAGATTCTTCGTCTCCCAATCGGCCTGGCCGCGGCGAAAGACTTCGATGGGCTGGATGTTATTGTTGGAAAGATGACCGCTCCCCATGTGCGGAATCACGCAGGCGCCGTCGGTGCCGTAGACCTCGATCCGCCGCGTCTGGGGAGCAATTTCGAACGACGGAACTTCGACAATGCCCCAAGAATTCTTGCAACCAAAGATCGCCACGCCGTTGTCGACGAAACTTTCGGGTGGACGCGAATAATGATGTCCCAGGAACGGCGTCACCTGGCTGGGAGGACCCAGGATCGTGACCAGCATGTCAATTAAATGCCCCGCCATCTCGAAGAACATGCCGCCGGAGTAAGGCTTCTGCTCTTCCACATATTCATCATACAGGCTCTGGTCCTTCGGCAGCCGGCCGCGGAACTCGTACACGTTGCCCAGTTCTCCCGCACTGGCCAGACGCAGCATCTCCTGCACCGCCGACATGTAGCGGAACAAGTAGATCATCTGCACGTGCAAGTGCTTCTTCTGCGCCAGCGCCTCCAACTCGCGATAGGGCTGCATGCTCGCGCCCGCCGGTTTCTCCAGCAGCACGTTGCGGCCACTCTCCAATGCTAGCCGCGCAAACTCGACGTTCTCGAACACCCGCCCCTCGACCACCACTCCATCGAGTTGCAGGTCGAGCACCTGCTGGGGCGTGTCCAACACGCGGAAGTTGGGAACCCGCTCTTCCCAGGTCTGGCGGCGTTTCGCTACGACTGTCGGGTCGGGATCGTAGCAGCCGATCAGCGAGAACTCGTCAGGGTGCGCCGTAATCTGACGGACCATTCCGTCGGCATGCGTATGCCACATGCCGAGCATGCCCAGTTTCAGCGCCATGAACGTTCCTTCCGCGGCTTGGAGTCTTGCCTCCAGCGGATTATAAGCCGCAGCCGCAGCAAGTGCGACTAGGAAGTTACTGTGGGGAAGATTCTACTTCGACTCCTCCACTCCCAACACTTTTCCACTGTTGGCGTCGATCAACACGGCCACGAATTTGTCGCTGGTCAACACACTGACCAGATACACCAACGTGGGCCCATCCATGTCGGCGATGGCTTCAAACGGCTTGCCGCGGGGCACTTGCTTTTGCGCGATTTCGACGGCCTGCTTCATCGTGATCTTGGCTTTGGTCGCGGCTTCTTCGATCTTCTTTTCCTCTGCGTCCTCATCTTCGGTGTCGTCGACCGAAAGGACCTTGCCGCTCTTGGCGTCGATCACCACATCCTGATGTTTGATCCCGGAAATTACCTCGATATAGAAAAACAACTGGTCCTTGTCGACTTCGAATCCCGACTCGACCGGATGACTGCCGGGAATCTTGGTCGTCGCCGCCTTCATTGCATCCAACAGCGTGACGGTCGCTTTGCCAAGATTGGCCTTCACGCTGGCGCGAACCTTGGCCTCATCTTCTTCAGGCGTCGCTGCGTAGGCACAAGTTGCGATCATGCAGGTGCCAATTAACCATGCGCCCGCGAGTAAATTCAGTTTCATCGACATCATCTCCGTAGTCCGTGAACGTGAGACCGGCCCAAGATTTGGGTCGGATTCTCAACTGGACCATTCTACGACAGCCCACGGGCCGAGAACAAACGGAGACGAGTTCGAGGCATGACAATCGCCCGATTTGGATGGGTCTACCGAAAACTGGCGGTAGAATCGGCAAAATCGGGCGGAGAACCACAACTTCCGAGGGAGATTGGCTCACACCAATTCGCTAATCAACTCGCGACGCTCCAGAATATATCGCGGCCGGCCGCCAAGATCATTGAACGTCATCTGTGGGTCAATACCCAAGTGACGATAGATCGTGGCCAGCACATTCTCGGGTCGATACGGATGGTCCTGTGGGACTTCGCCACGGGAGTTCGAGCTGCCGACAATCTGACCAACCCGCAATCCGCCGCCCGACATGAGGACGCTCATCAACGAGCCCCAGTGATCGCGCCCCGCGTTCTGATTGACCCGCGGAGTGCGGCCAAACTCGCCCATCGAAACGACCATCACCTGGCGATCGAGACCCCGTTCGTACAGATCGCTGATCAAAGCGGCCAGGCCGCGATCGTACGCCGGTCCCTTGTTTCGCATGCTGCGTTCGATTTGTCCGTGATCGTCCCAGCCCGACACGCGGACCGTGACGAACGTGACGCCCGCCTCGACCAGTCGTCGAGCCAAGAGCAGGCTCTGACCCGTGACATGCCGGCCGTATCGATCGCGGGTTTGCTCTCCTTCGGCCGAGAGATCGAACGCCTTGCGGGCGGCATCGCTCGTCACAAGTTCGAACGCCTGCCGCGTGAATTGATCCATGGCGGCCGACACCCCTTCGTTGTCGAGCAGCCGCCGGCTGTTGTCGAGCGAATTGAGCAACTCCTTTCGCTCGGACAAGCGGGCCATTTCCAAGCCCCCTTCGAGCGTCAGATTGCGGACCGAGAAGTTCGACGAGTTCGGATCGCCATCGACGATGAACGGGTTGAAGGCTTTTCCCAAGTAGGCCCCATTGCCGTACCGCATCTCACGGGGCATCGCCACATACGCGGGCAAGCCCGGCGAGTTCGCCCCGCGCAGTTTCGACGTGATCGACCCGCAGGCGGGCATATCGTTGGTCCGGTTCTGCGGATCGCGCAGGTAATAGCCGGTCTGCGTCAGATGGGCCGATGTGCCGTGGCTGCTGGAACTGTGCGTGATCGAGCGGATGATGGCCAGCTTGTCCATGATCTTGGCCTGCTCGGTCATCAGCTCGCTGAGATAGACGCCCGGCAAGTTCGTGGCCGCCACACCCAATGGGCCGCGATATTCAACAGGCGCGGAGGGTTTTGGATCGTAGGTTTCGAAATGCGTGGGACCGCCCGCCAGTTCAACGAAAATGACGGCCGTCTTCAGACTTGACGACGAGGGGCTATTGGTTGCTGCCTGAGCCCGCTGGGCCAGCAACTGGGGCAAGGTCATGCCGCCCAGGCCGAGGGCGCCGACTTTGAGAAAACTCCGCCGATTGACTCCATCGCAGAAGTTGAACGAGCGTCCGGTGAGGGCCAACATGGTGTGTTCCTCCGCGTTGATGTTGAGTTTTCCCAGGCAATTGTGCCGTCGCATCCTGCCATCATCCACATATCGGCATGTTTGGATGCGTAGCTGAGTTTAGCGGTTTGAACGGTGGAAAGTCAAGATGAAGCGGGGAGAAGTGGTGGGATTAGAGAAAAGAGACGGGCGGTAAAAGCTTCGGGGCTGCCAAGTTACGGAGATGTAATCCAATGGCCGAAGCTTTTCAACCGTGATTTTCGTATTCTTAGATACAAGGAGAGTATTGGCGCACACGCTCCATCGAAGAGGCCTGACATGGACCGACAGCGACTTTTGACGGCTCCCGCCGGACGACGGATTCGCGTTCCCGTTAGTCCGCCAACGGAGGAGCAGGTGCTTCCCCCCGCAGCGCAGGCTGTTGTAACGACAACGCCAATGGATGCCGCGCTTCCGACCGAGCCGCCCCCTTTGCCTCCATTCTGGGTCCACTCCCAACCAAGGACAGACTTCACGGTCCGCAAGGATGACGTGGAATCCTCTTTCACACATGTTGCCAAGTGGCAATTCTCTTGTTCCGCCGACCGTTGGATATTTCGCTGGGCGACGGCCACAATGCTCGCCGTCGCCGTGGTCTTTGGGGTCTGCCATCATTACGAATGGGCTACGGTTGCCAGCAACGCACACCACGCGTCAGTTAGCCATTCGTCGCGACTGTGATGTGAGCCCGCTACACGCGGGCGTCCAACACATCGCTCCGCATGAAATGATGCAGAAAGATTCCCGCCGCCACCGCAACATTGAGCGAATCGACGCCGTCGCGCATGGGAATGGTGATTCGCCGATCGCAAATCTCTATCCACGATGGCTCCAGGCCGTGCCCTTCGCTCCCGAATAGCAGGGCCAAACGCTCGGGACGTCGGCATGTATCGAGCGGTTCGGCCGCTGGATCGAGGATCGTGGCCGCAAGTTGCACCTGCCATTGGTCGCGAAGTCGGAACAAGTCGCGTAGCAAATCGTCCGACTGAACCAACGGCAATCGCAACACCGCGCCCATCGAAACCCGCAACACGCGGCGCGACAAAGGGTCGGTGCAGCGGGGGCCAAGCAAGATGCCATCCATGCCAAAGGCCGCGCTGATCCGCAGGATGGCACCCAGGTTTTCCGGGTCCTGCACGTCGGGGCAGACGACAAAGGTCAACGGTTTCTTGATTGTGCCGATGAGCTGTTCGAGCGATGGACTTGAGATCCGCCGTCCGCAGGCCAGTGCGCCACGGTGAAAGTTGAAGCCGACCAGCCGTTCGACCATTGCGTCGGGAATAACCAACAGCGAGACGCCTTCGGGAACGTCGCCCGCGATTTGGTCGACAAACGACTCGCTCAGCAGCACAGAGACAATCGGGTAACGACTGGCCAGCAACCGCCGCACGAGTTTTTCTCCTTCCGTGACGAACAGGCCGGCCCAGCGAGTCTGATTCGTATCCTTCAGATGGCGATAGGGCTCAAGCCGTGGGTCGGAAATGTCGGAGATCGAGAGTCGTGACATGGTATAATCGTCTCAGAGATTTCCATCGAGTTCAACCACGCCGCCCGACCACGCGCGCATGCAAAATACCGCGGAAGCATTGACACTAGGCCTCGAACATCAACGTTCAGGCAATCTCCAACAGGCTGAGCAGATATATCGACAGATTGTTGCCGCCGATCCCAATCATGCCGACGCCTGGTCGCTGCTGGGGACTCTGGCTCAACAGGCCGGCCGGCACGATCTAGCGCTTGAGTACCTGCAGCAGGCGCTGAACATCCAGCCCGATTCGCCCATCTATTTGTTCCACGTCGCCGCTTCGAGCGAATCACTCGACCGTTTGGACCAGGCAGAGGCCTATTATCGCCGGGCGCTGGCCATTGCTCCGAACTTTGCCGAAGCCCATTACAATTTAAGCAACCTCCTGCGACATCAGGGCAAGAAAGTTGAAATGCTCGCCCGTCTTCGCGACGCGGTTCGGCTGAAACCCACGCTGGTCGTAGCCCTGAACAATCTGGGAAATGCCCTGGGAGAAATCGGGGATTTCGCCGAGTCGGTCGTCTGTTACCGCGAAGCCTGCCGGCTCCAGCCCCAACGGGCCGAGGGGTTTGCCAATTTGGGCAACGCCCTGTTGCAAATCGGCGAACCAGAACAGGCGGCCCACTGCTTTCAGCGTGCCATTCAACTGCGGCCCGACGACTTCGAGGGTTATTACAACCTGGCCAATGCGCTGCGAAAGCTTGACCGTCGGCCGGAAGCCATCCTTCTTTATCAGCAGGCTCTGCGGCTCAAGCCCGACGCGACCGCGCCCCTCAATAACCTGGCCACGGCCCTGATCGAAGAAAAGCGATTCGACGAAGCCCGGGCGTGCCTCGAACAGGTTTTGCAAATTGATCCCGATTCGATCGAGGCCCGCACGAATTTCGGTGCATGGCACCAACGGCAAAAGAATCTGAAGCAGGCTCAAGACTACTACCAGCAAGTCGTCGATCGACGCCCCGATTTGTTCATCGGACATTTCAACCTGGGCAACGTGCTGGGAGAACAGGGATTCTTTTCCGCCTCCGAAACACATCTGCGAACCGCGGTGCAGATCAAGCCCGACAGCATCGACGCCAACTATTTTTTGGGCGTAGCGCTCAAAGAGCAAGGAAAACTCGCCGAGTCGCTCGAGTGGCAGGACAAAGTCCTGCGGCTTGATCCCGAACATAAAGACGCCCATTTTTATCGTGGCATGGTCTGGCTGCAGATGGGCGATTTCGAGCGCGGCTGGCCCGAATACGAATGGCGCTGGGCGCAGGAAGATGCCGTGCCGCGCCATTTTCCGCAGCCTCTCTGGGATGGCTCGCCGCTGGCAGGAAAAACTCTGCTGCTGCACGCCGAACAAGGGTATGGCGATGTCTTGCAGTTTTGCCGCTATGTGCCGCTGGTGAAACAACACCCCGCGACGAAGGACAGTCAGATCATCTTCGAGGCCCCCGAGCGACTCGTCCCGTTGGTATCGACCGTCGGCGGATACGACCGCATCGTGGAACAGGAAGCAGGCCTACCCTCGTTTGACATTCAATGCCCGCTGATGACATTGCCGAAGATTTTTGGCACGACGCTGGCGAACGTGCCGAACAAGGTCCCGTATTTGTCTGCCGATAAAAAACTCGTGTCGCAGTGGAAGAAAGAATTGCGGAAAACTAAGGGCTTCAAGATCGGTATCACCTGGCAGGGAAATCCCGATTTCAAGGGGGACCGCTACCGTTCGTTTCCCCTCTCCTGTTTTCGTGCTTTGGCGGCCTTGCCGGGCGTGCAACTCATCAGCTTGCAAAGTGGCCCCGGCACGGAGCAAACGCCAGAATTCCTCGAACAGTTTTGTTTGCTCGAACTCGGCCCGCGGTTGGACAAGAACGTCGGCGGGTTCATGGACACGGCCGCCGTCATGCGAAATCTCGACCTGGTCATCTGCCCGAACACCGCGGCCGCCCATCTCGCGGGCGCGTTAGGCGTGCCGGTCTGGATTCCCCTCTCGACCGTGCCTGAATGGCGTTTTCTGATGGACCGCGACGACAGCCCCTGGTATCCGACGATGCGCGTCTTCCGCCAGCGCGAGCAGGACAATTGGACCGAAGTGTTCGAGCGGATGAAGGAGGAGTTGCAAAAGTTACTCGACCAGCGTCCTCGTCCCAAACGCTAGTTAGCCCGGCCACTGAGGCAAGCTCAGTGGAGATGAATCAGCTCGAACGCGAGCTCCATCATGCGTTCGTTCCCTCGCTGACGCCGCAGGGCCTCTTGTTTCTCGTTGAGCATGATGTGACGCCGCTGGCGAGGATTGTCGAAGGCAAAGAGAATTGCCAGGCGATCCATCTGAAAATGTTCTGCCACCGCAAATGTCGTCGCGGTTTCCATATCCACGGCCGCCCAGCCCTCGCGGTGCCACTGGTCGATCTCTCGCTCTCCCTCGGCCAGCAGTGCGGCCGTCGTGAACAGTCGGCCTTGATGCACAGGCACATCGCTTGAGACGCCCAGTGCCGCCACTTCAGCCGGATGCGGAGAAGGCCGGCTGACTTGCCCCTCGGACTTGTAATACTGAGCGGCCCCCTCGCCGCAAAACGCCTCCGTTGGCACAAACAGGTCGCCGGCCTCGATCTCATCGGCCAGGGCGCCGCAGCAGCCCGTCTGGATCACCAGGCGAGCCCCCAGCACGCCGAAAATATGGACGATCTCCGAGGCCATGGCAGGTCCGTAAACCGAGGCGTAGGCCACTGCCTCTCCGGCATAGTCTCCGATCAGCACGTCCTCGACGATACCGTTGGGACCGCCGACCTCCATGACGTTGGAAAAGTACCGGCGATGGATTTCATACTGTGTCTTTAAGTTGCGCGTCCCCCGCAGCAGCAGCACACGAGGGATGCGCGGCTCGGGAATCTTTAGGAACGACAACCAATCGCTCTTGGTCAACTCTCTGAGCATAGGACGGTTATTTCCGAGTAATCTCGAAAAAATGACTTGAACAATTCAATAGTTAGCCGCGCTCGCTTGCGACGCGCTTTTTCCTGAAACAGTATTAATAAACGACGCAAACGAACGAAAGGCATTCATCCTGGCAGCGAACGCACGTGCAGCAGCACCGACAGATTAACCAATCTCATAGGCGCGCGGCAATCGAAATGGTGCAAAGACACGTTATGGCGGGTAAAATCGAGTGTTCCCCGAGGCGGACGTGATCCACGATCGGGGTGCTTACCTTGAGATCTATAAACCGTAGCGAGACAAAAATGAAGTCCTTGCCCATCCTGTTCGTCCTCATCTTTGCGGCCACCTGCTGCCTTGCCGCCGACCCAGAGACCACGCCAACACTCAAAAAAATCCCGGCCGGCAAGCCGCGCAACATCGTGCTGATTCTGACGGACGATCATCGTTACGACGCGATGGGGTTCATGGGCCATCCATTTCTGGAGACGCCGCACATGGATTCGTTGGCGAAAAAAGGCGCGCATCTGCAAAATGCCTTCGTGACGACGTCGCTTTGCTCGCCGTCGCGGGCGTCGATCCTCTCGGGTCTGTACGCACATCGCCATCGTGTGGTGGACAACAACATTCCCGTCCCACCCGGTCTCACGTTCTTTCCGCAGTATTTGCAGCAGGCGGGATATGAGACCGCCTTCGTGGGCAAGTGGCACATGGGCAGCGATAACGATACGCCGCAGCCGGGTTTCAATCATTGGGTCAGTTTCAAAGGGCAGGGAACTTATTGGCCCAATCCGAATGGCTTGAACGTCAACGGCCGGCAGGTGCCGCAAAAGGGCTATCTGACCGACGAACTGACCGACTATGCCGTCGATTGGCTGGATGGGCGATCGGGCGACAAGTCGTTTCTGCTCTATCTTTCGCACAAGGCCGTGCATAACGATCTGCTGAACGACGGCAAACAGGAAGGCAAGTTGCTCTTGCCCGGTGTCGATGGCCCGATGGGTTTCATCCCCGCGCCGCGACATGCCGGTCGTTATGCCAACGAGTCGTTCACGCCTCCCGAATCGATGGCCGCGACGCCGCGTAACGTGGCTGACAAGCCGATGTGGGTGCAGAACCGTCGCAACTCGCGGCACGGCGTCGATTTTCCCTTTGGCAACAAGGTGGAGATCGCCACGATCTACCGCCAATATATGGAAACCTTGCTGGCGGTCGATGAAAGTGTCGGCCGCGTGATCGAAGCCCTGCGGCGGAAGCAGGCCCTCGAATCGACCCTGTTCATCTACATGGGAGACAACGGCTACGCCTGGGGCGAGCATGGCATGATCGACAAGCGGTCGGCCTACGAAGAATCGATGCGGATCCCGCTGCTCGTGCATTGTCCCGAACTGATCGCCGCTGGAACGATCGTCAAGCCGATGGTTGCCAACATCGACATCGCACCTACCATTCTGGCAGCCGCCGGCCTGGAACCGCCGCAGTCGATCGACGGTCGCAGCTTTCTGCCGCTGCTCCAGGGTCGCACGATTCCCTGGCGCGACAAGCTGTTGTACGAATATTACTGGGAATGGAATTTCCCCATGACGCCGACCCTGCATGCGATTCGCTCCGACCGTTACAAATTTATCCGACCCTACGGCCTGTGGGACACCGAAGAGTTGTACGACCTGCAGCAAGATCCGCACGAGCTCATCAACCTGATCCGCGACCCGCAGCATCAGCCCATCGTCAAACAGATGAAAGAACAGTTGTTCGCCCTATTGAAGGAATCGCAAGGCATGGCCATCCCCATGTTCGAGGACCGCGGCGGGCTTTCGAATCAGCGCTCCACCAGCGGCGCGCCCCAGGCGCCGTTTCCAAAACAGGTTTTCCGGCCATGACTCAATTTGATGGTTTGGCCCGCTTCACGGTTTTGGCCGAACCTCAAACTGACTCTGGGAACGAAAGAAACAAACATCGAATTCGAGGAAGAAGTTCACCTGCCCCAGGATGACTGATACCGCGTCGGTCTGGGCCCAGGCAAACGCCAGACGCACCGGAGGAAAACTTCCCACCACCGCCGAAAGTACGACGACTCGCGCTTCAACAGTGGCTAGGTTCCCCGACAACTCAACCGATCGCGTTTCCTGGCCCCAGTCGAATCCCAACTGCACGCCCAGCGAATATGGCAAGACGTTGATCGCTGCTCCGCTATCGACAAGACCGAATGTTTCAACGCTCTGGCCTTTGATTAAGGTTAGCGGCAACATCGGCGCAAGGCTGGCATTCCCAAGGGAGGGGTCGCGCGGGACATAGGCAAACCGTTGAGGTACACTCATGGCCGGCCTTTGTCCTCCTCTAACGCCTGCAAGAGGGCCGCCGCAGCGGTGAATGCTTGGTCGGGGGACCAAACAGGGTAAGAACGGCCCGACTCGATGATGCTACCGTCGTTTTGTTCCAGATCCTGAGCAAGGATCTGGATTAGGCGAATCTTGTCGAGTCGCGAAAGTGACTGTACTTCAGGTAAGACCTGAGAGAGTGACATGGCGAAGACCTCCACGAATTCAATTGCGGTATCATTGAGTATAGCGGATGAGGTTCTGGTGATCGAATTGAATTCGGCACTTAACGATCCGGCCAGCCAAGAATGCAGCCGCCGCGCGAATTCTAGCGGCTTGGCCATGGCCGCCGGTGTTTTCAAAGCAAATTCAGGGTTAATGGACCTGCCCCTGCGGTGTCCGTTTGGGACTGCACTGCTCTTAGCCCGAAGAGGTAAAATCCTAAAGCCCAAGGGCCAGGCTCGTGTCGCGTAGCGAAACGTGCCGCCGCCCTGAGTTAGCAATCCCACCCCACCCGTTGTCCTCGGCCGCTAAGGGCCGAGCATCCCCAGCAAGAGCGCAAAGCTACCCACGTTCTACAGCCAGATGAGCCGCTCGGAACGTAGGTGTCTTGCTTTCTGCACTGATTGTACCTTGATCGAAGCGACCGAGCCAAACAATCAGGGACCTGCATGTCAACTGCAGCGACTGGTCAGCCCAACAGGCGGTGTGCCAAGTTCCGATTCAATCCCATGTCTTTGCTCTGCAACTTGGATTGCCACCGGCCTTCCATTGCCAAGATATCGTCAACTGTCGCTGATGAACCAGCGACCTCCGAGATTGACACTTGATAGTCGCTTGGTTTTCGGCTCTTCAGCCCCAAATTCCCGCCGTGGCCTGTTTGAACGTACGCCTGCCAGCGGCCGAAGAAACCATCCTTGCCGGTCGCTGAGCCCACGTAAAGTTCTTTTGTCTTCGGGCATGTAAGAAGATAAACACCGCGCGCGTTTGTGAGCGCGGTTATCCACGTCCTCGGAAACTTATCGAGTCGGGAAAGGGGTTCGATGAAATTGAGGAAGCCGGGAAACGAGTCCTCATGAAATGTGGCGCGGATTTCCGTGACGGCCTTGTCATTTCGGGCCGCATACTGAACCCACGCCAGCGCACCCGCCCCCCAATCGATGAACAACTTTCCAACGAGATCGCTCAAAGTGCCGTCCAGTGTGAGGTCATAGCCATCGCAACTTCCAGCTTTTTCGATAGCACCCTCGATGTGCGGCATAGGCGTGTCCTGCTCCCAAAGGCCCCGGTAATTGACACGGTAAAGGCCGGCAAACATCGTCTCGTCGTTCAGATTGACAATGAAGACGGCCCAATATGGCACCGATAGCTTCGAGCGATTGTTGATTCTCTGGCTTGATTGATACAACTCGAACTGCGGACGGTTATCTCGCCAGAGCTCGTACGGACTTCGGCCTTTGCTTGCACGCTTGTCCTTATGGCGGATAAGCCGAACGTCTGCGAGTGGCAGCCCAACACCGCGCAGAATCGTGTTAAACATGATCGGCATGACGCGAGTTTCCGAAATTCGCCGAATGACGAAGCTCAATTGCCTGTTTTTCTGAGTGACCTGCAACGCAGTGTAACGGGTACGAACTGAAGAAGCGACGACTCGCGCCCGCCCGCGTCAACTACAGCAACCGGCTAGGCGAGTCGAGGCGTCTTGCGACGAACACCCTTGCGCGCTTTAGTAATGCCGAGATACAACCGCTCGTTCGATTCTCCCTGGTTCCAAACCTGGATTACTGCGTCATCAATTTGGTTGTCGAGAATAAGTTGTGCCTTTTCGAGCAAATGACGAGCGTGCTGGATCGCTTGGCTTGCTGTGAGATAACAGTTGAAGTTGTTCTTTGTCTTGTACAAAGCATTGCATTTCACGCTCGGATTCCCAGCCTTCGAGTGTGGGTTCGATTCTTGGTCAAGGAACTCGGACAGTAGCATTTTTCACCTCTTCTCTGCTAATCATTAATTGAACCAACCATATCGTACCCGCACTCGATTTCAAAGGCAAAATCGGTCGCGACGATCTACGCTCTATATTCCCAAAATCCTCATCCACGCAAAACCACTGCGTCCGCTCGGCGAATTCATCTTGAATGAACGCAGTGCCTTCTCCGCCGAGCGGATGCAGTGCCACGAGAAAGATGCGGCAATTCCTACGGCGACGCCACCCTCCGCACACTTACATAATACGCCCCGCGCGACTCGCCATCCTTGCCAGTCAACCACGTTTGCAATCGCGTCGAACCCGCGGGCAATGACACTTCAAAAGTCATGGCACGGGTGGCGGCGGTCACAGGCTTCTGCTCGTCGAACGTGCCGATGCGCAAGCGGGCGGTGTTGGCAGTGATAGCGCGGCAGCCGGGGAGTGGGCCGGTCATGGGGGCGTCGACTTCGGTCGGCCAGCGGCGGAGCGAGATCTCGTACTTGCAGGCTTGCGCGACGCGCAGGGTCCAATAGCCGTTGCCGTCGAAGGCTCGTTGGACGGCCCCCTGGCCCCATTGTTGCGAGCTGTGCCACTCGAAACAGGTCAACTCGGTCGGATTCTGCCGAGCGTCGCCGACGACGATCTCGGCAGGACGATCGAAATCTCGCGAAATGTCGTCCCACCAGGCGTCGTACCGGCGGCGGAGATTGGAAACGATATCAGGATGTGCCGCTGCGATGTCGCGATTTTGTCCAGGATCATCGGCCAGGCGATAAAGTTCCATGGCCGGTTTGGCCCCCGCGGACAGGTCATTGCGCAAAACCAATCGCCACGGCCCCTCCATCACGCTGGCGAACCGATACTTTTCAGGATCAGGCAATTCTTGGTGATGGGCGACCAACACTCGCTGCGGATCGATCGGGCCCGCACCAGAAATCGCCTCCTGCAAGCTCCGCCCGTCATAAGCGATTGGTTTCGATGCCTTCAAGCCGCACAGGTCGATGAACGTGGGCAACAGATCAAAGTGGGCCGACAACCCCGCGACATCTCGACCGCCAGAGAGCTTTCCGGCCGGCCAATGCAGGAAACAAGGCACACGATGCCCTCCTTCATAGGGCGAACCTTTCAATCCGCGCATGCCGGCGTTGTAACCGCTTTTCAGATCGCCGAAGTTGCCGCGCGAGTCCGCATACGTCGCCCCGCGCGGCGTGCCGTTGTCGGTCATGAAGATCAACAACGTGTTGTCGGTCAGCGCTAATTCCGCGAGCCGCTTTCTCAACCGGCCAATGTTGTCGTCGATGTTCGCGATCATGCCGTAGTATGCCGCGAGTTCCTTGTCATCGCCTACCTGCGAAAGGTAAGGCGTCTTCCACTCCTCCGCCACACGGTACGGGGAGTGTGGCGCGTTGGTCGCCAGGTAGACGAAAAACGGGCGATCGCGGTGCGACTCGATGTATTGAATCGCCTGGCGAAAGAAGACGTCGGTGCAGTAGCCGGTGAATTTCTCGGGCTGGCCATTGTGAAAGTACGTGTCGTCGAAATAATCGTTCCCCCAATAATCGGGAATCTGTCCAATGCCGCCGCCGCCGTGGATGAGCGTCTCCTGAAAACCGCGGTCTTGCGGCCGAAACGGAAAGTTGTCTCCCAGGTGCCATTTGCCGAACATGGCCGTGGCGTAGCCGTTGTCGGCAAACTCCTCGGCCATCATCCGCTCCTCCACTCGCGGCATGTGCCGGCCCATGACGGTGTGCCAGACTCCGGTCCGCGTCGAGTATCTGCCCGTCATCAGCGCCGCCCGTGTCGGCGAGCAGGTCGGATCGACATGAAAATTGGTGAGTCGCACGCTCTCGCCATGCAACCGATCGAGATGGGGCGTCTTGAGGACCGGGTTGCCCTGGCAGCCGAGATCGCCGTACCCCTGATCGTCGGTGATGACGATCACGACATTGGGCCGTCGCGCGATTTCCGCGGCAGACGAGATCGGCAACGCGCAGGCAAGAACGCCGACAACGATACAGAACGATAAGAAAGACCAACGATTCATAGCAAGCCCATTGAAGGAGCGCGGGTTGATTTACGGCCATTCTAATCACCCGGGACCGGCAAACCAATTCGCCGGTCGCAAAGAAAATAAGGGCAACCACGGATTTCACGGATAACACGGATGGCTTGAGCAACAGCAGATCGTGACGATCAATTTCTTCTATCGGTGGAATCCGTGTCATCCGTGGTTAATTACTTATGACTGCCAGTTCAACCCATATCGATTTCCGCATGCAAAGTTTCGACAACCGACTACAATACGAAGCCAGCCTAAGGAGACGTGCATGCCACAACTTACCACCGTTGAACTGCCGAATCATGGGCGGGCGGATGCCCTGCCGGAAATGCCGGTGGCAGTGTATCTCGCACGTCTGGAGAAGACTCGCCAGCGCATGTGTGAGAAAGGACTGAACACTTTGGTTGTCTATGGCGATCGGGAGCATAGCGCAAATCTCGCCTATCTGACGGGGTTCGATCCGCGGTTTGAGGAAGCGCTTCTGCTGCTGGATGCGAATGGCCGCAAGAAGTTGCTGGTCGGGAATGAATGTTTGGGATATTTGCCAGATGTGGCGTTGGGAATGGAAGTGGAATGTTTCCAGGATTTCAGCCTGCTGGGACAACCGCGGAGTAATTCGCGTCCACTGCGGCAAGTCTTCGAAGACTTCGGCATCAAGGGGGGCGCTCACGTCGGTTGTGTGGGTTGGAAATATTTTGACGAAGCGTTGATACCGGGCGGA
>Ga0207092_1049_pt1 | contig 23249 bp, 28 predicted proteins | sample Alteio_BWMinHeat_48_FD_153533 | JGI IMG/M metagenome (GOLD analysis project Ga0207092, IMG submission 153533) | Enriched cells from forest soil in Barre Woods Harvard Forest LTER site, Petersham, Massachusetts, United States -... | ecosystem: Environmental > Terrestrial > Soil > Temperate forest >... | reverse complement strand
GCGGCCGCGCTGTTTCTTGCTTCAGACGATTCGAGCTACGTGAACGGGGTGGATTTGGCTGTCGACGGCGGCTTCTCGGCAATCTGAATCGGCGGATCTCGGTGAGAGCATGATCGCCGATTTTAATTCGTTTCACATTCAGGAACGGTAAGGGGTCCGTAGGGAAAACAATGAAGGTTCTTGTAATAGGTGCGACCGGTAGGCAAGGAGGCGCCGTGTACCGGAGCTTGCAGAAGAAAGGATTCAAGTTGCGCGCACTGGTGCGGGATCCGAATAGCGACCAGGCACGTCAACTGATGGGGTACGGGGAGGCAGTGTTTCAGGGAAGCCTCGATGATCCCGACAGCTTGATGCGCACGATGGATGGTGTGTACGGCGTATTTTCCGTCCAGCCTTACACGGCCAATGAAATCCAGCAGGGAGTGGCGGTCATCGAGGCGGCGCAGCGGCAGGGCGTCAGCCATTTCGTTTACAGTTCAGTCGGTTCTGCCGACGAAGATACAGGCATTCCTCACTTCGAAAGCAAACACAAAGTGGAAGAGCATCTGCGATCGAGCGGCTTGCAGTATTCGATTTTGCGGCCTGTCTTCTTCATGGAGAATTGGCAGAGGGCGTTCGGCGAGTCGATCCGGAGCGGGCAGCTCCAGCAGCCGTTAAGCCCGACGGCAAACTTGCAGATGATAGCGGTGGATGACATCGGCGCGTTTGCAGCGCTTGCGTTTGAGCATCCCGGCAAATGGAAGAACAGGACAATCTCGCTGGCGGGCGGTGAATTATCAATGCAGCAGATTGCCGACGAATTCAGCCGTGTGACTGCGCGAGATGTGAAGTACGTTCAGGTTTCCTGGGATCAGTTCGAGAAGAACATGGGACGGGAACTGACGGTGATGTACCACTGGTTCGAAGAAGAAGGCTTTCACTTCAACATTGAGGAGGTGCGGCACGAATATCCCGTAACCCACACTTTCGATCGATGGCTGGAGGCGTGCTGGAACACGACTGCCGATGTGGCGGGTTAGGCCATCTGCATTTCGGCCATGGTGTTGCCGGTGTTACGGAAGAGTGTGAACAACGAACAGTTAAAGAGAACTCGATGGGTGCACTTGAAGGCAAGGTGGCAGTTATCACTGGTGGCAATAGAGGAATCGGCCTAGCTACTGCCCAGCGCTTCGTGAAAGAAGGTGCCTACGTTTTTATTACCGGCCGTCGCCAAGAAGAACTTGATAAGGCAGTCTCATTGATCGGTAGGAATGTCACGGCAGTGCAGGGGGGCGTCTCGAAACTCGACGACCTCGATCGTCTCTACGTGAAAGACGCTGGGCCCGAGTTCTTCTCTCAAAGGCGCAAGCGTCTCGGAGTCCACGCGAGTTTGCGATGATGCCTGCAAAGCTGAAATCATTTTTCTCGTTGTTCCATTTCCCGCCCACACCGTGCCGGAGAACTGGAGCATGCAATGAGACTCCAGGTTTAACTAACGAAATCGGAGGATATGTAATGCTGAATCCAAGTCATTTTGCACTCTGTGCTCTTGTCCTTTTACCCATAGCGCTTACCGCTCAGACGCCGACGCCTTCCATGACCCAAACCGAGACCGCCAACGATCGCCACGCAGACGAGGCTGCGATCGAGGAAGTAATGAACCAGTATCATTCCGCGATCCTCGCTCATGATGGAACCGCGCTCACCGGCTTGTTCCTGCCCAACGCCAATCTCTGGCTGAACGTTCTGACAGACTCCGCATACGCTCGGGCGCAGGCAAAGTCGCCAACCGCCCAGAAAATTCGTATTAGCAGCTATCGCGACTTCGCGAAGTTAGTCTCCACGACAACAAAAAGTGTCGACCCGGAACACAGCAACGTCGTGATCCACACGGATGGAACTATCGCAGCTGTTTACTTCGATTTTGTTTTCAATGTCGACGGGAAGGCCAACAATCGCGGCAGCGAAACCTGGCAGCTGGTCAAAGCGGTTGATGGCTGGCGGATTGCGTCCATCATCTACTCATCAGAGCCGCCAGCGTAGCAGTAGGAACTGAGAATCGGGTACGTTATGAGGCTTCGTAATCTCCGGCTGGCGGGTCTTGCATGGCCGGACAACACAAATCGAGCGTAAAGCAAGCTATATATAGGAGGATGAATGGCAAACGTTAAGACAATCATTGAGCAGGCATACTCCGCATTCAACAAGCGGGATATCGACGGTGCATTGGCGCTTATGACGGAAGACGTGAACTGGCCCAAGGCTTCAGAGGGCGGCAGGGTTGTCGGAAAGGAAGAGATCCGTGCTTATTGGACTCGACAATGGGGTGAGTTCGATGGTCATGTCGAACCGCTGGCAATAACCGTGGAAGATGGAAGCAGGATCCGAGTCAGAGTGCACCAGATCGTCAGAAATCTTGAAGGGAATGTTCTTTCGGACAGCGAAGTTCTCCACATATTCACCGTGCGCAAAGGTCTCATCGCAGCGATGGACCTTGGGGATGAGGCCGATACAACTGGTCCCACTGCCGCATTCTCCCATCGATCCTAACTGGCAACCCATCATCCGCCTGCGATCCAGGAATAGCTTCGGATAACTTCTAGATCGTCCAGTCCTCGGAGCGAGTGAATGCTCCACCGCCTAATAGGCGGTGGCTTCCGTTACGGCTGAAGCCGGATTGATCGGCCATGCGGCCGATTGGAATGCAGAAACATTTCAGTTCGGGCAGCTGCAGTTGTGCTCCCTCAGCCTCTATGCCCGACTAACTTCGGAAAGACCATCAGAAACTCCTTCGGCTTGTTGGCCAAAGGACAAATACACATCCGTCGCCTGAAGGCGAGGGGTTTACCGATCCCCTATCGGGGACTCTAAATGACTTATACAACCCGTCGTGAATTCTTAGCTGCCTGTGGTGCAAGTCCTGATACGTTCCCGCAAGAATTGAGCGTCATCCACATGAGCCATTCTTAAAATCAGGTCATGGCGATGGGAACACGCAAGGATCGAGAGCGGCAGGAGGATCTGTGGGTGGCGTATACGAATATGGCCGCGGGCCCAGGTCACCCGTTCTATGTTCGCCTGAACGAGGTCCTCGACAGCGAAGGATTCGACGCGTTTGTAGAAAAGTTGTGCGCAAGGTTTTATGCCGAGAAGTTGGGGCGTCCTGGCCTGACACCGGGGATCTATTTCCGCTCGCTGATGATCGGGTATTTCGAGGGCATCGAGTCTGAACGCGGCATCGCATGGCGGTTGAAGGACTCACTGAGCCTGCGGCACTTTGTGGGCATTGCATTGGATGAGCACAAGCCCGATCACTCCACGATTTCGTGGGTGATGAAGCCGCGGCCGACTTCTTCTTTCTCTTCGGACACGCCGATGACGACAACGCTTGGAGAGTGACTCAACTCGCGACCATCAAAAGAGTTTTCCGGGAAGATCATCTCAATCCCCGGCTTTATGCCCACCTGTGCGATCGCCTTGCCAACGTGGCAGGCGAGCCCCAGATTTTCGGCTCCATCATGGGACCGGGCGATACCCCGGGCAGCGCAAAGCTTTATTGGCCGCTGATTGATAACATGGCGGCCGCGAACCAACGGAGAGTTCAGATTGGCCTACCCTCCATCGAAAGCGACCTTGAACTATTCCGCCAGGGCGCCGATATCGGTCCCTATATGACGCCCATTGTGAAGGGTGAGGATTGGAGTATGGCTTACGTTTACGGGACACCCTAGTCGCCGCGCCTTGCTTGCATCGTTGCCGATTCATTCACTAAACCGACCATAACTTTAAAATCAAAATGGAGGCCTGCCCTTGAATCGCATTGTTGCTTCGATCAGAAACTTCCGCGAGGATGCGCGCTTCGCCGTCAGGCAGTTCCGGCGCGCGCCTGCTTATGCCGTCTTCACCGTTCTGGTTCTGACCCTCGGCATCGGCACGGTCACAGCCATGTTCACCATCAGCTATGGTGTTCTGCTGAAGCCGTTGCCGTTTCGTGCTGACCGCCAGCTGTTTGACGTCGTTGAGAGCACCGCTAAAGGCGACGAGACTTTCGCAGCCTCCTACCCCGAGATCACGCAATGGCAGCAGACAACCACGAACATTGCCGATGTCGCATTTGCCTCTAATTATGTAAACATCATCGACGCTCCTGCCGGCGCAGAAGTGATCTCCTCGGTGGCAGCCAGTCCCAACCTCTTTACTCTTTTAGGCGTCGAGCCGATCATCGGGCGCGGCTTTATTCCAAACGAAACGATCTCCGACCATCCCAACGTCGTGCTGCTGAGTTACGACACCTGGCAGCGCAGCTTCGCAGGCGATCACGAGGTATTGGGTAAAACAGTGCACATCGGCGCAACTCCGTATACCGTCATCGGAGTCATGCCCAAACAATTTCGTTATCCCTTAGGAGAAATCCGTGCGGAAGTCTGGGTCTCCATCGAGCACAGCGCCCTCGTCCCCAAGCCCGACGATCCCTATGGGTCGCTTTGGCATCCGATTGTCCGCCTGCACGCCGGCGTCCCAACTCAAGCTCTTGAGAGCGCGCTAGCCCATTTGCATTCGCAATTTGTGAAGAGCGACGCTCCCAACCGCATCCGTCTGCTGCGCTTCCACGATCAGCTGGTGCGCGATGTCCAGCCCGCTCTTCTAGCCCTCGAGATAGCGGTGGCCATTGTCTGGCTCATCGCCTGCAGCAACGTGGCCGGCCTGCTTCTGGCACGTGTTGCGGCGCGTCGCACTGAAATCGCAGTCCGCTCCGCGCTCGGAGCCGCCAGGCGCCGCATGGTCGCGCAGTTTCTCACCGAGTCGCTCTTGCTCAGCATCGCTGGGGCGGCCGGCGGGCTGGGAATTGCCGCCCTCATCCTGCGCATATTCCGCCACATGTTGGGCACCATGCTTCCCATGGCCCAGAACATTCATCTCGACTGGTCCATCTTTGCTGGCCTCGTCGTTCTCACCCTCCTCACAGCCCTCGCCTTTGGTACCGTGCCCGCGCTCCTCGCTGCGTGGGCAGGCTCCGAAGCAGGCTTGAGGAACAGCGGCCGCAGCCAGGCGGGCGATCGCCGCCACAACCGTGCCCGCGCCGTACTCGTCGTCAGCGAGGTCGCCCTGTCCATCGCCTTGCTTACCGGCGCCGGCCTGATGATGCGCACCATGTACGCCCTGCGCCACGTTCCGTTGGGCTTCCGCACCGACCACCTCCTGGTCACCAGCTTAACCGCGCCCGGCGATCTTTATAAGGATCAGGACATCGGCACCGCGGCTTGGCAGCCCCTCCTCGATGCGGTGCGCCAACATCCCGGCGTCAAAGACGCGGCGCTCTCAACTGTCATGCCGCTAAAGCACCCCGTCGAGTGGCTGACCATCGTGTACAAGACCAACTGGACCGAAGCCAATGTCGATGCAGTTGTCCGCGCAGCCTCGCCGGGGTTGATGGATGTGCTCGGCATACGCATGCACAGCGGCCGTTTCTTCAACTCAGGCGACACCTCCGCCAGCATTCCGGTAGCGGTGGTCAATCGCGTCTTCGTCGATCTATACCTCGGCGGCGGAGACGCACTCGGCAAGCAGTTTCGATTTGGGCGCAAACCTGTCACGGCAACCGTGGTTGGAGTCATTGACGATATCCACCAAGACACCCTCACCGATGCCAGCAGACCCGAATTCTATCTCTGCACAACGCAGATAGCACGGGATAATCCACTCTACTTGGCGATCGTCAGCAAATACACGGAGCTTGCCATCCGCACTGAAGTTGCCCCCGGCACGATGGTTGCCGAGTTGCGTCGCCAGATCGCCGAAGTCAATCCCCATCTCGCCATCGGCGAATTTTCCACCATGTCTGAAGCCGTGGAAGACTCCATCGGTGCGCAGAAACTGGCCGCCGGAGTGGTGGGCGTTTTTGGCGGCCTCGCGCTGCTCATCACCCTCGTCGGTCTATACGGTTTGCTCACCTACATGGTCGAACAGAGGACCCGGGAGATCGGCATACGCATGGCTCTGGGCGCCGACCGCGCCGCCGTCATCAGTATGGTCATGCGCCAGGCCCTGCTGCTCATGGCTCTCGGGGCTGCGGCCGGAGTTTGCGTCGCTCTCTGGAGCAACCGGCTCCTTCATGCCTTCCTCTACGGTGTCACCGCGTCCGATCCCTGGACTATCGCCCTGGCGCCCCTCGGACTCGTCCTTTGCGGGTTGGCCGCCGCCGCCGTCCCCGCGCGTCGCGCTGCCGGCTTGAACCCCGTCGACGCGCTCAGAGCAGAGTAAAACCGTGTAGTGCAAACTCCTGTACTGCAGCTTGTCCAAAGGTTCAGGATATTGCAGTTTGCCGTCCAGGAGTCGGCAATCGCGCATATGGCTCATTCTTCCAAACTTCTGGAACCGTCGAACCAGAATCAGGTGAACACTGCTTTGCGGCGGCAGTGGTCTAGTTGGGGTCTCGAAAGGCCGGGTTTGATGAAGTGATTTCTGCTTTAAGGGGTGAAAGACGATCGGGCTTGCGAGACATCCGTTGAGAGGTCAGGTGGACCACGAGGAACGCACCGATAATCCATACGGCCGCCCAGAGGTTCGGGCTGCTCGAACCGGCCGGGAAGAGCACTCCACGAACCAGGAAGACGGTAAGCTGCAGGATGGCCGCAACCACCGCGGCCGTGATGAACTTTAGCACCGATCGGATCAACTGGCTTTCACCGGATTTCGCAATCCACGGCGCCCCAATGAAAACAAACAAAAAACACGGCAGGAAAGTGTAGAAGATCGTAACCAGCAAGGCGATCGCTCCCATGAGAATAGACCCGTTAAAATGATGAAATCCAGCCATAAACCCGACGAATCCGACAACAATAATCAGTGGTCCTGGCGTTGTCTCCGCTAACGCAAATCCGTCCAACATTTGCGCATGGCTTAGCCAGGAGAATTTCATTACGGCTACTTGCGCCACGTACGGAATTACGGTGTATGAGCCGCCGATCGTCACAAAGGCTGTTTGAGTGAAAAAGGCGGACAGCCTGGTCCAGAACGGGAAATCGCGCCCGACGATCCCTAACAGAAACAATGGGAGGCTTCCGATCGCGGCGCATCCAGCCACGATGCGGATGGTCCGCCAAAGCAGAGCGCCAGGTGCATGACCTACCGTCTTCTCTTCAGATGCGGAGCGGTCGGTCCCTCCCAGCCGCTGCAGAAGCCCCAGAATGACACCCATAGCCACAACCATTCCCATAATCCAGGGCAGCGGAATATGCAAGAGGCTGAGAGCGAGGAACGATGCGATTGCAGCAAACCATTGCAGACGGGACTTGAGTGCGCGACGACCGATTTGAAAGAGTGCGCGCAAAACCAGCGCGACGACCATCGGCTTCAACATGCGAAACAGGAGGCTCACCCACCAGACAGTTCCGTATTGGGCATAGAGCAAACTGAGGCCCAGGAGGATGGCCGTCGAGGGAAGAACAAACAACGTACCTGCCAGAAACCCGCCTATTTTTCCGTGCAACTTCCAACCAATGTAGATGGCGAGTTGCTGCGCCTCAGGTCCCGGCAACAGCATGCAGTGACTCAGTGCGTGGAAGAAATGGTCGGAACCGATCCAGCGTCGCTTCTCAACCAACTCGGAATGCATGATCGCAAGATGAGCTGCTGTGCCTCCGAAGCTGATCCAGCCCAGTTTCCACCAGAATCCGAGCGCCTCACGTAAGGAAGGATGGGCCGTGGCCTCCCATCGATTCTCGGGCATTGTCGATTCTCGGGCATTAAAGACTTGGTAACCTCAAGATGACATTATAACATCATAATGACATCGGACTTCTCAGATCAAGGTTCGAACCATAAGGAGGAATTCATGCTAACTCAATCCAAACCTGCCGCAGCAACTCGAATTTCTTCAGCCATGCAGCGTTACGCCGCGCTGCCACTTCGCGCCATCGCCGGCGGGGGCTTTATACAACACGGTTGGGCGAAGATCATCAAGGGCCCGGATGCCTTCGCGGCGATTCTGCAGGCCCTGCACGTTCCCTTCCCGCATCTGTCGGCGTACCTCACGATTTCGGTGGAGTTGCTGGGAGGAGCAGCGCTTCTTTTCGGCGCGTTTGTCGCATGGGCAAGCGTGCCGGCGATCGTGGTCCTGCTGACCGCCATGTTTACGGTCCATCTTCCCTACGGCTTCAGCTCCATCAAAATCAAAGCGATCGTCGATGGTCGAGCGCAATTCGGACCTCCGGGATACGAATGCGACCTTCTCTATATTGCGTGCATCCTGGCTCTCGTGTTCCTCAACGCTGGCCCGTGGTCCATTGATAGCTATCGCTTGCGGAAGCGCAACGCTTGAGTGCCCGCCGAGTTTCCCGGATGACGAAGAAGCTTCGTGACGAAGCGGACCAGATCACCTCGAAAAGACAGTACCTCATAGTCAACCGGCTGATTGTCGGTTGTCAGCGAGGTCCGCTCGATCTGAAAAATCGGAGAACCAACCTTTACCTGAAGGGCGTCAGCGACAGCTTTGGTTGCGATCACCGCCTCCAACTCGTAGTCTGCTTCGACCAGAGGGACTCCATATTCTTCTTCGAGAAGAGTGAAGATCGGATGCAGCCGTAGATCGTTGCGCACGATCTGCTTTCCAAGGAGGAGAGGCAGATAGGTCTCATCAAAAGAGATCGGCGTATCGTCGGCGAGCCGCACCCGCTTGATCTGCATCACTTTTGTCCCTTTCGCCAATTGAAGGCGTTCAGCAACGCGTGCCGAGGCGGCAATGACACCCTGGCTTACAACTCGGGCAGTGGCTCGTCGCCCGACAGATTGCATGTCCTCAACGAAGCCTTTCAGCTTCGTGAGCTCTGCTTCAATCCGCGGCGAGAGAACAAAGGTTCCAAGTCCACGACGAATCTCGAGCAAGCCTCGACTAACCAAGTTCTGGATCGCACGACGAACGGTGATGCGGCTCACCTGAAATCGCTGAAGCAATTCATCTTCGGTAGGTAATTGATCTCCGGGGCGATACTCGCCCAGGGCGATTTCAGTAGCAATGGTTTCCTCGATCCTGGCATACAGCGTCGATGCTGGCAATGACAATATAACGTCATGTCAATGGGTTCCAACCTGGCAGAACCTGATATTCGCTCCTTGCGAAGGCGGGGAGCCGGTTATACGGAATCTGTGGCTATTTGGTACGAGAAACACTCTAGCCTGCATTCACGAAAGTCGATTTTTCTCAATCCACAACTAACGAGATGAGGCTGCCAGCAAACCCGGCGTTCCCGTTCTGTCATGTCGATCCTTCGAAGCAACTCCGATCGGTGAGAAAGTCACGTACAAGCCCAACGCCCGCGTTTTCGAGCTGGCCACACGATTCGTTACGTCTCACGACGGATGAACAAAGCAAGGACAACCCTGCGCTACTCGAGGACATGCCTCAGTCGGTAGCACTTCCTTCAATACTGTTCTGTCCTCATCGAGATTGCTTCTGCCGGTGCTTGGCCAGGTCATTGTGTCGTGGTGCCATCGGGCCTTAGCACTGTTGTTCGGCGCCGGTCCCGAATGGGTTCACCTCAACCAGAACGAGAAAGTGACCAATTCCATTGCCGGAGAGCTGGTCGGAGACTTTATGTTCTGGCCAACCGGCAAACACCGTTTCGCTGGTTCCTCGAACCGGCTTACGACTACAGCTTTGCCGGAGGCCACGAGCAATCGATCGGCACGAGCGACTGCCATGACATTCGGATTGTACACCGGTACAGTGGTGGATACGACATCGACCGTAACCGCCCTGAAGTCCTGGAGAGGATTTTGTGAGGGTTGATGATCGCTGACAGAAGGAAATGCTCATGATCGGAACACCCGAAATCGCAGAAACACGACCGCGGGCCGCGGCTGTCATTCACGTGACGGTTCCGCGCGACGAATATGGACAGTCATGCCGGTGGCGATCCGTGAAATTCTCGCTACACTGTCCGGCCAAGGCATAGCTCCGGCAGGACCGCGTTTCGACCATCATCTGAAAACATCGGAAACCGGTGCGAGAACCTACATGCACCCGCTCGACACCCCAATGGCCGAAACAGGAGGTCCGTTTCGCCCTCTGACGCCGGCACCAGTCGGGCGGACTGCTGTATTGGTGCAGCCCTGGTAAATGCGCGCATATCCATATACCAATGTCCGCAAGAGGATCGACATTCCCGGTCAGTGGATCTGGTTTGTGCTGATAGACCGGAGATGCCCAATAAATGGACAGGCCACTCAGGATGAGGCTCAGCAGGATTGGCACGTTCAGCCAGTGGCTGCAACGTACCAGCAGGTGGTGCCTGCGAACCACAAGCACGCCGGCTTCAGACTCCGGCGCGCTTGTAGCGATTCGTTTCTTATCGAACTGCGTGGAATGTGACACAAGTATTCTCCACGTTACTGATGAGCGGCCATGCCATCATGAGCGGTCATGCCATTCGGCGGAGCGGGGGCAAAATGCGAACGCCCATCCTCGATCAGCCAGTGACCGCCGTGACGGACGCCACGAAGAAAAAGTTGACCGGTATCGTGGGAATGACCTGCCCATCCGGACCGTTGACACTGTGCAAGGTGAGGAGCGCATCGCCGACCGCGACATCGGGTTTGACGAAGCGGATCCTGTAGTTTGAGAACGCCGCTTGCGTGCTGGCGTTGACCGCCTGTGCTTCGGTACCGAAGTCCTTCACGATTGCGACGCGCCCTTGAAGCAAGTCACCCTGCGGCGTCACGAAGGTTCCATCTTCAGCGAATTGGGATGCTCGGAGGTCGGCATTCTTCTGGACGAAAGCCTTAGCGAAGCCGTCACCGAGCGCGCGAACTGCTGCTTCGTCTTGAGCATTGGCGGCGGCCCTTGCAGAGCCGGTCGCAGCCAAGACGAGCGTGCACATTAGAAGGGTTGAGCCGAGACGTTGTAGCATGTCTCGAAGCGCTGATTCGCGCTCCGAAGGCGCGGAATCAGCTCGGTATGTTTGTGAGATTTGCATTTGTTTCTCCTTCATGATCATTTCTTCTCCTGATTTGTCGGTTTCGTGTAACGAACACTTTTCGGGTGGTTAGAGCCTCGCACTTAGCCTTAAGGTGTGCTTGCAAGAACTTCCACTTTTTCAATCTGCGGGGGAACCGCCAGCAATTCGCTGGCTCGTGCTCCAATGCCTTCGCGATCTCGCCATTTAAGTGCGCATTGGGGCCCGCTTCGTTTTGAAAGGTGTCGAAGATGCCGAACCTCCCCGGCCCAAGCTTGATGGCATACCATTTCAACGTCTCCTGTTCATCCTGGGCGAGTGGCTGAGCTGACTTTAGAGATGCTTCGGCTTCAGCCTCTTTGCCTGGGCGTGCTTCGAGCGTGACCAACAATCCGATTGCTTCCATTGAGTTACTCTCCTGTGTTGAATTCATTCCGAGCGATTGAACCTGGCATTGATCAGCTTCCTGACTTGGCTAGCTCGGTTCGCAACTAGTAGGCAGCGATGCCGTTGAGACCGGCGGACGCCGGAAGACCATCAAATTGACCGACCTTGACGAGGCCGCCGTCACTTTGCACGGAGAACATACCGATGGAGCCGGTGGCGGCGTTGAGCGTGTACAGGAATCGCCCGTCAGAGCTTACCCCGATGTCGAGATTGGTGCTGTTATCCGGGTTGGAACTGACGATCGCGTTCCCCATTTGCGTAAGAGAACCGTTGGCCCCCAATAGCGAAGCCGGACTGATTAGAAGTACCCGCGTTGTCGGTGTAGACGAAGCGGCCGTTGGGCAGAATCACACTCCAGCAGCTGCCAAGCCCCTCGGTCGGAAGAGCGCCTGTGATGGTCTGGAGAGACTGATTCCACTTGATCTGGTAGGAGTAAATCGAATTGGAGGTGCCGTCGACGATAAGCGCGCCGCTCGGAGTGAAGGCGACGTCAAAAGGTAAGGCGCTTGCACTGGGGTCAGCGACAACATCAGATAGCGTGCCGTTGGGGTAAACCCGGAAAACGTCGATCATGTTGGCTGCGCTTTCAGCGACGACAAGAAACTGCCCGTTGGGGCTAAGTGCGACATCGGTGGGCGCGGGTGCCGTTCCGCTGAGGTTGTGTGTTGAATCTTTGATGGGCCGAAGATGCCCGTTGCCGAGGATGTGGAAGCCGCTGACGCTGCCGTTACCGCCGGAGTTGAGGACGTAGTCGAGATCTCCCGCCTGGGTGATGGAGATGGGAGAACTGCCGTCTGCCCCTTCCGTGTCAAGCTGGGTAAGACTTGCGCCATCGGCAGCAAAGGATGAAACGGTACCGCTGCCTGCGTTAACCGCGAAGAGCAGGCGATGGTCAGCGCTGAGCGTGAGCGATCTCTGCGAGTGCAGCGGATCAAGGGTTCCACCGCTGCCGTTGCCGCCGGTGGCGAATGAGCCGGAAGACTCCAGAGAGCCATCCGCGCGGCGGATATATGCGTAGATCTGGTTATCTGACGCGGCATTCGTCATTACGAAGACTGCGCCTTGACCGTCCTGTGCGGCCGCGCGACTTAGCGGCATTGCGAGAACTACGCCAGCGAGCAGACCTGCGGTGAGAAAGAACCTGAAGTTGATCATGTTCGTGAAAACTCCTATAGGGGATTCGACCCAGAATGCGCCCGTACATGCACCAAGGGTGCTCTTTATGAGTAAACTGCACATCGGGTTTCCAGTTGTGCGGGTTTCTGCGCGGATGGTCGGATTCTTGCTGAATTCAACGCTCAACAAATCAAAACAAAGCTATGTTTGCGGACTTATATCGACTGGGACGATGAAGGGAGTTCGAATGAGATGCGGCTGGCCCAGTCAGAATTGTTGACGGAGTTCACAGCCACTCCGGAGCCAAAGAGCTCCCAGCGATATTCTGTTGGGCTGGTTCCACAGACTTCACGAAAGACCTGTGCAAAGTGCTGCTGGGTTTTGAAGCCGCAGGCCACGGCGACGTCTAATACGCGCGTAGCGCGGTCGCGCAACATTGTCTTGGCACGTTCAATCTTTTGGCGCAAGACGAATTGATGCGGGATCTCGCCCGTTGTCTTCCGAAACATCCGTGCGAAATGAGCTGTGCTCAACTCCACGGATTGCGCCATCTCGTCGAGGCTCAAGTCGTCGTCCATGTTCGCATCAACCAGCTCTTTAATCTTTCGCAATCGCGCAGAGCCTATCCGCCCCGGTTTATCCGCACAGGCCGGTACCCAACTGCTTGACCATTGATCAGCGCCACGGCTATGGCCTGTTCAACGGAATCCAGAAACAGCCGCCCGTTCGGAAACCCAGCCGCCATCTCCGCATGAACGGCCATAACTAGCCCACGCAGGCGAGGGTCCGCAAACTTGCGATGCATGCGCAGTTCTACCTCTCTGGCAGAGGCGGCCATCAGCGCCGCATCGGAAATACTGAGCTGCAGATACGTTGCGCTCATGAGCCCAACCCACTTTCCCTCATGACGGTGGGGCAAGATCATCTCGCCCGAAACGTAACGAAACTCTGTCAGCTCAGTTCGACGCACGCCCATCTCAATCGAGCCGGGCCGCAGCACCATTCCGAGAACCTGCTGATATGATGGTCATCATGGATGGAGGATGCAGAAAAAATGCGCTACCCCGCAAAGGAAACCGCCGCCAGGCACGAACGAATCGTGAAGGAGGCATCCCGCCTCTTCCGGGAACGGGGATTCGAGAACGTAACCGTGGGCGAAGTAATGAAGGCCGCCGGCCTGACCCACGGCGCCTTCTATGCTCATTTCGATTCGAAGGAAGAACTGAAGGCGGCTGCCGTTGTCTACGGCCAAAAGATCTCCCTGGGGCGCATGCAGCGCAGCAACAGCAAGAAGAGCAAAGGATCGTTTGCTGACCGCTACCTGAGCCGGTGGCACCGGGATAACCCAGGCGACGGCTGCACCATGGCCGCGCTGGCACAGGAGGTGGCTCGCTCGACCCCTGAACTTAAAGCCGCGTTCGAGCGCGGATTCGAAGAGATTCTCTCCGAGCAAAGCGGGGACCGAAAAGAGGCGATCTTTCAGACAGCCGCTTTGCTCGGCGGTGTTGTGCTGGCTCGCGCAGTGCAGAACGCGAGGATCTCAGACGAGATTCTCGAGAGTGTTCGCCAGAGAGTGAGTTGACGATCTTCAATTGGCGCCAGCTGGGCAAAGTTCGGGTCGCCATTTCCACATTTCTGGTGGTTCACATCCGTCTCAATTTGGAAGACCTAAGGCAGAAGTACGGCGAGATCAGGGCAGAGGTTTACAGGGCCGAGGTCGGGGGTCCAATAAGGGTCCAATAACGGTTGCCATGGGTACCTCAGAGCGCCAAAAGAAGCCATCCGTGACGCGTAGTTTCAATAGGTTACTGCCCGCTTCTGTACTGTCACGGCAGAGGTCGCGGGTTCGAGCCCAGTCGTCCCCGCCATAGATTCCAAGGCACTTACGTGCCTATGGCAAGTGACATTCAAGAGCACAAAAAGAGCATATTACGCATACCGCTGAACCAACGCCAGGAGAGCCAAAAAAGTGAACACTTCTGGCATCCCCTTGCGGTTCCCAAGCACCAACCGTAGCCGACGCTTTTCTCCACGTCGCCGAGAGGGTTGCGGCACCGTCATCCGAACCGGATTGACCAGTTTACGTACGAGCCCTCTGGAAGCCGAAACGTCATAGAAGGTTTGCGCCATCGTCTTCAGCCACTGCTCAATCTGGATTTTGACCGGTAGGAAGATTAAGGGTGCTTTTCTGGTGGTGAAGGCCAGAGCACCTTCGTGCACACGAACGAGACCCCGAACCACCGAAATGGGTCGGTTTTTTTGTGCTCGGAGGTCTTGCAATGCCTTTTGACCAGGAAATGTGGGTAGAGCCCCAGCCCCATCCCCGTTCGTGGATGCAAGTCACAGCTTACGTCAGACCAACCCATGATAACGATCTTCCATCGCAGATCAGACGCATCATTCCCCGTTAAGAAACGAGGTCTGAATAGAAATGGCACAGACTTCCTAACGAAACTCTCCAGGATCGAATGACATCGATGCAGTCGTTTTTGCGATCAACCTTCCGGGCCGAGGAACTTGATTCCTCGACCTGGAGGCGTTCGCGGCAAAGTTAAACATAGCGTCTTAAGTAATGCAGCATAATCTACGCAATACGGTATTCGGTCGACGCCAGCGATTGAAGCAGGCATTGACCGCATTCAGTACTTCGGGAAGGGTTGCGAAGTAACGATTGTGAGTTGCCAGGCGCCGGGTCAGCTTCCAAACTCGCTCGATCGGAGCCAGCTGCGGGCTGTAGGGCGGCAGAAACAGCAGCCGCAGTTGGCGGACATGTCGGCGTAGGAAAGGAGCCAGGAGTATCGCATGATGATATCGGGCATTGTCCAGTACGAGGATCATTCGCCTTGCGGGATTCTGCTGGCGCAGCAGCCTTTTGAGGAAGCTCAGGAAAGTGGCGGCGTTGAAGATGGGGCACATCATGCGCACGAACTGGCCCGTGTCCAAGCTGACGGCGCCGAAACAAGCCACGGACTTGCGGGTCGGCGCATGCTGCAGGATGGGGTCTTTGATTTCCGGCGGCACCCACATGCGGCAGCGCGAACCGTGTTGCTGGAAGTGACATTCATCCAGGCTCCACAGTTCGACGTCGGAACGGCGAGCCAGACGGCGAAGTTTTTTTTACTGCCGCAACCTTCAGCGGATCCGACTGGGCGACTTGAGGGCGTGGCTTGCGTAGCCGAAAGCCCATTTCTCGGAACAGTCGTTGGCATTGCCGTACTCCCAGTTCCACACCGTACCGCCGACGCAAATGCTCCGACAAGATCGGACCGTCCCAGATTGTTGCGGCGAGGTCAAAATCACGCGGTGTCTTTCGCAGATCACCCTGCAACCGGCGCCAATCCTTCGCATTCAGAGAGCGCGGTCGTCCCTCTCGCTCGCCTTCCCGCAGGGCGTCAAGGCCACCCTTTTCGAAGCGACTCACCCAGCGCTGCACGGTGGTGCCATTCTCGCCAAACAATTCGGCGACTTCGCGGCAGGATTGCCCCGCAGTCACCAATAGCAAACCATGCAGTCGATGGTCGTAACGCGACTCCTCGCTACGCCCAATCTCTTGCTGAATTGCTATTCGCATCACCTCGGCATCCTCGATCTGTAGTTTGCGCATCGCCTTCCTCCCCAGAGAAAAGAACAATGCAATGATATCACTATGCTGCATTACTTATGTCGTCGTGTTTAGATTCCCAATTCAGTACGAGGACCTTATGAAAAAGAAGGCGACAGGTCCGCAATATGGCGACGGACAGGACCTGACCATCCAGGCAATTCTTCACCACAGTAAAAGCGTGACTACGGTTGCCCGCTATCACAGAGCACGAAACCACCAATGAAACGGCGGATGGAACGGAGTCTGGTAGTTGCCCGCGACCAGGATTGGCACGGCGCTCAGGATTAGCCCTGATATGGAGTGACCTGTCAACCCCTGCACATTCGTGGTGTTGTTTTTGTCGTTGCTTTTGCCGTTGATCGAAGACAGGGCCAGCAGCAGCCGGGGCAGGTTTGAGCGACGATTGATCAGTCTGAAATTCGCGGGTCGGAACCGCATGGTCATGATCCGTCGGGAGCTGCCTCGGACTAGTGTCGCGAGTCCGGCTGAGCCTGTCGCCATAGGGCGTTCGAGGATTCTCCTTCGTGCTTGCCCCGGCTGCGGCTGGCACTGTCTTCGAATTGGTTGACGCTGTTCATCCGGTTTCGAGTTTTTGTTTTTTCCTTCTTAGGAAAGTTTTTGCTTTTGTTCTTGCTGTTGCTTTTTTACCGGTCATGCCGCCATGGCCCGGCTGGCGGCGGCTTCCGTCTTCACGCCGATGGCCCAGATAAAGCCCAGCAGTTCGCGCCCCACGGCGGTCGTGATCTTGCACTGCTCCTTGCCCGCCGCGGCCAGCCTGGCGTAGCGCTTGTGCAAGCGCAGTTGCGCCTTCCAGGCCATCTCCTTGATCTCCTCCGGCACACCTTCTTGCCGCTTGCGCAACGCCGGTCCCACAGCTGGCCTGAGCCGGTAGCTCCAGGCCGCTTCGATAGCAATGCGTCGCAGATGCGCATTGACCGTCTTGGTAATCGCGCCGCGTTGCTGCCGGCGGCCGCTGGAATTTTCACTGGGCACCGCGCCGCTGTAACCCATTAGCTGCCGCGCGGTCTCGAAGCGCGAGATCTGGCCCAGTTCGGCCACCACCGTCACCGCCGAGATCTCGGCAATGCCGCGCAACGCCTGCAAGCCGCGAATCACTTCCTGCATCCCGGCCGGAGCCAGCTTGACGGCTTCGCGAATCGCATCCTCCAGACGCTTTACCCGCTCCGCCATGTGCTCGACCTCGTGCAACAGATCCAGCCGCGTCCACTCCTGCGCCGCCTGCTCGTAGCGCAGCTGCCGCACCCAGGCCATGTACTGCGCCGTCCATGGCTTCACGCACGTTACCGGACGACGCCCCGTGCGCAACAGAAACTTACTCAGCCGATGCCGGGCCCGCAACTGATCCTGCTTGGCCGCCTCGCGAGTTCGCACCAGATCGCGCAACGCCTCGGCGCTGGCATCCGGGACCCACACCGCTGTCAGTTCGCCCGCGCGATGGCAGCGCGCCAGCTTCAAAGCATCCCGCCGATCCGTCTTTACCCGGTCCCCGGCCTTGACCGGAACCAGCGTCGGCGCCACCACCGTGCACTCCACGCCCAGCTCGGTTAACTGCCAATACAGAACATAGCCCGTCGGTCCCGCTTCGTAGCAGGCTCGCAAATGCTCCCTGCGCACAGCATGCGGATCAGCTTCCGCACCGACTCGGCGCGGTTCGGGATCACCCCAAGGCTGCGCACTTCCCCATCCTGCTCGGCAACCGCGACCGCGATCGTCTCGGCATGGACATCCAAACCCAAAAATCGTACCTTTTTCTGCATGGCCGGTTCCTCTCCGCTTGTGGCTCTGGACTGTGTTCCTCTGCGGTTCACAGACTAACCCACGACCAGCGCACTGGAAACGGTCACTCCATGATGACTAGCTAGCGACGCATTGGCATGGTATGAGGACAGAACCACTGGCACAAAAAGGAACTACGATAAGTGAACCGAGAAAGATAATTCGTACGACACGCCACCCCCAAGCATGGCAACGTCGCTGTCGTTGCATTGGCAAACAAGCTTGCTCGCATGGCGTGGGCTGTACTTGCCAGGGAGCAACCATATCGTCTGCCGGTACTAGCGAGCGGGACTCGTTCCTATGAGTTTTCCTAGGCATGAGCAAATCTATCGTCCGATGGGACAATCTCCCGACTGGAAAAGGAGCCGTTGCCGGCCCCTCCCCATGTCCCATCGTCTCGATGAGTTCGCAGCTGGCTATTCCTCAGTCGGGTTGCACTCCTGCATTGCCCTGTAGATCCTGGGCACGCCCATCAGCTAACAGAAGTGGCGCTGGCTGGACCTGAACTCGGCCAGCAAGCGCCGCGCTTCGCCTTCCAGGCATGGTTTACCGCCTCCGGAATTGAAAGCGGTTCGCTATTCATAGAGAAGAACCCCACATACCGGGGCTAATTATGAGATTCAGACGCAATCTTGTTCACTGCATGTTTTATGGGAAATTAACTCTGCTTTCTAATTGACATCGCGATACTGAAGCGCGTACACAGTTGTGAAATGTGGTAGTGCAATCATTCAAATGAATTGCATTCCCTCAAAAAGCTAGCCAGACGGAACGTTCAGGCATTTCTCATTCAAAAGGAGTCGCCATGCGGAAAGCAACTCAGATTCATTCTCAAATGTGGTGCCTTTGTGCCGTTCTATCGATCGCGGCTTTCTTCCCATTCCATGGATTCGCTCAATCGGATGTGGGAACAATCAGCGGATTTGTCAGGGATCAGTCGGGAGCGGGGGTGCCGAACGCGCAGGTAGCAGTTCTCGATGAGAACACCGGGGAATCACACACGGCAACCACCGATTCGCAGGGTCACTACACCATTACAAATCTTCGTCCTGCCGTTTACAGCATGACCACCGAGGCACAAGGCTTCAAGAAGTTCACTAGCGCGCACAATAAGTTGAATGCGAGCACAACGCTCTCGCTGGATGCTGACCTGGCCGTCGGCGCGACGAGCGAGAGCGTCGAGGTGACGGCTACGGCGTCCGTCCTTCAAACCGAATCCGGATCAGTGCAAAGCCAGGTTTCCGGCCGACAGATCAGCGATCAGGAACTGAATGGCCGCAATCCCTTGTACATGGGCTCCCTGCTCCCTGGACTTCGCAGCGGGTCGACCCTTGGCGACTTCAACTTTGCTGTCGGCGGGGGCGTTCCCTTCCAGATCAACGGAGCGCGCACACAGGACACGCTGGTGACCTTCGATGGCGCACCCGCAGTCCGTACTCGCGGCAGCGGAGCGATCATCGGCGTTGCCAGTGTCGACGCGACCGCGGAAATGCAGGTCCTGACCGCTGACTATCAAGCTGAGTACGGCAGCGCAGCCGGTGGCCAGGTGCGGCTCATAACCAAGAGTGGCGGACATGACTTTCACGGCTCGTTGTATGAGTATCTGAGAAACTCCGCCATGAACGCCAACACCTGGACGCGCAATCAAAGCCCAACCACACAATTCGCGCCTCCGTTCCGTTACAACAACTTTGGCTTCGCTGTGGGTGGTCCGGTTTGGATTCCAGGAGTCCACTGGACTGACCCTCTCCGTCAGAAGCTCTTCTGGTTTGTAAACGAAGAGTGGATCCGTTATCGGTTCACCGACACCCAGACACAAGCTGTGCCCACCTTGCTCATGCGTCAGGGAGACTTCAGTGAGTTGCTGAGTCCGAACCCCTGGTACTCCGGAGTAACCAAGATATACGACCCGACCACCTGCCCATCGAAGGGGGCAGCAACCTGCGTCCAATACCCAAACAACGTGATCCCAACGGGACCTGGCGGACCTTTGAGTCCGAACGGCCTGGCGATCCTGAATGCATACCCTGCGCCTACTCCCGGTTACCTCTCAGGCCCGCAAAACTGGATCGGACAGGCAGCGCACCCCATTGACCAACGGAAAGAAATTATCAATGTTGACTTCCTGCTAAGCTCGAACCACCGTTTTGAGTTTCGCCGTCAGGATGCGACCTATTTTGAATACCAGCCTTTTGATCAGGGATCAGGCCTGACAGGCAAGTACTTCAATCGTCCCAATCAAACGAACGTCCTCGCATGGACGTGGACAATCTCTCCGACCCTTATCAACGAGCTGCGCGGCACGGTCAGTATCGACCGTGTATATATCCCGGTAAACACGGCGCTTGCGGGCTTCAACCGAGGCTCGCTGGGAATCAACTTCCCCTACATTATTCCCGGAGCCAAATCTGCACCAGAAAAGATCCCGACGGTCAGCGTTCCGAACTTTTACGGCCTTGCCGGCGGTCCTTATCCTTCGCACTCTCAGGGCCCGATCTACACCATTACGGATAGCGTGACGAAGGTTTTCGGAAATCATACGGTCAAGGCGGGTGTCTATTTCAACTATCAAGGTGAAAACGATAACGACCAGATCAACGTAGCGACTGTCCCGGGCGGCGCGAACAACCAAAACGGGTCCTTCGTGTTTACCGACAACCGCAGCGGTCTGAACGGTACCACCGGAGCCGGAATCGCCAATCTTGCTCTCGGTTTGGCCGACAGCTACACCGAGATCGGCCCGAGGGCGTACACAAGTTGGACAGGCCAGATGTACGAGGGGTTCATTCAGGACTCGTGGACGGTAACGCCGAAGCTGCATCTAGACTATGGCATTCGCGTAACGACTCTCACCTCCTACAAACCGGCGTGGGGCAACTCAGCTTACTTCGACCCGGCGTCGTACGACCAGAATAATATTCCCGTCGTTAGTCCGACCACTGGCAACGTAACCCTTGGCACAGGAAATCCCTATAATGGCGTCGTCATCCCGGGCTTCAGCAACTTTCCAAGTTCGGCTGCCGCTCATGGAGTAGTCGGGTCCGAACCGAACTCGACTGCCTGTGCCGGCGGTCCTTGCACAGCTCTGTTTGCTCCGAGCCTCAATAAAGGCTACGTAGACATCGCGACCACCGTTCAGCCGCGCCTGGGCATTGCCTACCAGATGGACCCGAAGACCGTGTTTCGCGCGGGAGCAGGTGAGTTCGCCACTCGCATGGGCCTGCTCGACAATATCTTCCCCGGCGGCAACCCTCCCTTCCAGCCGTTCGTTACAGTGGCGGCGGTCGCGGGCAGTTTCGCTTCGATGGTGGACAACCCCGGCGTTGCATTGAACCCGAGCGTAGCCCCTCCATTAACGGTTACTTCGCTCGCCAAAGGCCTGACATCCCCAATCCGATGGAACTGGAATATTTCCTTCCAGCGTGAACTTCCATTTAGCTCTACCTTCACCCTCGCATACGTTGGCGGTCGTGGGTACCACAACTGGCGGGTGTTCGACATCAATCAGCCCGCGGTCGGCGCTATTCAGGCAAACCCCGGCAAGAACGTGAACTATCTCCGACCGTATCTTGGTTTCGCCGCCATTCAGCAGGAGCAAAGTAACGGAGGTGCAAACTACAACTCAATGCAGGTCAGTTGGAACCGGCACTTTACCAATAACCTGATGTTCGGCATCAGCTACACATGGGCGAGGAGCATGGACGATAGTTCGAACTATCGTGACATCGTTCCTGACACTTACAACCCGACTAACCTGTGGGGCCCATCGGAGTACGACGCTCGCAACATGGCAGTCATCAATTACCTCTACGCCCTGCCGTTCTATCGCAATCAGAACACGCTCACTGGAAAGCTTATTGGTGGCTGGCAACTCAGTGGTAGTTCGCAGTTCCAGACAGGACAGCCTTGCGGCGTCGGAACTGGTAACGACTATGCCGGCGTTGGCGAGGTCGGCAGCTTCGGTTGCGGTACCAATACCTCTGAGGGGCAGTTCTGGGTCATGAACGGAAGTCCGAAGATCCTGAAGAAGTTTTCTGGGTATCCAGGGCAGAGCAGCAACAAATACTTCTCCACAACCAACGCTGATGGCTCGCCGATCTTCACCCAGCCGGTGGCAGGCACCTTCAATCTGCAGAAGGGCGTCCGCAACAGCATCTACGGGCCTGGCTTCCAGAACTGGAATATCGCTCTGAAGAAGAAATTTCCCATCAACGAGAGAGCTGGGTTCGAGTTCAACGCCGATGCCTACAACTTCATCAACCATCCCAACTGGGCGCAGATTGGACAAGCAGGCGGTCTCCAGCTAACTCCGACGGCAGGCACGTTTGGACAGGTGACCCAGAAATCCACGACCAATCCGCGAAATCTCCAGGTTGGTCTGAAGTTCCTGTTCTAAGGAGTGTTCTCGTCTACAACAAAAATGTTTCGCAATCGTCTCCGGTTCTGATGGGTTGGTTGTCCTGGCGCGTGTGTTCGCTGAATTCGAACTTGGCGTCGCGTTGTCGCTCCGGTGCCGGGCAGGGTGAAGGATCAGGGATATGCGTGCAACAAACTAAACCGCTCCGAGGCCAGGTATACATTGGCTTACGGTCCTGCCGGGCTATTGACATTGCGTGGCTCGTGGATGTGGTCATTTATGCGGACTTCTTTCCCGGCGCTGCATAGTGTTCGACTCGCTGATCGCGGTATGGTTTCTGGCAGATGCCGCGTCGGTCCCGCCTGAACATAGCGCGACGCGCCCGGCTCTTGCTTGAACTCGCGTCCGTCGCTGAGGCGCCAGGCGATACCCCGTTATCGAGGCTGTGAGAAGGCGGATGACACACCGCGGCCGCCCCCACCGGACGGCCGTCATCACTCGCCATGAGTTCCAACAGATCTATGCATCTCAATCAGTTGCGCCGTTTGCGTCAGCACGTGACAGTGGCTGGGATCGTATCCGTCCCGGCGCCACAGACTCCCTGCCGGAACTTATGACATTCGCTGACTTTTGCCTTAACTCCAAAGTAACTCCGCCCGATGCAATTTAAATCACCATTCCTGCTCACTTTCGTGAGATTCTCTTTTTAACAAATCATTGATCCTTGTAGAAGTACCCCCTTCCCAGCATCCTGCGCTTTCCACTACGTCTCGGCAAGAAGAGGCGGGAATCGCACGCGTCAGCTACGAATGCCCTCATTCCCCGACTGTAAAGGCTTGCACAAAACCGTGGTGAACGACTCTTAATCCTGCGGAATTCGAAGGCAAGCTCGATGACTACTGCAAGCGGTCAACAGCACTCGCGGTAATCAGCAAGAGATCGTCTGCGATCCATACGGACTTCTTTTGCCTGAATTGGTGTGTTTCAAGGGCGTCGC
>Ga0207092_1048_pt1 | contig 23388 bp, 22 predicted proteins | sample Alteio_BWMinHeat_48_FD_153533 | JGI IMG/M metagenome (GOLD analysis project Ga0207092, IMG submission 153533) | Enriched cells from forest soil in Barre Woods Harvard Forest LTER site, Petersham, Massachusetts, United States -... | ecosystem: Environmental > Terrestrial > Soil > Temperate forest >... | reverse complement strand
GCTTGCAGACGGCCTGTTTACGCTCAATGACACCGTGTCGCCAAAGGCGCTGGAAATCTATATCGTCCGCTTGCGAAAAAAGATAGAGGACTCGGGCGCGCAAATTATCACGCTACGCGGTCTCGGTTACATGTTGAGCTATGTTCCCCCCACTTAAAAGCCTGAAGAGCCGGCTGACGCTATGGGTATTCTTGCCGACCATCCTGATCTCAGCGGTCGATCTGATTGTCACCTACAGCAGTACCGATAACATTGCCACGCTGGTACAGCAGCAATTGCTGAAAGGCTCGGCCAAAATCATTTCCGAACAGCTCAGCAAGGTCGACGGCGGCTACGAAATAAGCATACCGCCGTCCGCTTTTGAGCTGTTTGCCAATGAATACAAAGACAGGGTCTACTATTCGGTACGCAGTAAAGAGGGGCGGCTCATTGCCGGCGATGAGGAACTGGCGGTACACCAGCCAGACGTGAGAATCGAACAGGAAAAATATTATATAACCCAGATACGGGGCGAGCCCGTCAGGGTCATCACCTACGCACATACGCTGCCGAGCACCAAATCCAACGACTACGCGGTAACCCAGGTAGCGCAGACGCTTACCAGCCATGATGCATTCAAGAAAGACTTGTTCCTGCTGACCATACGGGAACATCTCATCCTGCTGTCGATCGTGCTGATAGGACTGATCATCGCCTTTCGCTGGACGCTTAGCCCACTGATACGGTTCGGCGAAAAACTGCTGGAAAGGCAGCCCGGATCGCTGGAGAAACTGGATGAAAACGAGGCGCCGGCCGAACTCAAGCCCGTCATATTTGCGATGAACGACTACGTCACGCGGCTGGACAAGACGCTATCGTCCTATGAACAGTTCGTCGCAAATACCGCGCACCAACTCAGGACTTCGTTTGCCATCGTCACCTCGCAGATCAATTTCGGCAACGGCTATGTATTGAATGCGTATGCCAACACGGCTAACGCCACTCAAACAGCTACAGGCAAGCGCAAGACCTGGTATGGCTCGGTCTTTTATCACTATGATAAACGGACAGAATTGTATTTTGCACTGGATCGCCTGAGCACCGATGGCACCTATCTGGCGGCGCAGGCCAATGGCTTTACGTCGCAGAACGAGGCTGCAGTCGGTATGCGCTTTAAATTCTAATCTTCTCCACAGACCGATCTAAACTGACCTAAGCAAGCCGGGGAATAGGGCCTTATGTTTCATGGCCCTATGTCCGGCCGCCTGCCGAATGCAAATTCGCAGGCTCAGGCAGCCTTCACGGGGTGTTTGCCCCTTAAATTCGTTGCTTTATAGTAAACTTTTATTTTCCTTGACAGATTTAATTCCCTTTTAAGTCTTTTTTAAGTTAAATGAAAGCGGCGCGAAGGATTCGCCATTCCACAATACTGTGGCATTTAATCAAAAAAACGGAGACGACAATGAAACCAATGCTTAAACCAATGGCTGCCATGCTGTTGCTGATATCCAGCCTGAGCGCCTATTCCGCCGAAAAAATCACCATCATGGTGGGCGGCATGGAAAAGCAGATCTACTTGCCCGCCAAGCTGGCGGAACAACTGGGCTACCTGAAAGAAACCGGCCTGGACATTGAACTGCTGAGCGAACCCGCCGGCGTCAATGCAGAAACTGAAATGCTGTCCGGCGCTGCTCAGGGCGTGGTGGGTTTTTATGACCATACCATCGACCTGCAGGCGCGCGGAAAACTGGTGCAGTCGGTAGTGCAGTTCAGCCAGGCGCCGGGAGAGGTGATCCTGGTCTCGAAAGCTGCCGCCAAGGACATCAAATCGCCGGCAGACTTTAAAGGCAAGACCCTGGGCGTCACCGGGCTAGGATCGTCCACCAATTTCCTCACTCAGTACCTTGCCGCCAAGGCCGGCGTCAAGAACAGTGAGTTCACGACCCTGCCGGTCGGTGCTGGCTCCACTTTTATTGCGGCGATGGGGCAAGGAAAGATCGACGCCGGCATGACCACAGAACCGACTATTTCCAGGCTGACTTCCACCGGAGCGGCAAACATACTGGTCGATCTGCGCACTGTAAAAGAGACTGAGGCCGCGCTGGGTGGCACTTATCCGGCAGCCTGCCTGTACATGCCGACGGCCTGGGTCAGCACGCATAAGGAACAGGTGCAAAAATTGGCCAATGCTTTCGTCAAGACGCTGAAATACATCAGGACCCACAGCGCCAAAGAGATTACCGAAAAATTGCCGGCTGATTATTACTCGGCCAATAAGCAAATGTATATCGACGCGCTGGAAGCCAGCAAAATGATGTTTACAGCGGACGGCGTCATGCCCGAAAACGGTCCGGCTACTGTGTTGAAAGTATTGAATGGCTTTGACAAGGCAGTGCAAGGTAAAACAATCAATCTGGCAAATACCTTTACCACCGAGTTTGTGAAAGCTGCAAAATAATGAAAAATGTTGCGATAGAACTGAGTAATGTCAGCCGGAAATTTATCAGCCCCGCGGGTAAGGTGACGCTGGCGCTGAGGGATTTCAGCCTGACGGTCTATGAAGGTGATTTCTGTGCGATTGTGGGCCCCACCGGCTGCGGAAAATCGACCACGCTGGGCATGATTACCGGACTCAGCCCACCGTCGAGCGGCAGCGTAAAAGTATTCGGCAAGCCGGTTACCGGCATCGACCCGAATATCGGCTTTGTGTTCCAGGCCGATGCCGTTTTTCCGTGGAAGAACGTGATCGACAATGTCGCCATCGGGCCGATTTTTCGCGGCCTGGATGAAAAGACGGCCAAGGACAAGGCGGCGGAGTGGGTGCGCAGGGTGGGTCTGGCCGGATTTGAGTACCACTATCCGCATCAGTTGTCGGGAGGGATGCGGAAACGTGTTGCGCTGGCCCAGACTTTCATCAATGAACCGAAGATCCTGCTGATGGATGAGCCGTTCTCTGCGCTGGACGTGCAGACCCGGGCACTGATGCAAGAAGAGCTGCTCGGTTTGTGGTCGGAAAAAAAGGCGTCCGTGGTGTTCGTCACGCACGATATCGAGGAGGCGATTGCCCTCGCCGATCGCGTCGTGGTGCTCTCCAAGGGACCTGGCTCTGTCAAGAGCAGCTACGAGATACCGCTTTCGCGCCCGCGCAACGTGTCCGAAGCCCGCTACACAGACGAATTCGTCCATCTGTCCAAGCAGATTTGGTCCGACTTGAAAGACGAAGTGCAAATTTAAAGCAGGATCAAAACTATGAAATCAGCATCGATACAAATTAATCAAAGCCAGCCGGAAATTGGCGAAGAGGAGCGTAAGGCGATTGCCAAGGCGGTAAACCACCGCCGCCTGGTCATTTTTCTGCGCATCGCATTGGCCGTGTTTACCCTGCTCGGATGGGAGCTTGCGGTCAACTCGGGACTCATTGATGCCTTCTTTTTCTCAAAACCGTCGGCAATCTACGACCAGCTCGTCATCTGGATAACCGAAGGAACGGCGCAGGGCCCGCTTTGGAATGAGTTGCTTGTGACAATGGAAGAGACCGTGCTGGGTTTCCTGATCGGCAGCTTGCTCGGTATTTTCTTTGGCATTGCCTTGGGCCGTAACAAACTGGCTGCGGATGTCTTCAGTATCTACATCAAAGTGGCGAACGCGATTCCGAGGGTGGTGCTGGGCTCCATTTTCATCATCATGTTTGGCCTGGGGATGGGATCGAAGGTGGCGCTTGCGGTAGTGATGGTGTTTTTTGTCGTATTCGGCAATGCTTTCCAGGGCGTGCGTGAAGCCGATAAAAACCTGATCGCCAATGCATATATCCTGGGCGCTAAAAAGCGCCAGGTGACGTTCTCGGTCGTTTTTCCTTCCGCCTTAACCTGGATTCTGGCCAGTTTGCACGTTAGCTTCGGCTTTGCCCTGGTCGGTGCAGTGGTCGGTGAATTTTTGGGCGCGCGGCACGGTATTGGACTCTTGATCGCCACCGCTCAGGGAACCTTCAATGCGGCCGGCGTTTTCGCCGCGATGATCGTGTTGGCCATTGTCGCTTTGGCAGCCGAATATCTATTGACCGCGATAGAAGATAAATTGCTGAAATGGCGGCCGGCGCAATTTGTCGAGCACGGTATGTGATAAAGTATCCGGCGCTAATAAAGGAAGTTGAGTAAAGAGAATGCCTGCTGATAACGCAGGCATTTTCGTTTGCAGGGTGGATGAGCCTGAACAAATGGAATGATCGCCATTGCTGCGCGCAGAAGTTCTGTATAGACTGCAGACCACATCCGATAAATCCTCACCCCGTTCATTTCGAGCCGCATGCCCAATTTTGAAGACTTGCTTGCCGCCGCCTACAAATCCGATCTGGTATTGAGCAGGCGCTTGCAAAAAAACGGCGGCCTTTCCGAACGGGAGGCGCTGACGCAGGTCCTGCTACAGGCCGCAGGCGACAAATCATTGGGCGAGCTGTTGTTGCAGCGGCGGCAGATCCAACTGAATACAGCACACAAGCTGGACATGCGCAGGCAGGCAAAAGCGGCGGCCTTCGCCAGGAAGAAGCTGGAGAAGCAGCCGGACGCCTCTGCATGGCAGGCATGGTTTGACGGCTCCACGCATCCCAACCCCGGCAAGATGGGCATAGGAGGTGTGCTGAAAAGCCCGGATGGGCAAACCATACGGATCAGCTTTGCGGCCGGGCATGGCAATAGCAGCGAGGGAGAGTACCTGGCGCTGATCGCAGTATTGCAGGAAGCCGTGCGCCTGCAGCCGGAGAAACTGCAGGTGTATGGCGATAGCCAGATTGTGATCAACGACATCTCGCTGACGGGCAGCTCAGGAGCGCGCGGTCTGGAGCATTATTGCGTGCAAGCGCGGCAGCTCATCGCGCAGTTGAAGACGGTCTCGCTGACCTGGGTGCCGCGTCACAAAAATATGGAAGCGGATGCGCTGTCGCAACAGGCGGCAAAAACAGGTGCGGCGTAGAAAATGAAGATGTGTTCGTATGCCAGTGATGTTGAGCCGCCGCGCCGGTAGCCGTTGACCACTTCAATGATGCTGCGATGGTATGGCCATGTCGGCTGGATCTGATGACGAATCCGCTACTGTAGCTTCCTTGCAATGACCACAATGTCAGTTGTGCGCTTGACTGCATTGCTTGGACTAGATAATCGGGTGAACTCTGCAATGGCAAAGCCATGCGATTCTAGCGCACTTCGGATATGGTCTTCGCTGTGATAGTTAACATAGATACGATCTCCGGAACTGGAAAACTCGTATCCTGAGTCCTCACTTTTCCCTTCCATGCAGCTTAGGTACAGGACTCCAGCAGAGTCGAGGACCTTGTTTGCACTTGATATGAAATCTGTTACCTCCATGCATGAGAGGTAGGGGAAACCGAACGCACAGACTATTCCGTCAAAACGATGATTAAGGTCCGCCAAACGCCTGCAGTCATGAACTCTAAATTGAGCTGAAGGCACCGTCGCTCGCGCAAGTTCCACCATGCGCGGAGCAAGATCGATACCCAACAAATTTAGTTCAGGTCTTTGCGCCATAAGATAGCGCGACACGTTACCAGGGCCGCAAGCGGCATCTAATACCCGGGCGTGATCATTGTTGAGTAAGTTGCAGAATGCACGGTACGTGTCATCGTACATGGTTAGATCCATGTACTTGTCCTTGTAGCGCTCCGCGAGTTTGTCGAACGCATCTACCGAAGCCTTGCAATGATCCATAATAGTTTTGTTTTGTCGCGTAGCCTCTCACGGGCCTCGCGTGAAATAGTTTTTATTATGCTGATTTAATAGATGAAACACACGTCAAATAATTTGTTATTTCATCAATTGCTCAAATAGTTGAGTAAAAAACAGATCCGTAACCTTGCCGGGTTAGAGAAGCTGGTCGGCAGGAAGGGGCAAATCAGATCAGCACGGCTGTCAACTTGCACCAGCGCCTGCAGATGTGACGAGAGGGGTATGAAAAAAGCCGTTGCCTTTGTGAAGGCAACGGCTTTTTGATTTGGCGCAGGGCGAGCTTACCTGCCGTGCATCAGCTTCTTGATCAATGGCGAGATCACCAGCAGGACGGTACCGGCACCGATCGAGCTAGCCACCAGGAAGCCGTACAGCGGGAAGGACGAGCCTTTCAGTAGTTCTTCCAGCGTGCCTGCCAGGTAGTTGGCCAGCGCATTGGCCAGGTACCAGATACCCATCATCATCGCAGCTACCCTTGCCGGCGCCAGCTTGGTCACCATGGAAAGGCCTACGGGCGACAGGCACAATTCGCCGATGGTGTGCAGCAGGTAGACGAAGAACAGCCATTGCGGGCCAACCTTGCCCACGGTGTCGGCTTCGGTCTGGGCAATAGCCAGCACGATAAAGCCGAGGCCGAGGATGATCATGCCCAGGCCCATCTTGGCAGGGGCGGGCAGTTTAAAGCGGGATTGGTCGAGACGCGTCCAGATCATCGCCAGAATAGGGCCCATCAATACGATACCCATGGGGTTGATGGCCTGGAAGTAGGAGGCAGGGATTTCCCAGTTGCCCAGATGGCGGTCGGTCTGCTTGTCGGCAAACAAATTCATGGTGCCGCCGGCCTGCTCGAACCCCATCCAGAAAAACACGACAAAGAAGCCCATGATCAGGATCGCGATAATGCGATGCCATTCATCACGGGTCAGCGGTTCTGCGACCTTGGCTTTGTCGCCGTTCTTTGCTTTGCTGCCAAACCACAGTGCGGCGATGATGCCGGCAACGATGGCCAGTTTGGCGACGATTGGCAGGCTGCTCCAGGTTGGACCTATGAGGCCCCATACACCCAGGATGGCAAATACCAGGGGAATCATGCCGAAGGCGATCAGCAAGATGTGCATCCAGTCGCTGCCGTCCAGTTTGCTCTTGCCCGCAGGCAGGCCGGCGGTGCCCAGCTTGTGCTGGCCCCACAGGAACTGGGCGATGCCCAGGCACATGCCGACACCGGCAGAAGCAAAGCCGTAGTGCCAGCCCACTTTTTCACCGAGGGTGCCGGCGACAAATGGCGCCAGGAAAGCACCGAGGTTCACGCCCATGTAGAAGATCGTGAAGCCGCCGTCGCGACGCGGATCGTTTTCACGATACAGCGAACCCAGCAAGGTGGAGATATTCGGTTTGAAGAAGCCGTTACCGATGATCAGCAAACCCAGCGACAAATGCAGCAAGGGCTCGAAAGCCATGCAGAAGTGGCCCAGCGCCATCGTGATGCCGCCGATCAGGATCGCTTTGCGCCTGCCCAGGTAGCGGTCCGCCAGGTAGCCGCCGATCAACGGCGAGAAATAGACCAGGCTGGTGTAGGTCGCATACAGGGCAAGCGCACTGGTGCGCGTATAGCCGACTGCATTGACCAGGTACAGCACCAGCAGGGCGCGCATACCGTAGTAGCTGAAGCGCTCCCACATTTCCGTGAAAAACAGTACCGGCAAAGCGGCGGGATGGCGCTCTGCCGCCGCCGTGGCCGTTATATTCGCATCAGATGCGGTATTAACAAGTGTCATGGGTTTCTCCAAATTCCGTGCATCATTGTCTCCTTGTGGGTTTCATGTGCGCGGATTTTTTTTAAATTCGGGCGCCTACGCTGGATGGCATAGCGCCCCGCTTACAGTATTTAATAAGGGGCTAATTGCATGCCGATATATTTCGACGCGCCATTCTACAAGAGGAAGCAAACGATTTACACCGAATAGATGCGGGAAATGGCAGTTCTTTTTACTGATTGACGAAAAAATTGCCTTAAATGCCATATTTCTTTCATATCCTGGGTCTGCTTTCATGTGCAAGCGGTGTGCCCGATTTGAAAAAAGCGTTAACTGAAAATAAATTTTCCGCATTTCTTAAGTTCAGGTTATATTATAAAAAACATTAATGTTTTGGCATTTTAGTTTGACAAGTAATGCCGGTTTGAAATTTCGATTGCGAACTCAGCTAAGCGGGGATTTATACATGGATAAGGTTGCGATGATGAAAGCAAAGATAGTCGGAAAGTTGTTGATTGTTGGCCTTGCCTGTTTCAGCCAGCTTGGCGCGCACGCAGAAGAGCGCGCCGCGCGGCAGTATGCGGCGTTGTCGCTGGTAGGGGATAGCATTACCGTTGTGTTTGAGACCATGGTGACCGGCAGTCATCTAGGCCGCAATGGCCAGCAGAAAATTGACATTGCCAATACCAGCCTTGACGTGGCCGCGCTGTCGGCGGCGGATAGCGTCATAAGCAAGCTGCAGCCAGGCGCAAAAACGCAAATGCTGATAAGTAATGATGCCGGGCTCTACAGAATGCAAGGGGCCCTGTTCAGTGACACGTCGGACGCCGGAATCGTGCTGGACGGTTTGAAGCTGGCGCTGAAAAATACTCCCTCGGTAACCCACTTGGTGCTAGTGACCAAGCATCGCGGCGATGCCAGACTGAAGCTGAGAGATGTCGTCCTGGGCAGCGGTAAGCTGGAAGGACTGGGGTTTTATATCGACGATCGCGCCGGCGTGCGGCACATAGACACGGGTGATACCGGGGTGGGTCTGATAGCACCGTATGCCTATATGACAGTCAGATTGATCGACACCCGCAACTGGGCCGTGATCAGGGAGAAATCCCTGGATAGCTCCGCTATTTTTAGCAATACCGGCAATGTGGCCGAAGGCGTGAATACATGGGGAGCGCTGACCGCTGAACAAAAGGCGACCGCTCTTAAGGCGCTGATCAAGGAAACCGTGCAGAAGACAGCCGAGGATATTCTGGCCGATAAGCCTGCATAAAGCAGCCTTATCCGGGCAACAGCAGGCGGTCGCTGCCGTCCAGGAACAGGCGTACCGCAAATTAATTAATAAAACTAGCGACACCATAAATTCCTGCGATATCTCTCTGCGCAGGTAGTCTTCACGGTAGTCGCGACACAGCAGGGTGATGGCTGGATGCCGCACTTCGCAGAGCGGCATCTGTCCCAGCGGGTGATGGATACCGCTCAGCTCGTCCAACTGGCGATCTCCAATTTTCAGTCCCATCTCTTCCACATAACCATCGGCAAGTCCGCAGCGAATGCTCCGGAGCGGGCCTTCTTCATTCATTTTTTCTCCAACAGCAAGCGGGTGATATGCGTATGCATGGCGATTGTGGCCAGGGGATGGCGAGGCTGAACCCACTACCTCCCGTGCAGAAATCCCGGATGGCAATTTAGATGCCGGGTGTAAACATTGTGAGCGATCGCACACATTTTCACTTGAAGAGTGCGTCAGGAAAATGCGATTTGAAAATTTACCCAGCTTTCTTTAAGCCGACATGGCCCGGCAGATTATTGCGGTCCAGCAAATTTCCGCAAGGCCGCGTGGCTATCGAAATGGAAAGAAAAAATTATCGAGCACAAGGCCGAATTAATTTTTCCCCTCCCAGAAGGAGGTTTCATTTGTTTAGAGGAGTATCAAGCGGGCGGCAAAAGGAGTTTTTAGAAAATGCAAAAGTATCTTTGTTTGTTTCTTTACGGGAATAAACAATTTATACAATATGTCGGATTTTTTTACATTTCGTTACAACGTGAAAGGATGTTTTCTTTTAAGTGGTTGAATTTGCGGAAATATTTTTCTCTGGCATCTTTTGTGCTTAGTGGCTGGCCTGGGAAAACTTTTTGTAGTTCCATCCCTTGTAAAAGTAGTGTGCCGCAAATCCAATTGTAAAAATATTTATTATAAGGAAGCACAATGAAATTCAAGCACCTCCTGGCGGGTCTGACAGTCCTTACGCTGGCCGCCAGCGTACAGGCGACCACTATCATCAACGAAAATTTTGACAGCTTTGCGTCCCTGGCAGCCAAAGGCTGGGCTGTAAAAAATCAGAGCGACATTCCAAATCCTTTAGCTAGCTGGGGTCAGGGTAACTCCGGTGCTGCTTTTACTGCACAAGCCGGTGCGGACGATTCTTACGCGGGAATAAATTTTGCGACTACTAATGGCAGCGTGGTTGATAACTGGCTCTTTACGCCGGTTTTTCAACTGGCCGTTGGTGAGACCGTGACGTTTTATACCCGCTCTGCTGGCACATTTGCAGATCACCTGGAAGTGCGTTTGAGCGGCAATGGCTCTAGCACCAATACTAGCGACTTCACTGCGCTGCTGTTCGATCTGAATCCGGCGCTGAATGCAGATGGATATCCGACCGACTGGTTTAAGGTCCAGTTCACTATCCCGACATTCTCCGGACTGGGCACCGGCCGTCTGGGCTTCCGTTATTTTGTGACTGATTCCGGCCCACAGGGTAACAACGGCAACTATATCGGCATCGATACGCTGAACGTCGTACCTGAGCCGACCACAGTGATGACCCTAGGCATAGGCATGCTGGCGCTGCTGGCCATGCGTCGCCGTCGCAACGACGCAGTGTGAAACACCGCTAAGTCACAGAAATAAAAAAACCGTGCCGCCGATGAATTGCGCGGCGCGTTCTCGCAACACAGGGAGGCTGCCGGCTTGCTGCCGGCGCGGGGCAAAACGATTTGCCCATCACCTCTTATCTATTGAAGGATAGTGACATGTTGACTGAAAAATCTTTAGTGAAAATCTTGCAGGCATCGCAGTGGCACAAGCGATTGTTCCTGGCAACGGCAATCGTTACGGCGATCGCTGCCGCTCCTATGGTGCATGCTCAGGAGAGCGGTATGCGCGTATTCAAGGACCCGGTAACAGGCAAGCTGCGTGCGCCTACCGCGGAAGAAGAAGAGGCTTTGAACAATCAAGTCAAGGCAGATGAGGCAAACAAGACGGGACGCCAGGCGAAACAGGCAAGAGTAAAACGCGTGGCTGAAGTTCAAAGGCCGGATGGGTCTGTGATGGTTGAGCTGGACGAAAGCACTATGACTTATTCAGTGGCGACCCGTAATGCCGACGGCAGCATCAACATGGAATGCGTAACAGGCGACGAGGCGGCGGACAAGCTGGTGAACTCCGCATCCTCCACAAAAAAATCCGTCAATGTTAGCAAAGCCAAGGAGCACAATCATGAAGAAAAATAAGACTTTGTCGTTGAAATCAGTTGCTGCACTGGGTGCTTTCGTCGTGGGAATGACAGGTTCGCTGTCGTCTTTCGCTGCGGCTACCATCGTCATCAATAATGGAGATCTTGCTGGTGTCGGCTTTAATGATCCTACCGTCGTGGCTCCCGTCGGCGGCAATACCGGCACCACACTCGGTCAGCAACGCCTGATCGCATTCCAGGCAGCGGCAGATAAATGGGGCGCTACCTTGACCAGCCCGGTGCCTATCCTAGTATTGGCGACGTGGGAGCCATTAACCTGCACTTCCACCAGCGCTACGCTGGGCAGTGCCGGGGCAACCAATATTTTCCGTGATTTTGCAGCAGCACCGATCGCCAACTCCTGGTATTCCGGCGCGCTTACCAACAAATTGACAGCGACAGACAATACTCCTGGCGTTGCTCAGATTCGCGCACGATTCAACATCAACCTGGGCAAATCAAATTGCCTGGCCGGCTCGCCTTTCTATCTCGGCCTGGACAGCAATGCAGGTACCGCGGTTGATCTGGTTACCGTGCTGGAGCATGAATTTGCGCATGGCCTGGGATTCCAGACTTTTACCAACGGCGCCAGTGGCGTACAACAGTCCGCGCATCCTTCGGTATGGGACAACTTCCTGTGGGATAATTCCACCGGCAAGCGTTGGGTGGACATGACGGACGCTGAGCGCGCAACTTCCGCGCTCAATTTCCGCAAGCTCGCCTGGCTGGGACCTAACGTCACCAGCAAGGTGCCTTCTGTATTGGCTGCCGGTACGCAACGCCTGAATATCTCCGGACCTTCTGCTGCCAATGCAGCCGGCGACTACCCGGTCGGTGCGGCATCGTTTGGCGTGGCCCTGTCCAGCCCTGGCGTATCCGGCCAACTGATGCCTGTGGTGGATCAGCCTGACGGCACCGGCTTGGCATGCAACCCTCTGTCAGGCGCCAATGCCTTGGCAGTCAATGGCCGTGTCGCATTGATAGATCGCGGCACTTGCGGCTTTGCGGTGAAAGCGAAAAATGCCCAGGATGCAGGCGCTATCGGCGTGGTAATTGCCAATAATGCTGCCGGCACTGCGCCTGGCCTGGGCGGCGTCGATCCTACGGTGGTCATCCCTGTGCTGTCTGTCAGCCAGTCAGATGGCGTTATCCTGAAATCGAAGCTGGCCAAGCGTACCCGCACTGCGTCAGGCGTCATTGCCAATCTGGGCGTGGATCCTAACCAGTATGCCGGCGCCGACAAACTGGGACGCATGCTGATGTTTACGCCTAATCCTTACCAGTCTGGTTCTTCCGTATCCCACTGGGATACGCTGGCCTTCCCTAATCAGCTGATGGAGCCAGCGATCAATACCGACTTGACACATGAAGTGACAGTCCCGTTTGATCTGACGTTTGAGCTGCTGAAAGATATCGGCTGGTAATCCGAGCGGTAAAGTGATTCGGTAGCAGGCAAGGCAACGAGGGTTATCCTTCGTTGCCTTTTTCTTTTGGCGAATGCCTCACGCTGCTTTGCAAACCTGCTCGCGCAAGTATGCAAATTCCAAATGTAAATATCAGGAAATATTCGTTTGCGATGAGGCGATGGCGCGATATAGTCGAGCCGTCTCTTCATTGACCTCCCCCGAGGTTTTTGTTCAACCCGCAAGCCACTGGTTTGCGGGTTTTTTTAATTGTAGGCGGCGCAGAAAAAATCAGGTCCACAGGACCTAATGCTGTTCAGTTAAGAACCAAATCCCCTAAATTTGTCGTTCCCGCGCAGGCGGGAACCCAGTGACTTTCGTCGAACGACGCTTGGTTCCCCTGTGTCCCTGTAGGGAAGGAGTCTTGCCTTGCAGGGCAAGACCGTTCCGCAGGCAAGCAGCGTGCTGCTTGCAATCCCTGCTTCACCGCCTGCGCGGGAACGACATGAGTCGCCTATTTTTTGCTTTAACTGAACAGCATTAGGTCCTGAGGGTCCGGTTTTGCGCCACGCAAGCCTTGCATTTCTGCCCTGAACGTTGCCCTTGCAATCTCGGTATCCTCATGGCAGCATTGTCTCCATACAAACACAATCTGGAGGCAATATGAGTTTGACCACCTGCCCACATGCTGCAACAGTTCACTGGGGCGTCAGTGCAAACGCATCATGAGGTGGTCATCGTAGGCAGCGGCTTTGCCGGCCTGTGCATGGGCGCGCGCTTGAAACAAGCCGGGATCCATGATTTTGTGATACTGGAAAAGGACAAGGAGTTCGGCGGCACTTGGCGCGTCAACCAATACCCTGGCTGTGCCTGCGACGTACCCAGCCACCTGTATTCTTTCTCATTTGCACAAAATCCCGAGTGGACACGCAAATATGCGCCGCAGGCTGAATTGCTGGCCTACACCGTCAAGGTCGTGCAAGAGCTGGGCCTGATGCCGCACTTGCGGCTGGATACAGCGTTATTGTCGGCGCAGTATGAGGAAGACGCCGGGATCTGGCGGTTGCACACGAGCCAGGGCGAGATGACGGCCAAGAGCCTGGTCGCCGGCGTGGGCGCGCTAGGTCGTCCTGCAATCCCGAAGCTGCCGGGCCTGGATAGCTTCCCGGGAAAATTGTTCCATTCGCAGCAATGGGATCACCACTACGACCTGCAGGGGAAGCGTGTCGCGGTCATAGGCACAGGGGCCAGCGCGATTCAGCTAGTACCGGAGATCGCTCCCAAACTGGCGCAGCTTGATCTCTACCAGCGCACGCCGCCCTGGATCTTGCCGCGCCCGGATCGTGCCATCAGCAATGCCGAGCGCTGGTTGCTGCGTCATTTCAAAGCCTGCCAATGGGCGTATCGCGCACTGAACTATGCGCGAAATGAATGGCGCTATATTGCTTTTGGCAAGAAGCCGGCGCTGATGCGCGCTACGCAAAAAATCGCCATAGGCTACATGCACAAGCATGTACGCGATCCCGATTTGCGCCGCAAGCTGACGCCTGACTATACGATGGGCTGCAAGCGCATCCTGCTGGTCAACGATTACTATCCGACCCTGACGCGCAGCAATGTCGCAGTACACACCAGCGGCATACGCGAAGTGCGCGGCAACAGCATAGTCGGCAACGATGGACAGGAGAGGCAGGTTGACGCCATCATCTTTGCCACCGGCTTCGATCTGGAGCAGATGCTGGGGCCGCTGGAGCTGAAAGGGCGGGGCGGCGTCAGCCTGCAGCAGGCCTCCAGAGAAGGATTGGACGCCTACAAGGGCACCGCCGTGCCAGGCTTCCCCAACTTTTACATGATCACGGGCCCGAACACCGGCCTGGGGCATAACTCGATGATCTATATGATCGAATCCGGCGCGAGCTATATCCTGCAAGCTATCCAGGCCGCGCGCCGGCAGGGGCTGAAGTCGCTGGAGGTGAAGGCGGAGGCGGCAAGCGAATACAACCGGCAGATACAGGAGAGATTAAAGGGCACGGTATGGAGTTCCGGTTGCAAGAGCTGGTACCTGAATAGCCAGGGGAAGAATCTGACAATATGGCCGGGCTTTACCTTTGAATACAGGCGCATCATGAAGAAATTCGATGTTGAAAGCTACCATGTTCAAATCAACTAGGGCGGCATCAATGCGCATGCCGCAGGTCTTGCAGCGGCTCTTGCTCGTTGCTGCTTTCTCCGGTTTGCTGCTGCCTCGTGCCGCATTTGCGTTGACGCTGACGTTTGGCGCATCCGACGTTGACCGCGTTGTCGGCCGTGTCACCATAGAGGTTGTGACGCAGGCCTATGCGCAGCTGGGCATAGACGTCAGATTCGAACGCTACCCCACCAAGCGGCGAATTTTGGCGGCGGAACAAGGGGAGCTGGATGGCCTCAGCGCCACTTTTGACCCATCGATCTACAACCCGCAAGGAAAGGAAAGCAAGCTGATCCAGCTACCGACGTCGATAGGGAGTGAGGATTTTGTCGTCTTCACCAAGCTGAAAAAAATTGCGGTCAATGGTTATGCCAGCCTGAATCCCTTTGTCATCGGCTATGTGGATGGAGTCAGAATTAACGAGCAAAGGTTCAAGGACATGCACACCGATGTCGCTCCCAATCAGGAGTCCTTGTTCAGGAAGCTGGAGGCCGGCCGCACCGATGTGGCTGTAGATACGCGCTCAGGTATCTGTACCGCCAGGCGCTTGAAATTAATGGATATCGTCACGCTGGAACCTGCTTTGGAAACCCAGAATTTCTATCACTATGTCCATAAAAGGCATCGCGACCTGGTGCCTAAACTGGAGACCGTGCTGCAAAAGATGAAACAGGACGGCAGCATCAAAAAAATCCAGGAAAGAGTGGAGCTGGAATTTTATGCACAGTGCAAATGCACCCTGGATGCGAGGCGGAACTGCGTATCTTGAAAATTCATGTTCGCTCATAGCGTGATTAGCATCGCCACGACCGCCAGCGCCATCAAGGCTGTCGCCAGCCAGCCCAGTATTTTCAGCCTTGTGGTGATGACAAATTGTCCCATGATCTCCGGCTTTACCGCCATCAGCATCATCACGACCATCACCGGCACCGATATCACGCCATTGATCACCGCGCTCCAGTACAGCGCCTTGATCGGGTCTAATTTGCTGAGGCTGAGTATCACGCCTATCAGCGTCGATATCGCAATCACCGCATAAAATCCCTTGGCCTTGGCGGGGGTGTATTCCAGGCTGTTGTCCCAATGAAAGGCGCCGGCGATCGCGTAGGCGGAGGAGCCCGCCAGGACCGGTATGGCCAGCAGGCCGGTACCGATGATGCCGGCGCTGAACATCAGGAAGGCGAATTCTCCGGCGATAGGTCTCAGGGCCTGCGCCGCTTGCGCCGATGACTGGATATCGGTGATGCCGTGCATATGCAAAGTGACGGCCGTGGCCAGTATGATGAAGAAGGCCACCATGTTGGAAAATCCCATGCCTATATAGGTGTCTATCTTGATCCTGTGCAGGCTTGCGCGCGCTTGCTGCGGCGCCTGCAGCAGGTCGTGCTGACCGGGTTGCGCCCTCATATCCTCCACTTCTTGCGAGGCCTGCCAGAAGAACAGGTAGGGGCTGATGGTGGTGCCGAAGACTGCGACCACGGTAGTGACGTATTCGGTTTTCAATGAAATATGCGGCAGCAGGGTGCCTACCGCGACTTGCTGCCATGGGATGTGTACGACGAAGACGGTTGCCACATAGGCCAGCAAGGCCAGTGTCAGCCATTTCAGGACCCGTACGTAGCGATGATAAGGAACGAGCACTTGCAGCATCACTGAAAGCAGGCCGAAACCTATCGCATACCAATGTGCGGGGCCGCCTGCCAGCAGCTTGGTGGCCTCGCCCATTGCCGCCACGTCGGCGCCGATATTGATGGTGTTGGCGATTAATAGCAGGCTGACGATGGCATACAACAGCCAGCGCGGATAATGTCTGGCGATATTGGTTGCCAGCCCGTGTCCGCTGACCCGGCCGATGCGCGCGCTGACCACTTGTATGCCCACCATCAGCGGATAGGTCAGCAACACCGTCCACAGCATGTTGAAACCGAACTGGGCTCCCGCCTGCGAGTATGTGGCGATGCCGCTGGGGTCGTCGTCGGCGGCGCCGGTGATCAGGCCGGGACCCAGCTTGGCCAGGAAAGGCGCCTCAATCGTGTCGTCCAATGCGCTGTCCAGTTTGCCGGCGGCGGTCTGCATGCTTGTCATCCTCTTGTTATTGTTACATTGATATCCGGGTCGGCGTTGCCGGTAACGCCCGTGCAGGTTACAGTTGCTGCGGACTGGCGTCTGTTCGACAGCGAACGGTGCTGCGTCGCAATAACAGCCATTTTCATAGAGGCGCATAAATTTCACAGCCCCTGAAAAAAATGGCCCTTGTTGCGGGACAGCAAAAATTGAGCGAGAAAGCGTCCAACAAGAAATTGACAATACCATTTAGGCTGTTTATTGTCTGTGACAGAGCCCATTTCATCTTTAGCGGTGTGATGCGGTATAAAAATTCCCACAAACAATGATGGGATGATGACAAGACCAGGTACCGTAGGAGACACCGATGAAATTGCCTGTTGCACTCTTAGCATTGTTATCCGCCGCTTTTTCCTTTGCCGCTTCGGCACAAACCGCCTGCAGCTACGTCGATCAAAAATATGCCTGCGACGACGCCAGCAACTACCAGGCCAAGATGCAGAAGCCGGGTGACCCTTTGCTCACTGCCGACAAGTTCAGCAATCCCTTGGCCGGCGAGGGCAGGGATAGCGCCATCATCACCGCCGACAACCGCGGCAAGCGGAACAACTCCGAACTTGCCGTCATTACCGACAGCAAGGGCACGCAGTGGACCGGCCGTCAGGTCGGCAGCCAGACTGTATACATGAACGGCAAGGGCGCCAAGGTGACATGCCAGACCATAGGCTCGCAACGCGCCTGTATCTGACATCGATCTCCGGCAATTTCCCATGATGCGGCCCGCTCCCCTGGGCCGCTGTTCTTATCTGTGCCGCTGCCGATGATCACTTTATATGGCATTTGATTGTGCCGGGTTGATCTTGATCAAGAAGTTCCTGCTTCGCTGTCACTCGACAACTTACCTCTCCAAATGGCGTTCTGTCCCGCATTATTCGCACTTCATCGCATTCCTGCTGATTCTTCGGCCACATTCTGTAAGATGCCATTCCATCAAGTAAGCGCAAGCCTATGCTGGAAAGCGGCTTGCTAAAATAAACCAGACCCAAGGAAGGAAACATCATGCAAGCAACTCATCGTCTGAAACTCGGTTTTTGCGCCATCGCGCTGGCTTTCGGCGCAAGCCTCGCCCTGATGCCGGCTACGGTCGTCCATGCGGAAGAGTGGAGCATCGGTTCGACCAGGATCGAGGGTTCCGGCAAGATAGAAAAACAGAATCGCACAGTCAGTAATTTCAACGGCGTATCCATCGGCGTGCCGGCCAAAGTGGAGCTGATACAGGACAACACGGAAGGCGTCAGCATAGAGACCGACGACAACTTGCTGCCGCAGATAGAGACCGTGGTTGAGCGCGGCGAGCTGAAAATACGCACGCTCAAGCACAACCTGAACATGCAAACGCAGACGTTGAATATCGTCGTCAGGCTGAAGAATATAGACCGCATCAATCTTGGCGGCTCCGGCACGATTTTGTCGAACAAATTGCAGGCATCCAGACTTGCGGTGAACCTGGGCGGTTCCGGCAATGTGGATATCAAGACGCTGGATGCCAATGAGCTGTCGATTGCGTTGGGCGGCAGCGGCGGCATGAAGACGGCCGGTACCGTCAACTCCATGTCGGTGGCGATAGGCGGCTCGGGCAAGATCGATGCGGGCAACCTGAAGGCCAAGCTGGTCGATATCACGATCGGCGGTTCCGGCCGGCTGAAGGTCGCGGCCAGGGATAAGCTGACGTTGACAGTGGCAGGCTCTGGCGACGTCGGCTACTACGGCGATCCGCAGATCAGCAAGACTGTCATCGGTTCCGGCAGCCTGAAACGCCTGGGGGAATTTCCGCAGTAAAGGTCAATGAAATTTCCGGCAACGCTTGGCCGGAAATTTCCATGCAGTGTTATTGGGGGAGTGATTTCGGTGGGCATTTGTGCCCACCTTTTTTTACGTCCCGACGGTTTTCAGCTAATTGCACCGGATTTTTTCAAGCTATGCCGCTACCGGTTTTGCAAATTCCACCTGCCTGTCGTCGATAGGCAGGTGCAGCAGACTGGCCAGCAAGCCCAGCGCAATCGCGATCATCCATACAGCTTGGTAAGAGTGGGTCGCATCATAGACATAGGCGCCCAGCCACACGCCGAAGAAGGCTCCCAATTGGTGGCCGAAAAAAACGAAGCCGAACAGCGTCGCCAGATACTTCAGCCCGAACACCTGTGACACGATGCCATTGGTCAGCGGCACCGTACCCAGCCAGGTCAGCCCCATGACTGCCGCAAACCCATACAGTGTGGCATGCGACACCGGCAGCCAGACAAAGGCCGCAATGGCAAGGGAACGCATCAGGTACAGGCCGGACAACAGGTATTTGCGGCTGTATTTGCCGCCCAGGTAGCCACAGTAATAAGTGCCTATCACATTGGTCAGCGCGATGATCGCCAGCGCCACTACCGCATCCCCGGCTTGCATGCCCTGGTCCAGCAGGTAGGCGGGCAGGTGTGTCGAGATGAAGGCCAGCTGAAAGCCGCACGCCAGAAAGCCCGCATTCAACAGCCAGAAGCCGCGATGGCCAAAGGCCGCTTTGATCGCGGCCGGCATCGATTGCCCGCCGGCGGCAGTTGCGAACTGCGGCCTATCCTGCAAGGCAAACGATGTCGGCGCTGCCGCTACGAACAGCAGGGCGGCGACGATAAGAGCGATCACCCAACCCAAGCTGGCGATCAATTCATGCGCGACCGGCACCAGCGCAAACTGGCACAGGCCGCCGATGGCGCCCGTCATGCCGAGCGCCCAGCTGCGCTGCTCCGGCGCCGCAATACGGCTGACCGCGCCGTACACCGCTGCAAATGCAGTGCCGGACAGCGCCAGCCCTATCAGCACGCCCGCGCCCATATTCAAGACAGTAACCGATGTGGCCGATGCCTCCAGGTACAGGCCCAGTGCATACAGCGCACTGCCGGCCAGCATGACTTTGACGGAGCCGTAGCGGTCTGCGATCATGCCCGTCAGCGGTTGCGACAGGCCCCAGACAATGTTTTGCAAGGCGATCGCGATGCCGAAATCCTGGCGCGTCCAGCCGCGCTCGCCGATCATCGGCAGCATGAACAGGCCCTGCACATTGCGAATCCCGAGCGACAGGCCGAGCAGGATGCCGCCGCAAATCGCGATCAGCATCGGCGTCTGCCAGCTGCGCGGGCGGCTCACGCGGCTTCTCCTTGCCGGGTGAGCGCTTGCGCCAACGCCAGCGCATCTTCCAGCCTGTCATTGCCCCAGAATAGCTCGTCCTTGACGATAAAGCTGGGCGCGCCGAAAATCCCCAGTTGCCGGGCCGCGGTGGTTTGCTCGCGCAAACGCTGCTTGACGACCTCGCCCTGCGCCTGCAGGAGGATGTCTTTGGCCTGCGCTGGCGAGACTAATGCCGACAAGACGTCCAGCATCGCAGCGTCGTTGTCGATATCGCTGTCGCGCACAAAATTCAGTTGCATTACCGCCTGCACAAAATCGGCTATCCACGGCGCATCCTCGTTCGCCAACGCTATGCGCGACGGTAGGATGGCCCGGCGCGGGAAGTCACCCGGCTTGCGAAACGGCAGCGCATGCTTTGCGGCTTCGCGGGCCATGTCTTTCCACATGTAGGCGCCCTTGTCCGCATAGATGATGAAGGGGGAATTATTCCATCCCTGCTGCTGGAAGATGGGGCCCAGCAAAAAAGGGCGCCAGTTGATCTGTATCCCTGCCCGCTGTGCCAGTGCAGGCAGGCGCATGCTGGACAGGTAGCTGTAGGGACTGCCGAATTCAAACCAGAAATCCATTTTCATCTTTTATTTCCCATTGTAGAGGCCAGCAACGACAGTCCAAACGGGCCCTCGACGCTGAAGCGCGGCCGCGCTGCCGATTGCGGCCGGCGATACCATTTGTCGATAAAATTTACAGTCATGCGCTCAGGCTCCGTGCCGCTGGATTGGTTGCGCAATGCGATCTGCACGGTCGACGCGGAAAATGCCTGGATCACCAGATCCCGGCCCGCCTCCACCTGCAACTGCTGGCCGGGACCAAGAACAGTATCTTCCGCGTTGCCTAGCTGGGTTACCCATAAGGATCCCTGGCTGCATTGAAGCACTACGCCCGCGTCGTGGCAAATCGCCAGAGCGGAACGCCGCTCCAGTTCCAGCACTGCGCTGAGCCGGATGCGCCCGCAGGAGGAAACCGCATTCCTGTGGAGAAAGTGAAAAATGTGTTTTAAAATTTCCATGCCTCGTATTAAAGCCCTAAAATAGCCTGATCTCAAACGACTTATTTGCATGTTTCACATGCGCCGTGGGAATGTGAAAGATGAACAGGGACAAGCCGCCATGTCAGACCCATTAAGCAAATTGCCGCCGCTAGACCTGGTGCGCGGCTTTGTCGCGGTTGCGCGGCGCATGAGTTTTACCCATGCGGCGGAGGATCTGTTCCTGACCCAGTCGGCGATCAGCCGCCAGGTCAGGAACCTGGAAGAATTCCTCGGCACCAGCCTGGTCATACGCAGGCACAGGGCGATAGAGCTGACCGACGACGGCATGCGGCTGTTCCGCTGCGCCGACGGCTGGCTGCAGCAACTGGCTGAGCTTACTGCCGGCATGCGCCGCGCCGATGAGCGGCGGCCGGTCACGATCACGGCCAGCCTGGGCGTGACTTCGCTATGGCTGGTGCCCAGGCTGGGCGGATTCCAGAGCGCCCATCCCAGCATAGACGTGCGCGTTGCCGCCAGCAACAAGATCGCCAACCTGGAGCAGGAGGACATGGACCTGGCGATACGCTATTGCCGCAACGCTGCGGTACCGGCCGGGGCTATCCGCCTGTTCGGCGAAACGCTGGTGCCGGTAGCGCATCCGTCGCTGAAGATCAGCCATATAGAATCCAAAAGCGCGCTGGCCAAAAGCATACTGCTGGACCTGGATGAACCGCAGCGCCCGTGGCTGCAATGGTCGGACTGGCTCAGCGCCAGCCGGCTCGACAAGGTCAAGCCCAAAGGGGTGCTGCGCTTTAACCAGTATGACCAGGTGATCCATGCGGCACTGGCCGGCCACGGCATCGCTTTGGGCCGGCTGGCGCTGGTGCAGCCCATGCTGCAACGGGGGCAGCTGGCCGCCGTCGGCAAGCGCACCGGACAAGTAGCTGACTTTGCGTACTGGCTGATCATCCGGCCCGGACAAGCGAGGACGGAGGTGCATGAGTTCGCCGACTGGATCATGCAGGAGGCGCAGCTGGTGAATGCAGCTCTGGCATAGCCGCCCCGTGTTTTAGGCGTGGCCTAGAACGGAACGGGCTCAGGGTTCGTTGCCGCTTTTCAAAAAATCCCGGCGGATTTGCATTCTGTCATCGTTATTTTGCAATCTGTCGCAATCCGCTTATGCCCTGATGATGGGAAGTGCATACTGCCTGCTCGACAACCACCTCCTGACAACCCAACTCCACTGACCATGAAAAATAAAATCTTACGCTCATTGTGTGCCGTCGCTACCCTGTCGGCACTGGCTGGCCTGGGAGGCTGCGTGATTATCGCTTCCGGCGACGATGGCCACATCCATACCGCATTCGGTATCGGCAATGCCGTGGTCGGTAACGGCGACGTCGTCAGGGAAGGGCGCCAGATTGCTGCCGCCGATGCGCTGGAGGTCAGCGGTCCAGTCAATGTGCAGGTCAGCATGGGAACGGCCAATACGCTGGAGGTGGAAGCCGACTCCAACATCCTGCCCTTGCTGAAGACCGAGGTGCGCGACGGCGTGCTCAAAATCCGCGTGGACGGCAGCGTCAACACACGCAATGCGATACGCGTCAGGTACACAACTACCGCATTGCGCGATATCAGCGTCAATGGCTCGGGCAGCGTGGATGCGTCCGGCTTGCAAAATGATAACCTGGTCGTTTCCGTCAATGCTTCCGGTAGCGTGCGCCTGGAAGGCGCCGGCAATAACCTGGACCTGCGTTCACGCGCTTCTGGCAGCATCGATGCTTCTGCCTATAGGGCAGCGCGCGCCAATGTGAAAATTTCCGCTTCCGGCGGGGTGACGATGGGGCCGATCAATGGCACGCAATTATCGGCGGAAATCCGCAGTTCCGGTTCGCTCCGGGCTAGCGGCAACGTGCGCCAGCTGACTGTCAGCGTGCACGGCTCCGGTAGTGCTGACCTCAGGAACCTGACGGCGGAATCAGCAGATTTGTCCAGTTACGGTTCCGGCAGCATCTCCGCCGCTGTTACGCGGGCACTGGAAGCGCGCGCGACCGCATCCGGCAGCATCAGTGTCTACGGCAATCCGCTGCAAAGCAAGATTAGCGGCAGGAATGTGCGTATCGTCGGTTAGGAGCGTACTGCGGGTCAGCCTCGGGCGGGCACCTTGCCTGCCTGGCTGTCGTGTGCATCCTTGGCCGTCCAGTAAGCCAGCCCCGCAGCGAGCAGCAGCAATATCGCAGAAGCAATCAAGGTGCCGGTGACGCCGCCGCTCGCTTGCCGGTTCGCTGCCAGGCTGACCATCGCCCCATACACGGCGACGCCCATCGCGCCGCCCACCTGCCGGGCGGCATTCAATACCGCAGAGGCCGTACCCGCCATATTTTTTTGCACGCTGGAGAGTATGGACGTCGTCATCGCCGGCACCGCCAGCCCCATGCCCGCCGGGATCAGCAGCAGGCCCGGCAACATGGCCATAAAGCCCGCTTGCGGTCCCAGGCCGATGGCCATGGCCAATAGCGCATAGCCGCCGCAGCCTATCAGACCGCCGGCGA
>Ga0207092_1047_pt2 | contig 23513 bp, 24 predicted proteins | sample Alteio_BWMinHeat_48_FD_153533 | JGI IMG/M metagenome (GOLD analysis project Ga0207092, IMG submission 153533) | Enriched cells from forest soil in Barre Woods Harvard Forest LTER site, Petersham, Massachusetts, United States -... | ecosystem: Environmental > Terrestrial > Soil > Temperate forest >... | reverse complement strand
TCCGCCAGGCGGAAAACGCCGAGAAGAGAAAACGCCGCGACCACCACCATCGCCGAACGCGTCACCACGGGCGCATATCCAACCAGTTTCCACCATAGCGCAATCCACGCAAGCACCAGCGGCGGATGCGCATTGGAAACTGTCGTATGAGGGATCAGGCTCCCCGTAAGCAGCAGATCGCGCGCGGCCGGCACGTAGTAACCGGCTTCGTCCCAGAAGTACGGCAACGAAAGCAGCGGTACGTGCAGCAGAAAAATGGCAACAAAGATCGCCGCAAACACGACGGCTGGGTGAGGGCTCGATCGCATGAAGAATTCAGTCTATGCAGGAAAGCGAACAAATCTGTGACGCACCAATTCGGCTAATGTACCGGCCCCGTTGGACTCATACGCGGATCAAGTTTGATTTCCCCAAACGCCCCCTCGTAGCTCGACACATTCTGTTGAAGCAGTCCCAGCAACGCCTTCGCCTGTTGAGGGCTCAGATAGATACCCTGGAAATTCCGGATCTCGACGTTCGTCTCGCTCTGCTGCTGCAGCGTGCCGAAAACAAGAAAAAAGTCCCAGATATTGACCCGCATCTGCACGCTGTTCGCGTAGTTCTCGCGATAGTTCGAATCATTGGTTAACTTCACATTAGGCTGCATCGGATTATTCATGGCACAAAGTGTAACCGACTCCGCGCCCTACGTGCCTCACAGCCCAAACCCACTGACAAAAACTGTCATTGGTGATTGTTTGCGGCGGGTAACCATTCGCTGAAAACTGTGCATTGCCGGCTCCGGGAGCAACGTTATCGCTGAAAACAAAAGGGTTAGCTTACCCAACTCCGTTACTTTGGGAAGTATCTTATGGCGTCGAAAATGCGATACAGTCGGTGTGCCCCGGGAAAAAGGGGGCCGTGTGGGATTTACCTATGACTCAAAATAACGACCCCGCAATGATGGAAGAAGTAGTTCTTCCGGAGCATCTTCTCCCCTTGGGATCTGTTCTGGGCCAGGGAGTTTCTGCGCTGGACCTCTGCATGGTTCTGGCCAAGATTTTCCGCGTGCAGTATACCGAAGTCGCCTTGCTGCGCCTGGAAAGTGGGCTGCTGCGGTTCATTTTTCCTGAGCATCTGCGCACCACAGGAGCAATTCCGCTCTCCAGCAAAGCAGTCGCTGCGCATACCGCTCTCAGCAAGAAGGCCGAGATCTTCAATAACTTCGCCCGGGTCAAGCACGCCAGTATCTTTGAAACGATCAAGGCGGATGATGGTGAAGATGTCGCCGCTCCTGCTCCCATTCAGAAGCTGATGTCGGTTCCCATCATGGACCGAGATTCTGCGGTTGTGGGCGTAATTCAGATCTCGCGCAAGGGACTCGACCCGAAGTTCGCGCAAGATTTCAGCCGCGAAGATCTGCACGATCTGGAATTAGCCGCAGGACTGTTGGCCACAGCTCCAGCGCTGATGGCGAACTAACGCAGTATTCTGAGATCGAGTCGGGGACGCCGGGCGGCGTCCCCGTTCAATTTAGCGTAAGTTCTTCGCAAACACTCGCAGGTCCGCTCCCGTCATCTCTTTCGGCTCATCCACGCCCAGCATCCCCAGAATCGTGGGCGAAATATCCCGCAGCGATCCATTCGGCTTGAGCGTGAACTCCTTCGCGTTTTCCGAGATCACAATGAACGGCACCGGATTCGTAGTATGCGCCGTATGTGGCCCACCCGTCGCCGGATCGATCATCATCTCCGCGTTTCCGTGATCGGCGGTGATCAGCATCGCACCGCCCTTTGCCTTCACCGCAGCCTCAATCCGCGCCAGACACGCATCGACCGTTTCCACCGCCTTCACCGTGGGCTCAATCTTGCCCGAGTGTCCCACCATGTCGGCATTGGCGAAGTTTACGATCATCACATCGAACGTTCCGTCCTCGGTGGCTTTGACCACGGCATCGGCGATTCCGCTGGCGCTCATCTCGGGCTTCAAATCGTAAGTCGCCACCTTGGGCGAAGGCACCAGCACACGGTCCTCTCCCGGAAACGGCTGTTCTACTCCGCCGTTAAAGAAGTAAGTCACGTGTGCATATTTCTCGGTCTCAGCAACACGCAGATTGCGCATGTTCAGACCGCCCATGACATTCGCAAGAATGTTCGCCATCGATTCCGGCGGAATCACCACCGGCAGGCTGAAATTCTTGTCGTATTGCGTCATGCAGACGTAGTGCAGATTCTTCGGAACACGGTCTCGCGGAATCGTGGCATCGAGATCGGCCGCTCCCGGCAAGTCGCTGCCGCCTTTCTCGTTGAGCCCGCTGTTGCGCGTAAGTGCCCGCGTAATCTGCCGGACACGATCGGCGCGAAAATTGAAGCAGATGCAGGAATCGTCGTCTCGAATGGTGGATGTGGCGCGGGCGCCCCCGCCCGCGTTCTTGGGATCTTCACAAACGAACGGGATGACAAATTCATCCGTCACGCCCTTGTTGTAAGACTCCTTCATTCCCTGCACCGGATCAGCATGCTTGCCGCCCTCAGCATCCGCAAACACCATGGCGTTATAGGCCTTGGCAATCCGCTCCCAGCGGCGGTCGCGGTCCATCGCGTAATAGCGCCCGTTAACAGTCGCGATCTTGCCACAGTTGTACTCGCGCATCTTCTGCTGCAGTTGCTCGAGATACCCAGCACCGTTGGTGGGCAGCGTGTCGCGGCCATCCATGAAAGCGTGAACAAAAACGCGCTCGAGTCCGTTCTGCTTGGCCATTTTCAGCAACGCGTACAGGTGTTCTTGCCGCGAGTGCACGCCACCATCTGATACCAGTCCAAACAGGTGCAGCCGCCGCTCCCCGGTGCGAGCGTGCTTCATGGCATTGAGCAGCGCAGGGTGCGAGAAGAACTCCCCGTTCTGGATCATCAGGTCAATGCGCGTGATGTCCATGTGCACAATGCGTCCCGCACCAATGTTGAGGTGTCCGACTTCGCTGTTGCCCATCTGTCCCTCGGGCAGTCCAACGTAGGGCCCGCTGGTGTGAACGAGCGTATTCGGATATTCACGCAGCAGCCTGTCGTAAGTGGGTTTGCGCGCGAGAGCGATTGCGTTGCCTTTAGTTTCGGCCCGATACCCCCAGCCGTCGAGAATGGTAAGAATAAGTGGTTTAGGACGGGACACTATAGAGTTCTCCGTAACAGTGCGTTGAAATAAAGCCTTAGTGATCTACCAAACTACTTGAACTGGATATTGTCCGAACACCTCGTCCGACGTTACAAGTGGCCAGCCCTCTTCGATACTCTGCGCGATGAGGATGCGGTCGAACGGGTCATTGTGTTTCATGGGTAAGCTTTCCACCTTCAGGACGTGGTCCAGAGTTACTGGCAGAGTTTCAATCTTGTTTTCCGCCAACTTCTTTATGAGATAGGGACCCGTCGGAGTGGGCAGATCCATTTTTCCGATCTGCACCTTGATGAGAATCTCCCAGATGCTCGCGACGCTAAGCCACAAATCACTGGGACCGACGAAAATCCGTTCAGCTCTCCGCGAAAGCCTTACATCTCCAGAAATCGCCCACAAAAACGTGTGCGTATCTAGAAGTGCTTTCATTTGTAGAATGAATCCTCGACTTCTTTGGGCAGCGGGTCATTGAAATCGTCGGGCACAACGAACTCACCTTTCGCACTTCCGATCTTCCTGGTCTTCGGCTTTCCCGCGATTGGGACGAGTTTGGCCACCGGAGTCCCTGCCTTCGCGATTATGACCTCTTCCCCCAGAGCTACTCGTTCCAAGAGTCTGGAAAGGTGGGTCTTAGCTTCATGGATGTTAACTTCCATAAAGCTATACTAGACTAAGTCCTTGACTAAGTCCATGATCTCCTCAGCCTGTTCTGATGAGCTCAATACATCTACCCCTTACTTCTGGTTCGACTCCCGCTTCTGGTCCACGCGCTTCAGCGCCGCATCCACCGTCGCCTGAATGCGCGGCATGGCCGTCTTCATGGTTTCTGCCGTCACAGCAGGCATCTCATGCAAAAATTTCTGCCCGATTGGAGAAGAATAGAACGCCGTCAACTCCTCGATTTCCGCCTTCGTGAAGTGCCGCTGATATACCGGCACCATGTCACTCAACATTTCATCGATGGGGAAACTTCGGATGAGTTCTTGTGAGCCGCGCTCGGCGCGTGCCAGTTCTTCTTCCGAAATATCCGGATGCTTCTTCTTCATCTCCTGTCGATTGATCGCCCGCATCTGGGCGAACATCTGCTCCATGAGCTGGCGCACCTGGTCCCGGCTTGCCATCACATCGAACAACTTCTGGACGTCTTCTTTCGAAGCCGCATCCGGCGCGATAGACACCGTTGTCTGCGCCGAAACACATGCAACTCCCCACACCACGAAGGCGCAGAGCAGAATCTTAGGTTTCATAAAGCCTCCAGAATGCGGGCGATTTCGACTATCCGTGGTAGTTCAATGCCTTGAGCCCGAGGAACCGCGCCGTGCCCCCCAATTCTTCCTCGATCCGCATCAGCTGGTTGTACTTCGCGATGCGGTCGGTACGCGATGCCGACCCAGTCTTGATCTGTCCCGCGCCGGTCGCCACCGCCAGATCTGCAATAAACGTATCTTCCGTTTCGCCCGAGCGATGCGAGATCACCGACGTATACCCATTCCGTCGCGCTAGATCGATCGCATCGAGCGTCTCACTGACCGTACCAATCTGGTTGACCTTGATCAGAATGGAGTTGGCGACGTTCTTATCGATTCCTTTCTGCAGGAATTGCACGTTCGTGACGAACAAATCATCGCCCACGAGCTGAATCTTGCTACCAACTTCCTTGGTCAGATTCTGCCAGCCGTCCCAGTCGTTCTCCGCCAGACCGTCTTCGAGCGAAACAATCGGATAATCACTCACCCACTTCGCCCAGAACTTCACCATCTCGTCGGAACTCTTCGCTGACTTGTCGGACTTCTTGAAAACGTACTTCCCGTCCTGGACGAACTCGCTGGCCGCCGGATCGAGCGCGATCGAAATCTCCTCACCGGGCTTATATCCGGCCTTCGTAATTGCTTCCAGCACGACTTCAATCGCTTCCACGTTCGACTTCACCGACGGTGCAAATCCACCCTCATCGCCCACGGCCGTGTTGTAGCCGCGCTTCTTCAACACGCCTTTGAGCGTATGAAACACTTCCACGCCCCAGCGCAGCGCCTCGGAAAAGCTCGGTGCGCCCACCGGCATCACCATGAATTCCTGGAAGTCAACGTTGTTGTCCGCGTGCGCGCCACCGTTCAAAATATTCATCATCGGAGTCGGCAACGTGTTCGCTCCAGCGCCCCCGAGGTAGCGATACAAAGGAATGTCCAGACTCTGCGCCGAAGCCCTGGCAGCCGCCATCGAAACCGCCAGGATCGCGTTCGCACCCAATCGTCCCTTATTCTCAGTTCCATCCAATTCGACCATCCGCGCATCGACCCCACGCTGATCGAATCCATCCCAGTTCGCCAATGCCTGGGCAATCTCGCCATTCACGTTCTCAACCGCCTTGGACACACCTTTACCGACATATCGGTTCGTATCGCCGTCGCGCAACTCGACCGCCTCATGCTCGCCGGTTGAGGCGCCACTCGGCACGATGGCCCGGCCCATCGAGCCGTCTGCCAGAAATACTTCAGCTTCTACCGTCGGGTTTCCGCGTGAGTCCAGAACTTCTCGGGCATGAATTCCTGCAATATTCGACATAGTTATTCCTTTACTGGGATGAGTTCAACCGCGGTTCACGTGGTTCGCGCAGACTGTAATTCGACTTCGCGCCGATGCGTCCACGACAGGGGGGAACAACATCAACCTTTCCGCCGCGCGTTACGAAACCCTCGATTATATCGGATGGACATACGCACTATGTGACGCCAGACACACGAATGTGCTCGATTTTCATTTTTGGGATTGCCCATTCGGCCACCATGGAGCCCTCTTATCTCCACTGGTTCCCCATGTACTGTCCGTCGCTTGTGCGCTACTTTCCAGCTCAACTAGAGTTTAGAGTTAACGAGAAGAGAAGGAATCCTGGAGGTACCGATGAAACGCTGGATGCTGCTACCCTGCCTATTCTTGGCGACATTGCTCGCCGCTCAAAGCAACGCACCTATTCCGGCCGGCACAGCCTTGATGGTTCGCCTTGAAACCACTCTGGCCACGTTCAGCAACCACGTCGGAGATCCATTCCGCGGCAGCCTGAAGCAGCCAGTCGTTGTTGACGGAAAGACCCTTCTTCCTGCCGGAGCGGTGATCGAAGGCCGCGTCACCAAGCTGAGTGAACCGCGCCGCATCTCAGGCAAACCCACCATCGGCATCCTGCCTGAAGCGGTCATCCTACCCAGCGGCGAGCGCTACTATCTCGATGCCACCCTCACCGATACAAATATCCCCGGCAGTGACGTGAACAATGAAGGACAGTTCAAAGCATCAGGCCACGATCGCCGCGACTCGATCGAGCAAGGCGGAGGCACCGCGGGCGGCATGCTGATTGGCGGATTAGTTGGCGGGCCCGTCGGAATCCTCGTCGGCGGCGCGATCGGTGCAGGTTCGACCACTGGACATTGGCTCAGCAAGCATCGCTCTGCGACTCTTCCGGCCGGAACTCAGCTGACACTCGAACTGAACCGTCCGCTCGCGCTGACGGCGCCTGTCACGACTCCGGCAGCGACAACCCCGGCAGAGACAGCACCTCCAGCCGCAGCTCCCGCACCAGACAGCGGCAGCAAATAACAATTGCTACCACAGTGGCCTGTGTAGGGACGGACACATCTCCTCCTGTCCCGCCGATGCCAAGCGAGGCGTCTCAGCCCCAGCAGCGCTCCAAACCCAGCCACCAGAGCCGAAACTCGCGCGCTAGTACATAATGTTGCTCTGGTTTTACTAGACATTGGTTCTGCCAGAACTTGGTTCTGCCGCGACGCCGGGCCAACATCCATCACAGAGGGGGTTCTCGAATGCTGCAAGATCAAGCTGACAGCTTCTCATTGGCGCGGCGCACAACCGTGGCTTTCTTCGCTTCCCTACTTTTCCTTTTTTCCGCTCTATCCCAACCAGCGCACTCTCAAACCTACAAGGTCATCTACAACTTCACGCGCCAGGGCAGCGACGGCGCGACTCCTTACGGAGGTCCAACCCTGGACCGCCTCGGCAATCTTTACGGCACGACGAATCTCGGCGGCACCTACGGCTCCGGAAGCGTGTACCGGCTTTCGCCCACCGGCTCGTCCTGGACCTACACCTCGCTGTACAGCTTCAGAGGTGTGACTGACGGGGCCGGCCCTGGTTACGGTACCTTGGCCATCGGTGCGGACCGCGCTCTGTTTGGAACCACCGAAGCCGGCGGAAACTTCGGCACTGCCTTTGCGATCTGCGCCTGCCCAGGCAGAGAGATCCAGATCCACAGCTTTGGCAGCACCACCGACGGTGCCGAACCCATGAGCGGAGTTGTCCTCGACTCATCCGGCAATTTCTACGGAGCCACGCTCTTGGGCGGCGCCTACGGAAACGGCGCCGTGTATGAAGCCAAGCGTTCCGGCAACACTTGGACCGAGAGCGTGATCTACAGCTTCACTGGCGGCAGCGATGCCATCAATCCGGTTGCCACCGTGAGCCTCGATGCGCAAGGCAATCTTTACGGCACTGCTCCGGCCGGCGGAGCCTTCGGCAACGGCGCGGTGTACAAGCTAACGCACGCGACTTCCGGCTGGACCGAGAGCGTTCTTTACAGCTTCCAGGGCACAAACGACGGCGCGAACCCGGTCGGCGGCGTGGTCGTCGACGCGGCCGGCAATCTCTACGGCACCACATTCGACGGCGGCATCAATGGTGGCGGCGTCATCTACAAGTTGTCGCCTTCCAGTACCGGATGGAAGTTCACCGCTCTCTACAGCTTCGTCGGCGGCTACGGAGGCCCGTACAACAAGCTCACCTTCAGCAATGGCAGCCTTTACGGATTCACCAACAGTGAAGGTGCCTATGGCCTCGGCTCAATTTTCAAACTCACTCCGGGCAATGGCACTTGGACATTGACCGATTTGTACGACTTCCCCGGTGGCAGCGAGGGCGGCCTCCCCTACGGCAGCGTCGCCGTTGACAGCGCCGGAAATGTCTTTGGCACCGCGGTTATCGGAGGCACCGATAATCAAGGCGTCATCTTTGAAATCACTCCCTAACCCACGCCGATTCTGTGCAGGGGCGGACGCATTTCGTCCGCCCCGCCGAGGCGAAGCGAGGCGTGCCGCGGCCGGAGCCAAGTCGAACCGGTCTTGGGTACGAATTGGGAAGGCCACGAGTTTCACTCGTGCCGATGAATCGCCGAAACCAATTGCGCTTCAGCGCCTACTTCTCTCTCGTGAAAGTAAGCTTTCCAGAGAACTTCTGCCCCCCGGCGTCGAACTCAAGCGTGCCCCGCAATTGAGTAGGGCTCACCGAGCTCAGCTTCACCGAATGAACCAACACTTCCTCTTCCTCACCTTCTGGCGCTTTGAAGGTAAATAAGATTTCATTCCGGGTTACGCGGCCCTGCTCGATCTCAAATCGTTGGCCATCTTCCTTCCAGACTGTCCCAAACAGAGTGCCATTTTGTTGTTTCAGCTCAGCGTGAGCCGGAACCGCTTGCGCCTGACCGTCCTCGCCCTTGAACTCCAAGGTTCCATTCCATTTGCCCGATACGTCCGCTGCAAGCGCGAACGTCGTCAACAGAAGCAAAACTGGAAAAAGCAACTTCGGCCCAGTTCCGATGTCAATCGGGCGAACCAGTTCGTACCTGCCGTTTCGTCGAGAATTGTCTGCAAATATCAACTTCATGGAAGTCTCTCCTGATCTCAAGTCGTTTGCTCGGTGATGCTGCAACCTACAGCAGATCCTGATAGCGATGTGACCCCATTCCGCAAGCCGCGCAGACTTTGCGGCGTCCCGAAGGTTTTATGCGCCAGGCCGCAGAGAGTTCGGCAGAACCCTGAGCTAGAATGTTCGCCGTGTTCAAGCGCGGCGACTCGCGGACTTATTCTTTCTGGTGGTTTCAGACCGTCGGATGGAGTTCCTTTTATCTCCTGTCCATTTCGGTTGTTTTTCCCTATATCCGGCAGCCGGGAGAGTTGGGGTACCAGGGGATAAACGGTCTTCTCTGGGATCAGGGATTGATGTGCCTCGGCGGATTCCTTGCCAGCCTTCTATTACGTCCCTTTTGTCGATGGCTCGTGAGGCAGCCTCTTTCCTGGGTCGCGCTGCAGGCTTGTGCCGCAGGCGGCTCTTTCGTAGTCGGAATCTCTGCTTCGGTCTTCGTTGCTCGACTGATTGTCACCACCCTCGAACCTATCGACTTGTTGGGAGCTTGTGTCAGGATGTCTCTCCTCCTGCTTCTGTGGTGCAATCTGTATTTCAGCATCAAGCGATCGCAACAGCATGAGCACGAGCGGGAACGGCTGCTGCTTGCCGAAGCACAAGCGCACGAAGCCCAGCTCCGTGCCCTCCGATATCAGCTCAATCCGCATTTCTTGTTCAACTCGATGAATGCCGTGTCGACGCTGGTCGCAGAAGACAACGGACCGGCGGCTTCCAGGATGCTGGCGCAAATCGCCGAATTTTTGCGCGCCTCGCTCGATGGCCAGACTGTCCCTGAACTCCCTCTATCGCAAGAGTTGACTCTTACGAAGCAATACCTTGCGATCGAGCAAACGCGGCTGGCGGACAGGCTGCGAGTCGACTTAGCCATCGCCCCCGCGACTTTGGATGCCCTCGTCCCGAGTCTTCTACTCCAACCGTTGGTTGAAAACGCGGTACGACACGGGATCGCGCCCCTGGCAGAAGGCGGGAGGATCGAACTTCAAAGCGAGGTGCGGAATTCACACCTGCGCATCTCTGTGATCAATTCTGGCCGCAGACGCGACTCGCTATGGACGCCTACGCCCCCGCAGACGCCAGGTGTCGGGCTGACGAACACGGCGAATCGCCTCAAGACTCTTTACGGCATCGATCACAAGCTGGAGCTCGAATGGCCTGCCACTGGTGGTTGCCAGGTCATCGTTGAACTCCCATTCAGGAAATGCGACGAGCGCGCAGGAGTGAAAACGTGCGCGTGCTGATCGTTGACGATGAGCCTTTGGCACGCCGAGGGGTCGCTGTGCGCCTTCGCAAGTTCTCCGACGTGGAAATTGTCGGCGAATGCGCCGATGGTGCATCAGCCGTCGAGAGTATCCTGCGCTTAGGCCCCGACCTCATTTTCCTCGATGTCCAAATGCCCGAAATCGATGGCTTCGATGTGATTCGGGCTCTGCAAACGGATCAGTTGCCCGCCATTGTCTTTCTCACTGCGTACGAGGAACACGCGCTGCGAGCCTTCGAGGTGCATGCCCTCGACTATCTGCTCAAGCCATTGGACGATGAGCGTTTTTCTATGGCGGTGAATCGGGCTCGGGAACAATTGAATACCACTCGCAAAGCCGACTTGCTTGGAAGCATGTTACGGTCGCTTGAGCAAAACGGCGGCGGCTACGCTTCTCGCTTTGTCGTTCGCGTCGGATCGCGCATCCAGATTGTCATGGTGGACGATCTGGACTGGATTGCAGCTGCCGGAGACTACTCTGAATTACATACCCTGAATGCTACGCACCTCTTGCGCGAAACCATGAACACCCTGGAACGGAAACTTGATCCAGACAAATTTGCTCGCATTCACCGCTCCAGGATTGTGAGATTGGATCGGATTCTTGAACTCCGCAGCATTGAGAATCGAGAATACGTTGTGAAGCTTCGGGATGGCTCTCAACACCGCTCGAGCCGCACCTACGCGGATCGCCTCGAACGCTGGCTCCATACCGAAAGTGCCGCGATCTGATTGTAGGCAGTAATAACCCTCTATCAACGCAATTGAATTCAGCAACTCGAATGGCCGTGCAGGGGCGGACGCATTTCGTCCGCCCCGCCGAGGCGAAGCGAAGCGTGCCGTGGCCGGAGCCAGGTCGAACCCGTCTTGGGTACGAATTGGGAAGGCCACGAGTTTCACTCGTGCCGATGAATCGCCGAAACCAATTGCGCTTCAGCGCCTGCGGGCATGTTAATCCAAGTAGTGGCAGACACATTTTGCCGACGCGAAAGAAGGCCTGCCGCCAGCCTGCAGTTGTACAATCGCACGCACCGCCCAAATCCCCCAACCGGACAATGTCCACCTGACCGCTGTCCTTCGGTGATACGAAACTCCACACCACACAAGCGTATTCTTGATCAACTGACGGTGAGGGCCTCCGCATCATGGAATGTCCGCATTGCCACAGCCAAGTCACCACGCACGCCAAGCATTGCAAGCGCTGCGGCGGCGTGATTCCCTCCAGCCAACATCTCTTGGAAGAGTGCGGACTAACCGACCCGGCTCCCGCCGCTTCCCCGACTAAGCCTTCTGCCCCTTCTCCCGCTCGCGGAGCCACCCGTTATCGCTTCGCCAGACTAGGCGACCGATTCCTCGCGTTTGCCCTGGACATCGCGCTCCTGTTCGGCCTCTTCGCCATCGTCGACGCATGGGTCTTCATGCGATGGGGCGCGTTCGACGGAACCGAGTTACAACTCACCATCGCCTCGCTGGTAATCGTCGTCGCGCTGAATGCCGCCCTGCTCTTTCTCTATGGCTGGCTGCTCGAGGCCGCATGTGGAGCAACACTCGGCAAAGTCCTTGTGGGAATTCGGGTCGTTCGAACCAGAGAAGGTAGCGCCCTGTCGGCCTGCGCCCTGCGCAATCTTCTAAAGATCGTCGACGGCCTCGTCTTTTATCTTGTAGGGGCTGCGGTGGCCGCTTGCTCCGAGGTTCGGCAGCGAGTCGGCGATATTTGCGCACACACGGCGGTAATCGAAGAAAGCTTCGGAATCGCCGCCAGAGTCAGCGCAATCGTCCTTTGGGTGGCCACAATTGCTGGAGCTGTTTGGGCCGTCCCCAAGATATGTTCAAACAACAATCCGATCCAGACGCGCTATCTGAGCCAGGTGGTCGTTCGCATCGGAATCAAAGGAAACTCTGCCTACCTGCGCATCGGAGACTTCACCCTCGATGTGCACTCGTAAACGCTTTGCTTGAAGACTTATGAGGACCGAGTGCGCCAAATGATCGTTTAGTTGTGTCTCTCTTCTATTTGGCTCTATTTTAGGAGTGCTACGTTGATTGATTTGGAGTTGATGATCAAACTTCGGGTGTACATCGACCAACATTTGCCCGTGGACCAGGGAGCAGGAATTCAGACCTCAATTCCTGCCCCGCGATCCCATCCTGAATAAAACCCACCAACCCGCAGCCGTGCTTGCGAGGAAGCCCTAGCTGTTACGGATTTACCACTTGAAGGATTTTGGGCGACGAACTGGGAGTGAAATTGATGTCCCCGAAGTAGGTCGCCGAGGTCTGGGTGCTGCCCACGGGCAGCTTCTTCGTGGTAAAGGTCGCCACCCCGCCGACGAGAGGCGGGCTCGCAATCTTGTCGATTAACACGGTCTCTCCGTCTGGCGGTGGCCCAACGCTGGAGGTGACCGTCACAGTAAAGGTCACCGGCTGGCCCTGGACGGAGGGGTTCGGCGAAGACGTAAGCGTTGTCTTGGTTATAGCGGCGTGCGCATTCGCCTCGAACACGGCGCCTTGTCCATTTGCACCGCCTCCGAAAGCGGTGCCATAAAGATAGCCTAGTCCGTCCATAATCAAGCTGGACTTCGGCTGAGCTCCATTCACGCCGGTGAAACTGAACACGATGTGCTCCTTGTAAGCACCCTTGCTACCACGGACCAGTTCGTAAACGGTCCCGGCACTTTTCACGCCTCCGGCCTTGGTGGTGCCGTAAAGATTGCCGCTGGTATCCATGATCAACCCGGCGATAGGACTAGCGCCGTTGGGGCCGAATTGGGCGTTGCCGCCGAAGGAGTACAAAAGCGTCTCTGTCCATGGGGGGGTCTGTGTGGGAGTCAGCTTGAAGACCACGCCTACGTTATTCGTGCCGCCTGTCAACGTCGTACCGTAAAGATTGCCACTGCCGTCGAATACCAGAGTACCAACTGGATTGGAACCTTCCGTTGCAGCATTGGCAGAATTGAAAGTGAACAGTACCGTCGGAACCCAGACGCCTGAGCTGTTCTGCGTCAGTTGGAAAATTGTCCCGTAACTCGTGCCGTAGATGATTCCGGGGGTAGGTCCGAGGGTCAGGGCAGAGTGCGTGCTGCTGATGTCGTAGAGTACCAACTCGGTCCAGCCACTGCCAGAAGGGCTTAGCTCATAGACACATCCCTTTCCATTTCCAGTGCCGCCGATGGTTGCGATGCCATACAGATTGCCCGCCGGATCCATAATCAGACCATTCTCCGGATTGGCGCCGTCGGGCGCGTTGGCAAAGCTGTGCAGTACGCTCTCGGTCCAGGTACCGCCGGAGTTGATGAGTTCGAACACAACGCCAAATCCATTCGCCCCGCCGCCAAAGGCCGTTCCATACAGGTTGCCCGAGCCGTCAAATATCACGTTTGAGTAAGTTGGATTTTGTCCGTCAGCGCAGCCTGCGACCGGACAGAAGCTGTAAAGCGTGGTCTCGGTCCAGCCACCAGTGCCATTCGGAGAAAGTTCAAATACGGTTCCGAATCCCAGGCCTCCGTTAGAGGTTGTGCCGTAGAGGTTGCCATCCTTGAGCGTCAGGCTGGACGTGGGAAACGAGCCGTCGGAGGTACCGGTGAAACTATAGAGCGCCTGTTCGGTTTGAGCTTGCGCCGGGCGAGACGCCATCAACAGCGTGGCGGAAAGCACAGCCAGGGTCAGCGCACCGCGGAGTGTTTCAGTTGCTAGTTTCTTCGACGACAATGCCGGCCGCATGCCGAAAATTTTCGAACAGACTTTCGCTCCACGCTTCATCTCTGGATCCATAACTATCTCCTTATCACGGTAGGTCGTCTGGCAAATGCAGGAACACTGATGTGCTTCCAGGATTGGCCCTCGACTCAGTCCACAGTCAATTCGGGCTGTTATTGTATCCTTCTTGAGCCTGGATTTGTAACTGCTGGATTTGTAACTAATGGAATCGGGACGTTCGAGCAACCCTCTAGCCTGATATGTGCAAATTAGTTCACTCCTCCAGGCTCGCGCCACCGTCTTGACATCGGCCCGGTTCGACAAGATAATCGCCGCCTTGGTTTATCGCCTCCCTTAACTGCATCACTTCGTTAACCGGCTAGCACTTCGACCAGCCAATTCTGTGTTCTGCGAAAGGAAGTTCCAATGACCAGGCCGCAACACCTATCGAAAATCGCTTTGACGCTCTTCGCGTTTTGTGTCGTGACTGTCATCACGATGTCTGCACAGACTTTGACCACTCTTGTCGATTTCAACAACAGCAACGGTGGCCAGCCCGACTCCACTCTCGTTCAGGGTTCGGACGGCAACTTTTACGGAACGGCATCGGCGGGCGGCACGAATCTAGCCGGCACCATCTTCAAAATGACACCCGCAGGCAAGCTGAGTGTGCTCTACAATTTTTGCTCCCTCACCGATTGCAATGATGGCTCAGACCCCGGGCAATTGCTGCTGGCAAGCGATGGAAATCTGTATGGGTTCACCGTTACTGGCGGAGCGAATTGCCACCAACTCTCGGACAGTGGCTGTGGAACGATCTTCAAACTTACGCCGCAGAAAACGCTAGTCACACTCTACAGCTTTTGCGTCCAGACGAACTGTACCGACGGGTGGAGTCCCGACTCGCTGGTCCTGGCCACCGATGGAAATTTCTATGGGACTACTTTTTTTGGTGGGCTCAGCGACACAGGCGTGGCCTTCAAAATCACTCCAGAGGGTGCATTTACTGTTCTAAACGGTTTTTCGGACGGACAGAAACCTGAAAATCTCATGCAAGCCAGCGATGGGAATTTCTATGGAACGACTTACGGCTGCGGTATCGTCTTCCAAATGACGCCTGATGGCACACTGACGACACTGCACACGTTCACCGCCAGCGAGGGCTGTACGACTCACTCGGGCTTGATTCAGGCCAGTGACGGAAACCTCTACGGAGTCACTGCAGAAGGCGGTGCGGCCCATAGCAGCGGAACGGTGTACAAAATAACCACCTCCGGAACGCTCACCAGGCTCCATAGCTTTACCTGTAACCAACGAGACTGCCCCGATGGCGAGATTCCTGTGGCTGCTCTTCTGCAGGGTACCGACGGAAACCTCTACGGATCAACCCGTGGTGTCTTGGCTGGAACCCAAACCAATGATGGCACCATCTTCAAAATCACGACTGCGGGCCAACTGACCACGCTGCACCAATTTGCGTACAAGGACGGCGCTTTCCCGATTGCGGCACTTACCCAAGCCACGAATGGTAACTTCTATGGAACCACCTGGCTTGGTGGCCTCGCGAAGTGTCGCGAGAGCTGTGGCACAGTGTTCACCCTTTCTGCGGGGCTTAACCCGTCGCGAAAGCCGTAATGCTGTGAATTTCTAGAAATCAGTGCGGCACGAGCCGCCCGATCTCAGGGCGGCTCCGGCTGCTGAAAAAAGCCTGGGTACAGAAAAAGTCAGCTCCTGGGTGGCGCACCGCTTTAAGCCGATCCTCACCCTGCTGCGCCCGTAGTCCACACCACACCTTCGTGCTATTCCCGTTTAACCAAGAATCCTGATAATTGGGGGATGCAGACTGACTGAGGTATCTCAAAGCCCAGTCCCTGCATTCAATCCCAAGTTCTAGGTGGAAACAACCTGCGACCGTCGGCGAAAATCTGCCTGCATGACGAGGGACAAAGCATCGTCGAATACGCGATGACGCTCGGTATTATTCTAGTGCTCGCCCTCGGAGTGCTTCGCTTGTTCGAGACGAATGCATTGCAAGTCCTAATTCAGATAGCCAAGTCGATTGGATAAGATTGGCATCTCCAACTCCCGCTCTGTTTCCTCTACTGCAGTACGATCCAACAGATCGACATTCATAACTCGCCGGTCTTGTCCGTGGTCCTCTGTGCCGTCTGCGGGATGGTGAGTGAAATCGTTTCGACAGTTAGTAACCCGCGCTCTTAACGTCGCATCGATTGGGAGACTCCGAAAGGCGAGTGTCGACCTCGGCGGTCACTGCCAAAAGAGTATAAAACCGGCTTTGCCGGGATTCTCAAATACGAGCGATCACTTTTGAGCTACCGCTTCGGTTGTGGCTCTGTATTCTTCGAACCGCTGGCCGGGCACTTACCCGTTCCTGGACCAATGCCTTGAACGTCGATTGAGGCACCAGGCTTACCCCCGTCTCTTACATCACCCTGGACCTCGACCGATTCTCCCACGTGCGGCGCGAGCTTAGACGTATCGGTGTTCGGAGGCATATTCAGTTTGTAGACGGTGCCATTATTGTCCGTGATCGTGTAGTTTGGGGTGCTACCACCCAGGCAGCCCTCCGTGAGAGGTGCCTGCGCCTCCTGGCCTCTGGACCCAGCCGGGTCAGCACTGCCCGGCTTCGATGGTTGAGTTTGAGTTGCGCCCCGCGCCTGCGAAGTCGGGGAAGGGGTCTGCCCACTTTTGCTGTCCGGCGCACTGCCGGCCTGTTGTGCGGCCGCCCAGGCTAGCATCGCCAAACTGAACAGGGTCATTACGAATATGTTTTTCACGGGGAACCTCCAGGTCCGTGCTGTTGGGCATTCAAATTTGAAACTGGTGCGGAGGAAGTGTCGATCTGCTTGACTTCATGACGCCCGGCGAGCTTCTTCGGCCTGGATGCGGCCCGCGACGGCATCGAGAACGGCCAACCTTGCTTGGTCGACCGCAGCGATGGCATAGTCGATCGCCAGGCTCGCGTCCCACTCCAAGCGGTCGGCCTCTTTCTCCGCGTGTCTCGCGTCCAGTTCGCGTTTTTTCCGTACAACCTTCGCCTTCAAAGCATCCATGTCGGCGGCGATTTTTGCCTTTCGTGCATTCCAGTCCTTGGCCACGCTGTCGCCGACTGATTGGATCTGTTGGTTCACAATCTCGGTCGTCGCCGTGGCGTCGGCGCGGGCCTGCTCCCAGCGCGCCATGATCTTGTCGTGCGTTTCTTTCTGCGCCGCAGCCGCAGTATCTTCGGCCTTCTTAGCATGGATGGACAGGTCGGCAAGTTGTTCGGAGAGTAGCTTTGCCATGTTGGCACCTCTTTTTTCTACGGGAAGATAGCAACAGACACCGGGAAATCACACTGACAAAACTGCCAGTTGAGAGTGATTTGCTTTAGACCTCGAAACACTTGCTGGAGGATTTCGAGAGAAATGGAGATATAAAAACAGTTGCCTCCCATACATTATCCTTCCATAGCGAGCGCTCATCATGGCTGATGAACCGCAAAGGTAGAGGAAGTGGATAAGGAAGGTAAGGAAATCGGATGAAGCGACCTGCTGGCCGCGATCTGATGGTGCTGCTTTTGTTGTCCGTTCTCGCCGCCGTCATTTTGCTCACGAACACGTGGTTCAGTGTCATGGACGATGAAGCATACCAAGTTGGTTCAGCGGCCCAACCGATCGGCGTAGTAGTCAAGCAATTCACAACGAGTGACGCGCAACTACATCCTCCGCTGCCGGACATGCTCTTGCACCTCTGGCTTCAGCTGACGCGAAACTCGCTTGTTCTGCTGCGGGTGCCTTCGACGCTGTTCTTCGTGCTCGGAATCTGGGTTTCGTCCCTGGCGGCTACAGAGATAGCAGGTGAAGCGGCGGGCAGGGCCACGGTGATACTAGGAGTCTTGTGGCCCTATGGATTCCATTTCGGTCGGTATGCTGTCTGGCTTTCTTTCTGCTTCTTCCTGCTCGCATATCTGCTTTATGCGTACGTCCGTTGGATTGAAGAGCCTCGCCTGAGCCGATTCTGCGCTCTTTTCGTGGCCGCCATAGCCTTGCTCTACACGAATTACATGGGTTGGGCATTTCTCTTCCTGCTGGGATTGGACTTCCTATTCAGGCCGGAGCTTCGGTCGCCCGAACACCGGCAGCAAGCGGGCATCTTAGGAGGTCTCCTCGTCATATGCTACCTGCCGGTTTGGCCCGAGCTTCTTCAACAGTTGCGGTATCACCATGACCCGTCTCCAAAGTCTTACCTGATGTTTCTGTACAGCTTTTATGTGCTGTTTGTTTCTGAGTCGATAGCTCCTTGGATCGCGGTGCTGAGCGTTCCTCTTTGTGTGAGTATCGCAGTGTGCAGCGGTATCATCCTTTTTCGAGCGCCGAGGTTTGGACGCGTGCTGTACGGGGGCACGCTGCTTCTGGGTCTGGCATTGGCCTTTTCTGGAGAGGTAAACCAGAAGCGTGTTATGCCGCTAGGTGCCTGGATGTTAACAGCGGCGGGTACCGGCTTTGCCACTGTATCGACGCGTTGGAGGCGGTTGCTTGCCGCAGGATTTGCGGTCGTCGGAATAGTTTCATGGTTCGGCATCGTGTCACAGAGGTTTTACTCAACTCCGCGAGTATTCGAGCCATGGGAAAAGATCGCCCAGACCGCAACGGGCCGTTTAATTGCAGGCGACACTCTGATTGCAAGCCACCCTGCGTTTCTGCTTTATCTAACCCGCGACGTAATGAACCGCAAAGGCTTGGACGTTCGCGACTTTAAAGGCAACTATGGTGAACAGGTGGAGCGACCGGGCGTTTACAACGTGCGCGAGTGGGTCTCGGCGGATCACCCGACATCGACGCAACTGTTGTTCATCGCAACCTTGTACGGTACTGACTTCGAGCCGACTATGGAGGCATCAGCGTGGCTTGACCAGCATTGCCTTCGAGGGAATACCGAAAGGTTCGTTCCGAATCCTGACTTCGAGCTGAAAGCAAAGTTTTTTGGACCGTCACAAGGTTCGCCTTGGCGAATAGAAGTCAGAGAATACAGCTGTGGCAAGTAGCACTCACCGCACAAGGTTCGGAATATCAAAGGATCATTATCGTCAGTTGTCTAAACCAGCCTTCGCGCTCAATCCGGGCATTCTGAGTGAAAGGGAGATATTTCGCCAATCACCGTCGCATCGAAACCGTATTTCCTCTCCTTCAAAGGCGAAGGACATGGGAAGGACGGTCCGTGAGGGTGCGATGAGTTTTGTTTGCCCTGTGTCTCAGAACCTATGGCCCTAGGAGGTGGACACACCTCGCCGCGAATTGCTGCCAAGCAGTCGTTCCGGCGAGCAGCAGGCGGAGGGGATGGATGAGGATCAGCGATAGTCCTCCCCAAAGCGTCACTGGATGAAGTCTTCTTCGGGAGTGAAAGTCCCACCAAATCAGCGGGAGGAGGAAAAGGTCGACCGTCAGGTCAAGTGAACTGAGGAATGGAAGCACCGCGGCACTCCGCAGAAATCCCAACGGCCAGCGCCCGACCGCAGCTTCGACCAAACTGAGTGAGGCTAGCAACATACACCGTTTATGCGTCTGGGCGTCCCGCCGCCTTAGGATCGCCAAGATGACGAAAATGTTGAACAGCAAGAGCAACGACAACGGAACGACAAGGAACTGGAGAGGAGAAACTGGGACGTCGATGAACCCTGTTGGTCGCCGGGCGGCAATAAGAGATCCCCAAACACCCAAGATGACCACAGCGATCGCTAAGCCAGTCCCGACCCAGCCCATCTGCCGGTGCAGCCGTACGCGCCGCGATCCGACGAAGACGACTTGGGCGATGAAGAGTGCGAACCAGGCAGTAATGACGACACCGTGAATCACGAAGAAGAACTCGTGTGCCGCGTGCAGAGCCGCCCAGCCCGGAAACCAGTGGCGGAGGAAAAAAGTCCGGGCGAAGCCGAGGAAGACCGCAGCGGCGATGAACGCGGCGAAGCTGAAATAAAAGGTATGCTCCGGGCTCCAAGCGTGCCTTTTGGCCGGCACCTTGAGATCGCCTCGCGCCGGATTCGCCGCAGAGGTCATGTAGGCCTCACCTCCAAGCGCAGTTGGCCACTCGCATCGCGGCAAACAGTTTAGCAGTCTAAAACAGGTACAGTGAAATGGCGATATTCCGGCCAACTAACAGGAAGCGCGTACTGTTGCGCGACTGCTGCCTTTACCTCCTCTATCGCAAGTAGCCTGCAGCATCCATATGCCCGTGTCCGCCCCAGGGAGTTCCCTTCAGGTACTTGATTTGTCGTCCGGCGAGATACCTGCCGACTAAGCTCATGCACGACCACCGGGAAATAACCTTGTCAAATTTCTCGAAGTTCTGCTCGACTAGCAACTCTTTGGGCCTCTGCTTATCGGTCGAAGCGTGGGCAGCGGCGTTGATCGCAGCAAACAAGAGCAAGATTTGTGAAGAGCGCTATCTGCGGCATACCGTAAAATTGGCCTGCGGACGAGAAATTATGGGGAGACGAGTTGCGCAAACCTCGACACGGCATGGCATTGCTCCTTTGTCATTTGGAAGCCGCATGAACACGCGTTTCCGCAGAGTGCAGCCGGTCATGGCATTCGCCTCTGCGCACCTTGACGAAGATCTCTCTCTCGGGGCCCTGGCCAAGAAAGCGCACCTGTCGGCGTTTCACCTGCACCGGCTGTTTTCCGCTGCGGCGGATGAGACGCCAAAACAATTCGCCTTGCGTCTGCGGCTCAGCCGCGCTGCGGGTATGCTTCTCACCAGTAAGGATTCGGTGTTGAACGTTGCACTGGCGTGCGGTTTTGAAAGCCATGGAGCGTTTAGCCGCGCATTCCGGCAATACTTCGGAATAACACCCACCAGCTATCGGAAGCGTGGCTTTGCGACCGAGGTAAATGGACGGGTAGCAGCAAAACACAAAGACCTGGTGAGCACCAGTGGACTCTGTCTCCGACTCTTTCACCTCAGCGAAGACTGCAGATCAACGAGGAACCCTATGACCTACGCCATCACGAAAAAGGAACTCTTACCTCAGCCAACGCTCGTGCTGCGGCGACGAGTGAAGCGCGCCGAGATTGCGGCGACTCTCGCGCAGTCCTTCGCCACCATTTTCCAGTATGCACAGCGCACCGGCTCAGTACTAGCCGGGCGGCCGTTTACCAGATTTCTCGAATGGGGGCCGGGAATACTGACGATAGAGGCGGGACTACCTATTGCAGCGCACGCCAACGGCGAGGGCGAAATCACGGCAGAGACACTGCCGGGAGGGCCCGTCGCGACTACCACGCATCTCGGCCCCTATGAGGGCCTCGCCGAGGCACATGCCGCGATTCAAGTTTGGATCGAGGAGCAAGGCCTATCTGCTCGCGGAAAGCCCTGGGAAACCTATGTCACTGATCCTGCCGATTATCCCGATCCTAAGGACTGGAGAACAGAGGTCTTCTGGCCGCTTGCACATTAAGTCAGTAGTCGGCGCACGTCCGCAGTCGGGAGGAATGACACACATGAGATCGTCGCCAGAAGCAATTGGCATAACAGTTGCCCTTTGTCTGTCGGTCTTGAGTCCAACCGAACTCTCGCGCGTCACCGGTATGTCGGATCGGTTCCCGCGCCGAAGCACGAGGGAAAACTGTGATAACGGTCAAATAGGCTACCAATTGATCTCATTGCCGTATTGGTGGCGACGGTAGTGAACTTCATTCTATCGCCCACGTCCGAGTTCATCGAACATGCGTCCAAGCAGCCGTACAAGTTGATCCATTGAATCCAGCGCAGGAGGAGTCTAGATGGAGAGCGCGAAGTCCCGTGTAACTATTCACATGGCAGCGAGTCTCGACGGCTTCATTGCAAGAAGAGACGGAAGCGTAGACTGGCTTGAGACATCAGACAACTTTGACGGTGGGGACACGATGGCCCAGGAATCCGTCGAGGAGTTCCTCAGGACCATCGACTGCTATGTCATGGGTTCGCGAACCTATGAAACCGCGTTGAATTTCGAGGCAAAGGGGCTGGGTTGGCCCTATGGCAACAAGCCGACCTTCGTCCTCACCAGTCGCAAGCTTCGGAAGACCAGGAATACCGTAGAGTTACACTCCGGCGATCTCGAACGCTTGGTGGACGAGAGATTGAAGCCGAATTTCCGCAGCATCTGGTTTGTCGGAGGGGGTGAAGTATCCGGTGAATGCCTGCGCCGCGGACTGGCCGACGAAGTGCGTTATTCGATCATGCCGGTCCTGATTGGTAGTGGAGTCTCGTTCTTTGAGCGACTCGACAAAGACGTCGCCCTGCACCTTGTAGAGGCGAAGGCATACAAGAGTGGGATGGTTGCGCTTCGCTACGAGGTGCGGAAGTAGCTGCCGCAGAAGCTCGATGGTATACGCTCAGACGTGTGGTTGGTGGCGAATAATACAGCCCGGAGGTGCAGGCGAAAATCGGGGAATCGGTGCGAGCGGTTTTGCCACCAAATTGTCGTATGACATCTCGGAATCACGTCCCGCCGACCCAAACCTTCCGACAATGCGAGCAACTGGTACTCAACTCAACCTCAATCGCGATTAAAAGGTAGATGAGTGAAATGGCGATATTTCAACAGTCCCAGAGCAATATTGAGCAGATTCGTGGTTCATCTTCCGCTGTAAAATGATGGGAAGAGAGAGAACGGTAGGAGTGCACCATGAAACTCCGAATTGCGATTTGGGCGAGTGTAGGCTTTCTGGTCGCGGTGTTCTGGGCACTTTTTGCTATCGCAACCTTCCCATCTACAAGCGAACGAATGCGGGATGTCTGGATTCTGATCAGCTTAACCTGCCCCGTTTCGATAGCTGGCATGCATTACCCGATTAGCCTCTCCGAGGCTCTAGCGGCGAATACCCTCACGTATGCGCTGATCGGTCTGATTGTGGAAGCGCTGCGGCACCCTCTGCATCACGCGAAATAATTCACGATAACCCCCTCCGACTGCCTCGGGTCAATGATGAGTGAAATTAGGATTTTTCGCCATCAATCCGCACATTTGACTAAGGCGTCCTTGTGCTTTCAACCTTGCGATGGGATCGGCTGCGATTTGGTACCTTGAGCGAGGTCAAGCGCCATGACACGGAGAGCAAGTCGTGGAGGGCGTCCCGATCGACTCGCGACAGCCGCACAAGCAACAGGGGATAGCTTCGATAGTAGTCCGTCAAGTAATACGTTTCGGGTGCATCCTCTATGAGCCATTCGCGTTCCTCACAGCCGACTCTGACGACGAGCGTGTCTGCTTCCGCCGAGGGATGAGTGGCTAGCCCTGCCATGAAGCAACCGTCCAGCTTCAGTACCGGCGATCCGTCGTACTTCGTGGTAGCTTCAACGTCCGGCAACGTGAGCCCAACAGCCTTGACGATCTCGAACCCGTCCGTCGGCGCCTGCTTTTTCGGCATTCGTTTCACGAAGGCCAGTATCAACCCTCGCGCGACAAGGTTCAAGCCAGTTTTGTGCCGCTAGGCTCCGAACGGCGATGCACGTCACGACGCGCAATTTATCTCCAATTATCCGAGTCCACTCTGCAAGATGAGGTTACGCCGCAGACGGCACGATGCAAGTCGCCGGTTAGTCTTCAGGTCGGGACGTTTTCCTCTTAGAAGGGCGACGGGGAAATTTAACGCACTCGTGCCGTCTGCGGCGTAACCTCATCTTGCAGAGTGGACTCGGATAATTGGAGATAAATTGCGCGTCGTGACGT
>Ga0207092_1046_pt1 | contig 23898 bp, 19 predicted proteins | sample Alteio_BWMinHeat_48_FD_153533 | JGI IMG/M metagenome (GOLD analysis project Ga0207092, IMG submission 153533) | Enriched cells from forest soil in Barre Woods Harvard Forest LTER site, Petersham, Massachusetts, United States -... | ecosystem: Environmental > Terrestrial > Soil > Temperate forest >... | reverse complement strand
AGCTTCTTCGTAGCCGACGTCAGAGTCCGCTACCAGTTGGCGCGCCAGTTCGGCACCCGCGGCTGCCGTTTGCCTACGCTGGCGGGAAATTTGTCGTTCCTGAGGATTTGGGAGTCGGTATAGGTCACGCTGCCGGCCAGGTCCAGACCCCGGATGAATGCGTCACTCGCCTGGTAGGACAATTCCAGTCCATTGGTGCCGATGTCATCGATGTTCTGGATGGTCGTGACAGTAGCGCTGGCTGCCGCATTCACTTGCGCATACAGCGCATCCCCAGTGCGTTCATGGAACAGGGTCGCGCGCAGTATGCCGGCGCCATTATTCAGTGCGCGTTCGGCTGTCAGTTCGGTGGTCCAGGATTTTTCCGGCTTCAGCCTGGGGTCGTTGTTGATGATGTTGGTGCCCGACAGCGAGCCCTGGTAGAGCTCGGAAACCGTAGGCATGCGTACCGCACGGCCGACGGAAGCCTTGTAGGTCCAGTCGCTATCCTGCTGATAAGAGAGTGCCGCCTTGGGTGAGAAGTCGTGTTCGTCACGGGCGCCGAAGGGCTGGCTTGCGGTGGCGCTGGCGATCGAGCCATTATCGGCACGCCAATGCTCAAAGCGGCCGCCCAGGATGGTTTTCCATTGCGAATTGATGCGCCAGGCGTCCTGCGCGTACAGGCTCTGTAATTGCGTATCGCCGTTGAAACCGGAGAACAGGCCGGCGGCGGCGCCGCTTATCCAGTCAGAGGTGTTGTAGACGGAGGTGCGCAGCTTATACGCTTCGCGCTGGTAGCCGAACTCCACGGTATGTCCGGTAAAGTCCTGCGGACGCCAAATGCCCTTTAGCGCGACGGTATTCCAGCCGGTGCCGGCCATATCGGCGATGCGGCCGCCGCCGCCGCTGGTTGCTGCGGGCATTGCCACGGTGGGCGAGCGGGCGATATCTTTATTGTAGTCATACAGGCTGGCGGCGATTTCCCAATCCCATGCACCCCTGGTATTGCTCTTGACATCAAAGCCGTGCGTCAGGTGCTCCAGATAATTTTTGGTCGGAGAAAAATCGGCTGCAGTCAGCGCATATTGACGTCCGTTGATCAGGACGTTGCCGGTATAGACAGGATAGCCGGCTGCGTCACGCAAATAGGTATCGACATTGCCATCCGTGTTATTGCGCCAGTAGCCGAACGTGTAAGAGGCCCGTATGCTGGGACTGATATCGTAGGCGAGCTTGAGCTTGGCGTGATCCTGGATGGTGTGGTATTGCGTCGTCGTTCCCAGCAGCAGCCAGTCCTGGTTCTTGGGGTTTTTGTCCAGCACCGCGCCGGTGACCGGGATGCTGCCGGCGGTGATGGGAACGTTGGCAGAAACCAGCCGGTTGGCAAACACCAGCGGCTGGCCATTGCTGTCTGCCTGGTTGGCATTGATCCACCAGCTCCAGGGGCCGCTCTTGTCGCCGAGCGACGCGCTGGCCTGGTGTCCGGCATAGCTTTTGTCCGAATTGAACAGTTTAAAGTCTTGCGTAAACGCCTGGGCTTTGACGTGCGCCTCAAACTGGCTCGGCATGTGCGTGACATAGTCGACCACCGCGCCTACCGAGTTGCCGGCATAGGCGGCCGAGAATGGGCCGTACAGCACGTCGACCCTTTCGATTTCTTCCGGCGTGACCAGGCCCCAGCGCGGCGTAAACGCGGCGCCGTTGCCGAGCAGGTTGGATAGCAGTATGCCGTCGGCGTACACCAGCGAGCGAGCGCTGTTGCCGGTGCCGGATGCGCGCGTTGCCAGTACTGCATGGTTGTAGTCGCCTATATAACGCTTGCGCACCAGCAGGCTTGGCAGGTATTTCAGCGCGTCTTCGGCGTCGGTGGCGTTGATCGTGCGGGCGATGGTGCCGGCATCGATGCCTTCTATGGTGGTTGGAATCTCGGTCGGCAGCGACGATGGGCGGCCGGCGGTAATGGTGACGCGCTGCTGCGCCTGCTGGCCGGTTTGCTGCTGCATGGCATCGCTCGCCGCTGCCGGCGTGTCGATCCGGGCCTGTGCCGAGGCCAGCAAAGGCAGGGCGGTAGCGATGGCGGCGCTGATCGTGAGCAAGGTGTGCGCGTGGACACGCGCACGCGCAGAAGTGCTGAAAGAGTTCATGGATGATATGTACTAAAAAATAAACGAGACGCGCTGAACCCTTAGGCTCGCGCAAGCAAGGATTTATTAGATAGGTACGGGAGGGCCGCGCGCCGGCAAAGGCGCGGAAGTAAGAGAAGCTAGCTGCGCTGCCGGAATGGAGCGCAATGCATATGACAAGACATGCGGAGGTTCAGGAACGTCGTGTAATGCAGGGAAAGGCGTGATGCCGGTTGCCATGCACATAGGGCAATCCAGCAGATGGGACATGCCGGCGTCGGTCTTTTTGCCGCCGGCGTCCAATTTATTAATGAACTTATATCCGCTGCTGGTACAGATCAAATCCATGGCTTCAGGATTCACTAGCGGCGATGCAATGGCGACACCCAGGGTCAGCACGTACAGAAAGAGTACGAAGCGGATCAGTCGGCGGGATAGTCGTAAGGCGTGCATGGGACGGGATTGTAGCATTTCCCGCAAGACGGGGCACGCCACATTTATTGTCCAATCCTTGATCAGCCGCCACTGCAGGTGTTGTTTTTTGATGACTGCAAATTCGCGCAGCATGTTTGTTGCCGGCATTCATCTTGTCAAAAATACCTGAATAAGTTAACGCGGGCAGTGATGGTCGATTCGCCGGTTTTTACCGGAATAAGCAATTGTTTTGCGGCCCATCTGGCGAAAACGCAAGTGAAAATTCGGTACTCCCCCTTTTAGAATGGGCGGTCATGAAGTTTGCCGTGTATTTGTTTCGTCCCCGGAGAGAGCTTGCGGTGAGGTAGTCCCGCAGTGGACAAGCTTTGTAACAATTTCATGTGCCACAGAAATACTGCTCAATTTTGTCATCGCAGATAGAATGAGGCAGTTTTTTGTTCGCGTGAATTCACCTAAATAATTTCACCCAAATAATAAGAGAGAGTGATGAGTAAAGCCCCGCACCAGAAACTTCGCACTGCCTTTCAACTTGCAACATTTGCATTCCTATTGACCGCCGGCTTTAGCCACGCTGCTGCTGCAGATGAAAAGGAACTGACCGTTATCAAGGCAGGCAGACTGGTCGATGTGGAAACGGCAAAAGTCCTGACCAATCAATTGATCGTCATCCAGGGCGAGCGCATTCTGTCCGTGGGACCGGCAGCGACGGAGAAAATCCCGGCAGGCGCAAAAGTCATAGACTTGTCGGCGGCAACCGTATTGCCCGGCCTGATAGATTCGCACACGCACCTGACCAGCAATCCGTATGAGCACGGCTACTCCAGCCTGTCGGCTTCTTCCACGCGCGCCGCTTTGTACGGCGTGCGCGCAGCGCGCGACACCCTGAACGCAGGGTTTACAACAGTGCGCAACGTGGGCGCCGACGGCTTTGGCGATGTCGCCTTGCGCGACGCGATCAATGCAGGCGACATGCCGGGGCCGCGCATGCTGGTATCCGCTTACGCAATCGGCATCAAAGGTGGGCATTGCGACAATAATTTGCTGCCGGCGGAATACAACGACACCGGGCGCGGTGTTGCTGACGGCCCCTGGGCGGCCCGAGCAAAAGTCAGGGAGATGGTCAAGTACGGTGCGGACGTGATCAAAATTTGCGCGACCGGCGGGGTCTTGTCCAAGGGCGATGCGGCAGGCGCGCAGCAATTCACGCTGGAAGAAATGCAGGCCATCGTTGCCGAAGCCCATAAACTGGGGCGCAAAGTGGCGGCCCATGCGCATGGCGCCAGCGGCATCAATGACGCGATACGGGCGGGGGTGGATTCGGTAGAGCACGCCAGCCTGATCGATGCCGAAGGGATAAAAATGGCCCGTGAAAAGGGCACCTGGCTGGTGATGGATATCTATAACGATGACTACATCCTGGGTGAGGGCGAAAAGGCAGGCTTCCTGCCGGAATCGCTGGCCAAGGAAAAAGAAATAGGCCAGTTGCAAAGAGATAATTTTCGCAAGGCATTTGAAGGCGGTGACCGCATGGCGTTCGGCTCCGACGCCGGCGTCTATCCTCACGGCGACAACGCCAGGCAGTTTTTCTACATGGTGAAATACGGCATGACGCCGATGCAGGCGATACAGGCAGCCACGATCAACGCAGCGGATCTGCTGGGCTGGAAAAAAGACGTGGGCAGCATCAAATCCGGAAAATATGCGGATATCATTGCAGTCTTTGCGGATCCGCTGGCTGACGTCACCAGCCTGACCAAGGTCGGTTTTGTGATGAAAGGCGGACAACTGGTAAAAATGGCAAAAGCCGGTTAAGGGTGATGGCTTGAGCAACGGTTCTGCCGGGAACCGGCAAGCACGTTTTTAGAATTAAACATAGGTAAGAAGAAGGAAAACCCTTGAAACAACAAACAATAGGCCAGCAATTGATCCGGACCAAGCCGATAAGCGGCTCTGAGCATGCCGGAGAGCATGAACTGAAACGCTCGCTCGGCTTGTTTTCCCTGACCATGATAGGCGTCGGTGCAACGATAGGCACAGGCATCTTCTTCACGATGGTGGAGGCTGTGCCGAAGGCCGGCCCCTCGGTGATCCTGGCCTTCATCATGGCGGCGGTGACTGCCGGTTTGACCGCCCTGTGCTATGCCGAACTGTCGTCGAGAATCCCGGCATCGGGCTCTTCCTATTCATTTGCCTATGCAACCATAGGCGAGTTTTCCGCATTTATTGTGGCGGGGTGTCTGCTGCTTGAATACGGATTGGCGGCCAGCGCTACCGCAATCGGCTGGTCGGCCTATCTGAATAATTTTCTGAGCAATGCGATAGGCTGGCAGATTCCGGAAACGCTGCGTTCGCCGATGATCGTATCCGGCTTGAAAGGAATGGAAATCCACGCCGGCCAATTCAATCTGCCGCCGGTGATACTCGTGGTGATATGCGGCTTCCTGCTGTTGCGGGGTGCGAAAGAATCGGCCATGGTGAATGCGGTGATGGTGATGATCAAGCTGGTGATCCTGACTTTTTTTGCAGTGATTGCTTTCTCCGGTTTTGATTCCGCCCATTTCACGCCGTTTTTTAACCCCGACAATAGCAAGGGCCTGGGCGGTATGGCGGGAGTGACAGCGGCTGCGGGAACGGTGTTCTTTTCCTTTATCGGCCTTGATACTGTGGCGACTGCGGGTTCAGAGGTCAAGGACCCCAGGCGCAATGTCCCTTTGGGGATACTGGCGGCGCTGGTGATTGTGACGGTATTCTATTTGCTGGTTGCCGTCGCGGCGATGGGGGCGCAACCGGCACGCATGTTTGAAGGGCAGGAGGCCGGACTGGCTGTAATCTTGCAGAATGTGACTGGCCGGGCCTGGCCGGCGCTGATATTGTCCGCAGGCGCGGTCATTTCGGTATTCAGCGTTACGCTGGTCACTATCTACGGGCAGAGCCGGATTTTGTTCGCGGTCAGCAAAGACGGATTGATTCCCAAATCCTTCCATGCCGTCAGTGCCAGGACTCGTGTGCCTGTCAATAATACGATTATTGTTTGCATCGTGGTAGGCCTGGTGGCCGGCTTTGTGGATTCGACCTTCCTTTGGGATATGGTCAGCATGGGCACCCTGGTGTCTTTCATCGTGGTCTCTGCCGCGGTGCCTGTGATACGACGCAAAGACATCGATCCGGGCCAGGGAGAGGGCGGCTTTCGCGTCCCGTTTGGTGCTTACCTGGTTCCGGGCCTGAGCATCTTCGCCTGCCTGTATATCCTGAAAGATTTGTCTTCGGCGACCTACTGGGTATTTTTTACCTGAATGGCAGTCGCCATTGTGATCTACTTTGTCTATGGCATGCATAACTCGCGTTTGCATCCTCGGAACAATGCCCAGATATAGTGCCGAGAGAGCTGCGGAACAGCGGCTTAAATTAAAACCTGCGAGGATATCGATGAAATTATATAGCTCACTGCCTGGTTCTGTCATTGCCGCTCTGTGCCTGTTAACCGGTGTCGCATACGCGGAGACCCTCGGTAGCGTGGACACGGCCTTCAAGCTGATAGGGCCGGATCATAAAATCGTGGTAGAAGCCTATGACGACCCCAAGGTGGTTGGCGTCACCTGTTACGTCTCCCGCGCCAAGACCGGCGGCGTCAGCGGTGCGTTGGGCCTGGCGGAAGACAAGGCGGAAGCCTCGATTGCCTGCCGCCAGGTGGGGCCTGTCAGCTTCAAAAAGCCATTGGCCGTGCAGGAAGAGGTATTCAACGAACGGCTGTCGATCATGTTCAAGAAACTGCGCATCGTCCGCATCGTAGACAAGTCGCGCAATGCGCTAGTGTACCTGACTTATTCGGACAAACTGGTCGACGGTTCGCCTAAAAATAATATCACTGCGGTACCCGTTGACAGAAGTACGGCCATTCCGTTGAAGTGAATGAGTTCTAATATCGCTGACGCTCACCACGCAATGTTTGCCTGGTGAGCGCCTTTCCCATCTACTCACTATAGTTGGGAATTCTCCCCGCCGTTGCACCATCGTTGCACAAGAATCGCACTGTTTTCTTTCAATAAATTTTCATGTTTTTCGCTTTTCAGCATTAATACCACACCGCCTTTGCGGTGCTAAAAGTCTATGCTACCTTAGCCGACGGTTCATTCGATATTAATTAATAAGAAGCCTCTCGCAAGGCCGGGCAAGCCAGCGTTGTCCTTGACGGAGGCTCCTGGATTCAGGTCGTCCATGACGTTGAATCCAGCACCCTTAGGAAGGTACAAAGACGATGGAAGTTCAAAAAGGGAAACTGGTTTTTCTCGCGGCAGCAATCTCATCCCTATTCGCGAGTTCAGCCTGGGCGCAACAGTCTACCGATATAGCGCCTGCCGTGCCGCCTACACCCGCTGCTGCTACCGCAGGCAAGCGTACTGAACAAATCGAAACAGTGACAGTAACAGCGCAAAAACGTAAGGAAGACGCCAGCAAGATACCGCTGAGTATTTCCGTGATGACCGGCGAAGACCTGGTCGGCCAGCATATCACCGACGTCGGCGATATCACCCGTTCGATTCCGAACATCTCCTACTCGGGCGCCAGCGGCTCCGGTGCCGGCCTCAGCAATATAGAAATCCGCGGCGTCAGTTCCGCCGCCGGCTCCAGTACCGTCGGCATCTATATGGACGATGTGTCGATGACTACGCGCAACCTGTATAGCCTGGGCAGCGCCGAACCCAAGTTGTTCGACCTGGACCGCATCGAAGTATTGCGCGGTCCGCAAGGCACCTTGTATGGCGCCAGCTCCATGGGCGGCACGATCAAGTTCATCACCAATCAGCCCAACCTGAACGAGCGCGAGAGCAACCTCTATTCCGAGGTTTCATCGACCAAGGGCGGCGGCACCAATTACACCGTCAACGGCGTATTTAACCTGCCCATCATCAAGGATGAAATGGCTCTGCGCATAGGCCTGCAGAAAGGGCGTGAAAGCGGTTATATAGACCAGGTATCGCCGACTACGGGCAAGGTCATCGCTTCAGGCATCAATTCGGAAGATAGTTCGGTGGCGCGCATTGCCTTGAAATGGACGCCGATCCGCGGACTGGTCATTACGCCGTCTGTCTTTTATCAGGACGTAAAGAGCGATGATATCGACGCCTCCTATCTCGACTTGCCGAAGAACCAGACCAGCAAAATCGTCAGGGAGCCGGGCAAGGACAAGCTGGTGGTCCCGAGCCTGACCGTCAATTACGATCTCGGTTTTGCCGACCTGGTGTCGGTGTCCAGTTATTTTAAGCGGAATTTCGACCGTACTCAGGATGGCACCATCGTCAACAGCAGCTACATCGGCGGCTTGATCAACAGTTTGCCGAATGCGCCCGCAGGATTGGGGGATGTGGTTTCCGGCCTGCCTTCGGCGGTGTATCTGAACAACGAGATCACGCAGTTTTCGCAAGAGATACGTGTGGCCTCCAAGTCGTATGATCCTACAGTTTCTCCGATCACCTGGATAGGCGGTGTGTACTATTCCAACTTACGCACCAATGTCGTGGATAATGAACCGGTGTTCGGCATTAACCAGGCCTTCACCGCAGCCGGCGCCAATATTGCCGATCCAGCGTTGCTGGGGTTTGCCTTCCCTCAGGATAACTCCTATTTCAGCGCCCGCCACTATCACACCACGCAGTCGGCGGTGTTCGGCGAAGCCAATTATTATTTCAGCCCTACATTACATGCAACCGTCGGAGCGCGCTATCTGCGCGCATCGGATTCATTGACGCGCGACGGCGATTTCTTCTTTGCCGGCGGCCCGGCGCATTCCTATGCTGCATCGGACTTCAATGCGTTCACGCCGAAATTTTCGGTGTCCTGGCAGGTTGACCCTAACAATACCCTGTATGCAACGGCCGCACAGGGTTTCCGCCTGGGGGGGGGCAAAACCGCGCGATACCGGTCAGTGTCTGTGCAGCCGATTTCAAGAACCTGAACCTGGCTTCGGCACCGACATCGTTTGATCCCGATAAATTATGGAGCTATGAAGTCGGCAGCAAATCGCGCATGCTGGGCAACCGCCTGTCTGTCAACCTCGCCGCTTTCTACATAGACTGGAACAAGCTGCAGCAGGACATTACCTTGCCCGGTTGCGGTTTCGACTTTGAAACCAACGTCGGCAAAGCCAAGAGCTACGGCATGGAAGTGGAAATCAAGGGCAAGCCTACTGCCAATATCCTGCTCGCGTTTTCTGGCGGCTACACCAATGCCACGCTGGCGAGCGATGTGCCGTCGCTGGGTGCAAAGTCCGGCGACCAGATCCAGGGCGTGCCCAAATACAACGCCAGCCTGACTGGACAGTACAACTTCAATATCACTGAAGATGCCTATGGCTTTGCACGGGCCGGCATACATTGGGTAGGCAGCAGCCACGGCAGCCTGATCCCCACCGACCCCGATTATGCGCGTCCTGCCTACAATACGGTAGATGCCAGCGTCGGCGCGACCTTAGGTGCATGGGAAGTGTCCTTGTTTGCCAAGAACTTGCTGAACAACGATAAAATCATCCAGAGGCCGAACGTGCAATCCGTCAACGAAGGGTATCGCCTGAGGCCATTGACGGTGGGGCTCAGCCTGTCCGGCAAGCTGTAATAATCAAAGAACCGTTTTTTCTTGGCCCATCCCTGCTGATGCAGGGATGGGCATTTTATTTGCAGGCCCCCGGCATTGCAAATGGCTAGGTTGAGTTCAATGCAGGTGACGGGCCTGTTGACTATTGTCGGCTTATAGATTGTTCTCCGACATGGCATTATGCTACGCTACAGGTCCATCTCTCTACTTCACATTTCCATGCGAAAAAAAAAGCCGGACGCCTGAAGTATTTTCTTTTGGGTTTCGTCGTGCTCGCGGCTGTTGCGATCATGGCGCTGTCGTACGCGCTGGAGCGGATTGCCGCCACGCCTCGCGCCCTCGGCCCTTACCTGGAACGCCGGGCGCAAGGGCATAATCCGCTCATTGAGAAAACCGGGCAGGCGTTGGCTGTCGCACTCAATAGCCTGGACAGGGGAGACAGCGAGCCTTACCTGTTCCCAGCCATGCGAGTAGGTGCGCAGGCCAGTGGCGTGGCGCCAAGTGGGGCCTGTCAGCTTCAAAAAGCCGTTGGCCGTGCAGGAGGAGGTATTCAACGAACGACTGTCGATCATGTTCAAGAAACTGCGCATCGTCCGCATCGTAGGCAAGTCGCGCAATGCGCTGGTGTACCTGACTTATTCGGACAAACTGGTCGACGGTTCGCCTAAAAATAATATTACTGCGGTACCCGTTGACAGAAGCACGGCCATTCCACTGAAGTAGATGTTCTTTGTGGAACTGAATTGGCTCATATCTGAAGATGCTGTTGAAAAAAATCCCCGCTTGGTGATGCCGGGATTTTCTATTTCTCGCTCATCTTAAACTGCGCGTTCGGCGCCGGCGTTTTGGTCTGTCAACTTGTTCCTGTTCATCGCCCTCCTTATTTGCTACGCACCAAGGCAACACCCAGCCGGTAAAGCCCAGCATGACTTGAGTCACGTCGCCATAACGGCCGGGCACGAATTGCTGATACCACTCTTCAAAAAAAATAACCGCGAGTATTGCCAGTCCGCCGAAGAAAGCAGCTTCAGTGTGGCGGTAGAAGGGTACGGTATGGCGCGTAAAATAGGCGAGTGCCATGAACGGCCATAATAATTCAAGGATATTCTCCAGGCCCGACAGTGAAGACATTTGACCAGAGAAAGGTATCCAGTTGAACTGGTAGCTCAACCCGCCCGCAACCGGCGCCAGTTCAAACACGGTAAAACCTGCCAGGATCAGCGCGATGCCGGCTATCGATTTTAGCCTGTCTGACAGATAGTGCAGTGGCAGCAGCAGCAGCACGCCGATAACAGCGCCCAACAAGGCTTCCCAGGCCAGTTGGCGGTCGATGATCACGACCTTGCAACAAAGGACAAAACCGACCAGGGCCATAAATACCAATAGCGCTGGTCTTTCGCGCTTCACTACCGTCGTTGTCAGCAGACCAAGCCCAAGTAGGTACAGGCTATAGGTCGCCAGCTTGGCATAGCTGAAAGAATCGGGATAAAGAATCTCATGTTTTAGCAGAGCCAGTCCATGGCGCATATGCGCCACGTCCAGCGAGGGCACCAGCGGGGTCGTCTGCGACAAAACCCACAACGCCAAAACGACGATACCCATGTTGGCTAGAGCGCCTGGCCGCACCCACTGGTTGCGGTAGTTGAGCAAAGCCCGGCCTGTCAGCGTCTCCGCGCTCATGAATCCGGCAAATATGCCGCCCAAAAACGTACCCAGGAAGTTCATTGCCAGGTCGGATATGGAAGCCACGCGGCTGGGCAAGAATTGCTGGGTGCTCTCCACGGCAAAACTCAGAAGCGTGCCCGTTGCGCTGGCGATGATGACCGCAGACCAAAATTTCATGCTGCGGTTCAACCTCAGCACCAGCAGCAAGCCCAAGGGCGCATACACCAACACGTTCTGCACCAAGTCGGCGCGATCCAGGCTTGGCTTGGTGGTGAGAAACGTGAAAAGAGGAAGCTGGGGATAGGTCCAGTCGCTAAAGGGAAACAAGCTGCCGTACAAGATCAGCAATGCGTAGAAGAACGCCGCATACGATATGAATCGATACGATGGAGCGTCTATCGTTGGATTTGGAGCGAGAGGCAATTGGCTAGTCATGGCGGGTAGGGATGGGATCAGTGGTCGGATAAGCAAGGGCGGCACAGGAGGCGTCTTCTGTATTGCCAGCGGATCGGATATGCGGGCGATCACGCATTTTTAATCTCGGCGCGGCCGGGTTTGCTGAGCTCATACAAGAGCAAGCCTAACCATTCATAGATCGCATAGTAGGAGCGGCGCAGGCTTCCCATGGTCGGCATCAGGGATGACAGGCGGATATCGTAGGCGTTCAAAAACACGGTCGGAGCCGCCACCACTTGCAGACCTTGCTGCTGAAACGCAAGTTTCGCCCTGCGCATGTGCATCGCATCCGTCACCAGCAAGATACGGGTGACGCCTGCAAGGCGCAAAATCTTCGCCGACAGTTCCGCATTTTGAGCGGTATTGATGGATTCCGTTTCCAGCCATTTGACCGGGGTTGCGAAATCTTGTTCCAAACCTGTTGCCATGATCTCGGCCAGGGACTGATCATTGTCATACCGCTTACCGAATCCTCCGGTGACCAGCACCGGCAGCTGGCTTTCCCTATGCAGCCTGGCCGTGTATCTCATGCGCGCCAGCCCTATGTAGTCCGGGATGTCTTTTTTGACATATTCGGGCGCCGCGACCACTCTTCCCGCAGTCAGCACTACTATTGCTTGCGCCCCCGTGCCTCTGGCAGAGACCAGCGGGGCTTCCATACTTTCCAGGGGGTTGCCGAGCAAACAAGCCCCTATATCCGTACTTATTATAAATAGGATAAGGAAAGAAGTTACACAAAGACTTTGGCTCAGACGGGGAAATTTTTTCCTGATCGAAAATCCCAGTGCAAACAGGACGAGCAGATTGGCGGGAGGGAGAATCAAGTCCCGGAGGACCCCATAGATCACTCCACTAACGCTCATATATAAATCCTTTTTGCTTTAGAATAGGTGTTGCACTCAGTCAACATGGATTTCATTCCAAAGCGACATTATATGTTGCCATATTGATCCATGCTTCCTGAATTATGGCTAGGCCGTTGCTTTCTCCCTATTTCCAGCTCCCGCGAATTTGCAGTTGGCTGTAATTTATTGTTTTCCTGCAAGCTTGCAATGTATTCATAGAGTGCTCAGAAAAGGGCATGGGACCAGTTTTCAGTACTTTCTAAAAATTGATGAAAAACTCTCTGTCGCCAAGCATAAATACTGAAAAATCAGTGGACGCCTTGGTGAAAACCATCAGGATTCCACCCAGGCCAAGTTTGCTTGCCGACGTCCAGCGAGAATTGTCTGCGCATGATCCCGACCCCAGGAAACTGGCAAAGATCATCGCCGACGATGTGGCGCTTTCGGCTTCATTAATGAAGCTGACGAATTCCTCTTTCTTTGGTTTGAGACTAAAGGCGAGTTCCGTCGAGCACGCGGTGGATTTATTGGGATTGAATCAGTGCAGCCTGCTGTTGGCAGGCATTATTGCGCGCCAGGCTATCAGTAGCGGCGGCGCATCCATGGACCGTTTCTGGGATTTTTCCACCAAGCGGGCGCAGGCAATGATCTACCTGGCAAGGCAAATGCGGGCCTGCCCGACGGACATGGCGCACACTTTTGGCTTGTTTTGCGATATCGGCGTGCCCTTGTTGATGGAGAAATTCCCCGACTACAGCACAACCCTGGAAAAGGCCAGCCGGGATTTCGTCAATACAATTACCGACCTCGAAGATCAACGCTATAACACCAATCATGCGGCGGTCGGCTCCCTGCTGGCGCGGACCTGGGGACTACCGGCGGAAGTATCTTTGGCCATCCTGTTGCAGCATGATTATCGAAGCCTGCAAGACAGGGCGACAGAGGATCTGGTCCGCACGTTGATTGCGCTGGCGCTGCTGGCGGAATATGCGATCCATAAATACCACGGAGAAGATGTGTTCGCCGAATGGGAAAAGGGCGGTGAAATAGCTTGCCACTTCCTCGGCCTGTCGCAGCATGAGGTGGAGGACAGGTTTGACGAACTGCATGAAATGTTCAATGGGACGAACTAGGAAAAAATCGGCAGAGCAAGCGATGCTGTCCGCCTAAAGCCGTCCTCCCAGGACTCTGGCCGGCAACAGGATGATTGCCCGCAATAATTCAAATACACCGTCCAGCGCAATGCCTAATAACCTGAACGGCAGCAACAGCAGCCAGGCCAGCGGGTACAGCACGATCGCCAGCAAAGCCAGCGGCCAGCACAAAAAAAGCAGCACTAGCCAAAATAAAAAAGCCAACATAGGACTGGTCCCCATCAAGTCGGGTAAAGGGTGAATCCGGAACACAGGCAAGGCGAAGCTGAGCAGTTGTTTGTGCTGCCTGCTGCGGGTCCCGGCGCGCGTTCTGTCAAAGATCGTTCATCCGTTTGCCGGTGATCACGACGGTATGAACATCAGTATCGATGGCGGCAGCGGTGGTCATAGTGTCCGGCGCTGGAATGATCGCTGTCAGGAAGCCTGAGGCTATCGCAGCTGCAATTGCAGCGATGACAATGCCATCCATATTTTCTGTGAGTCTCATGATCTTTCCTTTCGGTTGCTGCGGTGTATGACTTCACTTTAGACCTAGCCCGCACTCTTTTCCAATGGAATATGATGAATCGCATTTTTCGGGAGACAGAATACAAAAACGCAGGATGAACCGGTGGTACGAAGGATCTTGCCAACACTTGCGGCGAACCTCGCGGCATCCATTTCCGGGCTTTCCAATCTGTGCAAAACGCGATGAAAAATCCGTTTTGCATATGGATCATGGAACGCCGTGTCTCCCCCAAACATGGCGACGGCGTCAAGGGTTCTGACCGTTAGAGATACAGATAAGTTCACATAAAAATACAATCCGGCGATCTTTTTTGACTTGCGATGAAGCGGCGCGCTTTATGCCGGAAATCAGCCTGAATCCCCTGGAAATTTATATTTCTGCATGACATCTTTCTTGACACAAGTGATTCCTCGCAACGATACTTGCCTTCGTTTTGTATTCTGGTTCACCACTGATGCATGCAGGCCCGGCGCATTCCTGGGCTGATGTTCACCCATACGACACCACGGAGTTACGATGAAGGTTTTCCCGATTTTTCGGATGACGCTGCTGGCAGCCGCAATAGGCGCGCTGGCTTTGACCGGGTTTGCGGCCGACACCAAGGAAGGCGGCAAGGACGCGGACAAGAAAAAATGGGACGTCAACCATCCGCCCGGCCCGGCAGCCACCGTCACGCTGGATACGCGCACCGGCACCTGGATGACGGTAGACGTCAGCCCGGACGGCAAGCAGATCGTGTTCGACCTGCTGGGCGACTTGTATCTGCTGCCGATAGAGGGCGGCGAAGCAAAACCGCTGACCCATAGCATGGCCTGGGAAATGCAGGCGCGCTTTTCGCCGGACGGCAAGCAGCTTGCGTATATGTCGGACGCCGGCGGCGGCGACAACATCTGGGTGATGAACAGCGACGGCAGCAATCCGCACGAAGTCTCCAAAGAGAATTTCCGTTTGCTGAACAATCCCGTCTGGCACCCGAACGGCCAATACATCGCGGCGCGCAAACACTATACCGGCACCCGTTCGCTTGGCTCCGGCGAAATCTGGCTGTTCCATGCGAGCGGCGGCGCCGGCGTGCAACTGAATGAAAAACCGAATTGGCAGAAGGATCTGGGCGAGCCGGCTTTTTCGCCCGATGGCCGCTACGTCTATTATTCGCAAGACACGACTGCGGGCACGTCCTTTGAATACAATAAAAATTCCAATAAACAGATCTATCAAATCTTCCGCAAGGACCTGCAGGATGGCAAGACCAAGGCCTTTGTCAGCGGCCCGGGCGGGGCTATCCGGCCTACGCCCTCGCCGGACGGCAAATACCTGGCCTTCGTGCGCCGGGTCCGCAATCAAAGCACGCTCTTCCTGAAAGACCTGAAAACCGGCATTGAAACTCCAGCCTGGGGCGAGTTGGAGAGGGACATGCAGGAGGCCTGGGCTGTGCAGGGCGTGTATCCCGCGTTCAGCTGGCTGCCGGACAGCAAGGAAATCGTCGTTTGGGCCAAGGGCAAGATCTGGCGTGTCGATCCTTTCGCCCGCAGCGCGAAAGAAATCCCTTTCCACGTCAAGGATACCCGCGAGGTGCGTCAGGCTGTGCGCGTGGAAACCGCGGTGGCGCCGGATCAGTTCGACGTGCATCAATTGCGATGGGTGAATGTGTCCCCGCAGGGCGACAAGGTAGTGTATTCGGCTTTGGGGCGTCTGTACCTGCGCGATCTTCCGAACGGCACTCCGCATCGCCTGAGCGAGCAGAACGATCACTTTGAATTTTTTCCCAAATTCTCGCGCGATGGCCGTCATATCGTATTTACCACCTGGGACGATGAAAAACTCGGTTCGGTGCGGACGGTGGAGGTGCGCAGCGGCAAAGAAACCGTGCTGAGCGCGACCCCGGGCAAATACCTGGAACCGGGTTTCTCGCCGGATGGCAAGCAGGTCGTGTTTGTCAAGGCACGCGGCGGCTACCTGACCACGCCCTGGTATGGCATGGACGCCGGCGTGTTTGCGGTGAATTCCGATGGCAAAACCGCACCGCGCCTGGTGACCGAAGAGGGTAGCGCGCCGCAATTCGGCAAGGATAACGACGCCGTCTACGTGACACGCACCAAGCATAGCGGCGAGGTGGACTGGAGCACGTCGCTGGTGCGCATCAAGCTGGATAAATCCGAACCGGAGCAGGGCGTCGCCACCGGCGAATTCGTCAGCGGCTTTGCCTTGTCTCCGGACGGCGCCTGGCTGGCCTATGCAGAACGCTTCCACACCTATGTGATGCCGCTGCCGCTGGCGGGCAAGCCGGTCACGATAGGCCCCAAAGCCGAGGCCTTGCCCGTCAGGCAACTGGATGTCAATGCCGGCGATTACCTGCACTGGTCCGGTGACAGCAGCAAGCTGCATTTCTCGCTCGGCGACGAACTGTACAGCAGTGAACTAAAGAACGCGTTCAGCTTTGTGCCGGGCGCTCCGAAAGAATTGCCCAAGCCGGCAGAAGCAGGCCTGAAGATAGGCTTCCGCGAAACTGCCAATAAGCCGCAGGGGCTGACCGTGATTTCCGGCGCCCGCATCGTCACGATGAAAGGCGACGAGGTGATAGACAACGGCCGCATCGTCATCAAGGACAACCGCATCGTCGCAATCGGCAAGGCCGCTGATATTGCGATCCCCGCAGGCGCGAAGCAAATCGACGCCGGCGGCAAGACCATTATCCCCGGCATCGTCGATGTGCATTGGCACGGCGGCATGGGCGAAGACGAGATCATCCCGCAGCAAAGCTGGGTCAATTATGCTTCGCTGGCCTTTGGCGTGACCACGTTGCACGATCCCTCCAATAAAACATCGGAGATATTCACACAGAGCGAGATGCAGCGCGCCGGCGAGGTGGTTGCCCCGCGCATCTTCTCTACCGGCACTATCCTGTACGGAGCGAAGGCGAACGTCACCGCAGTCGTCAACAACCTGGACGATGCGCTGACCCACCTGAAACGCCTGAAGGCAGGCGGTGCGATCTCGGTCAAGAGCTACAACCAGCCGCGCCGCGACCAGCGCCAGCAGATACTGGAAGCTGCACGCGAGACCGGCATGATGGTCGTGCCCGAGGGCGGCTCGCTGTTTGAGACCAACATGACGATGGTCGTCGACGGCCATACCGGAGTGGAGCATGCGATACCGGTGGCTAATGCGTATGACGACGTGAAGCAGCTGTGGTCGCAGACCCAGGTCGGCTATACGCCCACGCTGATCGTCGGCTACGGAGGGCTGGACGGCGAGACCTATTGGTACGCGCACACCGATGTGTGGCGCCATCCGCTGTTGTCGCGCTACGTGCCGCGTTCGATACTGGAGCCGCGCAGCGTCAGGCGCGAGCTGGCGCCGGAGGAAGACTACAATGTGTTCAAGGTCGCCCGCACCGCCACCGAGTTGCAGCGTGCCGGCGTGCCGGTCAATCTCGGCGCGCATGGTCAACGTGAAGGCCTCGGCGCGCACTGGGAGATGTGGACGCTGGCGCGCGGCGGTATGACGCCGCTGGAAGTGATACGCACCGCTACTTTGAACGGCGCCAGATATCTGGGCATGGACAAGGACATCGGCTCGCTGGAAGCCGGCAAGCTGGCCGATCTGGCGATCATCGACGGCGACATCCTGAAAGACATACGGCAATCCGACAAGGTGAGCCAGGTGATGCTGAACGGCCGCCTGTACGACACCGCGACGATGAACGAAGTCGGCGCCACGCCGAAGGCGCGCAAGCCCTTCTTCTTCGAGGGCATTAATGGAGCGGCGGCGCCGGTGGAAAATCGCGGCCATACGCATGGCGACGGCGCTGACCTCGACTGATACGGCCTACGCAAGCATCATGCAAAAGAACGGCAGGTCCCGGCAACGGGATCTGCCGTTTTTCCTGGTTTTTTGCAAAGAAGCCGGAGCGTTATCGTTGGTCTTATTTTCTGCCGTACGTGTCGAAAAAAAGGCTCAGCGCCCGACTGCACGCGCCTGAAATAGAAAGTGTAATATATTATCGCTTTACTTCGCCAAGCTTTGTGTTGCAAGGTATTTACCTGCGGCGCATGTACCCGGCGGCCCAAAATTCCAGCATACAAGATTGAGGAGCTCAGGCATGGCTACACTGAACGTCAATGGCAAGTCGCGAGAGTATGAGGCGGAGCAGGATACGCCGCTGCTGTGGGTGTTGCGCGAGCAATTAGGGCTTACCGGCACCAAGTACGGCTGCGGCGTCGCCCAGTGCGGCGCCTGCACGGTGCATATAGACGGCGTTGCTACCCGTAGTTGCGTGATGCCGGCCTCGGCGCTCAGCGCCAAACAAAAAATCGTCACGATAGAGGGCTTGTCGCCGGACGGCTCGCACCCGGTGCAGAAAGCCTGGGTTGCGCTGGACGTGCCGCAGTGCGGGTTTTGCCAGAGCGGCATGATCATGGCGGCGGTCGCACTATTGAAGACCAAGCCCCAGCCTAGCGACGCCGACATCAACGATGCGATGACCAATATTTGCCGTTGCGGCACCTACAACCGGGTGCGCGCGGCCATCAAGGTCGTTGCGCAGGGAGGCGATAGCAAGCGCGCCCATCTGGCTATCACACCTATGGATCGGAGTGCGAAATGAGCGGCCCGTCCACCCGGCCGCTGGCCGGCCCTTCCGCTCCGAACCCATCCCGCCGCCGCTTCCTGGGCGGTTCCGCCGCCGCGCTGGGCGGCCTGGTGGTCGGCTTCCATATTCCGCTGATTGGCGAGGCCGCCGCACAAACCGCCGACGTCCCCGAGGTCAACGCCTGGGTCGTGGTCAGGCCGGACGATACCGTCGTGATCCGCATCGCCCGCTCCGAGATGGGGCAGGGTACGCTGACGGGGTTGGCGCAATTGGTGGCCGAAGAGCTGGAGTGCAACTGGGCCAAGGTCACCACCGAGTATCCGACGCCGGGCCAAAGCCTGGCGCGCAATCGGGTCTGGGGTAATTTTTCCACCGGCGGCAGCCGTGGCATACGCGATTCGCAAGACTATGTGCGCAAGGGCGGCGCCATTGCCCGTACCATGCTGGTGCAGGCCGCTGCAGATGCCTGGAAAGTCCCCGCCGGCGAATGCACTGCGGCGAAAAGCGTTATTACGCATACACCTTCCGGGCGCAGCACCACGTACGGCAAGGTGGCGCTGGCCGCCTCCAGGCTGGCGCCGCCGGCATCGGTAACGCTGAAAGACCCCAAGGATTGGAAACTGGCCGGCAAACGGCTGGCAAGGCTGGACACTGCCGACAAGACCACCGGTGCGCAGGTCTACGGCATGGACCTGAAATTGCCGGGCATGCTGAACGCAGCGATCAAGGATTGCCCGGTGTTTGGCGGCAAGCTCAAGAGTTTCGATGCGGCGGCGATAGAAAAACGGCCAGGCGTGAAGAAGGTGGTGCGGGTCGGCGACAGCGGCGTGGCGGTGATTGCCGACACCTGGTGGCGCGCCAAGAGCGCGCTGGACGCGATGAGCATAGAATGGGACAACGGCCCGAATGCACAAGTCTCCAGCGCCGGCATTGCTGAAACACTGAGGGCCGGGCTGGACGCCGGCGAGGCCGCAGTCGGCAATCAAAACGGCGATGCCCGCGCGGCCATCGCCGCCGCGCCGCGCAAGATAGAAGCGGTGTATTCCTATCCGTATCAAAACCACGCGACCATGGAAACCATGAACGCGACGGTCAAGTGGACTCCCGAGCGTTGCGAAGTCTGGGCCCCGACCCAGAACGGCGAAGCGGCTCTGGCGGCCGCGGCCGAGGCCGCAGGCTTGCCGTTGGCCAAATGCGAAGTCTATAAGCTGCATCTGGGCGGCGGATTCGGCCGCCGCGGTGCACATGACTGGGTCCGGCAGGCCGTGCTGATTGCCCGTGAAATGCCGGGCACGCCGGTCAAGCTGATCTGGAGCCGCGAGGAGGACATGACGCACGGCCGCTATCATCCCGTCACCCAGTGCAAGCTCAGCGCCGGGCTGGACGCCGACGGCAACGTGACCGGCTTTCATATGCGTCTGGCCGGCCAGTCCATCCTGGCCAGCATAGCTCCGCAAAGCATCAAGGACGGCCGGGATCCGGTCGTATTCCAGGGCCTGAACCCGCCCGGTCCGGAGGCTTCGTTCGGGTACAGCTTCCCCAACCTGCTGATCGACTACGCGATGCGCAACCATCACGTGCCGGCCGGCTTCTGGCGTGGCGTCAACCTGAACCACAACACTATCTACTTCGAGTGCTTCATTGATGAATTGGCGCACGCAGCCAGGCAAGATCCGTTGGCGTTCCGTCGCAAATTCCTGGCCAACAGCCCCAAGCACCTGGCCGTGCTGAATGCCGCCGCCGAGCGCGCAGGCTGGGGCAAGCCGGCGCCGAAAGGGGTATTCCGCGGCTTGGCACAGACCATGGGTTTCGGCAGTTATGTGGCTGCCTGTGCCGAGGTATCCGTCAGCCAGGATGGCGAGCTGAAAATCCATCGCATCGTTGCCGCCACCGACCCTGGTCACGCGGTCAATCCGCAACAGATCGAGGCGCAGGTGGAGGGCTCATTTGCCTACGGGCTGTCCGCCGCCTTGTATGGCGAATGCACGGTCAAGGATGGCCGCGTGGAGCAGCAGAACTTCGATACCTACCAGGTCATGAAGATGGACAAGATGCCCGCGGTGGAGACCATCACGATGCCGTCCGGCGGCTTCTGGGGCGGTGTAGGTGAACCCACCATCGCGGTGGCGGCGCCGGCAGTGCTTAACGCCATTTTCGCGGCGACCGGCAAGCGGATACGCGAACTGCCGCTGAAGAACCATAGCCTGAAGGCATAGGCGATGTACCGGGCGCGGGGCGACAAGGTAGGCAGCCCGATCCGCACATGGCCGGGAGGCACGCTTGCATCGCGATTGCTGGCCTGCGCCGCAACGTTGCTGATGGCGTCTGTTCCGGCAGCAGCAACGGCGCAAGTGCAGGACGCGGCCGGCTACAAGATTGAGGGCGACTCCATTCCGCTCCCTCTCGCCGGGGCGGCTGGCGATGCAGTGCGCGGCCGCGCCATCGTCGCCAATCGCCAGCAGGGCCTGTGCCTGCTATGCCACACCGGGCCGATACCGGAAGAGCGGTTCCAGGGCAACCTGGCGCCGGATCTGGCCGGTGCCGGTAGCCGCTGGTCGGAAGGGCAATTGCGCTTGCGCATCGTCAACGCGCGGCATTTCAATCCGGCGACCATCATGCCTCCGTACTACTGCATTGCTTCCTGCGCGCAAGAACTGGTGCGCGTAGCGAATGCCTGGCAGGGCAAGCCGGCATTGTCTGCGCAGCAGATAGAAGACGTGGTGGCTTTTCTCGTTACTCTGCGCAGTAACGGCAAGGACGGTGTCAAATAAAATGCCTGATATTGAATTTTCCGACAGCCGTTTGGGCAACCCGCTGCGCCGCAGGCTGCTGAAAGCCGGCGCGGCGATCGGCGCGTGGATCATCGTCAGCCCGGCGCTGTCCGCTTCGGAAGACCTGACGACCGCCATTAGCCACTATACCGGCGGCGCGGCGGCGCTGCCCGGCAGGGTCAAGCTGGATGTGGCGGCGCTGGTGGACAACGGCAATACGGTGCCGATCACGATCACGGTGGATAGCCCGATGACAGCCTCGGAGCATGTCACGAAAATTGCCATGTTCAATGAAAAAAATCCGCAGCGCGATGTCATCAGGTTTAGCCTGGGGCCGAGGGCCGGCAAGGCCGAAGTTTCCAGCCGCATACGGCTGGCGACATCGCAAAAACTGGTAGCGATTGCGCAAACCAGCGACGGCAGGTTCTGGTCGGACAGCATAGACGTGATCGTGACGCTGGCAGCGTGCATAGAAGGAGATGTGTGAGAGCATGGCGAGTACGGTAATCAATGTTCCGGCCAATGCCAGGCGCGGCGAAGTGATAGAGATACGCACCCTGATCCGGCATACGATGGAAACCGGCTTCCGTCCGGGGGCGGACGGGCGCATACAGCCGCGCGATATCATCCAGCGCTTTAGTTGCCGCTACAACGGCGAGCAGGTGTTCGGCGCCGAGCTGTTCTCGGCGGTGGCCGCCAATCCGTATATCGCTTTTCATACCGTCGCCACCGAAAGCGGCACCCTGAGTTTCCACTGGGAGGGCGACAATGGATTTTCGCAAACCGAGACGGCAAAGATCACCGTCATCGACTGAGGCATGTACGGCATGAAATACTCCGCCTCAGGCCGGAAGGGCATCGGCAGGATTGCACTGATGGCGGTCGCCGCAGGAATGCTGCTGCCCGTGATTGCCGCGAGCGCCGACCAGGGACAGGCGCCCGCTAAAGACAGCCGCCGTTCCGGTTTTGAATTCATGGGGGCTTCCACGCAAGCCATGCAAGTGAATGAGGCCTTGAATCCCGGCATGCTCTGGGTCAAGGATGGCGAGGCACTGTGGGGAAAGGCGGTGGGCAAGAGCCAGCTATCCTGTGCCGCTTGCCATGGCGATGCGGCGGTCAGCATGCGCGGCGTCGCAGCGCGCTATCCCAGCTTTGACGAAGGCCTGAAGCGCCCGATCGGCCTCAGCCAGCGCATCAAGCTGTGTCGGGTAAACAAGCAGCAGGCCGAACCCTTGCGAGCGGAAAGCCAGGAACTGCTCAGCCTGGAAGCTTACATCGCCTATCAGTCGCGCGGCATGCCGCTGGCGCCGCCGGCGGATGCCCGGCTGAAACCGTTTATCGCCAGCGGCTTGCAGCGCTTTCAGCAGCGCATGGGGCAGCTAGACCTGTCATGTGCGCAGTGCCACGCAGAACGCGCGGGACAGCGCCTGGGCAGCAGCCTGATTCCGCAGGCGCATCCTACCGGCTATCCGGTGTACCGGCTGGAATGGCAGGGCGTGGGCTCCTTGCAGCGGCGCCTGCGCGGTTGCATGAGCGGCGTGCGCGCCGAGCCGTTTGCGTACGACGCACAAGAATTGGCGGAGCTCGAACTCTATCTCGCGGTCAGGGCTGCAGGCATGAAGATGGAGGGTGTCGGAGTCCGCCCTTAAGTTCCTGCATCGCTATGTGTACTTAAAAAACGATGTCTTTTTGCTCTTTTTTGTGCGCCCTCCGCGCATATTCCTGCTGGCCGGGCTCTCTTGTCTTCATAGGAAAAATATCCGCTTTCCTGTAGATATCCGTGTGTTTTGGATGCTGCGTCAAAGCGAAAAATTGGGGGCGTTTACATCATTTGTTCTGCGCTTCTGTTCGGTATTGACGGCGTTAGGATGGGAACATCAATAATCTCTAATCCCTTCCCGGTGCAATAAAATGACTCTGTTTGCGCGAACCACTACAGTATTGACCAGCAGCGCTGCTGCCCAGATCGATCAGCCTACACATCGCGATGTAGTGATGGAAATGGCCTCCTACGCCAAGCCAAATACCCGCAAAGGATTGACGATTTTTGTCGCGGATTTCAGCTTGTTTTTTGCCGCAATCGCTGGCGTGCTGTTTCTTCCCTCGCTGGCATTAAAAATTGTCGCATCGGTCATCGCCGGCGTGAAACTGGCGAACCTGGCAGCGATCGCGCATGAAGGCGCGCACAACAGCATGACGGCTTCGCGCCGGCTGAACTGGTGGATCAGCGTGCTGTCTTTTATGCCCTGCCTGTTCAATTACCGCTTATGGGTGTATGACCACCACTCGCTGCATCATCCGCATACCAATGGCGAACACGTGGATTCTTACCAGCCTTTGTCCAAGGCCGCCTATGATGCCCTGTCTCCGCTGAAACAGCGGTGGTACCGCTTCACCCGTTCCGGCAACCCGTTGGCTTTCGGTTGCTACTATATCCTGCAGCGCTGGTCGCAGGTCAAGTTCATGCCGGGCTCGTTTTTACCCAAGGCGCATCGCGCTTCGGCATGGAAGCATACGGCCTTTGTCGCTACCTATTTTGTCGCCTTCATGGCGGTATTGATTGCGGCGCCGCTGTACGCTTCCGTCAGTTCCGTTACGGCGGTATTGCTGGGGTTCGCACTGCCGTTCTTCATCTTCCAGTCGCTGCTGGCAGCCTCGCTGTACATCAATCACACCCATCCGGATATCCCATGGTTTGACCGTGCCAGCAAATTGCAGAAGAAGTTGCAGCCTGAGCATATGACGGTGCACCTGCGTTTTCCGAAATGGTTTGCCGACCTTGT
>Ga0207092_1044_pt1 | contig 24296 bp, 15 predicted proteins | sample Alteio_BWMinHeat_48_FD_153533 | JGI IMG/M metagenome (GOLD analysis project Ga0207092, IMG submission 153533) | Enriched cells from forest soil in Barre Woods Harvard Forest LTER site, Petersham, Massachusetts, United States -... | ecosystem: Environmental > Terrestrial > Soil > Temperate forest >... | reverse complement strand
ATGCCTAGGAGGGCGGCGCCTTCCTGGAATTCGTGAAGTTTACCATCCAGGTGTGGTACCTCCGGAAAAATCAGGATGCCCGTACCGGTTTCCGCAAGCGCTCGAACTCCGAGCCGGATGCTCCTGATAGAACCTCGCTGCTTGGAGCCTCCTACAGGAACGTGCCGGGCGGCTCTCAACTGCACACCGAGAAAAGGATTGAAGAAAAGCTGGCGCGAAGCAAAAATTCGTAGCGGAATAGGCGGATTTGACAACATGATAACGACATCGAGAAAGCTGGGATGGTTCGCAATCAAAATACAAGAACGGAGCGCACGGAAGTTTTCGATACCTGTGTAATGCACGCGAAGACAGCTGAATTTCAGAAAGGTCCTGGCCCAAAGTCGGGAGAGCTCGAACTGACGCTCTGGACCGCGGCCTGAAATCCAAAGGATCAGCGAAACCGCTGGCCACACCACGCTGAGCAGACCAATAGCGGGAAGAGAGATAAACAAAAACCGCAGGAAACGGATCAACCTCATCGCGACGATTCCAATTGGCAGCTGCCGGTCGCAAACACCGGTGGGGGCTTCCGCGCACGGAGTATCTGGTCCAGGATATCGAGAACCTCAAAAACAGCGCGATTGTTGAGCGCCTGTGTGCGCTTGCGCATCCGAAGTAGCACCTCCGGATCGGCTAGGTATTCCAAGGCAGTGGGCAATTCCCGAAAATCCCGAAGCACGATACCTAATTGCCGTTCGCGAATCCATTCCGCGTTGTAGCGCTCGTGCGCAAGGGTACGCGGACTCGATTCAACGATCACCGGCAAACTCATCTGTAGAGCCTCACTGGTGGAACCAGGCCCGGTTTTGCCAATGAAGAAATCGCCCAGCTGCATAAAGTCCGAAACGTTGTAGGTAAAGCCTTCGACATGAGCTGGGAAAGGAAAATGAAGCGCCCGCAGCCTGCCGGCCAGCCTGGCGTTGTGGCCGCACAAGAAGATCAACTGCACGTTGCTGGACATCGCGTAGCGCGCTACGCTGAGCATAGTTCTGGAACCGTGGCCCCCGAACAGTACAACGGCAGTTAGCCGGCTCGGGTCGAAACCTAAGCGTCGTAGTCCCGCAGATCGGTCCCGCAATCGCTGCCGATAAAACCGCGGATTAAGAACCATGCCGGAAACACGCCAGACTGTGGCTTTGAGACCTCCTCGAACTCTCGCCTGCTGAACGGCGCGCTCGGTGGCGCAAATGAAATGCTGGTCCTGAGGCTCGATCCAGAAGTGTGGCGGGTAGTCGGCGAGATCGGTTAGCAATGTTACAAACGGAACTCCGGGCGCTTCGTATCGCAGGCTTTGAAAGAGTTGCCGATTGAAATGAGGCACCACGGATAGGACCAAATCCGGACGCTCCTGCCGCCAGCAACTCCGAAGCAAGCGAATCTGGGCCGGGTTGAGCAGGCGGATCCAGGCATGTGTCCCGGAAATCAACAGAGGAGATCCTACGGTCCAACCCGAGCGGAGCCACCAGTTATACCATCCGCTGCCGTTCCGTCCGGTGAGCCTGTGGGCTGGATCCACCGGTTGGAGAATCTCGTCCAGATTGAGGAGCTTGACGGACCACGGGCAGTTCTGCAACTGGATGGCATCGAACAGCGCCTGCGCGGCAGAGCGGTGTCCGCCCCCAGCATCAAAGTAGACAATAGCGATTCGGCGCATCAGGCCTTGAGAGCGTGAATTGCCTGTTCGACCTGCTGAGTCGCTGCCCGGTAATCTTCCTCTTGGAACCAGAGCGGCGCGCCAAATCGAACGAGGACGGGCCCAGGCCGGATCATTCTTGACGATCGGTTCCAGATGCGGTGCGTCCCGTCAATCAAAACCGGCACTACCGGTAGCTGTAAACGTGTGGCGATCATTCCTACACCTGCTTCAAACGGCAAAAGGCCTTCGGGGGTGGCTTTTTCGCCTTCGGGATAGATGAGAATCGACCATTTCTTGCCAACCAGCCATGACATGTGACGAAATGCTTGGCGCAAAGGGGCAATTCCGCGGGGCAAAGTGAGTCCGTTATAAAACAAAAGAAATAGCGAATAGTGCAGGTGTTTCAGGACCCTGGTGATTGGCCCATTTGAAGCGAAACAGGCATCGCACGCCGTGGGGGCGACACGGTAGCGCCATGACCTCGGCAAGGCGGCCAGCAGCACCGCGGTATCAAGATCGCTCTGATGGTTTGCGGCGAGGATCACGGGGCCATTTACGCCGCCCAGCATCTCCTCATTCTCCACCCGCAGCCAGGCAAAAGAACGAATTACAATCCGGAAAACTGGATAAGCCAGCAGCCGAAAGCATCGGAACGGGAGCCTCATACCCCAGCGGCGCGGTTGCACTGCCGCCCTTATCGCCAGAGGTGATGGGACTGGTTCGCCTTGTTTCGCGGACTGGCTAGGCCGCACGAACAGGTGCAACATGAGTGCTATGATACACTAACGAGCCTTGAGAGGTGAACGTGTCGCGCGCTTCCATCGCCATCCTAGCTTCATTGATCTATTCCTTTGGTTTACAAGCTGCTACTCATTCCTCTGCGCTGTTTTCCAAGCTCCCCTTGCTGTTCGAGAAGAACGAAGGACAACCGAGCGCACGGCTGCGGTATTTCGCACGAGGAACAGGATTCGAGCTGGCTTTAGATTCCACCCATAACCAGATAACATTCAACGGCCAGGGCAACGCGGAGGTGGTGCTGAACACCCGCTTCGTCGGCGCAAGATCTAAGGCGACCATAGAGGCGTTAGATCCTTCACCCGCTCGAACCAGTTACTTTGTGGGCAATCAACCGGACCACTGGCACGCAGACGTCACGAATTTTGGCAAGATTCGAGTGAACGAGATTTATCGGGGTGTCGACCTGGTATTTTATGGGACTGGCGGAACCCTGGAATATGACTTTGTCGTCCAACCCGGCGCAGACCTAAGCTCAATCCGCTTTGAGATCGATGGCGCTCAAAGCTTGCGTGTGGGTCCTAGTGGCGACTTAGTATTGTCCACAAAGGCCAGTGAATTGCGATGGAAAAGTCCAGTATTGTATCAGGAATTGAATGGCAAAAGAATCGAGATAGAAGGCGGATTTGAGCTGCATGGCCGATCCGTCAGCTTTCGCGCTGGTGAATACGATCATACTCGTCGGCTGGTGATCGACCCGGTGTTGAAATACGCCACTTTTCTTGGAGGCGACTCGAATCAGGCCGCGCGGGCCATCGGTATGGACGCCGCGGGAAATATCTACGTCGCTGGCGGAACTTCGTCCCCCAACCTGCCCGTAACTAAGGGCGTGATTCAGGTGGCCTACGGGGGAGGTCAAACCGACGCATTTGTAGCCAAGCTAAATCCAGCGGGACAGTTACAGTATCTTACGTATTTGGGAGGCGGAGGAAACGATGCCGCTCTCGACGTCGCCGTGGATAGTTCCGGCAATGCGTACGTCACTGGCGGGACCACATCGGCTAACTTTCCGACCACAGCAGGAGTTCTACAGCCCAAATTTGGCGGTTTCGGCGGCAACTCTTGTTTCACTTTCGGCGACGCGTTTGTAACGAAGCTGAACCCATCCGGGACACAAATGGTTTACTCCACCTATCTCGGCGGCGTGCAGGACGATTTTGGCACAGCCGTCACGGTCGATTCCGCGGGAAACGCGTATGTAGCCGGGTCGACCATATCACCGAATTTTCCGATCACACCAGGCGCCTATCAGACGAAGTTCGGTGGGCGCGGAGGTCAGGTCGGCAGGCCTTTCTGCGGAGGCGCCCCAGCTTTCTCCGGGGGAGACGCTTTCATCGCCAAGATCAATCCAACCGGTTCCAGCCTGGTGTTTTCTACTTATTTGGGCGGCACGTTGGATGACATGGCCAACTCCATTGCACTCGACTCCCAGCAAAATGTGTATGTAGGTGGCGCTACGATCTCGATGGACTTCCCGACGTCAGCGGGTGCGTTTCAGACTGCATTCCACGGGTCGGAGTCTCAGAATCAGTTTTTCCAGAGTGGAGACGGATTCGTGACCAAGCTGAACAGCAAGGGCTCGGCTCTGATGTACTCCACTTACCTGGGCGGTACGGGTGATGACGTGGTTGCCAGCCTGGTAGTCGATAGCACCGGAACTGCGTACATAACCGGGTCCACCAGTTCCCAAAATTTCCCAGTGACCAGTAATGCCGTGCAGCACTCCTACGGGGGGTACTTCTCGCTGCCTTTCCTCGTGGAACAACTGGTGGGCGATGCTTTTGTGACGCGGTTGAACGCTACCGGGACGGCCCTTTTGTATTCAACATATTACGGTGGAGCGCAAAACGACTCGGGCATGGGGATTAACGTGGATTCCTCCGGATTAATCTATTTGGTAGGCGCCACGGACTCTTCGAATTTTCCAATCACTGCGAATGCAACCCAAAAAACGTTCGGAGGCGGTGGAGGGCAATTCACCTACTATCAAACTGGCGACGGCTTCCTGGCTGTGATCGATCCCAACTCTACCAAGGCGGTGTTCAGCACATTTTACGGCGGGAATCTAGACGATGGGTTCGGCTCAGCCGTATTGGACGGCAAAGGGAGTATCTGGCTCACTGGAAACACCGTTTCTCCCAACCTGCCGGTTACTTCCAACGCGCTGCAGACCACTTTCAGTGGAGGCGGACCGATGAACGCAATCGGCGGAGACGCGATTGTCGTCCAGTACTCCGGGTTCACCTCGACCAATAGCCTAGTGAATGCCGCCAGCTTTGCGAATGCACCAGTGGCTCCAGGCTCTCTGATTACAGTATTCGGGACCTTCCCCGGGGTGCCGACCTCGTCGGCGGCCAACTTGCCTCTTCCCGATTCTTTGGGCGGGATATCCCTTACCATTAACGGCACGCCGGTGCCACTCGATTTCGTAAATGCCTCGCAAATCAATGCGCAGTTGCCATGGGCCTCTGCGCCTGGTCCGGCGGTGGCGGCTGTATCAATCGGCGGAACGGCTTCCGCTTCACTTCAATTCACGGTGGGGGCGGCGAGTCCCGGAATCTTCACCTTCGGAACGAACCGTGCGGTGGCGCAAAACCATGACTATACCCTGAATGACACTGGCAATCCGGCTGCGGTAGGGAGTTACGTCGTCCTGTATATGACTGGGGGCGGCGCGGTAAGTCCTGTGATCCCGACCGGTGCCGCGAGCCCGGCTTCGCCGCTATCGTATTTGACGGCTCAAGTCAGCGCGACCATCGGCGGCCAGCCGGCCGAAGTTCTGTTTGCGGGTATGGCACCGTACTTTGTGGGGGTGGTCCAAGCGAATGTGAAAATTCCTCCTTTGAGCTCGGGCGACTATCCGGTGGTGGTCGCAATCGGAGGAGTGCAAAGCAACGCCCCCTTGGTGAGTGTCTCGAATAATTGAGGACCTGGGTGTGGCGGCGCGGAGTGTGCTAGCGATAGCTCACGCGGCGGCCCGTGGCATAGGTCGAATACTCCCACATTTGATCCAGGCCCCGGATTGGCACAGGCGAGTCGTTGGTAACCCGTTCCGAGATGACGAACACCATATTAACCGGCGGGCCGGGAACCGGCTCCGAACTCGGTAGGTTTGCAAGCATTTCTGCCGGAACGGTGAAACGGCCAGACGTGGCCTTTGCCGAACACAGACAAAATCCGCCAGCAGACCGGGCTGAATTGACGCTCACCGCGAGGATCAAAACTTTGGCATCCTTCGGAGCGCCTCTCCATTCGAAGGTAGCTCCCTTACTTCGATCGATAACCGCGAGTTCGCGACGGTTCATCCATTCCAGAGCCGGCGGCCCGGGAATTTCGCGCATGAATGACCCAATGTCCAAGCCGTCGGCGGAAACAGTGAACTTAGGATCGTTAAGGAAGAGCGGTGGGGCGGGTGGCCGGCCTGCCTCCTCTAGGCCTAGGCGGACCTCGTAGGCTCCCGGTTTGCCCGGCGAAGTTGGAATCACGCGAACCCCTCCCGAACCCGCGATGGATAGACTGCGGCCCGCGCTCAATCCACGGCCTTGCGTCGAGCGAGCGAAGGCGTCTCCAAACCCGGTCGCGATAGCCATTCCCGATCGGGAGTCTCCATAGTATGCCGTACAAGTTCCTTCGGGGGCGACCAGAAAGAGCGGATTCGGCGTTTGATTCAAAGAGCCGGATTCGAAGAATGCCGCGACCGCCCGCTCCAACGTGGTCAAAGGAGAAGAATCCGAATAGAGGGCGTCTAACCGGGATATGCTAATCAACCCAATTCGCGATTCCGGTAGCGGTAGAGCGGCTGACCATCGGCAACTCGCCCCACCGTCTTGGATCGCCATGGTGACTACATTGCTGGGAGGCGAGGAGCCGGCACGCACGTAAACCGGGACGAAACACCCTTGCGGGGCGTCGTGGGGCACTTCGAAGCGGATGCGATCTACGCCGAGCGATGCATGATCCATGCCCTGGGCCTGGACCGGTATTCCGCCCACCACGACTGTGGCCCGGTGACTGACAGCCAAGCCAGTCGCGTCAATCACGGCCTTCCCGCCGCGGCGAATCGGAGATTCGATCCCGTTGAGCTTTCGGCCTCCCGTGGACTCCAATATTTGAACTTGCCCCTGGCCCCAGCCCCGCCTATTCACGCTGAACAGGCCGGGGGCCGCTGTAACTACACGGACCGCGAAAGGCTTGCTTGTTCCATCCGGCGTGGTGACGCTTAGAGTGGCGGGTCCGAGCGGCGCGCTTTTAGGCAGCAGGGCTTGAATCTGACGCGGCTGAACGGAGCGGACAGCAATTGTGATCGAGCGCCCTCTCGAACCTAACTCCAAATGTGTATTGGAGGTTTCGGCACCAAGACGCACCCCTAGGATGGAGAAGACGGCACCACGCGCGATTGCTCCGTCTGTAAGCGACGATGGAATCCGGCTTGCGGCGTTGACTACCCCATTCTGGCTGATCGCGGGCGGCTGGCCTTCGAGAAGAGTCGCGATACCTCCCAGAAAACAAAGTGCCAATGCACGCATTTGTACAACAGTAACATTGGCCTTGGAGCGCATCGATTGGTAGAATCGACCTGCATGCGGCTGCCTTGGTCTCTGCGGATGGCTGGTCGAATGGCGTGGCGCGAGGCGCGCGCGAACCCCGCGAAGTTTGCAGTGGCAGCGATTTCGATGACGATAGGCGTCGCCGGCATGTATGCTGTAAACGCTTTGACGGCGGGGTTTTCCGACCATCTGGCGGAGAACGCCCGCTCCGCGATTGCCGCTGATATTGCGGTCTATCTGGGGCGCGCCCCCACACCAGAACAACTGGACGCAGTCTCTCGCCTGAGCCCCAATCTACGATCAACCGTGCTGACGGAAACCGTCACAACGGTCGAGTCGGACCAATCTCCGGATCCGGTGTTGGTTTATCTGAGGGTTCTCGATCTGCATGATTACCCTTTTTACGGCAACCTAAGCCTGATATCCACTTCTTCTGTTTTTGAAAAGCTGGATGCTTCTTCCGTGTTGGTTTCCGAGGCAGCCCTAGAAGCTTTGCAAATCCATCCAGGAGACTCGATTAGCGTCCATTCTACGGAGTTTCGGGTGGCCGGTGTTATTCAATCGGAACCCGGCCTGGCTGCCACTGTGTCTTCGATATTGCCTCATATTATTCTGTCGCCGGAAGGACTGAACCGTGCCGGCGTCCTGCGTTTTGGAGGCACGGCCTCTTACGAACTGCTGTTGAAGGCACCGCCCGGCTCGGATGGCTTGACTCTATGCCCGCGCTTGGAAGCGCTGTTTCCAGCGGGCGAGGTGCTTCACTATACGACAGCCGTGCGTCTGGTGGGCGACAAGATCGACCAGGTAACTGCAGCTCTGAGCGTGCTTTCGGTCGTCTTCCTGACGTTCGGCGCTCTCGGTGTCGCGGTAGCGGCGTATCTGCACGTTCTTCAGCGATTTGAGTCGATCGCCATGCTGCGCTCACTGGGAGCGACCGCGCCGCAAGTAGTGAACATTTATCTGATCCAAGTGGTCTTTCTCACTTTGGCCACAAGCGTATTTGGCACCATCGTCGGACACCAAGCCGAGGGTGCGGGTGCGGCAGTGGCCGCGCGGTACCTCGATATCCTGATTCCGACCAAGCTGCGATGGGACATGGCGATTCAAGGCGTTTCCCTGGCATTGCTGGCTGCGGGGGCAGCGACTTGGCTGCCCCTCTCGAGGATCCGGCGCGTCCCTGCCGCCTTACTACTCCGTCGAGACACTGGAGAAAGGCAAGAGCTAGCATGGTCATTCGTGCAAGGTTCGAAGTGGGGAGCTGGGGTGCTTGCAGCGGGGCTTGGATTAGCCGCCATGATGTTGATTGGGCTGAACGCCTCAAGGCAAACGCGCCTGTTTTTCGGGCTTAGTCTGGGCGCGACAGTAGCCGCGTTGTTTTCCGTCTCGCGAGGGGCCATCGCTACACTCCACATAGCCGTTCGCTCTGGGCGTGGGCGATTGCCTTTCGTGGTTCGTCACGGTGTCGGCAATCTCTATCGGTACCGACGTCAGGCGCTGGTGGTGATGCTGATGCTTGCGAGCGGGTCGGCGTTAGGAATCATTACCTTTTTGATTCAGAAGCAAGTTGGAGTGCGACTGCTCGATACAAGTCCCATTCGCGAGGCGAATTTGCTGTTCTTAAACGCGAGCCAGCATCAGCGGAGCCAATTGAACCAATTTTTCCGCGAGAAGCCGAATCTCAACGCCCATCTGGAGTGGATGCCTATCACGTGGCTTACCATCACGAAAGCGAGCGGTTTGGATTTGGAGCACCTTCGAGCGGCGCACCCGCGAATCTGGCTTCAGAAGAATTGGCTCGCGACTTGCGCGGATTCGGTGCCAAATTCGTCCGCGCTTATTGCAGGTCGCTGGTGGACTGACGAAACCTCAGAAGGCTCTGTGGCGATTGAAGAGGGGACCGCCGAGCGGTTGGAATTACGAGTGGGGAGCACTGTCGAATTATTAGGGAACCAGGGTGCGGAGCGGTTACGCGTCGCGGCAATTATCAGTGTGCCGCCCGCGCAACAGGTGCTCTACCACATCGTCCTGCCCTGTTCCGCGTTCGAGGGCGCTGAAGCGATCTACTACGGCGGGGTGGACTTGGCGCCGTCCGATCTGCCACGGGTGCGGCGGTTGATACGGAGCCAAATCCCAGAACTGATGACTGCGGATGCAAGCGATCTCGTGCAATGGAACGAGCGCCTTGGAGCCGAAACTGCACGGGCCGTGAGATTCTGCGCGATCCTAATATCGATTGCCGCCATGTGTCTTTTGCTAGGGCTAACGCGCGCGCTGCGATTTTTCCGGATGCACGACGTTGCAGTATTGCGAGCGCTAGGGGCGCGTCCCCGGACGATACTCGTGGCGCTCTTGGTAGAATATGGCGCCTTAGGTGGGCTGGCCGGACTCATCGGCGTCGTGCTGGGTACCGGCGCGACCATCGCTGTTCTTTTTTTTGTCACCGGAAGCATCTATTGGACTTTCCACGCGCCAGGCGCAATTGTATTGGTACTCCTGACCGTACTGATCGCCGCTGGTACGGGAATTTGGGGAGCGCGCGCTTTCCTCGGCGGCTCGCCGCTTCAAACCCTGCGGCGATCGTGAAGTTTCAAATGTCTGCGAGATCGAAAACGCAGCACATTCAAATTATCGAATGCCGTCTCCTGACATCGCGACGTTTGGAATTGAACGAAACTCCCACATGTTGCGGGCGTCGAGCTCGCGAAGCAGCCGGTAGTCATTGTAAGTCGCCATAACTCCATTCGCAACGCTCAAGAAGCCTTTGCCCAGGAATAGCGATGGTGTAGACCTCCCAGACGGGGATGGGATGCGAGTCGTTCACCGGGATGCCTGATCGAGGGCGGTCTCCTGTGCGGCGTATCTCTCTCTAATCCATCGTGAGTGCGATCGGCGTGATAATAGCCGAGATAGTCTCGTGCCAGGCGCCTGAGATGGGTCTCCTGGAGAACGATGACGTGGTCGAGCAAGTCGTTTCGAAAACTTCGGACCCACCTTTCGGCAACTCCGTTCTGCCACGGGCTGCGGTAGCTGGTGCGGATGGCGGAGATACCGGCTGCGTCTAGAACCTGATGCACCTCTGTGCTGAACTTCGTGTCTCGATCGAAAATCAGATATTGGTCGTCCGTGCTATCAGGGAATGCTTCGCGAAGTTGTTGCACCACCCACTCACCGGTCGGGTGCTCGGTCACATTCAAGTGGATGATCTCTCGGCGATCATGCCGAATGAGGAATAAGCAGTACAGAATCCGGAAGTTGGCCGTAATCACTGTGAAGAAGTCCATCCCCACGATCAGCTCCCTGTGATTCTTTAGAAAGGTTCGCCAAAGTTGAGCAGTCCCGTCGCGGCGATGCAACCGCTGAAGGTATCGCGAGACAGTTCGCTCAGAAATCTCGAATCCGAGCTTCAACAGCTCGCCATGGATGCGGGGAGCGCCCCAGGTCGGGTTCTCGTTCGCCAGAGTGCTGAGCGAAACCCGAGCTTCGTGCCCAGTGATCGGTCTGCCAGACTGTTTGCTTCGGGATCGAAAGCGCCAGTACAGACGGAACCTTTTCCGGTGCCATCGAACCACTGTGTCCGGCTTCACGATCAAAAGAGGCTTCGCCCACTGCGGCCACGCTCGGCGCAGCAGAACCCAGAACAGTCGGTCGGAACGGCGCAAGTGGGCCCGCTTAGTCCGGCGTTTCAAGATCATCAACTGCTGCCTCAATGCTACGATTTCCAGTCCCAAGTCATGACGAGACCGAATAAAGCTTCTCAGCCACGTGAACACACCCCAAATCAGCCCAAGCATGAATCCGTTCTTATACCAACACGGAAAGGTTGGCCGCTCAGATCTCCCGGACAGGGTTTTGGCGACCTACAAGAGTACTGAGATTGATGTAGACGAATTTGTAGCTGCCAATCGCCTCCGGCTTCCACAGCCTTCCACTCAGCGCAACAAGAGCGCTGCATCTGCCTAAAACAGAAGCACTTGAAAATGGAAGATTTTCACTCCGCGCCGGAATCCGTCTTGGGCGCAGGGGGTCGGGCGTTCAAATCGCCCCGCCCCGACCAATAGAATCAATCAGATAGGACCGAGTCCAAGCCACCTCCAAAAGCCATTGTAGATAAAACTGTAGATCTGTCTATATTCCAGAATCACTACCAACTAGATTTCCTTGTCGCAACCGCGTCCTGACTGCGCAGCCGTAGTCGGTAAGACTTCCAAGAGTAGGGCGCAGCCGCAAGATGATTCTCGCCCGAAGCCACACAACGGGTCTCGTTTTTGGAGCTATCATGGCAGCAGACTGGCTTGTCCCGGGAAGAAGGAATTGCACGGGCGGCGCACTGTCGCCTGGGATCAAAATGAAGTGGCCCTCAGACGGTCTGATCACCAATCGGCTTTCAATACGGTAGAAAATCTACTCTTACCCTCGAAGTTGGTGCGCCTGCGCTGGAAGCGGCCGAGGACTTCGAGAGAACTCGCAAAATACCTTCAGATAACCGTTGCTGCATCTAAATGAGGCCCGCCATAATGTACTCTGCAAGTAGAACCAATCTCAACAACGTCCTCCAATGGCTACGAGGCCAAGATGAATCTCAATGGGAAGAGGTAACTCAGTTGTTGTCCGAAACCATCTCAGAGCTACAAGACCTAGTTCACCCACCTCGTCGTGACATGACAGGAGGTCCCAGTTCAGAGTCCCATTCTTTTTCACCGCAAGCGACCGCCATCAATGTGGCAATGCCCTCCCTGATGAGAATGTTGAACGCGATGCATAATCATAACAAAGTGGTCGCACTCGAACACGGTGAAGCGGCAATGGAGTTTCTCCCGGAGGGTGACGAGCGATCGAGAGCACATGCTAACCGGTAAACCGCTGTAGCCGTTACCCACCGGCCTCAAGAGCGATCGACACTACAACACGCTCCGGCTCTGTTCGAGCGTGATCCCTAGAACCCCTCGCGCCCGGTCCACTGAGACCGCTAGCATCGTAACGTAGGCTAGAATGTCGGTTGGATCTGGCAGAGTCGGTCTATCACAGCGCAATCGAATCGCTCAAACGGTGTTGCTGCCCCAGCGGCCTGAAGGCTTCGGGCCACAAACTTGGATACCGACAGATCTGGTCGCGCGATTCCATGATCAGTTTGCTGGGTGCTCGTCTAACCGAAGACGATCAGATTCAGACTGCGCTCCACGCGAGTGTCTCGATCCTGAGGCGCTATCAGTCACAAAATGGAGAGATTCCGAACAATATCGACCCGGAAACGGGCCGAACTAATTTCCGCGCCTACGCGGACGGGGGACTATGGTGGATCATCGGTAGCTCATTGCTAGCGCCGGATCCAGCTACCGTTCAGACCGTCCTCAGATGGTATGCATGCCAGGACGTGGATGCAAGCGGCCTGTTGCACATGCAGGAAAGCTCGGACTGGCAAGATCTGTTCTGCACTCGCGGTAAGGGATTGTATCTCAATTGCCTCTACGTCATCGCGCTTCGCGCAGCGGCGAAACAGCTGGCATCGTCAGATCTTGCGGAGAGCCGGCGGTGTCTTCGCAGAGCCGAGCAGGTGGCGGATCAGGTCAATAACCTGTTTTGGTACTGCGGCGATGGCGACATGCTCCGGCACGTTTCGCACACATTTAGCACCGAGAGCCGGCAGTACGATACATTAGGCCGCCAACGCTGGATGCCTCAAAAGAGGCATCTCGTCAATGAGCAACACTATTTGCCGTATCTCGGATTTCGTGCGGTCGGCGAGTGGTTTGATTCTCTCGGTAACCTATTGGCGATTTTGAGCGGGATCGCCGATCAGCGGCGGAGCGACATTATTCTTGATTTCATCGAGCGTCATTCGCTTGACATGTGGCCCCTCCGGAGCCTGACGCCGGTGGTGCGTACGGGAGACGCGGACTGGCGCGAGTACTACGGTACGCTCAATTTGCCACACCACTATCACAATGGTGGAGCGTGGCCATTCATAGGCGGATTTTTCGTAGCCGCCCTGTTGAAGGCGGGTCGGCATAGCGCTGCCGTGAGTGCGTTGCGAAATCTTGCCGCGTTAAATCAGCAAGGAGAGTTTAACGAGTGGCATCACGGAGAAACCGGCTTGGCGATGGGCGTTAGAGACCAGGCTTGGTCGGCGGGAATGTACCTCTTCGCCTTCGAGTGCGTGAGGGCCGGGCAAGTCGAACTCGCGTGATCCCCTTTTCGACGATGCTTTCCTGGTAGTAAAAGGAAACGTTTCTCACCTTGGCAGGGTCCTTTGGGTAGGCTTTGCGATGAGTACCGCAATGGACAGTTCGACTCTAGGTGAAACGCTTCTCCAACAGGTAGATGGACGCCAGCGCGTAGTCATCGAAGGGGTTTACCCCGAAATCGATTGCGGCCAATTCCCAATCAAACGAGTCACTGGGCAAAGTGTTGTAGTGGAGGCAGACGTCTTCGCCGATGGCCACGATTCGATTTCGTGTCAGGTACTTTACCGTTCCGACACAGAGCGAGACTGGCGGGCCCAATCCATGCGCCTCCTTGAAAACGGCCGCTGGCGCGCCGAAATTCAAGTTACAAAGCTGGGGCAGTATCGTTACACGCTCGAGGGCTGGATCGATCCGTTTAAGACCTGGCGCCACGATCTGATGAAGCGTGTCAAGGTGCCCCAGGACTTGCGGATCGACTTCCTCATAGGCGCCGATTTGCTGGAAGACGCCGCCGGACGCGCTTCCGGCGCGGACTCCCTACGGCTGGCCGACAGCGCACGTCTGCTGCGTGGCGATAGCGATCAGGAATCCAAAGTCGAGGTCGCGCTCAGCGACGAGACTGCAGCCCTCATGGACCACTACCCGGCGAGGCGTTTTGCAACACGATACGACAAAGAGCTGATCGTGATTGTGGAACGCGAGAAGGCGCTGTTTTCCACTTGGTACGAGGTGTTTCCACGCTCCTGTGCTCCCGAGCCCGGGCGGCACGGTACATTCCACGGTACATTCAAGGACTGCGAGGCGTGGCTCCCCTACATCTCCTCCATGGGGTTCGACGTGCTGTACCTTCCCCCAATTCATCCCATCGGCCGAACATTCCGAAAGGGCAAGAACAACTCGGTCGTTGCGCAACCCGATGATGTCGGCAGCCCGTGGGCAATTGGCGCCGACGAGGGTGGCCACATGTCGGTCCACCCCCAACTGGGCACCCTGGATGATTTCCGCCACCTCGTCTCCAAAGCGAAAGAGTGTGGCCTGGAGGTGGCACTCGATATCGCCTTTCAATGCTCGCCGGATCATCCTTACACACGTGAACATCCGGAATGGTTTCGCAAGCGGCCGGATGGAAGCATCCAGTATGCGGAGAACCCGCCTAAGAAGTACCAGGACATTTATCCTTTTGACTTCGAGACTCCTCAGTGGCGTCAGCTATGGGACGAGTTGCGGAACGTTCTGGTGTTCTGGATCCAGCAAGGCGTACGCATCTTCCGTGTCGACAATCCTCATACCAAGGCCCTTCGTTTCTGGCAATGGGTGATTACGAGCCTGAAGGAAGAGTACCCGGACATTCTGTTTCTTGCCGAGGCCTTTACACGGCCCCAGTTGATGTATCGATTGGCCAAGCTCGGATTCTCTCAGTCTTATACTTATTTCACTTGGCGAAACACCAAACAGGAACTGACGGATTATTTCAGCGAATTGACCCACGGCAAAACGAGCGATTATTTTCGCCCGAATCTCTGGCCCAACACACCCGACATTCTGCCCGAGTTTTTGCAAGTGGGCAGCCGGCCCGCCTTCATGATCCGGTTGATTCTAGCCGCCACGCTAGGATCCAACTACGGAATCTACGGTCCCGCGTTTGAGCTTTGTGAGAACGCTGCCGCCGCTCCTGGAAGCGAAGAATATCTGAACTCGGAGAAATACGAGCTGAAGCATCGCGACTTGAATTGGCCTTTGAGCCTGAAGAACCTGATCGCTCGTGTAAACCAGATTCGGCGCGATAATCCGGCGCTGCAAAGCAACCGTAACCTGCGTTTTCACGAAACCGATAACCCGCTGGTGATCTGCTACAGCAAGTCAACCGACGACCACTCCGACACCATTGTTGTGGTCGTGAATCTTGATGCCTTCCACACACAGCCGAGTTGGATTAACTTGGACCTCGAATCACTAGAACTGGATCCGAACCGTTCCTTCCAGGCGCATGATTTATTGTCCGATGGCCGCTACCTATGGCAGGGCAAGCGCAACTATGTCGAGCTCGTGCCGGAAAGCATGCCGGCCCACATTTTACGCGTGCGAAGAAGGATTCGCAGCGAGAGAGATTTTGACTACTATCTCTAGGGGTAAGTGCCGTGGAATCGACGACATTATCCGATTTTGATTTGTACCTCATTGCGGAGGGCACGCACAACCGAGCCTATGAACGGATGGGTGCTCACATTGTTGAGCGTGGTGGCCGGTCGGGTGTGGAATTCGCCGTATGGGCGCCGAATGCCGAACTCGTGTCGGTCGTCGGCGACTTCAACGGCTGGAATCCAGACAGCAGTCCGATGCGTGTGCGGCCAGAAGCTGGTGTGTGGGAGATTTTCGTCCCTGATATCGGGCAAGGAGCCCGCTACAAATATCGCGTGAGATCCCGGTATGGACGATTCGCGGCCGACAAAGCGGATCCTTATGGTTTCGCAGCGGAGATTCGCCCGCAGACAGCTTCTCGTGTGTGGAATCTTGAAGACTACACGTGGAACGACCTCGCGTGGATGACGGAGCGCGTGAAACGCCACGGTCTGGATTCTCCGATTTCCATCTATGAAGTGCATTTGGGCTCCTGGCGGCGCGTGCCTGAGGAGGGCAATCGCTGGTTGACGTACCGGGAACTTGCACCTTTGCTCGCCGATCATGTTCATGACGCGGGCTTCACGCACGTCGAGTTTCTGCCCGTCTCGGAGCATCCCTTCGACGGTTCATGGGGCTACGAAACCATCGGGTATTTTGCGCCCACCAGCCGCTTCGGAGATCCCACGGATTTTATGTACCTGGTGGATTATCTCCATCAACGTGGGATTGGCGTGATTCTGGATTGGGTTCCGGCCCATTTTCCGAAAGATGAAGTCGGCTTGGCATATTTCGATGGCACGCACTTGTACGAGCACGCCGATCCGCGCCAGGGAGAGTATGCTGACTGGAACACCTTCGCTTTCAACTATGGCCGCCACGAAGTTCAAACCTTTCTGGTGAGCAATGCCTTGTTCTGGTTGGAGAAGTACCACGTGGATGGCCTGCGGGTGGATGCCGTCGCCTCGATGCTCTACCTGGATTACGGGCGCGAGCAAGGGGAGTGGATCCCGAATCGGTATGGCGGCAGGGAGAACCTGGAGGCGATTGAGTTTCTGCGTTACCTAAACCAGCACGTCTACTCTGCATATCCCGACGCGATGACCTTTGCGGAAGAATCCACGGCATGGCCCCTCGTATCGCGGCCCACCTACCTAGGTGGAGTGGGATTCGGGTTCAAGTGGAACATGGGCTGGATGCACGACATTTTCGAGTATATTTCCACGGACCCTATCTATCGCAGCTACCACCACAACGGAATCACGTTCAGCCTGATGTATGCCTTTACGGAGAATTTCGTGCTGCCGTTTTCGCATGACGAAGTGGTTTACGGCAAGGGATCGATGATCAGAAAGATGCCTGGCGACGAATGGCAGAAGTTCGCGAACTTACGATGCCTGTACGGTTACATGTTCGGTCATCCAGGGAAGAAGTTGCTGTTCATGGGTGATGAATTTGGGCAATGGTCGGAATGGAATCATGATCAAAGCCTGGAGTGGCATCTGCTCCAGTATCCGTTCCACTCCAGCCTGCATCGCTGGGTTCGCGATTTGAATACGCTGTATCGTGGCGAGCCGGCGCTACACGAGCTGGATTGCGAACCATCGGGGTTTGAGTGGGTGGACTGTACCGACTCCCAGCGGAGCATCGTCAGTTTCCTGCGCCGCGGACGCCAGCCAGCTGATACGCTTCTCTTCGTTTGTAACTTCACGCCCATCCCGCGACAGAACTACCGTGTCGGCGCGCCTCAAGGCGGCTATTGGCGAGAAACTTTGAACAGTGACGCGCCGCTCTATGGCGGAAGCGGGCAGGGGAACATGGGCGGACTGAGCGCGGCGCCGCTGCCTATCCACGGAAGGCCCTTTTCCCTGAATATGACACTCCCTCCGCTAGGCGTCGTGATTGTCAAACGTGAGGATACGCATGGTACCTGAACTGGAGAAGGAAACTCTGATCGTGCGGCAGCCGGGCAGCGCAGACGATCCGCTATGGTACAAGGACGCACTCATCTACGAGCTTCACGTGCGCGCCTTCAAAGACAGCAACGGCGACGGGATCGGAGACTTTGGCGGCCTGCTGCAAAAGCTGGATTATCTTCAGGACCTCGGAGTCACATGCTTGTGGCTGCTGCCCTTCTTCCCCTCACCCCTCAAGGACGACGGCTACGACATATCCGACTATTTGAGCGTCCACCCCATGTACGGAACCATGGAGGACTTCACGGCGTTCCTTGCGGCTGCTCACGAGCGCGAATTGCAGGTGATGATCGAGCTGGTAATCAACCACACGTCGGACCAGCATCCGTGGTTTCAGAGGGCGCGTCGGTCTCCCCCAGGGTCGCCGGAGCGGGACTATTACGTGTGGAGCGACACGGACAAGAAATATCAGGATGCCCGCATCATCTTTACTGATACGGAGAAGTCCAACTGGACCTGGGATCCCGAAGCCAAGGCCTACTACTGGCACCGCTTCTTTTCCCACCAGCCGGATTTGAATTATGACAATCCGCGAGTCTTGGAAGAAATCGTCAAGGTGATGCGCCACTGGTTGGACTCCGGCGTCGACGCTCTGCGCGTGGACGCGATCCCATACCTAGTGGAGCGAGAGGGCACTAGCTGCGAGAACCTTCCGGAGACACATGCAGTCATCAAGGCGCTCCGCCGCGAGATTGATACCCATTACGCCAATCGCGTGATTCTGGCGGAAGCCAATCAGTGGCCTACCGATGTTCGGCCCTACTTCGGCGATGGAGACGAGTGCCACATGGCCTTCCATTTTCCACTCATGCCTCGCATTTACATGGCGCTCCGGCAGGAGGACCGGCTGCCGATCACCGACATCATGAACCAGACGCCCGCGATTCCAGAGACCTGCCAATGGGGTCTCTTCCTGCGGAATCATGACGAACTTACGCTCGAAATGGTGACCAACGACGAGCGCGACTACATGTACTTGGCGTATAGCGCCGATCCGCGCATGCGGCTGAACCTCGGAATCCGGCGTCGCCTGGCGCCGCTCGTGGATCACAACCTCCGCCGGATCGAACTGCTGAACAGCTTGCTGTTTTCGTTCCCCGGCACGCCGATTATCTATTATGGCGACGAAATTGGAATGGGCGACAACATTTATCTAGGCGACCGCAATGGCGTGCGAACGCCGATGCAATGGAGCGGCGATCGCAATGCCGGCTTTTCCACCGCCTCGCCCGCCCGCTTGTATAGTCCCGTCATCATGGATCCGGTCTGGGGCTATGAGGCCATCAACGTTGAGGCGCAACAAGGCGATCCATCTTCGCTTCTGAACTGGATGCGAAACATGATCGCCCTTAGGAAATTATTCCGGGTTTTCGGGCGCGGAACGATGGAATTTCTGAATCCGCCCAATCGCAAGGTGCTGGCTTACTTGAGGCGCTATGAAGACCAACAGATCCTGTGCGTAGCCAATCTGTCCCGGTTTGCGCAGCCTGTGGACCTTGAGCTTGCGGAACTGGCTGGCATGACACCTGTCGAAATGATCGGCTATGTGCAGTTTCCAATCATCGAGCGGCAGCCCTACCGTCTGACTCTGGCGCCCTACGGTGTCCTGTGGCTTGAGATTCACGGGCAGCCGCAGACGACCGAAATCGCTGGCGGCGTTCCGGAAGAATCGCCCCTGATCGCCTACGGTGGCTGGGAGTCTTTGTTCGACTCGGAGCGCGAGCGTTTGGAAACCAGACTCTTTCCGGAATATCTTGCTAAGCAGCGCTGGTTTGGCGGAAAGTCTCATCACATTCGCACTGCGACCATTCTCGACTGGGCGGTTCTCGAAGCCTCCAGTTCAGCAGTCACCATGCTGGAATTGCAATACGATCGCGGCGATCCCGAAACATATCTAGCTTTATTGCGGATGACGTTCGGCGACCGCGCCGAGGAACTTCGCGAGTCGGCTTCCAAGGCTGTGATCGCAGGGGTCGTCTCTGGCGATGGCACTGGTGTTCTGCACGATGCTCTTCTCAATGACGCGGCGTGCGAGGAACTGCTCTCCTTGATCGCGAACCAGAGTGAGAGGACAGCGCAGAATGGCGCTATTCGGGGCGTCCGCACGGCTGCATTCCAGAGCGCGGCCGGTGGGCCGAACGGATCTGCGGTGACGGTTCGGCGCGGCTCAGCCGAGCAGAGTAACTCCTCCATTCTCTTCGGCGACCGTTTCATTCTGAAGCTATTCCGTCGTCAACAACCTGGGCCAAATCCGGACTGTGAGATCGGCCGGTATTTGACGGAGTATGCTCATTTTCCCAACATTCCCGCGTTTCTTGGTTCCATCGAGTACGCGCCGCAGAACGGTGAACCGTCAACTATGGCGATGTTACAAGCTCTGGTCAGCAATGAAGGAGACGGCTGGAGCTCGACGGTCGAAGAATTGGAAAGATATTACGAGAGCTGCGCGCCGCTTACGTTTCCAGCAGAAGGTGAGGCCGCGCGTGCAATGGATTCCGTTGACTTGGCCGAACAACCACCTTCCCAGGTAGCGCGCGACCATGTCGGCATATATCTGGATTCCGCCGCAACCTTGGGACGGCGTACGGCCGAACTGCACATCGCGCTGGCCTCGCCCACTACCGATCCGGCGTTCGTTCCGGAACCGTTGACGGCCGCCGACCTTCAAAATGTGCTCGCGGACCTGCGACAACAAGCCTCCGCCACTTTCGACGTTTTGAAAGAGAACATGGCCCAATTTCCGGACGACATTGTGGATCTCGCCGCTCTGGTACTCAGCCGGCGTCGCAACATGCTGGATCGTTTGCAGTCGTTCGGAGGAGAAGACTTGCGTCTCGAGCGGACCCGGATCCACGGCGATTATCACTTGGGCCAGGTATTGCGAGTGAAAACCGATTACGTCATCATCGATTTTGAAGGCGAACCCGCGCGGCCGCTGTACCAACGGCGGTCCAAGCAATCTCCTCTCAAGGACGTAGCCGGTATGCTGCGTTCTTTTGGCTATGCGGCCTACGGTACTCTGATGAGCTATACGAGCAGGCGGCCCGAGGATCTGACACGGCTCGAACCATGGGCCCAACTGTGGGAGCGATCCAGCGCAGCGGAATTCCTACGAGCCTATCGAGAGACGACACAGAATATCCCATTCTTGCCTGCTGACAAGAATGCTTTTCGACGATTGCTCGACATTTATCTGTTGGACAAGGCTCTTTACGAGCTGCGCTACGAGTTGAATAATCGGCCCACGTGGCTCCGTATCCCCTTGATGGGCATGTTGTCGCTTTCGTCGTAGCTGCTGCGACGGCTAGTTGCGTGTTACAGAGAGATAAGGAAAGGCGAACGTCTCGAAATGGAATCGACCCCGCAGGCGGCGCGGGAACGGATCGACCGCATCGCGAGCGCCGACCTGATGGTTGGAGTTCTCCATAATGGCGCTGCGTTTTCGATGGTGCGGCAGGCACTGGAAAAGCTGCCCCACGTTCCCCGCACGGTCATCATTCAAGGCAACGGACTTGGAGGCGCGGACGGCGCCAACGCTGCGGATGCAGCAACGCCTTCGGAGGATCAAACGGTGTTTGTCGTGCCCTGGACTCTCTTAGAGCCGGACACATCGATCGCGCCGGTCGAAAACGTAGCGAATGCCTACCAATCCGTTCTCTCCGCCGGGGACAAATTAGGCGTCCGGGCGGCTTGCGTACTGGCCTCGGATCTTCAGACCGTTACTTCGCAATGGATCTCGCGGCTAATCCAACCCGTGCTGGAACTGGGCTTCGACTTGGTCACCCCTTGTTACACTCACGGCAAATTTGAGGGACTGCTGAACAACAGTTTGATCTCGCCGCTCACTCGAGCTTTGTATGGAACGCGAATCCAAAACCCGATGGGTCCGGACTTGGGCATCTCGCGACGGTTGTTCCAGCGACTAATCGGGCCCGAGCAGGGAGCGAAACCCGCCGCCAATCAATCGCATGCGCTGGCTTCGATTGTTCCTGCTGCGGTTTGCAGCGGTTTCAAGATCTGTCAGGCGCACGTGGGCGTGCGCGTCTACCCGCCGATTGATTGGACCAATTTGAGTTCTGTGCTAGCGCAACTTTTGGGACCCGTTTTTCTTGACCTCGAACGCAACGCGGCGTGCTGGCAGAGACCTCGCGAATCAGTTTCCCCACCGTCATTTGGCGAGCGAATGGCTCTATCCGAAGACAAAGGCTTAGTCGATGTCGGGCGAATGCTGGAATCGTTCCGGCTGGGAGCTCGCAACCTCTTGGAGGTCTGGAGCCTGGTGCTGCCGCCCACAACCCTGTTCGAGTTGAGGAAGCTCGCTAGCTTGCCGCAGGACCAATTCCACCTGCCCGATGAATTGTGGGCACGCTCTGTGTACGATTTTGCGCTGGGACACCGCCTCCGTACGATCAATCGCGATCACCTGCTACGCGCAATGACGCCACTGTACTTGGGATGGGTTGTTTCCTATGCGCTCGAAATGCAGAATGCAACAGTGAAGGCCGCCGAGCAACGAATTGAGCGGCTGTGCCAAGCCTTCGAGACCGCCAAGCCGTATCTGGTCTCGCGCTGGCGATGGCCTGACCGCTTCAATCCGTGACTGTCGGGGGAAAAGGAGTCGATTATGTGGGACCGAGCCCAGCAGGCGTTGATGGAATCCATGACCAGATTGCTAAGCCAGGTCGCCAGCCTGCTGCCTGGAATCGTGGCGTTGGTTGTGGCGTTGCTAATTTCGGCATTGATTGCTTGGATACTGGCCGTCGTTTTGAAACGCTCGCTCATCGGGATTCGCTTCGATGAGCGTGCAAATGGTTGGGGGTTCAGGTCACTCGCGGAATGGTCCCCCTCCAAAAGCCCGACGTTGTTGGTAACGCGAGCCGTCTCTTGGCTGATAATGCTCTTCGGATTCTTAGTCGGAATAGCGTCGTTCGATGCGACCTTGACATCGCAATTGGCTCGCACCATGTTTGCCTATCTGCCCAATGTCTTAGGCGCCGTGGTGGTGCTCTTGGCGGGCACCATCATAGCCCGGTTCATCGCTCGTAGCGTATTGATAGGCTCCGTCAACATGAACCTGCAGTATGCCCGGCTTTTATCGGTCGGGGTGAAATGGCTGGTGAACGTGCTGGCAGTAGCGATGGCTCTCGAGCAGCTCAAAATCGGCGCCGGAATCGTCAATCTCGCGTTCGGGATTCTTTTTGGAGGAATTGTGTTTGCATTAGCCTTAGCGGTTGGTCTGGGATCGAAGGAACTGGTGAGCCGGTCGCTGGAGCGGGAAGCAGCGAAGAGCACTGGAAACGGCGTAGAGGAGCCGTTCCGACACCTGTAGCCATCGTCCTCAGCAATCGAGACTCTTTCTTGCTGTTCGCCGGACTTGAAGACACTGCGCCAAGCCATTGGCATTCGCGGGCAATTTCCACGCCCGTGACGATGTCACCATAATTGGATCGAGGGGACGCTTGCTCGTCTCGGTCGGCAGACGAAGGACAAGAGTGACTTTCGTTGGGCCGATCTCGATTCGCTGGACATGGGCGGACAATTTCACGCTTCGTGGTCCAATCTGCATCGCTCGTATGTGGCTCGAGATTTCGGCAAGACGGTTCCTTGCCGAGCGCAAGTTTTCCTGTCGGGTCGACTCCGCCACGCTGGTGACCGCGTGAAGAAGAAGAAAGAGACACGACGCGGGCGCCGTGGGCACTACTGGCCTACTTGGCGATACAATTTACGCTTTGTCGATAGACCAGCATGTTCTGAACGCCGGAGTCCAGAACCCTCCGAATATCCGCACCTCCCTCGCGCCCGTATAGATTCTCTCGACAGCCGCTTCATTAAGCGAGCCACTTTGCCTCCGAACTCGATGCCGTCGAAGGCGGTGGCATCGTTGGGATTCAAGATCGTGGATCTGGTTGGCGAAGATGCTTGCCTGAGGCTTGAGCAATCGTTCGTTCGCATGGTGGAGCGCGAGTTATTGCCTAGCATTAATTGGTGAAACATAATCGTCCTCGATTTCATCCCATACCCATGGCTGGGCATGCTGCGTTTGCATGTCCATTCAAAAGGTCCCGAGTCGAAGGAGCTCGACACGTAGCAACCGGTTTTTATTAGCGTGATTGGCCTTTCGCCCGTAAAGCATTGAAACAAAGTGCGCCGAGCCAACCCGAGCCTGTTGTTTCATTCGGCACAGCGGTTGGATGCCGAGCATAAGGTTAACGTCGAGACCCGCGCGGCTCTCGACAAAGACGCAACCCACAGTAGTTCTACAGAAAAGGAACCAGAATCGCCACTGGAAATGCCCAAAGGATACTATTACCCTTTTGGGGGATGTATACGAACGGTGATGTAGCGGACAATGCGATCTAGTATGGCGTTCGGACATTCGGAAGCACGCTTACCTGCGAGAGGACCCGCTAAATGTGGATAGTCCGTCTCGCCCTAGACCGACCGTATACCTTCGTCGTCTTGGCGTTGCTTATTCTGCTGCTAGGCACGGTGGCCGCTGTAACCACCCCGATTGATATTTTTCCAAGGATCGACATTCCGGTAGTCAGCATTATTTGGACGTATAACGGGTTGGCCACTTCGGAGATGGAAAAGCGCGTCACCACTTTCAGTGAGTTTGTCCTAGCCACTGTGAATGACATTCGCTCCATCGAATCACAAACTCTCAACGGCGTTTCGACCATCAAGGTCTACTTCCAGCCGCAAGTACGCATCGATGCCGCTACCGCACAGATCAACTCCGCCGTGAATGGGATACGGTTCCGCATGCCGCCCGGCATCAACCCGCCGTGGATTCTTCGGTTTGGTGCCGACACGGTCCCTGTGATCCAACTTGCCTTGAGCAGCGACTCCTTGAGTGAGTCGGAATTGTACGACTACGGGCTTTTTCGAGTTCGCCAGCAGTTGTCGACAGTCGCGGGTACGCTCTTACCCGCTCCGTATGGCGGTGTGGAGCGGCAGATCATGGTGGACCTCGATCAGGATGCCTTGAATGCTAACG
>Ga0207092_1043_pt1 | contig 24299 bp, 26 predicted proteins | sample Alteio_BWMinHeat_48_FD_153533 | JGI IMG/M metagenome (GOLD analysis project Ga0207092, IMG submission 153533) | Enriched cells from forest soil in Barre Woods Harvard Forest LTER site, Petersham, Massachusetts, United States -... | ecosystem: Environmental > Terrestrial > Soil > Temperate forest >... | reverse complement strand
GCGAGCGGCTAAGTCATGCAACGGCGACCCGCGGCTTCACCGTCAGTGCCAATCTTCCATATCACGGATCAGCAATGTGAAAAGGTAGATTGGCTATGAAAAAAGCAGGTGACAACTCCTTGAAAATAAGTGTTGCATTGAATGGCCCGCCAGTTGCACAATTAGCGACCCAAACGAGATTCTGGGTCTCTCTTTACGTCTTAACGTCATACGTCCGTTCGGATTGGAAGTCAAAAATCTCAAGCCTGGTACGAGTTCACGTACCGAGGAGTTGCTATGCGTCCTGTGAGAGCATTCGCATTCCTGGTTGCCCCTTTGGTATTTGCCGGTGCGTTGTGGAGTCAGACGGGTACCACCTCCTTGCGCGGCACGGTCAGCGATAAAACCGGCGCTACAGTAGCCAACGCGACAGTCACAATCAGCAATCCCGGACGTGGTTTTGAGCGCTCGATTACGAGCGGAGCGTCCGGAAGCTATGAGTTCCTTCAGCTGCAACCCGGAACGTACAAGCTCACGGTCGAGGCGAAGGGGTTCCGCAAGTCCGAAATGATGAACCTGCAGTTGCTCGTGGATCTTCCGGGCACAGCAAATATCACCTTGGAGGTGGGCACGGCGACCGAGACTGTCGAAGTGTCGGCGGAGGGAGCCGTCATCAATACGACCGATGCTTCGATTGGCAACGCCTTCAACGAACTGCAGGTTAAGACGCTCCCCATCGAAGAGAGGAATATCCCTGACTTGTTGAGCTTGCAGGCTGGTGTCGCCTACACCGGACACCGGGAAGACATCAATCCCAATAGCGACACCCGCAGTGGCGCGGTCAATGGTGCCCGGAGCGACCAGAGCAACATCACGCTGGACGGCACGGATGTGAATGACCAGGTGAACGGCTACGCCTTCACCTCAGTCTTGCCGGTCACTTTGGATTCGGTGCAAGAGTTTCGCGTGACGACAACGAATTACGGGGCTGATGCAGGACGCTCTTCTGGCGCACAGATCGCGCTCGTGACCAAGAGCGGCACGAACACATTTCATGGCTCAGCCTACGAGTACCTGCGCAACACCTATACCAGTTCCAACGACTACTTCATCAAGCAGTCAGAGCTTGCCGCGAATCAGCCCAACGTGGCACCCAAACTTAATTACAACATCTTTGGTGCATCGTTCGGCGGTCCCATCCGCAAGGATCGACTGTTCGTTTTCGCCAACTATGAGGGCGAGCGCCGTGTGGAAGAGGTGAGCGCGGTCCGCATTGTGCCCAGTGACGCGCTGCGGGCGGGTTACTTGACTTATCTTTGCGCGAATCCGTCACTCTGCCCGGGCGGTTCGCCGCCAGCGGGTGATCCAACCCCGCTTCAGTCGGGCTACTACGCGCTGACGCCCGATCAAATCAAGGCCATGGATCCGCTTCACATCGGGCTCAACTCTGTTGTGATGAACTATTTCAATACCTTTCCCCACGCCAACGATTTCTCGCAGGGAGATGGCTTCAATTTTGTCGGTTACCGTTTCCGGGCTCCGGCACCTCGTCATCACAACTATTACATCGGACGAGTGGATTACAAAATTAACAGCAGCGGCAGTCACAGCGTCTTCTGGCGCGGCGCTCTCAAGAATGAGGTGGCGACGGTCGACCCTTCGTATCTGCCGGGCACGGGCCCAGTCGAGGTTGCATCTGACAATAGCAGCGGGTTTACGGTTGGTTACACGGCGATCCTCCGTCCGACGCTGATCAACAATTTCCGCTGGGGCCTCACGCGGCAGAGTCTCGGATTCTCAGGGAATACCTCAAACCCTGTGGTGTTCTTTCGGGGACTTAACGATAACAGCCTGCCGAACAGTTCGACCCTTGCCTATCTCTATGGCCACGGCCTTAACACTCCGGTGCACAACCTGGTAGATGACATGGTCTGGACCAAAGGTCGGCACACCATTACGTTCGGCGGCAATGTACGCTTTATCCGCAATCCGCGAACCAGTTTTCAAGATTCGTTCCCGTCTGCAGTGACTAACTCATCCGGGCTGAACACAGCGGGAATCGCCAATACCGCGAGCCCGCTGGATCCGAATAACAACGGACTTCCGAAAATCGACGGGGGGTTCAACTTGAACTACAACTACCCCATGATGGCGGCGATGGGTATCCTGAGCCAGTTAAACGCGACCTATAACTTCGACAAGAACGGCAATGCGTTGCCACTGGGCGCACCGCTCAAGAGGCGCTACGCAGCCAACGAGTACGAGATGTATATCCAAGATTCGTTTCGTGCGAAGCCGAACCTGACATTGAACTATGGCTTACGGTATTCGATCTTTTCCCCGCCTTGGGAGACTTCCGGAACCCAGGTCGCACCGAATCCAAGCTTGCACGATTGGTTTAGTACGCGGCTGCATGAAATGTTATCGGGGCAGGGTTCGAATTCAGATCCGATGATCACGTACACCTTAGCGGGGCCGGCCAATGGCAAACCAAGCTATTACGAATATGACTTTCATAACTTTGGCCCGCGGGTGTCATTTGCCTACTCGCCACACCCCACGGGCGGCTGGCTGAAGAGTCTGTTGGGTGGGGACAAGACGGTGATCCGCGGCGGCGCCGGGATTGTCTACGATCACATTGGCCAGGGGCTGCTAACTACGTTCGACCAGAATGGCGCCTTCGGTTTGTCTACAACCCTCACCAACTCGATCACCCCTTGTGTTTGCGCCAACAACCCTGACAATGCACCTCGCCTGACCAGTTTGACCGATGTTGGGCAAAGCAGCCCGTTGTTTCCGGGAAAACCACAGGGCGGTTTTCCTTTTGCCTTTCCGGATGCAGGGACTGGCTTGGCGATTTACTTCGGGTTAGATAACAAGATCAAGACGCCCTATTCCTACACCTTGAATTTGACGGTGGGCCGTCAGTTGGCGAGGGATACGACGATGGAAGTTTCGTACGTCGGGCGGCTCTCCCGTCGTTTGCTGGCACAAGAGGACCTGGCGATGCCGCTTGACGTCGTCGACAAGAAGGCGGGGATGGACTATTTCGCCGCGACCACAGCCATATCGAAGATGGGCTTTGCGGGCAATGTGGCGACTTCGGGCAATCTCGGTCCGGCTGCGAAGTATTGGCAGGACTTGCTGCCTAAGCTGCAACCAGGACAGCAGTACATCGACTGCGCAGGAAATGTAACCAGCGATCCCGTGACTGAGATGTACAACGTCTTCGCTTGCGCTCCTTTTGGAGACGAAACCACAGGTCAGGGAATGATCGATTTCTATGGTACGGACTTCTCTGGCAACCCGGGCTTTGCCGTGTGCTCAGGAGCAGGCTGTTATCCCACTCCCCCCAACCTTCCCATTGTGTCTGCCTATCTCCCGACCACGCTGGGACCGAATACGTTCTTCAACCACCAGTTCCATTCGTTGTTTGCGTGGCGGTCCATCGGCAGTGCTGCTTACAATGCGTTGCAGGTTACGCTGCGCAAGTCGCTCTCGCGTGGGGTGCAGTTCGACTTCAACTACACCTACTCAAAGTCGATGGACATTTCGTCCGACGCGGAGCGGGTCGGATTCAACGGCGGCCTCTCCAGCGGCTTGGGCGGGGTCATCAATACCTGGAACCCGGGGTTACAGCGGGGTATTTCTGACTTCGACACGACTCACCAGATCAATGCGAACTGGATTGTCCAACTGCCTTTCGGCAAAGGCAAGCGCTTCGGCGGAAACAGCGGAGGCGCCTTGAACGCGCTGATTGGAGGTTGGGAATTGTCTGGACTGACCCGTTGGACGAGCGGGTTCCCGGTTAACATTGGCAACGGAGCAACCTGGCCCACCGACTGGCAGTTACCCGGCAACGCGACCGTGACCGGCCCGGTCAACGGTCGAACCACGCAGGGAGTACTGAAAGCGGGTCAGCCCGTCGTCAGTCTGTTTCCCAAAGACCTGCCCGATACGTTCCTCTGCTCGGGTTGCCCGCAATACGGAAAAGGCTCGTTCCGGCACGATTTCCCCGGCGAAGTCGGAGGACGCAATCAGGTGCGGGGCGATGGCTACTCCGGCCTCGATATGGGTTTGGGCAAGGTGTGGAAGATGCCCTACAAAGAAAGCCACAGCCTGAGTTTCCGCTGGGAGGTATTCAACGTCTTTAACGTCAACCGCTTCGACGTGGCCTCGGTTACGAACGGAATCGATCAGGGAGAGGCATTCGGCAACTACAGCGGGCTGCTCACGAGCCCGCGAGTAATGCAGTTCTCTTTGCGATACGAGTTCTAACGCGTAGCCCAGGCGCGGTGTGTATCTTTCGGGGCGGGTTCTCCGCCCCTTTCTTTTTGCATTGGGTGATCTTCGCCAGGTTCCGATCAGCCCTTGCCTTGGCACCGAAATTGACCAAGTGATTTCTAATTTGCGCGAGGTGGTGGGTGCGACTGATTTTGTAAGGGAAATGGTGGGCGCTATAGAATTCGAATTTTAGGGTAGACGTATTTTCAATAACATAGAGACCACGGCGGGCACCGTAAAAGCAGTGGAAGACAGTGGTAGCGGTTCTAAACGGATCACAAATGGATCACGGCTCGTGTCCATCTGAAAGGTGCCAACCAAGGTGGCCACAAAACCTGAGATTCTCAATTGAGACGGGGCCCAATCGGCATGACCTGTGTCGGCGACCGAGTTTCAACTTCGGCGTGGCAACAATTCTGAAGTTGATAGCGACAAGCCCGTTTCAGGGGACCTATGCATCCTCCACTTCAAAAAGCTTCCGCCATTCCGGCATTACCTTGGTTTTCAAAACCACGTCTGAGGTATTCACCAGGATTAGCCCTGACAACTCGCTTAAACGCCTTACTAAATGCGGCGTCGGACCCGTAACCGACCAACCGAGCGACTTCTGGGAGCTTTTTGTCACGCCGTTCAAGTAGCTGTATCGCCTTCTGCATCCGCCACTCGGTAACGTATTCCAGCGGCGTTTGTCCGAGTAGCTCTTTGAAACGTGCTGCGAATGCGGAGCGAGACATGCCCGCCGCTTCGGCCAGGGATTCGACCGTCCAGGGTGTATTCACTCTGTCATGAATGGCACTCAGAGCAGCGCCTACTTGAGGATCGAAAATTGCACGAAGCCATCCTTTGTTGCGTTCTGGTCTCGACGCGATATGCGCCCGGAGTACCTGGATAAACAGAACCTCGGCCAGTCGACTCGCGACGACTTCAGATCCCGGCGCCTGTTCTTCCATCTCTGACGCGAGCGCCTGCACTGTGGTGTGAAGAGCAAGCGTGCGTGCCTGATCGGCCTTCATCAAAATGAAGTTCGGCAATAACTGAGTGATCGGCCTCAGGCTGGCGCGATCGAAACTCAAGGATCCACAGACGATTGTCGTCGGTGCGCCACCGCCACCACACAGAGCGACATTGCCGTTGGCCTTGGCCCCGATCTCGCGGAAGCTCCACCTCGGACGTGTTCGCGGGCTGTCGCGTAAAACAATCGAAGTTCCCTTAGCCAGCAAAAAGCAATCACCCCCGGTGAGGGGAATCGGCTCCGCAATCCCTTCCACACTCAACCAGCAGTTGCCGCGCGAAAGCATGGCGAAGTGCGCCAAATCTGTGGGTGACATCTTTTTGTCGGGAGGCGTGACTTTTTCTTCGGTCTGGTTTTCCTGTTTTATGCCCCACGGGGCTGTGGCTTCAAGCCTGTGCAGACCGAAAGCGGTTACGTGCATTGTTCTAAAGATGTCTGTTATCGAATCCAACGTAGCCTCTATCTTTTGGACGAATGGACAAAATATTAGGACTCCTGAGCAGTTCTCGTCCACCGCCAAAGAATCTACCCTAGTGTACCGAATACGAAGGGAGTCATTATGGCAAAGCTTGGAGGGAAAGTTGCAGTAATCACAGGCGGAAGTAGCGGGATTGGCTTGGCCACAGCCAAACGCTTCGTGGAAGAAGGTGCCCACGTCGTAATCACGAGCCGCCGAGAAAAAGAGCTGAAAGAGGCCGCAGCCTTAATTGGAAAATACGTCACGACAGTCACGGGCGACGTAACGCGCCTAGAGGACTTGGACCGGCTCTATGCCGTGGTGAAAGAGAAACACGGTCACATCGACGTACTCTTCGTAAATGCAGGCTGGGGTGAAGTCGCACCGATCCAAACGGCCACCGAAGCTCATTTCGATAAAACCTTCGACCTCAACGCGAAGGGGCAGTTCTTTACAGTGCAGAAAGCCCTGCCGCTTTTCAAAGATGGAGGGTCGATCATTCTGAATTCTTCCGTTGCGAATGTGATGGGATTGCCAGCCTTCACCGTCTACGCCGCAGCCAAGGCGGCTGTGCGTAGCTTCGCGCGTGGCTGGGCTATGGAACTGAAAGACCGCAAAATCCGCGTGAATGCGGTCAGTCCCGGACCAATCGAGACCCCAGCGCTTGAGAAAGCAGGCCTCACTCCTGAGCAAGCCGAGCAAGCAGCGGCCCAGTTCGTTACCCAGGTTCCACTCGGTCGCAGAGGTAAACCTGAGGAAATTGCAGCCGCCGTTCTGTTCCTTGCCTCCGATGAAGCTTCTTACATCACCGGTATAGATCTCGCCGTTGATGGAGGCATGGCCCAGGTCTGATACGGCAAGTGCAGATCGTCCCCGGCGCTGTTAAGCGCCGGGGACAAAGTATCAATGCGGAACGGAGAAATAGTATGACTTATGCAATTGTCGGATTCGGCAAGATAGGCCAGGCGCTCGCCCACGCGTTCGCCCGAAAAAACATCAACGTGACTGTCGCGAGTCGCCGGCCGCCTGAGGCGTTGGCGCCGCAGGCTAGGGCGATTGGACCTACGGTCGTCGCCAGGTCGCTGCAGGATGCACTCGAGGCCGACACCATCATCTTGGCGGTCCCGTTCGGGGAACATCGCGAGGTTGCGAAGGCCCTGCCGAGCTGGAATGGCCAGACGGTCATCGACGCGACGAACGCGTTTGGAGTTCCCCCTGAAGAGCTGGGCGGCCTCCTGTCCTCCGCCTTCGTCGCGAAGGCGTTCACCGGCGCTAAGCTCGTGAAAGGTTTCAATCACCTGGGTGCAGCCATTTTGGCTACCGACCCGGTCGTCGAAGGGGGCCATCGGGTCGTCTTTTTGTCGAGCGATGACGAGGACGCAATCTCTCCCGTGGCGGATTTGGCCAAACAACTCGGGTTCGCACCCGTCAAGCTGGGAAAGCTCAACGAGGGTGGCGCGCTGGTGCACGCACGCGGCCGCACTTGGGGTCCGCTCATCTTCCAGGATCTGTTCAAGAAGCAGCAGTAATCAATCTATGACCGCGCGATTTGGCCCGAGAAGGATGGTTCCGAAACGTCGGATTAGACCGGACACACTTGATGTAAGGGAAAAGGAGAGATTTCGATGAGCCCCGAAAAGAATGTCCAGATTGTGAAGAATTTTCTTGCGGCAGTCGGCCGCCGCGACAAGCAAGATCTGCTGGCGTGGTCTGCCGAAGATATTGAGTGGATCATTCCGGGCGAAGACTGGCCGCTGGCCGGCACGCACCGCGGGCACGCTGGATTGAATAACTTACTTCAGAAGGCTAACGAAACGGTGGAAACTTCGTACCCAGAACCCCCGAGTTCATAGCGCAGGGAGACCGGGTTCTGGTCGTCGGCTTCGCTAGGGGGAGAATCAAAGCCACGAATAGGACGTTCGAGGACCATTGGGTCTTCGCCATTACTATTCGAAATGGCAAAGTGACGAGCATCCGTGAGTATGTCGACACACAAGCACTGGCGCGGGCCTCCGAGACGGCCGCGAGCCCCAAGCCCTGACCCATCGCGCGGTTTCGTCTCGGCAATCTGAATCGCGGTTCTCGGTGAGTGCATGATCGCCAATGTACTCTCTGAGTCACGATCATTAACGATAAGTCGGCTTGTGTTTACTAACTTCTGGCAGCGAAAGCTCAGTTGGCGAGAACAGCCGGTTCGGTCTCTCGACACGGAATTGACTGCAGCTTAGCAGAGTGCTGAAAGCAGTCTTCGCTATCGGATCGCCGGACGGACCACGCGTCCTTAACCTATTAAAAAATAGGTGGGTGAGCCGATAACGGTTCGTAAGCTGTTGAAAAGATGGTGGGCGCTATAGGATTCGAATCAACAATTTAACGTAGTTTCAATAACATGCAGGTCAGCGGATGACACCTAAGACCACAGAAGACAGCGTTAGTCGTGCAAACGGAGCGCAAATAGAGCGCAAGAACATGCGCCCAAAGCCAGTACAGAGGAAGAATCATGGGTTCCAAAAAAGGATGGAAGCATGAAGCAGGCTGCCGTCCTATCTAGGTAGGGTCAGCGGAAAAAACTATGGCCAAAGCGTGCAGGTTCCGATAAAAGAATGGTCAGCCGTGTGAGGCCGATGCGCAGTCGGGGAAAGACGTTTGCGTGTTTCATGATCCTACGAGAGTGAGAGATGGGCAAAGAGCGAGGCGAGCTGGGGGCATCAGTCGCAGCCGCGTCGCTGCCGTACTGCCACCTGACACTCCGGACCGTTCTTTGGACGACACGGTGGCCGTCTCGGAGTTGCTTGCCGAATCGATCAACCTACTTCGCCGAGGTCAGCTCGATCCCAAAGTCGCCAACGCCGTCGGGTACCTGGCAAGTGTTCTCTTGCGCTCATTCGAGCAAGGTCGCACCCAAGAACCATCATCCAACATGGCGGATGCCGTGGCTAAGAATCCCAAACTTTCGCCTGAATTCGTCGACGAGTTGGTGGCGCGAAAGCTCGCCACACACCAGACGCAGCCATCTTGCGGGGACAAGGATTTCTTTTACGGCGCCGAAGTGACTTACAAGCGCCTCGGGTTGATTCAGCCAAACAGTGTGAAGGCGGTCGCGAATGGTGGCACTGCTGCTGCCGGTGCCGCGGCGGTAAACGGTGCCACATTCCGCGAGCGCTTCAAATCGATGTGGCTGATCAAAAAAGAGCAAGAGATGATCCAGTCGTTTGAGGCCGAAGCTGCTGCAGCCACAAAGTCCCTACCTAATGGGCATGATGACAAGAAATGAAACTCGCAGCGAAGCTCGTAGTCTAGGGCTCATCAACCGTTGGCACGAGGACAGTCATGAGTTTGCCGAATGACTCCACTCCCGAGAATGTGGACTCGACACGACATTGCGGAGGACTAGAAATGGCGCGCACAGCCAATCGGAAGCGGAAAGGCAAAGCGAAAATCGGATATGGCGTTTCTGCCGACGGCGCCGCTGTTGATCAGAAACGGACTAGCCAAGGGCGTCACGAATACCGCTGCACGATTTGCAGTCACGCCGAACGCTATGAAATCGAGCAGACATTTGTGAACTGGGTCAGTCCCGACCGGATCGGAAAACATTACGGCGTGAGTCGAGATGCCGTTTATCGTCACGCCCACGCGCTCGGCCTGATGGAAAAGCGGCGTCGGAACGTGCGCTCGGCTTTGGAGCGAATTATCGAGAAGGCGGGAGAAGTTGAGGTGAGCGCATCCGCAGTGGTTGGCGCCGTGGCAGCCTACGCCAAGATCAATGCTGCCGGTCAGTGGGTCGAGCGTAGCGAGTGCGTCAACCTGAACGAACTCTTCGAGCGCATGACGCCGGACGAGATGGAAGCGTATGCAACGGACGGGAGCCTGCCAGCCTGGTTCCAACGCACGATCGGCTCAACAGAGTCTCTGAGCGCAACCGCGCTTGATAGTCAGGGAGGCGTAAATGATTGAGAGCAAAAAGAAGCAGGAAGTCTTGACCGCAACAACTATCGGTCCCGGGGACTTCCCTCTCGGCTCGCTGCAGTCGCGGGCGGCGGCGAGACTTCGGTTGCAACGAATCGGCGAGACCGGGAGAGGTTCACGCTCTTGTATCTGTTTCCCCGAAGACGAGCAACCTTTCTTCTGTTCGCTAAGCGAGGAAAGAATCGCAACCGCAGTGAAGTGCCCGCTGCACGGCGAGCGATTTAGTTCGCCGCATTTCCATATCTACGTTTTCAGCGTGGTTACGGGAGAAACAACCTCTCACACTCCTGCAGAAGAGTACCCAGTATCAGAAGGCTTGGGCCGCCGGTTTTCCGGCCCATTTCTGGCCGGCTGAGCTGGTGTCTGTAGGGGGGAAAGACATGCTGCACCTGAAGGATGGCACCATTCTGGAGGCCCAATGAGTGCCGCGCAACGAATCAGCAACGAAACAACGATTTGTCGTCGTAAGGAGGCGAAACGTGATTGTCACCAACAAAGTAGAAGGCGAAGTCGACTACAACGATGGGGAGTTCGCGGAAGCGAAAACCTTCGGGATCGAAGGAATCGAAAATGGACTTTGGTTGGGTGATATGCAGATCCATCGCGCAAAGATTGAATACACGCCCGACGGATTTCGGGAACGGTATCCCGTCGGGATGGTCCTTCAGATCGTAACAACCACCGAGATCCGGCCCGTGAGTCAATCTCCTCTAAATTTGAGCAAGGGTCTGTGTGGGGGTCCAAAACAATGACAGCCATAGAGATTCGTGAGGCTCTTGAAAAGTGCTATCCCGACGTGACTGACCTTGAATCCTCCATTAAGTATTCTGGATTTGCGCACGAGCACCCACTGATAGCCATCGGCGTTCTTCTGATCTCTTCGATAGTTCTGGAGACAACAGCTCCTTCCAAACTGGCACGGTTTACCAGATACAGTGAGCGATTCGTGCGGGCTGTTGCACGCAATATGGAGATCAGTGGATTATGGGCAAACGACAAATACGATTTTTCAAGCTGGTATTGCGCGAACTCGTGCCAACCGAGAACCGGGAATTTTGGGATCATGTTTTGATTGGTGAGGGCTCTCTGTGGGGGCGGTCGGAAGACTGCCATCTAACCCAAGACGCCAGCCTGATCTTTGGGGCAGAAAAACTTGCCTAACCGACACGGATGATGCTCGGATGAGACCGAGTCTGCAGATTGCCCACAGCGTCGTAGGTGTGGTCTTGACCTGCAGCAGATGTCGAGGTCCTTCGTGTAAGCAGGAATGTAAGCGTCAAAAGGAGGCATACGAAAACGCGATTGACATTTTCATCGGGCTCCTTCTGTGAGGAAGAGCCACAACGCCATTCCAGCAGCTCAGGCATTACTGAACTCTGAGCGTAACCATGCTAGTAGCCGTGCTCGTTCCCGAAGTACCAGTCACGGTGATCGTGTAGACTCCCGCGGTCGTACCGGGGTTGTTCGTACCGCCGGTACTACTACTGCTGGTACCACAAGCGAGCATTCCACCCGCAAGCATCAGGATCGGTACCAGCATCGCGAACCCGGATCGAGAGTTACGCTGGCGGCTCAGAACCAGGGAGAGCAGAATGCAAGCCAGAGTTATGCCCCACGTTGTCCGCCGTGAAGGTCGCCCAGGCAAGGTATAGAGAGTAAAACTGCTACTCGCTGCGGTCGTCGAGACGGTCAACGTTGCTGTGTGAGGATTGGTGTCGGTAACGCTCACTGGGGTAGTCGAACCGAAACTCAAAGTCGGTGGATGTTGGGCGCCGGCAGGGCTGGAAGTAATAGAGGCAGTCATCGCTACGCTGCCTGTGAAGCCACCCGCAGGCGTAACCGTGATCGTGGAAGTGTTTCCGGTGATTGCGCCTGGCGAGAGCGTCACTGGAGTGCCGCTGACGTTAAAGCTAGGACTTACCGGAAGCGTTATCGTTTCGTTCAGTGTGTTTGAGGTGCTCGCGGCAAACGCTGCCGTTCCTTGATATCCCGCTGAGAGCGTAAAGCTGCCCGCTGTCGGAGGAGCAGTACCCGTGTAAGTGGCAACGCCGGAATTCAACGCTGCAATCTGTGTTGCAGGGCCGACGTTGAATGAGATGTTGCCGGACGGTGCGGTGGAACCTATCGCAGGTACGACCGTGGCCGTTAGTGTATAGGGAGCGCCTGCCGTCAACGCTCCGCCACCAGGAGTAATGGACAGGTGCGTGGTAGTGGGAGTACCTGCGGGGCCTACAAGCAGAGAGACGACGGTGGTTATGGTTCGAGTACCGGAAGTGCCGGCAATTATCACCGGGTAGTTCCCTAAGGATGCGGTGCTGTCGGCGGTCAGCGTCAGCACACTGCTTCCCGTTGCCGGGTTGGGACTGAATGTTCCTGATATTCCGGTGGGAAGTGCGGATGTGGAGAGATTGACGCTGCCAGCGAATCCAGGTTGAGGCACCACTGTGACGGCGCTTGTGATTGTGGAACTCTGAGCTAAATTCACGGGAGAAGCCGTAACTGTGAAAGCAGGAGCTGGATTGAGTGTAAGAAACAAATAACTGTTCCAAGCTTGAGTCCCGTTGATGCCAATCATAGGAACCCAGAAGGTACCGACTGGAGCCGAACTGCTGGCGGTCAGGGAAAACGAACTAGTTCCGGTCGTTGGATTCGTTCCGAACGTTGCGGTTACGCCGCTGGGCGGCTGAGCTTGAAGGGTTACATTGCCTGTAAGCCCATTGAGTTCCGTTACTGTGATTGTGCCTGTAGCGGTTTCGCCCTGAGTCATAGTCAGAAATGCGGGTGAGATGCCCACGCCGAGGCTAGGCGTCGGCGTAGCGGTGATGGTCACTGGAAAGAGGAAATTCTCGATATTCGTCCAAAACTCTCCCAGCGTGGCGGAACTACTGGCGCTCAGGGTGACCTCACTGGTGCTATTAGTGGGGTTCGGATTGAACATCGCGGTGACCCCAGCGGGCAATTGATATGCATACAACGTAACCGGCCCAGTGTAATTGCCGATCGGAACCACCGTGACGGTGCCGGTGGCGGAACCCCCTTGGACAATGGAATTGGGAATGGGCGAAAGATTGATGATGGGGCTCGGAAAATCGATCTCGAAAGGAAAGGTAGTCGTCGCAGTCAGGGCGCCGCAAATACCAGTGATGGTGAGCACCGTTCGGACTGGAGCTGCTGAGTTGCTAGCGCTCAACGTAAGGATACTGACCCCATTACTTGGGCCTGGTGTCCAATATGCGGTCACACCACTGGGAAGAGGTGATGTTACTGCAAGATCGACACTGCCCGCGAATCCCGAATAATTGGTCACAGTAATAGGGATGGAACCGGAAGTGCCAGGGAAAATCGCCAGAACCCCGGACGAGGGGAGAATGGTGAAACCGGGAGCATTCACTTCCAGGGCAACGTCAACCGTTGCAGCAAGGGCGCCGGAGGTGCCGGTCACTGTCAGAAGATACGATCCACGGATCGCCGAGTCATTCACGGTCAGGGTCAGAACACTGCTTCCGTTTGTAGGATTCGGATCGAATGACGCGGTTACGCCACTGGGCAGGACTGATGTGACCGCGAAATTGACGCTGCCGCTGAATCCGGCTTGGCCGTTTACTGTGATCGTGGTTGTGCCGGAGGCACTTGGATTGATGGATAAACTGCTCAGTGAGGCCGAGAGATAAAAGCCGCCGGATGGCGGAGGAGCCATAGCCTCGATTAGATTCTGACCAGCAGGACTTCCCCAACCCGTCACCAAATCGTAGCCAGGTTCGGCAAAGTAGACGTTGTCGTCCCCAACGGTAATGTCATGGAAGTCGCTGCCGTAAGTGGAGCCCTTGCCGATTGCGTAAATGCCCGGGTTAATGAACCCCACACTCGGGCTGCCCGAAGCTAGAGCTTGTTGATTGACCAGAGCGATATAGGTAGCCCAGCGCGGTGCTGCGAAGCTCGTGCCGCCCCAGGTCCCAGCGCATGTTCCCATGTCGCAGTTATAGTTATCGGTATTTGCCTCCATGGCGACGTCGGGGACATTGCGCAGGGTTGTCGACGCCTGGTTGGCCGAATTGGCCACTCCCGCCTGCCAGCTTGGAATCGGGATGCCGTCTGGGCTGATGCCGCCGCCGCTCCCGTCGCGGCCTCCTCCGCCCCACCCCCATTCCTGGCTCCATGCACCTCCGGCGCCATTCGTGAACAGAACAGTTCCACCAACGGCGGTGATGTAAGCGTCTTCCGCAGGAAAATAGTAAGGAAAAATCGGCTCGAAGGCGCCGTAATCGCCGGACGCGACAAAAACACTTTGGCCCTGCGCGGCGAATTCCTCGAAGAAAATATCATCGGTCGCGGGATCATCCGGTGTCCATCCCCAGGAGATACTGAGTTGTTTGGCGACGTTCTCCGATGCCATGGCGTTAAGAATGTCGGTATCCAAATTCCCGATATACACACGCACTTGGTCCAGCCCTGGGGCCATGCCGATCGCTTGCGCAATGTCCAATACCTGCTCGGCGTCGCTACATAGAGGCTGGAATTGGCACGCATTCCCGGTGGCGCCGTCCAACAAGACGTTATTGATCGGGACACTATACGACTGTCCCACATTGCTGAAGACCGAATTCACATCGCTGAGGTTGTATCCATCGAACTCCGCGAGCCCAACAGATTGCCCGCTGCCCGTAAGCGTTGTGCCTCCGTAGTAAGCTGCGCGAATGTCGCTACCGAGAAATGAGCCACCCGGACCTGAGCCCGAACCCGCTGCAGTGGTAGAGCCTAGTTTTGCGGGCACGTTGATCGCCATAGAGCGCGGTATGGAGAAGTTATTCAGGCCCGCAATGTGTGCCACCCTTACATTTAGATCGAGAGAAGGTTCCTGGTCTGGTGAAAAAAAGATGCGATTCTCCGTAGGATGCTGATAGAGCTTCATCGTTACATGGAAAGTTTTCTCAATTTGCCCGACCGTACCGCGGATCGGCACGAGTAAGCGATTCGTTGGCGCACCAGTTACTGTGAAGCCGTTCGCTCGGGCGAAGTTACCTACAGTTTCGTAGTCTTGTGCCGAGGGAGAGAACTGTTCAGTAAACTGAGCCGCCGTGAGAAATCGATGATATTCAGGGCTGCTTGGGTCGTAGAGTCGTACCAACAAATCAGCGAGTTCAGATTCGTTACGTAACGGCAGAACGATCGAGAGGTTGAGCTGTTGGCTCGATGGCATGGCTCCTAGCGATACAGCCCGGCCGCTCGAAACTGCTGAACGGACGTGCCGACGCACTGTCTGACGCCGTTGCTGCGCCTGACCCTGGATGGAAAACAGTAACGCCGTGACGAAAACAAGGGATCGCCAAAGAAACCGATCGTTCACGATTGCTACGTTCGACCGCATGGCACCCACTGCAGATGGACCTGCTGTTTTCACCCCCATTTTCCTTTCCGCGATATGCTGGGACTTAGTTTGCCCCCTCTTCGGTAGTTCCTGCGCAGCTAACATAATTTCAGTCCGATGGTCAAGGAAGTCTCATGCGGGAAGCGTTTGTACTTAGGTATCAGCTCGCAACTCCTCGACCCACGAAGAGCCTTCAACAACATGTCGATCCCAGATTCTGAATCGCGTTGTTTGCCGGTGAACTTGTAGGCATCCTGAAACGCTACGCTAAGTGAATGTGCGTTGGCCTGCGTCATAGCTGAAGCCGTCTGCATCGTAAGCGATAGATGGGCTGCTGAAGATCTAGACAACGATGGTCTGGCCCGGTCGCGTAATGTTGTATGATTCATGCTGCCGTCCGAGCTGCGAGTAGCTGGTCTGGTACCAAGTTGGTCGATGGTCACGCTCTGCTTGCCGATGGAGTTGTACTGCACCTGCGTCTTGGTGCCATCGGCGTAGTCAGTCTCGATTCAGTTCGGTGAACGTCCCGTCTGTCCCGATTTTCGCGTCGGTGTGCGTCCCGTAAAGCGTTTTTACTTGACATCCCCTTTTATAGAACCCGCCAATGCGGCTCTGCCGTGGCAGGATTGCCACACCACCGGGTACGGGATCAGCAGCGGAATCCGTATCGGAAAGCACCCCGAATCGGATCGGATCAGGGCGCAAATCGTTCGCGTTCCCTCAAAACATGCTGAGTCCAAATGAACACTGCCGCTGCACTGAACAGTGGGACCAACAGCATTATCAGGTCAAGCTTCAAGTGGAATAGGTATCCCCACCATCCCAGCCAGATCAGGACTTCCACATACCAGATCGTCCGGCTGAACCGCTCGTTTCGGCGAAACAATGTGATATGCCAGGCAAAAACAAGTGTGATCATCAAGCCCAATGCCGCGAGCAGGTCTATCGGGCGCACAATCAGCCAGCTAAACATCGGGGCAGCGACCGCGAAGATGCCGTAGGCCGCACCACGCATAAAACTGGTCTTGTAAAGGCCTGACAGCCAGCCACCAACAAGCACCAGCGAACTGACGACTAGAATCACTGCCAAAAACATCAGCCTCGGCGCGATGGGACCATTTCGTCCGAAGTTCAAAAAAGACACGTGATGTTGAGGCCAGAAGATCCAATCGCCCAGGGCGGAGTGAGGGTCCACCACTTTCTCAAGCAATGTGACCGTGATCGCAATCCCCATCACAGCAGAGATCGCGCTGCTTAGAAGGAACGTTCCCCGATTATGATTTCGGCTCGACATGCTGACCCCGCTCAGTTCAGCTTCCCTTGTAATTCCTCCAAAGACTTATCGGTCCATTGCAGATGATTACCCGGCATGTAGAAGAGCGGGTCATCCTGGTCGTGGTTGTCATACTTTCCGGGAATGGTTTGGTCGGTATTAACGACAGAGAGGGCTAGCTGGTGACCGATTTCGTGAGCAGCGGTAGTCCCAATGCTTCACCCGGCCGCTTGGAGAATCGTCTCTCGATCAGAGCCGCGATTCCACGACTGCGCTTCGGAGAACACACAGGAGTAGTTGACAAAGCTGTAGGCCGACGGCGAGGACTTAGTGCCACCACACGAGTTCGGAAAGCTGGTATCGACCTCCACCGTGTGGTCGCTGGCCTGTCCCTCATGGACGAGAACTTTTGGAAATGCTGAGAATGCAAGATGCAGCGCTTGCAGCGCGTTTTGTTTGACTGTTGTTATTTCATCGCCCGAGAGAGGCTGGGGCCGCGAATTGTTGTCTCGCCAGAAAAAGTCGTTTGTGAAATATATTCCCATGTCGTACCGATGCAGATAGTGGTAAGCAATCAGCCCTCCAGCGCCAATTACAACGATGACAGCAAACACTGCAAACGCAACTGTCATGTCACCAATGCCTTCGTGTCCGCTGGGATCAACGGTGTTGGCCGAGTTTGCGCCGACATACAGATATTTGTGCAGCGAGGACGGATCTCGGGATAGTCCATCAAAGCTGTCTACCGTCCAGAATCTGCCCGTGGCGGTATCTAGGTAACGGGCGCGGTTGTAGTAGAGATAGAGGGCGGGGTCGTACTGTTCTCCTGCAAACAGGTAGTTGTTGGGCGTGGAGCCGCTGGAGTTGATTAAGTTGCCGAAGGCGTCGTAGTCGTAGGTGTCGGTTACCACACCCGCGGAGTTCGTCAACTGGCGGACGGAGCCGTGGCCGTCATAGCCGTAGAAACTCGCGGTCCACGTGCCGCTGATCGTCTGGTTCTCGTCTATCCGCTCTAGGCCGTACGCATACGTCCTTGTTACGGTCCCGTTGACGAGTTCATCGACCACCTGCGCATACGCGGACGGATTGACCGTGTCGACTAGATAGTTCGTCGTCACCCCGCCGACCGTCTCGCTCACGCGATTGCCATCGCCGTCGTACGCGATCGTTACGCCTCCGTGCGCGATCAGATGATTTTCGAAATCGTACGTATTCGCAATTCCGAGCGAGTTGATCGTGTTTCCATCCGGGTCGTACTGATCGGTCAACAATCGATCGTCAAGGTCGTAGCTGTAGTTCGTCGCGCCTGCCGGCGGCAGCGTCGAGCTCAATGTCTTGCGGTTTCCAACAGCGTCATACGTGTAGCTGATCGCTCCATTCTTGTTGTTCAAGTCGCTCGTTACTGTCTCCGACGTCAGCCGATACAGCGAGTCGTACCCGTAACCCACGCTCCGGCCGCTCAGTTCAGTGACTGCGGTGCGATTGCCCGCCGAGCCTAGCGTGTATGCATAGTTCGAGATCGCCGTCCCGTTCTTTGACGATCCCATCTGCGTCAGCCGGTTCAGCGTGTCATAGCTGTAGGCGTGCGTCACGCCGTTCGGATACACGAAATTCTGCAGGTTGCCCACCGTGTCGTAATTGTAGGTGGTCACCCCCGAAGTCGCACCCTGCGCCAGTAACCGGTTGTCAGTTACCGTCGAGAGCCGGTTCAGCACGTCGTAGGTGTAGGTCAGCGACGCGCCGTTCGCGTTCGACGAGGCGATCGTCAACACGTTCCCGGCGTTGTCGTAGGTGTAACTCAATGTTCCAAACGGAGTCTGCTCAAACAGAAGCCTCAGCCCGATGAGTCCAGTAGACCGGCGAGCAAGTCTATGACGGTCGCGGCCTGACTTTTGTCGTCGGAGTCGGAAAGTGATTGCTGGAGGGAGAGGCGCACTTTCGATAGCGGCGGAATTGCGGACCTTATTTGCGCCGCGTTCTTACGAATGCCGTCAGGTTCGCTCAACATCTTTCGAAGGCATCTTAACGCACTTGTTTGTGCATTCTCCCCATGTTGCACGGACAGGAAATTCACTATGGAGGGAACTGTCAGGTTGAGCGTTGTGTCGTCGGTGCCGCACAATGCAAATACGAGGGCATCTTGGGACTTTGCCGGCAATGTCGGACGCACCAACATTTCGCAAATCTGTGTGACCAGAGCGACGTATTCCGACTCACCCAGGTTGATCTCCCGGTAAGCCTTCGGCAGTAGCTCAGCATACATCGGCTCTGGAGATCTCAACTTCGAATGCTTTTCGACGACTAGACTCAGCAACAACCCCCAGTGTTCATAGTCTTGCGGCCGTGCCTTTTCGGATGTGAGGCACGACAAAAGGTTTTCGATCAGTTTATTCATTGCAATCACTGCCTTAGGTTCCAACCGGCTAAGTTGTCCATGTCTAAGCGGTACTCTTTGCCACGATATTTCGTTGTTTCTTGAATGAAATTTGGCTTAGGTATCGGGATCCCGCCTGGAGGAAAAGTCCCGAGTCTTATGCTGAGGGAGATGACTGCGGAGAATAGCCATCTTTGGAGAACTGCAAACGGAAATTTGTTTCTGCCAAAACTGGTGTCATCCTGCGCGTCCTCGAAAAGGTTCTGCATCGCTTCACGCATTTGGAATACTGTCACTCCGACCGCAGAAGTGTTATGCGCCGATCGGCCGTAAAAAGTATTCTGCAATCCCTCCTGAAGTTGCACCCGCATGCGGTTTGGGTATCTAGGATCGTCGTCGTCCGTTTTCGTGCTGGTGAAGTTGGCGATGACGAAACCGAGCGCTGCGATACCGTACCAAATCGACATTGAATCGATTCGCTCCCCGACCACTTCCGCCACCCCGATACTAACCAGATCAAAATCGTTTCCTGATGAATCAGTGCGGTCGACCGGATTAGCGCCCGTGTATAGATACTTGTGCAGTGAAACTGGATCCCCGTCACTGCCCTCATCGGTGTCCATGCTCCAGTAGCGGCCAGTGGTTGTGTTCAAGTATCTCGCGCGGTTGTAGTAGAGGCCGATGGCTGGGTCGTATTGCTCGCCTGCGAACAGGTAGTTGTTGGGCGTTGAGCCTGTTGAGTTGATGAGATTGCCAAAGGCGTCGTAGTCATAGCTGTCGGTGCGGACGCCTGCGGGGTTCGTTAGTTGCCGGACGCTCCCGTGACCATCGTAGCCGTAGAAGCTTGCCGTCCACGTGCCGTTCAGGTTCTGGTCTTCATCGATTCGCTCCAAGCCATATGAGTACGTGCGCGAGACCGTGCCGTTCTGCAGTTCATCCACCACTTGCGCGTAGCCGGTCGGGTTCATTGTGTCAACGAGATAATTCGTCGTAACTCCGCCGACGGTGTCCGAAACCCGATTGCCGTCGCCGTCGTACGCCAGTATCACTCCGCCCTTCTGGATCAGATGGTTTTCAAAGTCGTACGCGTCCGACACGCCTGCCGACAGCACTGTGTTTCCATTCGCATCGTACTGATCTGTCGATAGCCGATCATCGGCGTCGTACGTATAGGAATTCGACCCTGCCGGCGGCAGCGTCGAGTTCAGCGTTTTCCGGTTTCCAACAGCGTCGTAGGTATAGCTGATCGCGCCGTTCTTGTTGTTCGGATCGCTCGTTACTGTCTCCGAGGTCAGCCGATACAGCGAGTCGTACCCGTAACCCACGCTCCGGCCGCTCAGTTCAGTGACTGCGGTGCGATTGCCCGCCGAGCCCAGCGTGTAGGCGTAGTTCGAGATCGCCGCCCCGTTCTTCGACGATCCCATCTGCGTCAGCCGATTCAGCGGGTCATAACTGTAGGCGTGCGTCAGCCCGTTCGGATACACGAAGTTCTGCAGATTGCCCACCGTGTCGTAATTGTAGGTCGTCACGCCCGAAGCCGCACCCTGCGCCAGTAACCGGTTGTCAGTTACCGTCGAGAGCCGGTTCAACACATCGTAGGTGTAGGTCAGCGACGCGCCGTTCGTGTTCGACGACGCCAGCGTCAGCAGATTCCCCGCACCGTCGTACGTATAACTCAACGTTCCAAACGGAGTCTGTTTCGAGGTCAGGCGGTTGCGATTGTCGTAGCCGTACGTGGTCGTGCCCGACACATCGGACAGGGTCTGCCGCAATCCGTTGGCAAAATAGGTGAACGTCACTGGCGGCGCGTTGAAGCTCGTGTCGGGAGTCTTCGACAGCAGCCGGTTCGAGGTGTCGTATGCGTAGGTCGTGGTCTTGCCGTTGAAATCTGTCTTCGATTTTAGATTGCCGGCCGAATCATAGATGTAGCTTTCCGACTGTCCAGCCGGCAGGGAGCGTCCGATGCGCCGTCCAAGCTGATCGTAGCTGTAGGTGGTGGTGTGGCTGTTGGCATCTGTCTGCGAGATGCGGTTGCCGACTTCGTCGTAGCCGTATTGCGTCAGGAGATTCGGTCCGCCGGTGACTGCGTCTTGCGTAACCGAGGTTAGCCGTCCCAGCGCATCGTAGCCATACGCTGTAACCTTGCCCGCCTGGTCGGTCTTCGAGACGCTCGTCCCAGATTGTCGTACACCGTGGACGAGGTCGTCTGGTCCGGATAGATGACCGCCGTCTGCGACACTGAGGCCGACTTGCCCAGCTCGCTCCGCCATGAATGTGCGGATCGCGTCGCGCCCTACTGTCCCTAGTTTCTCTGTCTCACCTGAAGGGTGCACTCCGTCCGTCTGTCCCCGTTTTTCGCGTCTTGGTGCCGTCGGCGTAGTCGGTCTCGACTCACGCGGTGAAGGTTTCGTCCTATCCCGAGTTTTTATCCGGCCCCAGCACCGCTTTTCGCACTTGTGGCAGGAGTTTGGATCTAGAAAGAGAATCCTTCAGCTCCTTACTGGTCGTTTGCGAGATAAGCGTTTTTGTTATAGCAGCTGCAGAATTCTCGTCGCAGCACCAGAGCACATTAATCAACGAAATAACGTTCCGTGCTTGCATTGGTGCTGACTCATACATGGCATCTGTCGTCCACCATCCCGCGCGAAGACCATCTTCCAGCCATTTCATTATCTTCTGGACGTGCGGCGCAAACGCCGGAGAGAGTCCGCGCAGAACGAGTTCAAAACAGTCGTGGGCAGACGCCTTACTGAAGGGATGATCACCGTCCATGGCGTAATCCAATAGTAAGGCAACCGTGACCTGCTGCAATCCTTGATCGACGCCTCGCAAAAAATCAGCCAGGGCTTGAGGATAGACTGACGCGGACATTCCTTCGGGGCTGTAGCCGCTGAAACGTCCTTTCACACCAAAGTAGTCGGTGATGATTTCGGCGGCTTCGTTGGTTTGATCCGACATAACTTACCTCACCGGCATTGGGTTTTTCAAAATGAATATTGCGTCCACCGGAACGGTTCCTGGGTAGACTCCAGTCTTGACAAACTGGTGTGCCCCGGCAGGATCGAAGCCTGGTTTCTTGTCGTTACAGAGCACAACAAACCACGTCAGCTTCCCTTCCGCAACCGCATTCTCCTGCCGCAGCTTGCTGAAGTAGAAAACCGGGGCAAGCGTCTCCTGCGTGTAGCTTGGATCCCAGGGTTCGATGTCTGACGCGTAGGCGCCTGCAGGAAGGTTTGGATAATCCCGACTAACTCTCATCTCGTCGTCGAAAAGGATCCCTGCCGGCGGGTGGCCCACCCTTTGACTTTGATTTTCCGTTTGCTTAAGTTCACCACCACCGAGGGTGCCCCACCCTTGCACGGTTTGCAAGGGTGGGAACCACGAACCTATACCTCTCGGAATCAAAGAAGGTAATTAACGTCTGGGACCATCGACGCGTGAGACAATCTCAAGCCGTAGCATCGTACCCGCCCTTGCAGAAAGCGCAAGAGCGGGGCATCCACAGTTTCGAAACTAGAAAGGATAAACAGAACCGAAGGGCCGGGCCACCCGCCCATAAGTCCTAAGAACATGGGAAGAAATGGATATCCCCGATCTTCCCGTTGTCGTCGCCGGCGACCGTCACTCCACCGTGCCAAAGCAGGTACTCTCGAAATCGTACGTCTTCGCGCCTATTCTGTGGATTCCTTCACAAATTTGCGGACCTCTGCCATTGCTTTTTCGGGCAGAGCCGAGTAGGCAATCGCGAGCCCATACAATAATGCCTCTACCGCTTCACGAGATGACGTCTTCAATAGCGGTTGGTGTCCTGCATTGACAAACCAAGCCCCATCGACCTCTCTGACCTGAAGATTCCACTTTAGCTCATTCAGCAGGCGGACTCCTACATCCAGAGACTGCTCGGGTAATATTTCTAGCCATTTCAGCTCTTGCATTCCGGTTTCCCCCAAAAAGAATCGATCTAAGGCCCTGGCAAGAAGTTAACAACACCGCTGCCGGTGAGGGTGCCGTTTAGCGGCAGTGGCAGCAAAGATGGATTCAAATATATGCTCTTTCCCGGGAAACTGGGGCCGTACACTGGACCTGCCAGCTTGAGATTGTCTTTGTACAAGCTGAACTCCAGATAACCAACCGCAGAGTTGCGCCATTTAAACGGTAGGCTGTAGAGAGCGTAGGCCAGCTGGCCTTTCGTCCTCTTGCTCGCATCCGACGGAGAAATATCAGTAAGATATTGTCCCTCGCCGTAGTAGGCATCGCCTCCACTGGTCAGAGACGGTTTAAGAACTCCGCTGGCCTTTATCTCGTCAAGATTTGGGAGGGCAGTGTAGTGGTAAAGCTCGATCTTGGGGCCTTCATGGTTTCCGCAAGGACCGCCGCCGCCGCTGAGCTCCGCGTAAGCGTAGCAGACGTAGGCCAGGGTAACAACGGTCGCAACCGCCAAAACCACCACAGCTGCGGCGGTCGAAAGATTAGTCATAACGTCGGCATCTTCCTGGCCGTCAGGATCCACCCTGTCCACTGGATTTCCAGAGGCGTAGAGATACCGATGTAGGCTCTTCGGCTCGGAATCGCTCCCTGCGACCGTATCCATGCTCCAGAATCTGCCGGTAGCGTAGTTGTAGTATCTGGCGCGGTTGTAATAGAGGCCGAGCGCCGGATCGTACTGCTCGCCGGCAAAGAGGTAGTTGTTAGACGTTGAGCCGGTCGAGTTGATCAGATTGCCGAAGGCGTCGTAGTCGTAGGTGTCGGTCACGGTTCCGGACAAGTTCGTCAACTGACGTACGCTGCCGTGGCCGTCATAGCCGTAGAAGCTCGCCGTCCACGTGCCATTCAGGTTCTGGTCTTCATCGATTCGCTCTAGGCCATATGAGTACGTGCGCGAGACCGTGCCGTTCTGCAGTTCATCCACCACTTGCGCGTAGCCCGTCGGGTTCACCGTGTCGACCAGGTAATTCGTGGTCACGCCGCCCACAGTTTCGCTCACGCGGTTGCCGTCGCCGTCATAGACGATGAAGCCGGTCATTTCGCTTTGTGAAACGCCTCGCGCAGCGCCTGAGGCAGATTCTCGCGGACTGAGCTAGCGTTCAGAATCAAGTCGCCATCTCTCACTCCGTGATAGCCACCCCCTTGCCGCTCTCCTGCACTGACTTGAACTTCACCAGATGCAAGCCTAGCCACGCTCACCCATTTGTGCCTCTTTACGAAATCGAGTTGTTGCTTCTCTGAGCGGCGCCTTTCCAAGGTCGGATCGTGCTTCGTATTTAGATACCGCTGCAAGTAATCTAGTACGACTTCCGCAATTGACGAATCGAAGTCCTGCTCCCGAATTGGAACCGGCTTACCAGATTCCCTCGATCCGCCTAGTGGCGACGGAACGGTCGGCTGTACCAAGTAATGCCCGTCGACGGTGTCGAAATATATGCTGACGGTAGGAGTGTTAATTACCTTCTTCATGGCTCACCCCTCAGCCCCTCCACCGCCTGAACTCCAATTCGAACAGCAGTAGAGTTTTCAATGTCCTGCAAGTCGGTTAGCAACGAGGTCTGCGTAAACGTCAAATCTTCGGCGGGTATTACGAATAGGAGA
>Ga0207092_1042_pt1 | contig 24643 bp, 21 predicted proteins | sample Alteio_BWMinHeat_48_FD_153533 | JGI IMG/M metagenome (GOLD analysis project Ga0207092, IMG submission 153533) | Enriched cells from forest soil in Barre Woods Harvard Forest LTER site, Petersham, Massachusetts, United States -... | ecosystem: Environmental > Terrestrial > Soil > Temperate forest >... | reverse complement strand
AGACTGGCGCTGAGATTCGAAGCGCTTCTCGGTGGCGTCCAACACCTGGGCGAAATCGGCGGCCTGCTTGGCTTGAGCTTGATTCACTGCTTTGACGACGGCCGCATCCAACCTGGCGCTCACTTGGGTTTCAACGCGCCGCTCGATTTGGGCTGCAACCACAACCACAGGGCGCGCGAATCCGTGCACCAGAATCGCGGCCGCCAGCAGCGCCGCCGACGCGAAGCCCATGGCCGGGCCGGATCGCCACATGGTCTGCCACCAGCGCGGCTCAAATACCTGGTCCGAGACAAAGGCGATGCGCCGCGGGACCTCCTCGTCTTCGAGCGAGGCCAGCGCACTCCGGGTCAGATTCAGCCGGTCCAGTTCCTCGCGGCAGCTCTGGCAGGCGCGAACGTGATCCTCCACCGCGCTCTGCTCCCGCCGCGTCACCTCACCCAAAGCGTACGCTTTTAGATCCAGGTTCAAATCAGACAATGAGCAACTCATTCCGCGCCTCCCGTGTTCACTGGAGCCAACGTTTGTTTCAGGAGGTCGAGCGCGGTGTTCCTCGGCGAAGTGAACCTGGCGCCCGCCGCCGGAATCACTCCGTTCCATCCGTCGGTGAGCGCCGACGAAATCCGCCGCACTCACGAGAAGAAACTGCAGCGGATGGCTGCTCTCCGGGCTGCAATGCGAGCAATGCTGGTGGATTCGGCCCGCTCACTCGACTCGGTTCCTCCCGACGAGCAGGTGGCCGTGGGTCTGTCGCTCTTTTATTGGACGTGGGAGAAACGCGAAGGACTTCCGGCCCAGATCGTGATGCACGCGCAGCGCAAAGGGCTGTTGAAATCGGTTACCGCCGAGCAGGCCCCCATCGCCTCCGAAGAGTACTGAGCCATGCGTCTGGGCGAGATCCTGATCCAGCGCAAGCTGATCACCGCGGAAGACTTGGAGCGGGCGCTCGAACTGCAGAAAGAGCGTGGGGACAAGATCGGCAAGACGCTGGTAGACATGGGCTTCATCGCCATGCGCGATGTGCTGGCGGCGCTCTCCGAACAGTTGGAGGTGCCGCTGGTCTCGATTGATGGCCCCCCCTTCGTCTCCTCCGAGACCGAAGCGCTCTCGCCGCGATTCCTGCGCCAATTCCGCTGCCTGCCGATGAGCCGCGACGATCACACCATCACGCTCGCGATGGCGGATCCTTTGGACGTCGAGACGATCGCCGCCGTGCGCCATTGCACCGGGCTCAAAATCAGCACTGTGCTCGCCCCCGAACAGGAGATCGTCGACGCGATTGACAAGTACTACGGTGAATCGGCCGCGCGAGCCGAGAGCGACGTGGAATTCCAGGCCGGCGAGATGTCGGAAGACCTCGAACACTTGCGCGACATGGCGAGCGAAGCGCCGGTGATTCGCCTGGTGAACGCCGTCATCGCGCAGGCCGTTGAAAAGCGTGCTAGTGACATTCACCTGGAGCCGTTCGAAAAAGAGTTCCGCATCCGCTATCGCGTGGACGGCGTGCTTTACAACCAGGATCCGCCACCGCGCGAGTTGAAGGCCGCTATGATTTCGCGGGTCAAGTTGATGGCCAAGCTCAACATCGCTGAGCGCCGCCTGCCGCAGGACGGCCGCATCAAGATCAAGACTCTGGGCCGCGAGGTAGATCTGCGCGTTTCCACGCTGCCGACGCTGTATGGCGAAAGCGTGGTCATGCGTCTGCTCGACCGCTCGGCGGGCGATTTCTACGATCTCGGCCGTCTGGGCTTTGACAAGCACATGCTCAACCGCATGGAATACTACACGTCGCTGCCGCACGGAATTTTTCTCGTGACCGGTCCCACGGGCAGTGGAAAATCCACCACACTGTATTCGGCGCTCAAGCGGATCAATCAAAGCGACAAGAAGATCATCACCATTGAAGATCCGGTCGAATACCAGATGGACGGGATCAATCAGCTGCACGTCAACACGCAGATCGGGCTGACCTTCGCGTCCGGGCTGCGTCACATCGTGCGCCAGGATCCCGACGTCATCATGGTGGGCGAAATCCGCGACCGCGAGACCGCCGACATCGCCATCCGCGCGTCGCTCACCGGCCACTTCGTGTACTCGACCCTGCACACCAACGACGCGCCCAGCGCCATTACGCGGCTCACCGACATGGGCATGGAGAACTACCTCATCACTTCGTCGGTGGTCGCGGTGCTGGCGCAGCGGCTGGTGCGCGTGATTTGCGAGCATTGCAGGGTGCAGAGCGGCACCCGCATCGGGCCGGATGGAAATACGGTGCTGTGCTATTCCGGAAGCGGCTGCGAACCGTGTTTCGGCTCCGGCTATTCGGGCCGCGTTGGCATCTTCGAACTCATGGAGTTGAATGACGAGATCCGCCAGCTCATCATGCACAACGCGGACGCGGCGGCCATCACCAACGTGGCTCGCCGCAACGGCATGCGTAACCTGCGGGAAGATGGCTGGCTCAAGGTGGGCGACGGCGTTACAACCGCCGACGAGGTGATGCGTGTCACGCAAGAATTCTAGTGTCACTTGTGGCGCACGTACTCTTGCTACTTGTGCTGCACACTTCCTCCGTGGCGCACGCACTCGTGCGTGCCGCGTTCACACTCGTGTGAACGCTGGGGTTTGTTTGAACGCTTGGTCTCCATCGCGGATTAGCACTCGACCACGGATAATCTTCTATCCTCAAAACCAAACCCGCCTTCACTGGATTCCTCTCAATATACCCAGCTATCTTGTTCCACTCCGTGTCATCTCTCACCCAGTGATCATAGGACTCGCGCTGCCAGAACGGCTCGCCCATGCGATGCAGCAGCCGGTTTGCTTCGCGCGCCGTCACCCCCTTCAGAGCCTTCAGCAACCGGCTGGGCGAAACCGGGGGCAGCAGAAGCAAGTGGACGTGATTCGCCATGATCACGAAAGCTCCAAGGCGGTAGTGTTCCAATTCCTGACCGCGAAACAACGCCTCAATGACAACCGTGGCGATCGCCTCTCGGCGCAAGTAAACGGGGCCGGCATGCGCTCCGTCAAGGTAACGATCCACCCACGCGAACGCTTCGCCGTCCGACACTTTACGGGCGGGCGGAAAGTGGGAGCTCGGCAGGCTGCCATGCAGGTGCCAGGTGAGGAACAGCCAGCGGTCAGCGGGATAGATGTGGGGGAGGCGGCGCTGGGATGGCATGTGTCAAATAGTGGCGGGATCGCAATCAAACTCTCGCGTTCACACGAGTGTGAACGCTGCACGCACGAGTGCGTGCGCCACCAAGAACTCCTCCCTCTGAACACGAGAAAGCACGAGTGCGTGCGCCACGGTGCGATATGACGAACTTCTACTTCCGCGCGGTGGCCTCCGATGGTCAGATTCGCACCGGCGCGATTCATGCCGAGACCGAGCGCTTGGTCGCGAGCGAACTGCGCCGCCAGGGCCTCACGCCTGTCTATGTCGGCAAGGAAGCGAAGAAGTCCCTCGACATCAAGCTGCCTTCATTCTCCGGCGGCAGGAAGCGCGACGTCCTGTTTTTCACCCAAGAGCTTTCCACGCTCCTCAGTGCCGGTGTGCCGGTGGACCGCGCGCTCTCCATCACGGCCGAATTGACTGATCGCGCTTCGTTTCGCACGCTGGTGCTGGACATTCTCCGCGTCTTGAAAGGCGGCCGGTCGCTGGCCGATAGCCTGGCGTCGCATCCGGCCCACTTCTCGGAGCTGTACGTGAACATGGTACGCGCGGGCGAAGCAGGCGGATCGCTGGCCGTGGTCTTCGAGCGGCTTTCGGAATTCGAACGTACGCGCGACGATTTGCGCGGCTACATCATCTCTTCGATGGCCTATCCGACGCTGCTCTCGCTGGTGGGCATCGGGTCAATCCTCGTGTTGATGAATTTCGTCGTGCCGCGATTCGCCTCCGTCTTTGAAGAATCGCGCATCGAAATGCCGCTGCCCACCAAATTCTTGCTCGTCGGCAGCAAGTTTCTGCAGGCCTACGGCTGGATCGGAATTACGCTCCTCGTCGTATTCGCGGTCGGAATGTATACCTACGTGCGCACGGTGCCGGGCCGCTTATGGTGGGACACGCTACGACTCAAAATCCCGGTGCTCGGTGACGCTCTGCGAAAGGCTGAAACGGCGCGATTCGCGCGCGCCATGGGCACGCTGGTGTCGAACAGTGTTCCGCTGGTCCAGTCGATCGCCATCGCCGGCGCAACATTGAACAACCGGCGGATCTCGGGATCGCTCGAGACCGTCTCCCTGGGCGTCAAGCGAGGTGAAGGTATTGCCGGGCCCTTGCGCCGGGCCGGCCAGTTCCCTCCCTTGGCCGCGCATCTGTTGAGCGTGGGCGAAGAGACCGGCCGGTTGGACGCAATGTTTGTGCGCATGGCCGACATTTATGACGCCGACACTCGCACGTCCATTCGCCGGTTTACTTCTTTGTTTGAGCCGATGGTGATTCTGGTGATGGGGTTGGTGGTCGGTACCCTGATCTTGAGTATGTTGCTGGCGATCGTCGGCATGAATGACGTGGCAATGTAATTGGTATGCGAGGTGAAGCGATGAACAAGAGACTGAAACGCCAAGCCGGTGTAACGTTGATCGAGATGATGGTAGTGGTCACCATCATCGCGCTGTTCGCGGCGCTGGTATTGCCGAAGATGATGCATCAAGCGGAGCGGGCGCGCAACACCGCGGCGCACGCCCAGATCAATGCCTATTTGACGGCGCTCGGGTCCTATAAGCTCGACACCGGCGTGTTTCCGACTACCGAGCAAGGCTTGCAAGCGCTCCGCCAGAAGCCCGAGGGCGTTGAGAACTGGCAGGGGCCGTATCTACAAAAGGAGATCGAGAACGATCCGTGGCATCATCCCTATGTTTATCACTATCCCGGCGACCACGGAGATGAACCCGACATCGTCAGCCTCGGCGCCGATGGCGCTCCCGGCGGAGATGGGGACAATGCCGACATCGTCAGTTGGAAGAACTAGCCGGCCTGCGACCTCCGGCGTCACTCTCATCGAGATGCTGGTAGTGGTTGCGCTCATTTCGCTCATGGTCGGCATTAGCTATCCCGCCATCACCTCAGGCATCGATTCTTTGCGTTTGAACGCTGCGACCAACAGCGTCGTCAGCTTCCTGGACTCTGGGCTCAGCCGGGCCGAGCGCCGCCAGCAGATGGTGGAGATTACGATCTTCAAAGCCGATAACTCATTGGAGATGCGCTCCAGCGAGCCCGGCTTCTATCGCAAGCTGCAAATGCCGGACGGCGTTTCCATCGTGCAAGTGCTTCCCCAATTGCCGGAAAATCCAGACCTGGCGCGCAATTTCCTGCTCTATCCCGGAGGCACCGTACCGCCTTTGGGGGTGCAGTTGATCAATCGCAGGAATGTTCAGCGGGTGGTGCGTGTCGACCCCATCACGGGAGTTCCGCACATAGAGAAGACGGAACCAGAGCAATGAGGCAGCGCGGCTTCACCCTATTGGAAGTTTTGGTGGCCACGCTGATCATGGCCATCGCCGTGGCTGGGCTGATGTCGGCCATCTCCACGTCCTTGCGCAACGGCGCTCGGCTCACAGATCATGATCGCGCCGCATTGCTCGCCCGCCAGAAGATGGACGAATTGCTGCTCGCCACCGGGCTCGAAAAAGGCGTGCCGTTTGAAGGCACGTTGGCTCCTGAGGTCACGGGCGGCATCCCAATGGGCTGGCGCGCGCGCCTTACGCCTTTCGAGATTCCCAAGGGCGCGGCCGGGGGGGCGCCGTTTCTCGAGCACGTGGAACTGGAGATTTGGTGGATGAATGGTAGCCAGCGCCGATCTTTCACGCTGGAGGGATTTCATCGATCCCTGCTGACCAAAGCTGACTTGGCCGCCATGACCTCCCAAGGAATGGCTCCGCAATGACCGAAGACCGCTTGCTGACGCGCCACCCGTGCGGTGTTCTTCGAGTCGATGTTCTCCAGTGCATAACTTCCGGGCGTCTCCGGGTGTGCTGCTGGCGCGCGGCTCAGAACCGTTCGCAAAGTAACCGGGCACCGGCGGTGACGGAGCGGTCGCCGGGGAGCAATAGGAATTCGGCCGGTGTCACGTTAATCGAACTGCTCATCGCTGTTTTGCTGCTAAGCCTGCTTTCAGTGGGCGTCGTTCTCACGCTGCGCGTTGCCTTGAGCGGCCTGAACAAAGCGGATACCAAGCTCATGGCCAACCGCCGGGTGACCAGCGTGGAGCGCATCCTCCACCAGGAGATCGAAGGAATTATGCCGGTGACCGCGGACTGCCATCCGCAGCCGGACGTAGCCGGGCCTCGCATGATGTTCTTTGAAGGCGAGCCGGCGTCCATGCGCCTGGCGTCCACCTTTTCGCTTCAGCAGGGCGAGCGCGGCATTCCCATGATCCTGGAATTTCAGGTCATCCCTGGAGAAGACGAGCAGGGCGTGCGACTGGTTGTGAATGAGCATTGGTACACCGGTCCACGCGGCGCGGGCGTCTTTTGCATCGGCATGGGAGGCGGCGCCGACGGTGGTCCTCCCGGGCCGCGCTTCGTGCCCATCAACATCGGACCGGAGTCCTTCGTTATCGCCGACAAGCTGGCTTACTGCCGTTTCAGCTTTCAGGATCTGGGTACTCCGCCTGCGCCGCCAGTCTGGGTAGAACGCTGGATAAAGCCAATCCTTCCGAACGCCATTCGTATTGAATTGGCGCCCCTGAATCCGGATCCCGGCCGCCTCCAGCCGGTCTCACTTACGATTCCCGTTCACGTCACTCGTTTGCCCTTGGTTCCGTATGACAACAACTAAGCTCTCCCGCTCGCGCAGGGGCGCCGCTCTCCTGACCGTCTTGTGGCTGGCGGCGGCGCTCTCTGCTATCGCCCTCACCTTAGCAAATACCGTTCGAGGCGAAACGGAGCGGAGTTCCACGGATGCCGACGGGCTCAAAGCCTACTATCTCGCGGCGGGTGCGATCGACCGCATGCTGGTCTACATCCAGTCCGCACCCGCGTTCCCTGGCCCCGACGGAAAGCCGCGCTATCAAGAGGCTACCCGCGTTCTCCAGCTCGATTTTCCGACCGGCGTCGTCCGGGCAGAATTCATACCGGAGAATTCCAAGCTCAACGTCAACACTGCGCCGGTGAACGAACTGACCAACCTGATACTAGCCCTGGGAGTGGACCCGGCGCAGGCCCAAGCCATCGTTGCGGGCATCCTCGATTGGCGAGGCGGCACGCCGGGTGGCTCCTTTTCCGAGTTCGATCAATATTATATGTCGCTCTCGCCGTCTTTTCGGGCCCGGCACGCGTCCTTTCAAGAGATTGAGGAGTTATTGCTCGTGCGAGGAATCACGCCGGATCTGTTCTATGGGAGCTACAGTCAGGACGCCGAGGGGAGGCTCATACCGCACCAGGGACTGCGCGAGTGCCTTTCGGTTTTCGGATCCATCGGCGGGCTGGATGTCAATACCGTTGCGCCGGAGGTGATGCAGGCGGTTGGCATTACGCATGATACTGCCGCCGCCATTGTGGCGCTGCGAAGGCTCGCGCCTATTCACGATCTGGGGCAGCTCGCTCCGTTCGGTGACGGGGGCAAGGGCATGGCGCGGCTGGCTATGATCGGCGGACCCGTGATGACGCTGCGGGCCACCGCCCAGCTGCGGCTTTCCAACGGCAAGCTGTCCGATCTGCATCGCACGGTCTCCGCGATGGTCAAGCTGGTGGGCCCAGATTGGAATCCGCCGTTCCACATCATGCGGTGGTATGACAACGCCGCCATTCTGCAATGAGAGCTCCGCGATGACACCCGCTGATTTTGCCAAATGGCTCGCCGTCGGGACGGGCCTCGGAATCGAGATCGGCAGCCAGGATCTCAGGATCACTGTGGTCCGCCTGCGGCCCTCCGGAGCCAGTGTGTTGGGCGAACTCACTATACCGCGCTTTCGCGACCAAGCCGCGGCGGAGTGGGGTGGCGCCTGTACAAGCTTTTTGCAAAAACTGGGAGCCAGCCATCTGGCCGCCACGATACTGTTACCGCGGGATGAAGTCACAGTGCGGCAGATTTCGCTCCCGGGCGTAGTGAACAAAGATCTGGCCTCCGCCGTTCGTTTCGAAATCGATTCGCTGAACCCGTACTCGGAAGAAGAAGTAGCCTATGATTGGGCGCGCATCGGAAAGACCTCCTCGATCCTGATCGCCATCACGCGCCGGTCCGTGGTCGAGCGCTACACCGCGCTCTTCTCCCAAGCCGGCGTCAAAACTGCCTCCTTCACGTTTTCGGCCCCCACCATCTACTCGGCTATGCGATTGTTCTCCACTCCGCCCAAGGATGGCTTTGTGGCTCTCGAACCTGGCGATGAAGGCCTGGAGGTGTACGGCGAAAGCGCGACACGTCCGCTCTTTTCGGCTCGCCTGGATCAACTCGCCGAGCGCGTCCGGTCGCTGGCGGTCGCCGAGCTAAGACTGCCGCCCGAAACCGAAGCTGCTCTGTTGCGTCACCAACTTCCTCAGCCTTTAGCTCAGCCTGAAAGCTACGATGCTTCGCTCTCCTGTCTTTCTTACGCAGCGGCTCTCGCCAGCGCCGGACCTCTCCGCCCCTTAAGCCTGAACTTACTGCCGAGCGAGCAACGCCGGTCCGCTTCCCGGTTGCGCTATGTACCCACGGCAGTGCTTGGCTCGCTGGTCCTGCTGTTGCTGATCGCGGTAGTGGCCTACCCGAGTTATTCGGACCGCCGCTATCTCGAGCAGTTGCAGGCGCAGATTCGAATTCTCGATCCTCTGGCGCGAAAAGCCGCCGACGCCGACCGGCAGACCGCCAACGCGCGCAACCGGGCCCAAACGCTGGACAATTTCCGGCTGCAAACTCGCCAGGATCTGGATGCACTGAATGCTCTGACCCACCTGTTGGCGCCTCCCGCTTGGCTCAACTCGCTGCAACTCACCCGGGATTCGGTCAACATCACCGGGGAAACCGATCAGGCCGCCGGGCTGATCAAATTGCTCGACGGCTCGCCCCAGTTCCAAGGCTCATCATTCTCGCTGCCGTTACAAAAGAGCGGGGGCGCGGATGTATTCAGCATCCGGTCGTCGCGCAAGGGAGTCACTCCATGACGTTGACGGATCGCGATCGCCGCGCGCTCGTCATTCTGGGTGTCGCGTTGGTTGTGGGTGGGCTGCTCTATTGGTATTCCAATTCGTCGCCATCGTCATCCAGTGGCAGCGCCAAACTCGCGGCCCCGGTGGACAGTGTCGATCGAGCGCAAAAGCGTTTGGCGTATTTGCGAAGGCAGGCCGCCACCCTGGATGGGAAAGAGACGTTACTGAAGCAGGCTTCGCTCGAGCTTGCCGGGCGCGAAAAGGGATTGATCCCTGGCGACACCGCCGAGCAGGCGCAGGCGCAGCTACTGCAAATCATCAAGCGCGTGGCGCAACAGCAGACGCCGCCATTGGAAATGGGACAGGTCGAGTTGGGACGTCCCAGATCGTACGGCAGCTCCTACGGACGGGTAAGTGTGTCCATCACGTTGACCTGCCGAATTGACGAGCTGGTGAACTTTCTGGCGGCGTTGAGCACTCAACCGGAGCTCACGGCAACCGAGGAGATCCGCTTTGGGACATCACATCCCAAGCAGAAAACCATGCCCGTGCGCCTCACCGTTACTGGGCTGGTGGCCCGGCGTCTGGTGCCGGAGCGGAAGGGGATGCCCCAGCTTTGAAGAGGGAAATGCTTTGAGCGGGAAAAAGACTTGAGCGGGAAACTCAGACTTCTGGATCTGGCTCTGCTGTTGTTGGTAGGGCTGCTCGGTTGGCAATTGCGCCGCGAGTGGATCGAGTCGCATACGCGCGAACTGGTATTGCTCAAAAGCGCTGTCCCTCCCGCGTCCGTGCCTGGCCTCGCGCCTCTGGACAAGGTGGATGCCGTCACAGCGGCGGAATTCGCGGATATCGCCACCAAGAACCTGTTTTCAAAGGATCGTAATCCGAACGTCATCGTGGATCCCCCACCTCCCCCGCCTGTCAAGCCGCAACCATCTTTCCCCGTGGCGCACGGCGTTATGCTTTGGGACGGAGTCCCTCCCACCATCGTGTTAAGTGAGAAGGCGGGTGGGCCGCAGAAGGGCTATCATCCCGGAGAAACCATCGGGCCATGGAAATTGGTTTCGGTCGATCAGAGCTATGCGGCCTTCGAATGGGACGGGAAGGCGTTCAAGAAACGCATCGACGAGCTGATTGATCGAACGCCTATCGCCGTGGAAGTTTCCAAGCCCCCAACGGCAAATGTCGCGGCCAAGCCCGCTCCCGCTCAGCCGGCCGCGCAAACGCTCTCGTCGACCGCGCATTCCGGTCCAGGCACGGACATGGGCGGCGGCTTCAAGGCGTGCTTCCCCGACGACAAGTCGCCCGAAGGGACGGTCGTGGACGGCATGAAGAAGGTTGTCAGCGCTAGTCCGTTCGGAACCATTTGCCGCTGGGAGCAACAGACCAAGTAAAGAAGAAGAAAAGAGGAATTATGAAGACCATCGCACTCACCTTATTCGCTGCGGCGTTCGGGCTCGCACAAACCCAGCACGCCACATCCGTCAATGGAGAGCCCGCGGAGAAATCCGCGGCAACGTCCACACGCGTCACACAAGCCAAGAAACCGGCGGCGCCGCCCAAGTCGTCGCCAACTGCGGCTCAGGCCGCGAGAGCGCAATCGCAAACCCAGTCCATCCCGGCCGGCGCGACGCAGGTTGAGCCAAATATGTACCGCTACACCGATTCCAACGGAAAGACATGGATGTATCGCCAGACGCCCTTCGGCATTTCGAGGTGGGAGGAGGGGGCCGTTCCGGCGCCACAGCCCACCGCCAAGAGCGATCCAGTGTCAGTTACCGATCTCGGCGACAGTGTCCGGTTCGACAAAAAGACGCCGTTTGGCGGATCGAGTTGGGTCCGCAAGAAGACCGAGTTGAACGATGAGGAGAAAGCTCTCGTGGATGCGCAGCGCCAGCCTGCGGAAACGAACAAAGCCACCGGGGAGAAATAGTGCGCTTTTCATATTGGCTCTGCGTGGTTGGGATGGCCGCCGTCCTCGTGAAGCAGGCCTCGCCGCAGGATCCGGCGCTGCCGCAGGCCGCACCACCGCGGCCGCCCGGCGCTGGCCAGCCGGTTTTTCCGAATTTTGCTCCATTGCAGCAGCCAGTTCCTCCTCCCGTTACCCCCGCTACTCCGGTCCCTGCTCAGACCGCACCGGCGCCGCCCGCTGGTCCTCCCACCGTCTATGGCGGTCTCTCGCTCAATAATGCGTCGCTCACCGAAGTGATCGATCTACTTGCCCGCCAGCTCAAGATCAACTACATCCTCGATCCGCGTGTGAAGGGCGGCGTCATATTAAACACCTACGGCGAGACCAAGGACATCGACACGCGCTCACTGCTGGAAGCGATTCTGCGAATCAACGGCTTTGGCATGGTAAAGCAAGGCGATCTATATCGCATCGTGCCCCTTTCGGACATTTCGCATCTCCCCGTACCGCCGGAAACCAAGGTCGACCCGAACTCAATTCCCGACGACGACCGAACCATGCTGAATCTGGTCTTCCTGAAATATGTGACTGCCGATGAACTCGCGAAGGTACTGGAGCCGTTTCAAGGCGAGAACGCTCGCATCTATGTCTACGCGCCGGCGAATCTTCTCTTAGCGCTCGACAGCCGGCGGAGCATGCGCCGTCTAATGGAACTCGTAGCCATGTTTGACAGCGACCAGCTCGCCAATCAGCGGGTCCGCGTCTTCGCCGTTAGAAACGGCCGGCCTAGTGATTTGTCGAAGGAACTGGAGAATATTTCGAAGGCGATCTCGCTCTCAGAGAAAAACGCGCCGATCAAGTTCCTTCCCATTGATCGCATTAATACCATCATCGCGGTGGCTCCCAATCCCGGAGCGTTCGCGCAAGTGGAAACGTGGCTCGCGAAGCTGGACATTCCGATCAAGGCGGCCGCCGGAGGGATCAAGGATTACGTCTATCGTGTCCGCTATGGGGACGCGAACTCCATTGCCTGCTCCATTCAAGCGTTGTACGGCCAACTTTCGGGCTACGGCGCTTATGGCGGGTACGGCGGCGGGCAGTCCGCCATCATGGCTTGCATGGGTCCCTCGATGTCCGGATTTGGTGGTGGTGGTTTCGGAGGCGGCGGATTCGGCGGCGGAGGCTTTGGGGGTGGCGGTTTCGGCGGCGGCGGATTTGGAGGCGGCGGTTTCGGAGGGGGTTTTGGAGGCGGTGGTCTGTACGGCGGCGCTTATGGCGGAAATCCGTACGATCGTGGCATATATGGCGCTGGAAACAACGCGGCCGCTTACGGTGCCACTCCCTTCGGCACGCCAACGGGTGCAGCTTCGCCCGCCACTCCCGGCGCAGCCGCCGCTCCAGGCGGAGCTGATCTCACCGGAAGCTACTTGGGAAACGGAGCAGGGGGGCTAGGCCGCGGCCCACGCGTCATCGCGAATCCGTTGAACAATACTCTGCTCATCCAGGCCACTCAGCAGGAGTACGAAAGCATGGAGCAGTTGATCAGGGATCTGGACATTCCCCCTCGCCAAGTGTTGATTGAAGCTAAAATCTACTCCATCGATCTTTCGCACGCCTTCTCCAGCAACATCCAAGCGACATTGCAGCAACTAACAGGTAGCACGTCGCATTCCTTCATTGGCAGCTTAGTGGGCGATACAACGAATCTTCAAGCGGCCACTCTGGTGGGTAAGAGCCGCGAATTACTCGGTGTGGTTCAACTCATGGAATCGGAGAATCGCACTAAAGTCCTTTCGGCCCCGTCAGTGATCGCAACCGACAGTATTCCGGCCAACATCAATGTCGGGACCACGGTGCCGACTTTGCAAGGCTCGATAGCATCTGGTATTGGTGGCGGCTCGGTAGCAAACGCAGTCGGTAACGCCAATACCGGAGTAACGCTGGGGATTACTGCCAGAGTTACTCCCAGTGGCATTGTAACTATGATCATCAGTCAGCAGGTCAGCGATCCTACCCCGACCACCACGAGCAGCATTCAATCGCCGTCTTTTGCGACGAAGTCGATCCAAACCCAAGTCACTGTACAGGACGGCGATACCATCGCCATCGGCGGCATGATAGGAGAGAGCACGATAACCACCAACCAGGGAATTCCGGTGCTCCACCGGATACCCTTCCTGGGTGCGGCATTCGGTTCACGATCCTACTCCAAGGAACGAACCGAGCTAATCATTTTCCTGACCCCCCACGTCATTTTCGACAGTAATCAAATGCTGGACGCTACCGAAGAGTTGAAGGACCAAGTCAAAGCTCTACGCCGGGACATCAAGGAGTGAAGCTTCCGGTCGGACCGGGAAGTAACTCCAACAAACCACTGAGTTCATTCAGGCACGGACCCTACCAACGCTTAGAGTGTTCGGTCTCCGATAAATCCTTCGGCATTACCATTCAATCCCCTACTTTCACCGTTGGCTGTAAATTATTGACCCGCAAAGAGGGCCTGTGATTTAATGGAGCGCTGTTGACTCTGAACTAAAGAACGAGCGGGTTGTCGGATCAACACTTTACGCTTGACTTGTTTCGGCAGGTAGTGTTATGAATGATTGACTGCGTCCGAACAGGTTTGGCGGCATTCATTCTTTGACGCATGAATCCCGCGAGCACAAAGATACGAGAAGTCCAAAGCAAGTTGAGCTAGATGGAGACCATGAAGCCAGATCGAACAAGCAAGGCAGCATCCGCCGCGAGGCGCCTAATCGCGCCGTGTTTGATCGGCTGAGATTTCAAAATCTTCATGACGAGCGTTTACTCGAGGCTCAGGTTGAAAAAGAGAACTTCCATCAATTCAATTTCAGATTTTCACAAGGAGAAGGAAATGGTAGATTTTCGCAAATGGCTCATGGCGTCTGCCGCAGCGGCCCTGCTGTTCGGTTTGGGTAGCTCAGCATACGCACAAAACAGCACTAACTTTCTTTGCAACGCCACCGGCGCTAACTCCCACGTTGTACGGGCGGAGGGCGTGGCGGAGCTCGTTGGAGACATGGTTCTGAACTGCACCGGCGGTACCATTACGCCTTTCAACCAGCCTATCCCGCTGACGAATGTGCAGATCAATCTCAACACTAACGTTACCAGCCGGCTGGTGGGTGCCCCTGGAAGTAACCACTCGGAAGCGATCCTCGCAATCGACGAACCGTTCCCGACTAACAATGGCGGCCCCTCCCCGACGACCGCACTTCAATTCACTGGGTCAGCCAACACCCAATCCGCGTGCATAGCTGACGGTCTCACAAATTGCGGCATCAACGGCACGGGCGTAGCGCTGAACTTCGGAGCCAACGGTCCCTATAACGGGACCAACGGCGCGACCAACCCCACGTTGGCGGGGGGCAATCCGAATTCGACTGGTAACCACTACAATCTTTTCCAGGGCATCTGGAGTCCGTCTAGCCTTGGCCAGATCACTTGGCTGGGTGTTCCGATCGACGCACCCGGAACCGCCAGCACGCGCGTCATCCGCGTCACTAATATTCGCGCGAATATCTGCCTGTTGACTCCCGGCACTTCTCTCCTGCCCACTCAAATCCTTGAGTTGATTGGTTTCAACGGATCGCAGAACATTACCATCAACAATCCGCAGCAAGTCGTTGCCTTAGCTGAAAAAGGTCTGCTTGGCTCTGTCAATCCGCGACCGGCCTTTGGACCGCCCAGCTATCAGCAATGTAACAACCTGAACGCAACTCTACTCGGTTTGCCATTCGACGGTGTGAGCGATACGATAGAGTTCGTCGGAACCGAAGGGTTTGGTGCCGCTTTCAAGGCCCCAGTGCTCTTTAATTCAGGTACTGGAGCTGTTGTCCTCCAAAATGTCTTGGGGTTCGCGTACAACACGGAGAGCGGGTTTTACCCCGGCGCCAGTGTTGCTGGTTTCGACCAAGCAGGCCATGCCATCGGCTTGGCGGATGTGGGAACTGAGGTCACGTTCTCACTTAACGCCATCCCGGCTGGTGTGAGTTTGTTTGCCCCCAATAGTGTTAACCTGGTTGACTCTCTAGGAGCCCCGACTGGCGGGTTTGCTCGTCTCATCGGTACCTTTGGTGTCGGTAGCAGCTTCAACCCAGGTGTCGGTACTGGTTTGTCGCAGGTGACCTTTAGTGGGACATCCGCATCCATCACCTACGAGATATTCGCCGACGACCCGAACGCTGTTGAGTCGCTTATCGTTGGAGTAAAGGCGGCGTTCATCAACAGCAGCAGTACCATACCGGGTTCGGGCACTGCCACGGTTGCTATCAACTTTGCACCGCCCTCTACCGCCACGCAAGGGACTGCCTCTGGCTCCGCGCCGATTCCGCGCTTCTGCCAGACCTACGGCCCCCAAACCGCGTTCACCATTGCTCCCTGCACCTGCAACCTGCTGTTCCCATTCGTAACGAACGTTGCGGGCTTCGACACGGGCATTGCAATCGCCAATACTACGCAAGACCCATTCCTGACTGTGGCCCAGACCGGTACCGTGGTCCTGAACTACTACGGCACGCCGTCTGGCACACCGCAAGCCATTTCGTCGGCTATAACCGGCGGGCAGGAGCTGATATTCACGCTCAGTAATGGTGGCAACTTCGGAGTTCCGGCAACACCGGGCTTCCAGGGTTACATCATCGCTCAAGCCAACTTCCAGTTCTGCCACGGCTTCGCCTTCATCAGCGATGTCGGCGCACAGAAACTGGCCGAAGGCTATTTGGCCATCAACCTCGATGTGCCGGGTCTCAATCGTACCCTCAACACTGGTGAGAACGAAGGCCACTAAACCCAACGTTAGTTAGACGTACCAATAGGGGGAGCTTCGGCTCCCCCTATTTTATTGCCGTTTAGTCCACCTCCGCAGAAGCAACTCTGAGCCGCGCGCTTGAGCAAGCGTTCGGTCGCCTTTTTCAGCATCCCGCTAAGTCATCGGTTTTGCCAACAATCTTCGATAAGAAACGCTTGTCCTGTGGTACGCTGTTTACTGAAAATTCCCCGCCGCGTCCAGCCAAGAGAGGCTCTATAGTCATGTTCAAGTTCATTAGGATATTCGCGCTTTGCGCCACGTCGGTTTCCTTGGGAGCCGTCCTGCTCCATGCACAGAACGTTTTCGTGCTCCCCGGACAGGGGTCGCCCAGCGGCGCGGTTGAGGCGTTCGTCACGAATCCGCTAGCGGCCAATCCGCTTTCAAAGATTACAACCTTCAGTGCCGGCGCCGGCTCTTTTCTTGCCTTGGCGAATCTTGACGCCACTAAGTTCTATATCATCGCGGACTCTACCACACAGACTATTACCTCCACCGACACCAGTTTCTTGCATCCCAACATAGTGGCCGGTCTTCCGGCCGCCGCCACGGCAGCCGTTCTAACTCCGGACGGACGATTGCTAGCGGTCGCAGCCAGTAAACTTTATCTGTTCGATACCACAACGGATGCCGAGGTAACTGGCGGCGTTCTCCAGGGAAGCGGAATAACTACTTTCGATGTGGCGTCCAGTCTGCAGGCGGGCACACTTTTTGCACTGGGTTCCGGCGCTGGGGGGACCAGCCAGTTGGCGGCGATCAACGCCACAACGCATTCCGTGTCAGCGACGCTGGATTTCTCTACAGTTGCTACTGCGGTGACAGTCGGGCCGAATGGGCTGGTGTATGTCAGCCTTCCGAGTCAAATTGTGGAAGTGGACCCTAGGACGCTGAAGCCCACGCTGGGAGGAGAAATGTCAGTGAACGGCACTCCCGGCCGGTTGATCTTTTCTTCTGACGGGCAATTTGCCTTTGCAACCAGCGCGTCATCCGGCGGCCCCGCACTCTTGATCGTCAATCTCGCGAGTCATTCGGTGACCGCACCCAATCTTGGCCTGCCCCAGCTAACCACTCTGCAGTCCGCTGGCATAGACAGCGTTATCGGTTATTCCGGCTCAAGCCTTTACCTGATATCCGCGACGAGTGCGTCAGCGCCCGCGGTGACGCCACTCCAGGGCACCATCGCCGCAATCACCGCTTCCAACGAAGTGCCTACGGGCGCTCATGCTACCGTCCAAGGCGACTATGCAGCCACCGGTGACAACCTTTACCAGTTCAATCCCGCCACACAGCAAGTTGCGGCGCAGCATCCGATCGACACCGGGGTCAATCCGGGAGCTCTATCGTTCACAGCAGCTGCCGTAACATCGGCGCAGGCGCGCCCTGTTTCCCTTCTAACCTATGGCGCTAACCAAACGATTCTGCCGAATGGGATCTCTCAGCCGTTGGTGGTCCGGGTTCTGGACGTAAACAACCACCCCATCCTGGGCGTCCTGGTGGAGTTCCAGAGTAGCTCCAACAGCGCTACGCTTTCTTCCACTTCCGTTACCACGGGTGCCAATGGCTCTGCCCTCACTTATCTCACAGCTCCCGCTACCACCGGAACCTTGACGGTGACCGCCACAGTGGGATCCCTGACCGCGACCTTCAATGTTGACGTGAGCGCTTCGGCGGGCGGTGCCAATAGCTCGCATCTCACCATCCTATCCGGACAAGGGCAACTCATGGGTCCCAATACGAGTACGGCGCAAGGACCTCAAGCCGGATCTCCTCTGACGGTGTTGGTTACAGACGCCAATGGGATCGCACTCGCCGGTGCCCCGGTCACCTTCTCCGTGAATCCGAACCAAGGAACCCTCGTGTCGAGCGGAAGCGGAGGCTCCTCTCTGGTTGTCAACACCGACGCCAAAGGCGAAGCTTTTGTGGACTTCCTCACTGGCAGCGTTCCGCCTGGCGCCACGACCGGCTTTGTGCAGGCATCCGTTACGGCAAGTTCCCCGGGTACCAACGACGTTGTATTCGACATCACCACAGTCAATCTCTTCGGTGCTTCCGTATACTTCCTCGCACCTACTCCCGGTTCCACCTTAACTGGACCCGAGGGAAGTACACTCCCCGCTGCAGTTTCCACTCAGGTTGTTTCCTCCGCCGGCGTCGGAATACCAAATGTATCTTTGATTTTGACCAGCGCGAATCTGGATCCAACCCTCTACCCCACGGCAGTCTGTAACGCCCCGAGCGGTAGTTTCATTCTGACCAACTCGAGCGGCCAGGCAAGCTGCGATGTGACGTTCGGCCCCCGCGTCGGATCGGGAGCATTTGATGCCTTGGTCGGCTACACCCACGACTCCGGATCGATTCTATTTAAGGTCACACCTGGCGCGGCCGCTGTTATCCAAATCACGCAAGGCAACAACCAGGTTGGCGCCCCGGGGCAGAAACTGCCACTAGCCTTCATCATTCACGTCACCGACTCGGGTGGCAACACGCTCACTCAAACCCCCGTGACGTGGCAAGTCCTCACGTCCGGCGCCGTTACGCTCAGCAATGTCTCCAACTTCACGGATTTCAGTGGCAACGCATCCGCGACCGCAACACTCGGGAGCGTTGGCGGCGTGGCGCAGGTGAAGGTAACTGCCGGTACCGCTTCTGCAACGTTTAGCATCACCGTCAGCACTCCCTCCGCCGCGATCCAGAAGGTTTCAGGCGACCTGCAGACCGTACCTATCAACACGGCATTCGCGCCGCTAGTGGTCAAAGTGGTGGACTCTAGCAACAACGCAGTTCCAGGCTTACAAGTGAGTTTCCAGGTAACCTCCGGCGCGGCCACGCTGAGTCCCGCCTCGGTAACGACTGATTCCAGCGGGCAGGCTTCCACCACGGTCACGGCTGGTGCCACTGGAGGAGCAATCACAGTTAGCGCGACGACGTCCGGCTTTAGCGTCAGCTTCACGCTCACAGCGCAGCTTCCGGGTCCATCCAACATCACCGTCGTCAATGGCGCGAGCTTCGATCCGAACAACGGTATCTCGCCGGGTGGAATTGCCACCATCAGTGGCACCGGAATTCTAACTGGTGTTCAGGGCCTAATATCGGCCTACAATATCGTCGGTCCGCTTCCTACTACCTTTGAGGGCGTAACTATTACCTTTAACGGGACTCCGGCCCCCATCTACTACGTGCAAAGTGCCAACGGAACGGATGTGGTTACCGTGCAGGTGCCCTTTGAGGTTCAGCCGGGACCTGCTGTGACGCTCACCGTCAACGTTACCAATGGTGGATCCGCCAGCGCGACGATTCCGGTCAAGCTGGTTGCCCCTGGTGTCTTCACTACTCAATTTAACAACCAGACCTTCGCGGTCGCTCTGCGGCCCGACGGTAGTCCAGTGAGCCCCACCAACCCCGCGCAGCGAGGTGAGAACATTAGTGTGTATGTCACAGGGCTTGGTCAAGTGGCGCCCGCTACCGCGACCGGAAACGCAGGTACCGGCGGCCAGTCCGTCTTGACCTCGCTGATCATTGGGCTGAACAATGGCGGGGTGCCATTGATCTCCGCGGACTACGCCCCAGGGTTAGTCGGCGTGTATGTGATCACGCTTCAGGTTCCTGCGAATACCCAGACCGGGCCATCGCAGCCCCTTGGCGTCATCGCTTTCGATTCGGCCAACAACGCCTACTTCGCTCAACCGACGTATATCCCGATTCAGTAACAGGTCATCCCGATTCAGCGACACGAGGGGCAGGTGCTATTGCCTGCCCCCAGTCTTGAACCGTATCGTAGGTCGGCAAGCCCGGCAAGGAAAGTCCCGGCGCCGGTGGCCGCTGTGCAGCGCTACTTTTTCGGAATTATGGGGTGTTCCACTTGAGCAGCTTGTTCGAACACGATGTCGATCGGAAAGACTTGTGCAGTCTGCAGGACGTGCAACTGGACAATCGGATTTCCGGAAATTTTCATGGCGCAAGTCAGACAAAGGATTCTCGGATCATCCAGCCGGTACTCGAAAACGATGGTGGTTTCCTCATTCGCATTTAACTGCGACTTACCCAGGGTAGTTTTGAGTCCGGCCATTTCGAGTTCGTCCAACTTGAGGGTAACTGGCCCGGGCATCTCATTCCGTACGCGCACGACATCCTGCGAGGTTTCGTAGGCCCGCAGCCGCACCGTCCGCTTGTCGACGCCCACCTTCGACAGTATTCCTCGAGCGGCGCCCCCGATATCGCGGGGCACGGCTGAAGTGTTCTTGGGCGCTGAGTCGGTTGGGACGGGCACAAAGCCAGTGGGCGAAAACGGGCTCGGCACCATGGTGGGCTTTACGTAGTGCCAGTACCATTCTCCGTCGACGACTTCCCAATTGCTGGTGAGCGGAACGGTAGTCGGAGTGACGTTGCCGTGCCATCGCCAGTCGGTCTTGCAGCTCTCCACTACCGCGGCTTTGGTCAAGTTCTCCGAATAGTGAATCTTGATAGTCTCGCATCCCTTGTACTGGCTTTTGTCCAACTCGAAGAAAGCATCCTGCGAGTCGTCTGCTACAAGCGTATAGGCGGCTTTGAATTTGCCCGCAATAAATGCCTCATAGAATTTCGCAACACGGGCCCGCAAGGCATCGTCGACCACTGGAGGCGCCTGCTCCGACGAATCTTGGCCCAAAGCCGTGAGACAGGGAAGCAACAGCAAAGAAGAGAGAGCGATTATCCTCATAAGTAAGGTCTGGTGTGGAACCTTTTCCCAGGATATCAACTTGTCGAATGGCTGGGAGGCAGGGACTCGAACCCCGATACGCAGATCCAGAGTCTGCAGTCTTACCATTAGACGACCTCCCAAGCAAAGGGTGTCCACTACATTCTAGCATCGGCCCCGGAAGCAGCCGCGGATCGAGCCCGAGCCTGAGCCCGGCCAACAGGCTTCTTTGGCACCGCACTGCTCACGCGCCGTTTCCGGGGCTTCGAATGCTCGCTTGCGAGATAGGTCCTCCAGCGCTTGAGTTCTCCTTCGGAATCAAACGCCCGCCAATGATCGCGAAGATCCTTGACCTTCTCTTTGAGGGCGTGCTGGATTTGCGCCTTTAATTCTCGATCGCCTGCCAATAGCCGCTGAATCGCCTGATAGTCGCTTATCTTGCCAAGCACTCCTTGCAACTCCCGCAAGGCTTCCAAGTAACGATCGAGTTGCGGACCGTAGACCGGACGAAACAACTCGAGGCTATAGCGAAAACGTTTGGTTTCGAGACGGAAGGCGTGCAGCTCTTCGGCGGGCCTCTTCTCGTCGATGGCTTTCCGGCCGGCTTCGAAATACTTTCGCGCCATCTTCGGCAGTATGGCCCGTGCGTTCTCGGCGGCGCTCAGTGCAGGCTTCAATTTCATAGGTTGCCCAACGCGAGTCCAGTCCGCCATTTGGCTGAGAAACCTTGCGTGTTCCAACGGCGCACCATTCCGATGAACTGCCGCTGATACGCTCCCCGCTCCTTTTCCAGGCGCGGCCGGTGCGGGGCGTGTTTGTGTTCGGTCAGGAACTCGATGGCAATGTCACGGTCGCGAATCGCGGAAGTGAGCTCCATGATGCTCTTCAACGTCCCGCGGATTTTCTTGACCTCCGCTTTGGGAAAGAAATCGGAAAACAGTTTCAGACCCTGCGAAAAACGCCGGATGCTCACACGCAGATCGTGGATCTCATCAGGTCCGGACGTTTCGGCCGCGAGTTGCACCTGGGCCGCCAGCTTTGCCAGCAGACGGCTCATTTGCGCGATGGCGTAATCGTGAATGTTCGTTCTCCCGTTCACGTCTTAACCCGTGTCAATTGCAGTTGTGTTTGATACGTTTCCCGAAAAGACTCTGCCACCCGTTCCGCCGCCCATACTTCCAGATCCGGATCGGGTTTCGAATCCAGCGCGAGTGTGACGGATCCGTTACGAAACTGGACCTGCAAATCCTGGACGCGCTGCTCATGGCTGCGATCCAGGCTGTCGGCGATTCGCAACAGCGGTACCAGCAAACTGATGGCGCGCCGCGACTCGGGATCGATGGTCTGGAAGGGGGGATGCCTGGGGGTGGGCATTGCCTTTCTATGATAGCGGCATAGCAGGGCGATAGTCTGGCGCTCGGAATCCGTGAAGCCGGGCAGGTCCGAATGTGCGACCAGATAGTAGGAATGTTTGTGATGACTGGTGTCGCTGACGTAGTGCCCGATATCGTGCAAATACGCCGCCGCTTCGAGTAGCTTGCCCAATCCCGGCGGCAACCGGTGCAGTGGCTGCAGCGACTGAAAGAGCCGGTGCGCCAGTTCCGCCACTTTGCGCGCGTGCGAAAGTTGTACGCCGTAGCGCCGGGCCATCAGCTCCACCGCGCGGCGCTGATCGCGATTCAGCATGCTCAGTTCCCGGCCCACTCCGCGTGCCGCCAGGTCCGCAATGATGCCGTCGCGTACGCCCGCCGCCGAATAGTGCATGGCAGGTTGCTGGAACTGCTCCAGCATTCGGAGAAAAACCGCGACCCCAGCGACGATCAACTCCGCGCGGTTCGGCCCGATGCCTGGAATCTTACGGCGGCCGCTTAGATCCAGTGCGGCAACTTCTCGAAAAAATCTGCGAATTTGGGCGACGGAGGCCTTCAGGCGGTCAGCTTCGTCGCGGCGCGCCCGGGTCACCCGGTTGATCGCACAGACGATTGCCGCCGCAGTCGCCGAAGTCGAGATGGCGCGATCGAATGGCCCGCCCCCGATCTTTTTTAATGGGCCGGAGAGCTTTTCTTCTATGTATTCGTTCATTCGATGCAGGTCGATCGGCGACGGCGGATCGGTCCGAAGAAACACTTCTGTCAAACGCACGGCCCCCAGGGGTTTTGAGAACGCCTCCGACAGGACGCCATGTTCGGACAAAATGATTTCGGCGCTGCCGCCGCCCACGTCGATCATTAGGACGCGCTTGCCGGCTTGCGGCCAACGGGCCATCACTCCCAAATGAATCAGACGGGCTTCTTCTTGTCCGGAGATGATTTCCACCGGCGCACCGAGAGCCTTAGACGCGCGCTCCAGGAATTCCTGCTGATTGCTCGCGTCTCTTACTGCGCTAGTGGCCACCGCTCGCACGCCAATCACATCCAGCTTTTGGTAGACCTGGGCGATTCGCTCGAGATTGGCGCAGACGAATGCCATGGCGTCGGCGGTGATTCGGCCGTCACGAAAAACGCCTGCGCCCAGACGCGTTACCTGCCGTTCCGCGGCCAGGATTTTGGTGGCCATACCCGCGCCGGTCTCGGCGGCCTGCATGCGTATGGAGTTGCTGCCAATGTCTACGGCGGCATAGCGCGGCATTCTTCCATAGTATCGTGGCCGTTCTCGCTCGCTGCTAACGCCCGCCTGGTGAGACTGTGGATGAGATCACGAGCACCAGCGATGTCAGCGCGAGATCATCTACCTAAAGCTTAGCGGCCAGCGTCGGCGGAACGCCCCCGATGGAACAGCTTGTGCTGAACATCCGGCCAAAACTCGTCGAAGGTGTTGCCGCCCAGGCGGCCAAGGAATCCGAGCCCGGTCCGGATGGCCGCGCGGTCGACCGTAGCGTCGCTATCCGGGCGCCAGGTGTTGGAAAGGAAGTTGCTGCCGGGAATCGCCACGAAACGGGCATAGGCAGGCATCAAACTGCCATCGCGATTCTCCGCCATTAACGTCATCTTGACCGCGTGCCCGAGGCGATTCTTGAATGGCGCGCCAGCGTCGCGCGTGTAGCGCGGGTCCTCACCCCAGAGGGCGCCCAGCCCGGCTTCCATCGCGTTACTTGTCGCAATTCCCGTAAGCCGCATCCCATACCGTTCGCCAAAGCCCTGCCAATTCGGACCGTACTCTCTCGGGGAGTTGAACAGCGTGCCCCACCCGGCGCTAAACAGTCCGGCGGTGAGACTTTCCGGGCCAATCGTTCCTCTTATCACCCATTGGATTCGCTGTTGACCGGTTATGGGCTGGCGAGCGTCGCTACTGCTGGACGAAGCTCCGTCGAATTCGGCCTCAGGCGCCGCGGAGGACGCCAGAGTTCCAGGCATTAGCTTCTGGGCCATTCCGGCCGAACCCACTAACAAAAGCAAGCAACCAACTTTGTACATCATTTCCAGGTCCCTACCCGTGAACCTACTGCAGATTGAATTCCATTACGACGACGGCCAAGCGTCTCAACAAGGGTTGTGTCTTCATCGGGATGCGATGACCCAGTGTTCGCGATTCACGGGTTCGCCGGTAAGAAACTCCGGAGTGACGGCATTTCGCCAGCTCATGTCAACTGTGGGGTTGGGTAGTGGAATGGGCGTTAGCCGCTGAAATTCGATATCGTTAGACCAGAATGCCTGATTGGCTGAGCATCCATGAACCGGTCCTGGTGAACACCATCGGGCACTGTGCGGGCGCCGTCCTGTTCGGAATGCTGCTCTACTTCTTCCTGCTGAACTGGCGTCAGGGGCGCGAGGAACGCACCAAGCTGCCCGCGCTGGCGGCAGCCTTGGCGTTCTTGTGGAACATCGGCTCTCTGGTAGCGCTTGGCGCTGGCCGGCAAGGCGGAATGGCGGCCGATGTTATTGTCGCGGCTAGCTTTTCGGTCTTAAGTTTTCTGCCTGCGGTTCTGCTGCATATCTCACTCGGGCCCCATCACCGGGCGCTGTGGACCAGCGGGTACGTGCTAAGCTTTGCCGCAACCCTGTTGCACGTGGCCGACCTGGTCACTCGGTCGCCCCGCTTTCATCTCGCCGCTCTGCTGGTTGTAACGTTGGGATTCGCCGCTTTAACCGCGATTTCCGTGTTCCTGGAAATCCGGCAGAAGAACGGTGCGGCGACTTCCCGCTTGGCCGGAGCCATGGTTTTG
>Ga0207092_1041_pt1 | contig 24719 bp, 20 predicted proteins | sample Alteio_BWMinHeat_48_FD_153533 | JGI IMG/M metagenome (GOLD analysis project Ga0207092, IMG submission 153533) | Enriched cells from forest soil in Barre Woods Harvard Forest LTER site, Petersham, Massachusetts, United States -... | ecosystem: Environmental > Terrestrial > Soil > Temperate forest >... | reverse complement strand
TTGATTTGATTATGATAAGGCATGCCACCGACTAAGCTCACGATATTAAATTGCATAAATTTGCCGTATAAGCCCGCCGCTTTGGTGATTTGATTGGCCAATTCGCGAGTGGGGGTGAGTATGAGTATGCGTGGTTTTTTGCAAGGTTCTTGCAGGCTAAGGTTTTGTAATCCGGATAAAACAAAAGCAGCTGTTTTGCCGCTGCCGGTTTGTGAGCAGACGACGATATCTTTACCCAATAAGGCTTCAGGAATGGCTTTAGCTTGAACTGGCGTTGGTTTGGTATAGCCACATAAATCAATGGCTTTGCAAATATTTGAATCTAAATGTAATTGTGTAAAATTATCCACGGTATTTCCTCGTTTAAAATAAAAATGCGAGCCATGCAGGGCTCACATTCCACGAGGGACGAACCTGGATAGCTGGCGGTTTATGTCTATCATCGCCAATCTAACCAAATATCTAACCTGGAATCATTTCAGGTGTAACCCATAAGAAGCTTGTAAAGCTGGAGGGGTAAACTGTATTGGTGATGATGTAAAAATCTCAGTGGGCGTATCTGAACATTATTTCTTCAGGAATGCAAGTGATTTTTCAGGATAGTGGAGGCTTCGTTCATGAAACGCCGTCTTTAAGCAGAACCAGCTTAGGACTTCTTCCCCCACCGGGGGAAGGTGCCCGAAGGGCGGAAGGGGGAGTATAAAAGTAAAGCATTTATTTATTCCCCCTTCTGCCCCTTGGGCATCTTCCCCCGGTGGGGGAAGAAGTCCTAAGCTGGTTCTGCTTACAGCCAACGTTTGCTGTTAACCCAACAGGGTTTTGCTTTGTTAAAAAGCTCGAATTGTCGTGAGGCAACGGATAAGATACGTCGCCAAAAGGAGTATCTATACCCATGAACAACTTATTTAAAATCCCACTTAACTGGATTGCCAGTCAAAATAATTACAATCCTGATGTGAATGCGCCCAATACAATTGACTGGATTAGAACCATCCCTTTTCTTTTATTGAATGCAGGTTGTTTGTTTGTATTTTATGTTGGGTTTAGTTGGGTGGCGTTTATCACGGCGGCTGTTTTATATTTTTCGCGAGTATTTTTTATTGGTGCTTTTTATCACCGCTATTTTTCTCATAAGACGTATCAGACCAATCGATTTTGGCAATTCATATTTGCCTTGTTAGCATCGACTTGCGTGCAAAGAGGCCCATTATGGTGGGCAGCACATCATAGACAACATCATATGTGTTCGGACGAGCCGAATGACGTGCATTCACCGTTGCAACATGGATTTTGGTGGAGTCACATGGGTTGGTTTATGTCTAAGCATCATTTTCATTATAATCCGGATAGGGTGAGAGATTTGTCTCGTTATCCCGAATTAGTTTTTCTGACACGTTACGATAGTTTAATGCCGGCTGTTTTATTTATTACTTTATTGGCAGCAGGCGCATTGATGCATGTTTATGCGCCAAGTTTAGGAACGAGTGCCGGTCAAATGTTAGTGTGGGGATTTTGTATTTCAACGGTTGCCTTGTTTCATACGACAGTGACCATTAATTCCGTCTCACACGTATTGGGTAAAAAACGATTTAAAACAGCGGATAATAGCCGCAATAATATTTTTCTCGCTTTACTGACTTTAGGCGAAGGGTGGCACAATAATCATCATCATTACCCTGCAACAGCAAGACAAGGTTTTATGTGGTGGGAAATTGATATCACTTATTATTTGCTCAAACTGATGGAAAAAATAGGGATGATTTGGGATGTTAAAAACGTGCCTAAGTCGGTGTTGCAGAAAGATTTGGTTTAATGGGTTTTAGGTATTTGGTAAATTTTATATCAGGTGTATTATTTTCGTAACAGCTGTGTTATAATGACATAATATATGAAGAAGAAAGTAAAAAAACGTAAAATTAAGAGTGAGCGACTTATTCATGATGAAGTGATTGCTCTTCATAAATCTAGAGGAAACGGTATTTTAAAGCGTAGAGTCTGGGTTGATGAAGATGATGTGGTTACTCGATATAGTTTAGCGTATATCAATCATCACATTTACACAGGTGATAATGGTAGAGTTTTAGGATATGACAATGCGCACAACTACCACCATCGTCATTATATTGGCAATATAGAGCCGGTAGAATTTGAAAATTTTGAAGACATTGAAAATCGCTTTCAGAAAGAATTTGAGGACATACATGAAAAACACAAAAAAAAGAAATGAAATTGTATTTAACGTGAAAACGGAATCGCGGGAAGATTTTTTCGCGAGAGGAAAACGTATCGCAAAAATGCTGGATAAGGGCGAAAAGACAACTCCTTCCCGCATGATTAGCTTTGAAGATCCAGAAGATTTAAAGAATTTTTTAACGAAAACAAAGCTTGCATTGTTAGCAGCATTACGGAAAAAACCGGATTCCATTTCAGGCCTGGCAAACACATTGCATCGTAGTAGGGCAACTGTTGATAAGGATGTTCGTCAATTAGAATCTATTGGTATTGTTGTTAGCGAGTATGTAATTAATCCAGGTCATGGTCGTTGTCGTATAATTAAAACAGTTGATGCTAATCCTATTAAACTTTTTGTTGAAGCTATTATTTAACTGGAGGCCTTTGCAAGGCTCACGCCCTGTCAACATCAAAGCTCACCACATCTCTTATTTTGTCGTGTTGCGTTGCAAGCATGATCAGTCTATCTATCCCTAATGCAATGCCTGCGCAATCGGGCAAGCCGTGTGTTAATGCAGATAATAAATACTCATCGATAACCATTTCATTCAAGCCGCGTTTTTTTCTCTCATGCGCATTTTTTTCAAACCGTTTGCGTTGTTCATGGGCATCTTGCAGTTCGTGAAAACCGTTGGCGAGTTCAATGCCGCGATAATAAATTTCAAAACGTGAAGCAACGCCAGATTGAATACGAGAAAGTGCTGCTTGAGAAGCTGGGAAATCATAAATGAAAATGGGTTTGTCTTGGCCTATGCGTGGCTCTATGTGTTCAGACATCAAGAGTTGTAACCAAGTATCGTTATCTTCTATGTTGCTCTCGACAGAAATATTATTTTCACTCGCGCAGTTTTTTAATTCTGAAAGCGTAGCAAGATGCGGATTGATGTCTAAATATTCCATGAATAAGGCAGCGTAACTTTTTCGTTCTGCCGCCGGTTTTTTTAAGACCAGTTGTAATAATGCATCGGCCTCATTCATTAAGTCATGATGAGTAAAGCCTGGTCTATACCATTCAATCATAGTGAATTCAGGATTGTGATGCCGGCCAACTTCGCCTTGTCTAAAGGCTTTACAGATTTGAAAAATGGCACCGCTTCCTGCTGCCAGTAAACGTTTCATGGCGTATTCGGGCGAGGTTTGTAGATAATGCCTCACTTCTTTTTCATGTTCATGACGCTGAAAAAGAGCCGGTATGCTTTGAATAAAAGGATCGGTGACGGAAGTGTGACACATGAGCGGTGTTTCTACTTCCATGACACCGCGAGCGGTAAAAAAATCGCGAATGGATTTTATTATTTTCGCTCGCGTCTTCAGGGTTTCAATCGTGGCAGATGGCTGCCAGGTGTTACTCTTTGGCTCTGGATACATATTCGCCAGTACGCGTATCCACTTTGATGATTTCGCCTTCCTGAAGAAAAAGAGGAACGCGAACGACGGCACCGGATTCTAATTTTGCAGGTTTCCCGCCGCTGCCAGCGGTATCGCCTTTTAACCCGGGATCGGTTTCAACGATTTTCAAATTGACGAACATAGGTGGGACGACAAGAATAGGTGACCCATTCCATAAGGTTAATTTGCATTCGGATTGTTCTTTTAACCAGGATTTGGCATCAGCTACTTCCGCTTCTTGTAATGCATATTGTTCAAACGATTCGCTAGCCATGAAATGCCATTCAGTGCCATCGCCATATAAATATTGAGCGTCGATTTCAACCACATCGGCGCCTGGAATGCTATCGCCGGATTTATACGTGCGTTCAATGACGCGACCGTTTTTTAAATTACGATATTTTATTCGGTTAAATGCCTGACCTTTACCCGGTTTGACGTATTCATTTTCGACGACTACGCAAGGGTCATTATCTATGATCAGTTTTACGCCGCTTTTAATTTCATTCATGTTGTACGAGCTCATATTCTCATTCTCACTCCAAAAAGATTTGCCGTATGATAACGCGAGGGTGGGAGTGCATGCTAGCGCAAAATCATGATGTTTTTGGTTGTTTTCCAAGGCAAAATCACATTACTTATGGTTGTATTACAAGGTAAATATTTTAGCGAAGTGATATGTAAACCATTAAAATTTACGATATTTTCCTAACTAATTGATTGCATGCATTAAATTCAATACGTAAACTTACGATTCGTAAGTTTGCGAATCGTAAGTTTACGTATTACAATAGGTGTTTAGGAGGAGCAATGAGAACGAGAGATTATTTTCCATTAGGAATTGCTTATGGCAATGCATTTTGTAATCGTAAAGATGAAATTAACCTTTTAACAGAGAATATAAGAAACGGAAAACATACTCTTCTTATTGCCACTCGAAGATATGGTAAATCAAGTTTGGCAATACGTGCTATTCAATTATCAGGCTTGCCTTATATAGAAACCGATTTTTATATGGCTAGTAATGAGAAAGTTATAGAGACATATATTTTAAATGGCGTGGTTGAATTAATTGGTAAGGCATTAGGGCCAGTTGATAAACTCGTTACTACAATAAAAAAATATATAAAATCACTTCATCCAAAGCTGAGTATTGGAACGGAACATTTTCAGCTTGAGTTACAACCTAGCAGTGATTCAGATCCGGCAACGAATGTTAAAGAAGCATTGTCATTACTTGAAAAACTGTTGGCAGAGAAAGAACAACAAGCGATTTTTTTGATGGATGAGTTTCAGAATATCGGCACAATAGCGCAAGGAAAAGGGATTGAAGCTGCTATTCGGCATGTCGCTCAAAAATCAAAATACTTGACTATAATATTTTCGGGCAGTAACAGAAAAATGCTTCAGATGATGTTTGAAGATGAAAATAGACCGTTATATAAGCTCTGTTGGAAATTAGCTCTGGATAGGATATCTGCCGAACATTACCAAATTCATATCCAAAAAGCTGCTAAGTTAGCGTGGGGGGAAGTATTAAATGAAAATTGCGTATCTAAAATTTTGTTTTTGACAGAAAGACATCCTTATTATCTTAATAAACTCTGTGACAGGATATTGGTTTTTTATCCAGATAAGCAGCCTAAAGTAAATAATATTACAGAAACATGGGAAAGAATTCTTGATGAAGAAAAAAGTGATGCAATAAAAGAAATATCATTATTATCTTCTGGGCAAAAAATAGTTCTTATGCAAATTGCAAAGGAAGCAACATCGCAATTAACAAGTAAGCAAATTTTAATTGCGATGCAAATGACAGGAAGCTCTGTGATGACAGCGCTCGAGGGTTTGGAAGAAAAAGATGTCATTGAGAGACGAAATGATAAGTATCAAATTATTAACCCTATAGTGAAGTATTATGTTTTAAAAAGCAGCTATCCCACTATGTCTTAACAACGCATCTATCGTTGGTTTGCGTCCACGAAAGGCAATGAATGAATCCATGGGGTCGCGCACGCCGCCTACTTCCAGAATATTTTTCATGAATGACTGGCCAGTCGTTTTGTCAAAAATCCCATGTTCTTCAAACTGTGCGTAAGCATCCGATGATAATACTTCCGCCCATTTGTAACTGTAATAGCCTGCAGCATAACCACCAGCAAAAATATGCGAAAAACTATGTTGAAATCGATTCGATTCGGAGACGGGAATAACGGCGGTTTGACGGCGTACCTCGTTTAATATGGTTTGTATGAAATCAGGTTGAGTCGCATCGTATTCAAGATGTAATTTAAAATCGAATAGGGAGAATTCTAATTGTCTTACCATTTGTAATCCCGTTTGAAAATGCTTGGCATCCATCATTTTCTGATATAAATCATGAGGCAATGGTTGTTTGGTTTGATAATGTTTTGCAATGAGTGCGAGTGATTCTTTTTCGAAACAATAATTTTCCATAAACTGACTGGGAAATTCGACGGCATCCCAAGGGACTCCATTAATGCCAGATACAGAAGAGTAATCTACGGTTGATAACATGTGATGTAAGCAATGACCAAATTCATGAAATAAAGTAATCACATCATCGTGCGTGAGTAATGCGGGTTGATTATCAGTCGGTGGCATGAAATTGCAAGTGAGATAAGCAATGGGGGTTTGGATGGTATCGCCATGAATGCGACGTCTAACACGGCATTCATCCATCCATGCGCCATCACGTTTATGTGAACGTGCATAAAGATCAATATAAAATCCAGCGCGTAATTGATGGCTCTCATCATGCAGTGTGAAAAATTGCACGTCTTTATGCCAGGTATCTATTCCCTCTTCACGTTTAATCGTTATTCCATATAATTTATGGACGATAGTGAACATGCCTTGCAAGACCGTGTCTATGGGAAAATACACGCGTAAATCTTCCTGGGAAAAATTGAAAAGGGATTCGCGCAATTTTTCTGAATAATAAGCAATATCCCATGCTTCAAGTTTAGTAATACCGTCTTGTTTTTTTGCTAATTCCTGTAATGCTTTATATTCCTTTTCGGCTATGGGTTTGCTGCGATTTAAAAGATCGTTAAGAAAATGTAATACTTCTTCGGGTTTTTTTGCCATTTTAGTGGCTAGAGAATAATCGGCAAATTGTTTAAATCCTATAAGTTCTGCTAATGCATGACGCGCTTTTAATATGCCGTTCATGATAGGCGTATTGTCCCATTTGTCGGCATAAGGACCACGATCCGATGCGCGTGTGCTATACGCTTCATACAATGATTGACGTAATGTTCTATCGTTAAGAAATTTAAGTGCGGTGGAATAAGAAGGATAATCCAGTGTTAATACGTAACCATTCAATTGACGAAGCTTGGCATTATCAATCGCTAACTGCATCGCCGATGCCGGTAAACCTTGCAGCATGTCTTTATCTTTTACATGTATGGTGAAAGCTTGCGTTGCATCTAAAATATGTTCTGAGAAGGTAGTTGATAATTGACTGAGCTGCAGTTGTAATTCAGCTATTTGTAATTTTTTATCAGGCGGTAAATGTATGCCGGCCAATTTAAAATCGCGAATATCATTCTCAATGATTTTTTGTTGAGCGGGATTCAGTGTTGCAAATGCTTTACTGTTTGCGATGGCAGAAATAGCGTTATACAGTTTTTCATTTTGGGATAATGCGGTGTGATAAGCGGTGATGTGTGGTAGAGCCGCGTTATACGCTTTGCGCAAGCTTTCCGTTTCCATCACACCGTGTAGATGAGAAATGGGTGACCAGTATTGGCTGAAATCATCACTCATGTCTTCAAAAGGCTGCATAAGATTATTCCAGGTGAAATTCTCCTCACTGAGTAAGTCTTCTAATTTTTTTTGATTTTCAGCGAGTAAGGCTAAAACGGTGGATTCAATGGTAGAAGAATCAATGTTGCTGAAAGTAGGTAAATGATTCATGGGTATCTCTGTTTGATTGATTTATGCCAAGAATATCATCTTCAATGCGAGAACAAGAGTGTTATAATCACCGGCTCTTAATAAAATGATTAATGATGGTGTTCACGATATGGATCAAGGTCATCCCACTTTTAATGTCAAAACGTTTCAGGGTTTGATTGCGGCTCTGCAAGATTATTGGGGTAAGTGTGGCTGCGTTATCATGCAGCCCGTCGATATGGAAGTAGGTGCGGGCACGTTTCATACGGCAAGTTTTTTAGGCGCCATTGGCCCCGAGCCCTGGCGTGCTGCTTATGTTCAGCCCAGTCGCAGGCCTACCGATGGGCGTTACGGTGAAAATCCGAATCGGGTACAGCGTCATCATCAATTTCAAGTGGTGCTAAAACCTTCTCCTTCCGATATTCAGGAATTATATCTCGCCTCATTGCGCATGTTGGGCGTGGATACGCTGGTTGATGATATCCGTTTTGTGGAAGATAACTGGGAATCGCCAACCTTAGGCGCTTGGGGTCTGGGTTGGGAAGTCTGGTTGAATGGTATGGAGGTGACACAATTTACTTACTTTCAACAAGTAGGCGGCCTTCCCTGTAACCCGATTACCGGCGAGATCACTTACGGTCTTGAAAGGTTGGCCATGTCCTTGCAAGGTGTTGATAATATTTATGATTTAGTCTGGAGCATAGGCCCACAAGGGGTGGTGACTTATGGTGATGTCTGTCATCAATCAGAAGTGGAAATCTCAAAATATAATTTTGAATTGGCAGACGTTGAAACGTTATTTACGCATTTTCATTTTTATGAACAAGAAAGTTTGCGCCTGATACAAGCCAATTGTCCCTTACCTGCTTATGAAATGGTATTAAAAGCCTCTCATACGTTTAACTTATTAGATGCAAGGCGAGCGATTTCAGTAACAGAGCGCCAGCATCACATTTTAAAAATTCGTCGATTGTCTAAAGCCGTTGCTGAAAGTTATTTAGCCGCGCGAGAAGTGTTAGGGTTTCCATTATTAAAAAATAATAAGAGTAGAGACGCATGAAAAAACAGGAAGACTTTCTAGTCGAAATACATACCGAAGAATTGCCGCCTAAAACATTATTGAAAATGGCAGAAGCTTTTTGTCAGCAAATAAAAGATAGATTACAAAAAGTGGATTTATCGTTTGATGATATAAAATTTTTCGCAACACCGAGGCGTCTTGCCGTGTTTGCTAAAAGCCTGGCTTATGCGCAAAAAGATCAAGTGATAGAACGTAGGGGTCCTGCTAAGCAAGCTGCTTTTGATGCAACAGGTCATCCTACGCCAGCTTGTATGGGTTTCGCGCGTTCCTGCGGTGTGACACCGGATGCATTACAGACGATTAAAAATGATCAGGGAGAATGGGTGGGGCTCACAGAGACCAAGCCTGGAAAAAATGTAAATGAAATCCTGCCAGATTTAATTGAACAAGCCGTGATGGCTTTGCCTATTCCTAAGCGCATGCGCTCTGGTGATAGTCCAGTGCAATTTGCAAGACCGATACATTCTATGGTCATGCTTTACGGTGATAAAGTCATAGAAGGCAATGTTCTCGGTTTTCCGCTCTCTCGTGTGACGGTTGGCCACCGTTTTCATGCGCCAGATGAATTTACGATTTTGCATGCTGCAGAATATGAGTCCTTGCTGCGTGATGAAGCGCATGTGATTGCAGATTTTGAATACCGTCGCAGTGAAATTTTGAGTGCAGCAAGAGCGTGTGTAGAGTTGGCGTTTAACTTTAAGGCTTCTGTTCTCATTGATCCCATTTTATTAGATGAAGTGACCGGGTTGGTTGAATGGCCGGTTGCATTGATAGGTCATTTTGATGCATCGTTTTTGAAGCTGCCGCCGGAAGTGTTGATTTCATCCATGCAAGATCATCAGCGTTATTTTCCGGTCATTGATGCCAATCAACAATTGTTGCCGCATTTTGTAGTGATCAGCAATATTCAAAGTAAACATCCTGAACGCGTGATTCATGGCAATGAGCGTGTCTTGCGTGCGCGTTTATCCGATGCCGCTTTTTTTTATGAAACCGATAAAAAAGAGAGTCTCACTTCACGCATGGATAAAATGAAAGGTATTGTTTTTCAGGCAAAATTAGGCAGTTTATATGACAAAGCAGAACGCATTAGTAAACTGGCTGCAACGATTGCAGAAAAAATGCAGGTAAATACCGCGCATGCATTGCGCGCTGGAATGCTTGCAAAAACCGATCTCACCACGAATATGGTGGGTGAGTTTCCAGAGCTGCAAGGTGTAATGGGTTATTATTACGCGCAATACGATCATTTGCCGGATGAAGTGGCTCTTGCGATACGCGAGCATTATTTGCCGCGTTTTGCAGGAGATGAACTGCCGGAACACGCGGTCTCTCAGGCCTTAGCGTTGGCGGATAGATTAGATACATTGATTGGGGCGTTTGGGATGAATCAAATCCCAACCGGCGATAAAGATCCTTATGGATTGCGGCGTGCGGCTGTCGGCATCATTCGTATTTTGATTGAGAAAAAAATTAATCTGGATCTCAAGGAAATAATAGATGTTGGTGTTTCGCATTATACGGTGACTCTCGAAAATAAAGAGACGGTTACTGAAGTCTTGAATTTTATTCAGGAAAGATTGCGTTCTTTTTATCAGGAACAAGGCGTGAGTGCAGATGTGTTTGCAGCGGTTGCTGCATTGAATATTTGGAATCCGCTTAATGTGAATGAACGCATCAAAGCCGTACAAGCTTTTAAGAAGTTAAAAGAAGCGGAAGCACTCAGTATTGCAAATAAGCGAGTCAGCAATATTCTTGCGAAATATGGAGAAGTGACGGATGCTCTTGTGATGCAGCCAACTTTTTTTGAGCATGCGGCGGAATCGGAATTAGCCCATCAATTGGAAGTAAAAAGTAAAATAGTAGCGGAGTTATCTCAATCCGGAAAATATGATGCGGTATTGTTGCAGCTCGCGGATTTGCGAAAACCCGTCGATGATTTTTTTGATCAAGTGATGGTGATGACGGAAGATAAACCGCGCCGTGAAAATAGAATTTTATTGTTAAGTAAATTGCGATCGTTGTTTCTGCAAGTAGCGGACATTGCGCTTTTGCAATAAATTCTATAATGTTTCTTTAATGATAACGGAGGATCGTATGAAATTAGCAGTGATCAGCGGGCTTGCGGCATGTTTACTGTCAACATCTGTTCTAGCATTTGAAATGTCAGCACCGGATGGCTGGTATCTGGAAGGTAATATAGGTGCCTCCCGTTTATCAAATACCAATTATTCAGGCTCAGCAAATAATAGTGGGGCTGCTTATAACGGCAATCTTGGTTATAAGTTTATGCCTTATGTTGCAGTTGAAGGCGGTTATACTTCTTATAATCAAAGTAAGATACGATTTAATGGTATGGATATCGCAAACGTCAGTCACTATTCCTACGATATTGCTGCAAAAGGGATATGGCCTATTTCAGATTGTGGTTTTGAAATCTTTGGTAAATTAGGCGCAGCCCACATGCGTACTAAAGTGAGCAGTGTGGATACCGCTATCGTCAGCTTTACGGACTCTGCTAATGCAACCAATTATTATGTTGGCTTAGGGGCTCAGGTAAACGTCATGTCTGAACTCGGTATAGTCGCACAATGGCAGCGTGCACAAGGCAGTAACTCAACGGGCGCCGAAGATTTTTATAGTATTGGTTTAGCGTTTATTTTTGTTTAACCAGGCAGCAATATCACGTACTTCCTCATTGCAAACGGAATGAGGCATGTTGTAAGAATGAAAGGCAACGGGATAACCCGCTTCAGTTAGCGATGCATAAGTCGCTTCACCTAATGCAAAAGGAAGAATGGGATCTTTGGTGCCGTGTGCAAGAAAAATAGGAATGTGTCGATTAACTGAATTAGCCTTACTCAGTATGGAAGATGCTTCCGGTAGATAACCAGACAGTGCAATGATGCCGGCTAATGGTTTGGGGTAGCAAATACCCGTTGTGAGTGCAATGGCTGCACCTTGAGAAAATCCAGCGATAAAAATGTTATGGGTTGCGATGCCGCGCGTTACTTCTCTCTCTATTAATTGTTCAATGCGAATAGCTGATTGGGCAATGCCATCACTATCTATTTTAGCGTTGGGCGAAAAGGCGTAAATATCAAACCATGCGCGCATTTCATGTCCATTGTTGATCGTGATGGGCATAACGGGCGCATGTGGAAAAATAAATCGTATATTTAATTGCGTTAACGCCGTTAATTCAGGCGCTATAGGTGCAAAGTCATGACCATCTGCACCAAGACCATGTAGCCAGATAATGCTGATTTCAGCTGGTTGTTTGGGTTCAATTTCGACGCAGGATAAAATATCTTCTTTATTCATGAGCATAGTGAGCCTATTGATTAAATCAGCTTGCTTAATGGAGATGAAAAATAACATAATAACTGAATAGATTAAATTGGATTAATCGAAGGTGTTACTGTCATCATCAATAAAGGGGATAGCCATGAAGAAATCTGTTAAATCCATGTTGGGTGTGACGTTACTTGAAGTCATGCTCGTTTTAGCAATCGCAGCAATGATCATCGTAATGTCTATTCGTTACTATCAACAAGCTGGTACTTCCAACCAGGTAAATCAAACAATGTCAGAAGTTATATCGATTGCTTCTGCAGCAGATGGTCTTTATCAAGGAACAGGTTCGTATGCCGCTGCTAGTAATGCTGTTATCTCACCTATTACGGGTGCAAGTACGTTGGTTACGCCTTGGGGTGCAGCCATCACTGTTGCTGGTACTGCAACAACGGTCACCATGACTTTTGCAGTTGCTGCATCAACCGCTGTTTGCCCGCTATTAACAGCTAAGATTAGGCAGAACTCTAAATTTGCCATCAACGCGGCTTGTACCATTGTTACTTATACTCCGTAATTTAACAGATAATTAACTTTATAAAGGCAGGATTTATTATCCTGCCTTTTATTTTTTAGCCAACTGCTGTTTTTGCAGAATGTTATATTTCTCAAATTCGCATCTTTCCATCCCCGCAGCGCAGTGCATGAATCCACTGACTTTATACCAGAAACTATGTGGATCAACTTTGGGATTAAAATTATCTTTTGCGAGATAGGCTTCGAGATTGGATCCTGTGTTATCACGGTAATAACAATGAATACTGCCTGATTTATTTTCCCATTCCGCCAGCGCAAACTCTTCTACCATTTTTTTGAATTGCGTTTCTCTAGCGAGAGGTAACGGTTTACCATCGTCGCTATCATAAGCTTTCCAACCGTTTAATTGGTTTTGTTTGATGTCGTTAACACTGGGGCAGGTTTCAGCTAGGGCGGCTTGGTTTAAGAGTAAGGTGCTTATTAAAGTAATGATGATTTGTTTAATCGACTGTAAATTAGGACGTCTTCCCCCTTCGGGGGAAGGTGCCCAACGGGCGGATGGGGGAATAAAAACATTTATTTTTGCTGTTATTGGTTTGTAGCGAAATAATTTCATTTCTATTCCCCCATCCGCCCGTTGGGCACCTTCCCCCGAAGGGGGAAGACGTCCTAATTTACAGTCGATTAACAATATACCACGGTTAGTACCGATACAATTCAGGTTTATATGGGCCTTGCACAGCAATATTCAAGTATTTAGCTTGTTCTTCTGTGAGTGTCGTGAGTTTGGCGCCTAATTTTTGCAAATGTAATCGTGCAACCATCTCGTCTAATTTCTTAGGTAACACGTATACGCCTAACGGATATTTTTCAGTATGCTGCCAGAGTTCAATTTGTGCTAACACTTGGTTGGTGAATGAAGCAGACATCACAAAACTAGGATGACCCGTCGCGCAACCTAAGTTGACCAATCTACCTTCAGCAAGAATGATGATGCGTTTGCCGTTAGGGAATACAACGTGATCGACTTGTGGTTTGATATTTTCCCAGGTGTATTGCTTCAATGAGGCAATATCAATTTCTGAATCAAAGTGACCAATGTTGCAAACGATGGTTTCATTTTGCATTTTTAACATATGATCGTGAGTAATAACGTGAACATTGCCTGTCGTTGTTACAAAAATATTACCAACGGGTGCTGCTTCTTCCATGGTGACAACGCGATAACCTTCCATGGCTGCTTGCAAGGCGCAGATAGGATCAATTTCCGTGATGAATACAGTAGCGCCGAAAGACCGCAAGCTTTGCGCGCAACCTTTTCCAACATCACCGTATCCGCAAACCACTGCTATTTTTCCAGCAATCATGACATCCGTTGCGCGTTTAATACCATCCAGCAAGGATTCACGACAGCCGTATAAATTATCAAACTTGGATTTGGTAACAGAGTCGTTCACGTTAATGGCGGGAATTTTTAACTCACCGTTTTTAAACATTTCATACAGTCTGTGAACACCCGTCGTTGTTTCTTCTGATACGCCTTTTATATTTTTAAGTAGTTCTGGATATTCATTATGCATTAACAAGGTAAGATCGCCGCCATCATCTAAAATGAGATTGGGCTGCCAATTATTAGGACCTTCAATGGTTTGTTTAACACACCACCAATACTCTTCTTCCGTTTCACCTTTCCATGCAAATACGGGAATGCCGGCTTTTGCGATTGCGGCAGCCGCATGATCTTGTGTGGAAAAAATATTGCAAGACGACCAGCGTACATCTGCACCTAATTCAATTAAGGTTTCAATGAGTACAGCGGTTTGCACTGTCATGTGCAGGCAGCCGACAATACGCGCGCCTTTTAAGGGTTGAGTTTGTTTATACATTTCGCGTAAAGCCATCAATCCTGGCATTTCAGTTTCAGCAATACGAATTTCTTTGCGTCCCCAGTCAGCGAGATTGAGATCAGCAACTTTGAAATCATGGGTTGTTGTATTCATGGCGTGCATTTTATTTTCCTTATCCAACTTTTTTTAATCCAGCTGCATCACGTAGCTGTTCTGCTTTGTCAGTTTTTTCCCAAGAGACATTCAAATCATCTCTACCAAAATGGCCGTAACTGGCCGTTGCTTTGTAAATGGGTTTTAAGAGATCCAGCATTTTGATAATGCCATAAGGTCTCAAATCAAAATGTTGGTGTATCAGATTAATGATTTGTTTTTCAGGAATTTTGCTAGTGCCAAAGGTTTCCAAATGAATGGAAGTGGGTTCAGCTATACCAATGGCGTAGGAGATTTGAATTTCGCAACGTTCAGCAAGACCCGCAGCAATAATATTTTTGGCAACGTATCTTGCAGCGTAAGCGGCTGAGCGATCAACCTTGGAGGGGTCTTTTCCAGAGAAGCAACCGCCACCGTGACGCGCCATGCCGCCGTAAGTGTCAACAATAATCTTACGTCCGGTCAAACCGCAATCCCCTTGCGGGCCACCAATGACAAATCGACCCGTAGGGTTGACGTAATATTTTGTTTCTTTCAACCATTCTTCGGGTAGGGTAGGTTTGATGATTTCTTCTATCACCGCTTCCACTAAATCAGCATGAGCTATGTCGGGATGGTGTTGAGTGGAGAGTACGACATTGGTAATGCCAGCCGGCTTTCCATTCACATAACGAAAAGTGACTTGGGATTTTGCATCGGGACGCAGCCACGGCAATATTTCTTCTTTGCGTAATTGTGCTTGACGACGCATCAGTCTATGCGCGTAAGTGATAGGTGCTGGCATATAAACATCTGTTTCATTGCTGGCATAACCAAACATTAAACCTTGGTCGCCCGCACCTTGTTCTTCTTTGTCTTTTCTATCAACACCGACTGCAATGTCAGATGATTGTTTGCCTATGGCTGTTATAATCGCGCAAGAATTAGCATCGAAACCAATTTCAGAACTGTTATAACCGATATCGCTAATCACATCGCGCGCAAGGCGTTCAATGTCAACCCAGGCATTGGTTGTGATTTCACCGCCTATAAAAACCATACCGGTTTTTACTAAGGTTTCGCAGGCAACGCGGGCATTTTTGTCCTGTTCAATAATGGCATCTAAGATAGCATCAGAAATTTGATCGGCAATTTTATCGGGATGGCCTTCTGATACGGATTCAGAAGTAAATAAGAATTCATTTTGTTGCATGGCTCACGTCCTAGTAGAGAAAATTGCGGGCATCATAACATGGTGGGATGGGATTTAGAAATAAGTTATATTGTTTGCTGACCAATGGAGTGGAGTTTGATATGCAGCGTACGCGTCAAAAAAGTTTATTGTTTATGCTAATTAGCCTCACCTTACTCTTTTTAGTAAGCCAAGTATCTTTTTTTTTAATCTATTATAAATCGTTTGCCATCATTGATACCGTAGCCCAGAGTTCTTTGTCCCATGCCATTTTTAATAGCGCATTATTACTACCATTGATGGGTTATTTTATTCTTCAGTTAGTTGCTTATGCTTGTTTGATTATTTTCGTATGGTTTGTTACGCAGTCCATTCGTTGTTTATTTCATTTATCAGACACCTTCGCTTATTGGTTTGGCCTGTGCTTTTGGATGCTGATTATCATTCTAGTGCTTTCGCTTAATGCTTATTATTTTCCTCATTCCTCATTTTCAATCATTTATACGCTTATGATTTTGCGTGTATCCGTTGCCGCTGTTGTTATAGCGACATTGCTTGCTTATTTGAATTTTTTTATGAATCGTGATGTGTTTGTGATGGGGTCTTTGTTTTTGTTGTTTGCCGCTTTTGTTGCTGGATTTGAGTTGTATCAGCGCTATTATTTGTTACCAGCGTTAACACCCATATCAGGCAAGCCTAATGTCATTATTATTGGGCTGGATTCATTGCGTCCTGATGCTATTAATCGAAAAGATACACCTGCTATTTATCATTTTCTGGCGTCATCACATACATTTACCCGTGCTTACACGCCACTTGCCAGAACATTTCCCTCTTGGGTTAGTTTGCTTACCGCGACTTATCCTAAAAAAATGGTGCACGTGCTAATCTTTGTCCGGCAAAAGCTATCGTCGCCAAGGATAATCTCGTCAAGCAATTAAAATCGGCGGGTTATTTTACTGTTTATGGTACAGATGAACCGCGATATACAGATATTAATCAGCATTACGGATTTGATCGCATCATACAGCCAAAAGGAGGGGCGCCAGAATTATTGTTAGGTGATGTTAGTGATTTTCCCATGATGAATTTATTATTGCGATTTTCATTTTCTCGACTTCTTTTTCCCTATCAATACGGCAATCGAGGTGTTGCAATAACGTATTATCCATCGCAATTTATTCAGCAAATACAAACATCGCTTACGAATCTTCCTCCAAAGCCACTGTTTTTAGCTATTCATTTGTGTCTTGCTCATTGGCCGTTTTATTTTGGAAAAGATGGTGCAAATGAAAATGATTATGCTGATCTCAATTATCGTTCTAGCGTCAAGGCAGTTGATAGTCAATTTAATGAGGTGTTAAACGAGCTTCAGAAAGCAGGAATATTGTCTTCCAGTATAATCGTGTTAATTTCAGATCATGGCGTTGCGCTCGGCTTGCCAAATGACAGATCGATTGCGTTAGAGAAATATAGAGGTGATAAAAAAGAGATAAAAAAAATAGAACGATTTAAATTGAGTCATGCAAGTAAAGACAGTGTCGATCTAGTACATGATTACGTCATTAATACATCGTTCGGTCAGGGTAATGATGTGTTAAGCCTAAAACAATACCATGTCGTGTTAGCGTTTAAAGATTCTCACCATCACATTAAATCGATGCAAGATAATGCTCTTATCACGTTAATGGATGTTGCGCCTACTGTATTAAATTATTTACAGTTGCCGGCAATGGCGAGAGTGGATGGATATCCTTATCGATTAGATCAATTAAATGCTATCTCGCGCAATGTTTTTATTGAAACAGGCGATAAAATATCAGCGATTGAAACGCCGACTATATTGAAAGATGAAGTCGTGAAAGAATCCATTCATCAGTATGATTTTGATCCTGTTACAGGATCGATTACGTTAACTAAAAATGCAGTGCATTCTATTATCAAAAATAAACAACATGCCATTATTGGGCAAACATGGATGTTGGCTTGGTATCCCACGTCTTATCATTCTTATTTTAAACCGAAAAATCATTCATCTCATGAAATGATCATGGATGTTAAAACCATGCCGCCCTATTACGTATTACTCAATTTAAAAACGGGGCAATGGACCATGGACTTATCTAGTTCATTTGCAAAAGATATGCCCTTTCAGATGAAAAAAGAATTAGATAAGTTTTGTGCAGAGGAAGGCCTATACAGCTAATGTTCCCTTAAGTTTACTATGACATAATTTTGGTTCATTAAACGAGGGGGGGGGGAGATGGTATGTTTAGTAAGAGAATAGATAAAAAGTTCACTAAGATCATAGATGTAGATGGTATAGATGTAGATGATCAGATAGCAAAGAACACTGATGATAAAGTACAAAATAATCAAACAGTTAGCTTAAATACTCAGTTTGAAGACTTTGCCAAGTCAAGAAAAGAAGAACTTAAGAAGAAAAAGCAAACCGCATATGAAAAACTCCAAAAGAGGAATGAAGAGCTTGAGATTTTAAATAAAGCGCTTAAAGAGCAGTTGGATTTTGTTGCGAATAATGCAATAGAAAATCAAGCGATAAAGATTGATACGAAATCCGATACAAAGCTTCAGACAGTAGCGGTAGACCAGAAGAAGAAAAAGATGGAATCAATAACTAGCTCTCATCGTGGTTCTGGTTTGATACCTGATTTTATCAACCTTTTTTCATCAAGCGAGGAAGGTCAAGAAGCTACAATTACTTATTTAGAAAATAAAATTACTGATCTAGAAAATCAGCTGTTATCAAAAAATAAGGAGATTTTCTTTTTACAAAGGGATAAGGCGAATCTTAATGGCTCAGCAAATTACTACCTAGATGAGGTTAACGATCAAAAAGGGACAGTTGCTAGCCTTAAGAATACAATTGAGACTCTTCTGATTACAAATTTGGAACTTGAAAAACAGCTGAAGCTCATGCAAACAGCTCTTTTGCAGCAGGAAGAACAGCATGAGATAGAAAAGGAGCAGCAAGAAGAGAAGCATAAGGAGTACGATAAGAAGCGTGACGAGTTACGTCTGGAATTTATGGACACTGCTAAGCGTGCAAATGATAGGGCTGCTGAGCTTGAGGAGAAGGAAGCAGGTTATAAGAAAGAGATAGCAGAACAAGAACGAACAATCCAAGCGTTAAAGCAAGAATTTATCCGTATTGAAGAGAAACTTAAAATAGCGACAACGGCTGTAGGGAAATTCGAGGCTAGTCTAAAGAAAGCACAAGCTGAAAAAAGAGAATTAGAGACGAAGTGTAAATCTCTTGGTTGCAGCATTTTCGATTTAGATAGTAAATATAAAGATATTCAGTTTGAGCAACAAAAAGAAATAAATCGCTTAAATAAAAGTAATAGCTTTTTGCAACAGACAATTGAACAGCATGAGTTAGAAATATATGAGTTAAAACAGCCACAGAAATTGTATGATGGGAATGGCGCATCTGAAGAGCAGTCTACAAATGAAATCACTGCTTTAACAGTGCAAACCATGAAATGTAAATTTCATGAATTTGTTGATGCCTATGTAGAGCAGAATAGAATTTATCAAGGCAGCAGCCTTTTTAGCAAACATGGTAGTACAGGTAGACAAGTTGCTAGAGAGTTTAGGGAAAGATTTAAGGCAAAAAGAAGAGACATAACTTCTAAAGAAGATCTGATGGGTTGCCTTGTCGAGTTAAAAGAAGAGAATAAAATACTGCTTGGTGGTAATTACAATCCTGGCTCATTTAAAACATATTTATTAGCTTATTATGAATTCGTGAAGGAATTGGATATTAATGATAAGCGTAATGATTTTGATTTTGATGTTGCTTCGTATGTGAAAGCAAAATATGGAACGAGCAAGCCTTGTGATATAGAAGCAGCATTCAATAATGCATTTAAAATTGAAAATAACAATCGAGTTTCTGTGGAAATCTAGAAATTTTTTATGGCTGAATATAAAGAACGGAATCTGCTATACGTATTAACAGGATTGACGCTGGTTTTTATTTTTACGCAATTTTATTTATTCGTTGCCGACTATAAAGTATCGGATCTCATCGATTCATTAGTCGGCACATCTATCGCCTTGCAATTATTGCATCCTGTTATTTTGCTGCCTATTCTGGGTTTTATCTCGTTGCAAATAGCGGCTTACGTTTTATGGATTATCTGGATACGGTTTGTCGCGCTCGCATGCGGTGAATGGTTGGGATTATCAAAAATCGTAACCATGATAGCCGGTATCACGCTCTGGTTTTTTTCTTCTTTTTCCATACTGGAATGGAATCGCTATCATTTTCCCGATTCCTTGTTTGCACGATTGTTATCACGATCTCATTTTTTGCATCAATACGGTGAAATTCTTGTCATGGCGACATTAACCGTATTATTGATCTCGACTTTGCTGGCTTGCCTATATTCTTTTTGGTTTAAGCGTTATCGTTATAGCAGCAGTATCGTATTATTGTCTGCGATCATCTTGATGGCACCTCCGTTTTATTCTGTTACGCCTATTTCAAATGCAACTAGACCGAATATCATCATCATCGGTCTTGATTCCTTGCGACCAGATTTTACAGGCTTTTATGGCAGTACCCTGACGCACACGTCTAACATCGATTATTTTCTGGCTAACTCCATTGCTTTTTCTAACAGTTACACTCCGCTAGCACGCACGTTTCCTTCCTGGATGACCATACTCACAGCACGCTATCCCAAACACCATGAAGCCCGTAATAATTTGATTGATACCCGCGCTGTCTCTCAACATGAAATGTTATCTAAACGATTACAACAATCGGGTTATGAAACTATCTATGCAACAGATGAAAAACGGTTTAGCAATATCACAAAACAGTATGGGTTTGATCGTGTTTTAGGCCCTAACATGGGTGTGGATGATTTTTTATTAGGTGGCTTAAGTGATTTTCCACTGAGTAATTTACTCGTGAATTTACCAGCCGGACGATTTTTGTTTCCGTTTAATTACGGTAATCGTGCAGCAGCGATTACGTATCAACCAGAAACCTTTTTGCAAGTCATCAAAAGTGGTCTTGCTCATCTTTCGGGTAAACCGGTTTTTTTATCGGTGCATTTGTGTTTGTCACACTGGCCCAGTAAATGGGCGGATACAGGAAGGCCGGGCAGTGCTTATTTAGCTACGCAATACGCAAGAAGTGTGAATGCGTTAGATAAGCAATTCGGTGAGTTGATGCAACTATTGAAAGAACGAGGTTTGCTTCAAAATACTTGGGTAGTGGTTTTGTCTGATCATGGAACAGCCTTGGGTTTGCCTTACGATAGAATTATTTCGGAAGAAACGTATCAAGGTGATAAGAAGAAAATGAAAGTGGTAGCGGTAAATAAACTGAGTGCGCTGCCGCATCAATCCCATAAACCGGTTTATACGGTTAATACGTCTTACGGACAGGGAACGAATATTTTAAGTTTGAAGCAAAATCATACTGTGCTTGCGTTTAAACGATACGGTGGGAATAGTGATGCGCATGAAGTGCGTGAATTTGTTTCGTTAATCGATGTTGCACCGACTTTGTTAGATGTATTAGGTATATCACCCTTGCATCAAATGGATGGCATATCATTGAATTTGTATTTTTCAATCAACTATAAAACGTCTCCTGCCCGTGCTTTTTTCATGGAAACCGGCGATACCATGTCAGAAATAGAAACCGATCATATTTACATTGAGAAAGTGCTTAAGCATGAAATCGGTATTTATAATATTGATGCGAAGACAGGTTTATTAACCATGAATCCGCTGGCTTCACTTTCTATCAATAAAAATAAGCAGAGGGCTATCTTGTGGAATGATTGGATGTTAGCGCATTACCCGGCTAGTCTTTATAAAAAGAAAGTGATGCCCGCGTATTTTGTGTTGGTGAATGTAAAGACAGGATGGTGGACAGTGGAATTGTCTTCTTCTTTTGCAAAGACTGCGCCGCTATCTTTTTTGAGGCAGCAACTGAACCATTTTTATGAGAATGAAATTTAAGCTAAAATTTCTTTCTGCGACCGCGTCTTAATTTTTTTGGACCGTGAGGCCCTCTTCCTCTGGGCATAGCATTCTCCTTGTATTTAATTATAGTAGCACAAGCAGCAAGACTTGGTACCTAGGGATAAATTCAGGTAATATGCGCGACATATTTTCTTACCCGAGGTAATGTCCATGCCTGAACCTACGCAGAGAGATAGAGCGGATGCCATACGCTTTTTAAGTATTGATGCCGTTCAAAAAGCCAATTCCGGACACCCTGGCATGCCCATGGGTATGGCAGATATTGCTGAAGTGCTGTGGGGTGATTTTATGCAGCATAATCCGAGAAATCCTCAATGGGTAAATAGAGATAGATTTATTTTATCGAATGGCCATGGCGCCATGTTGCATTATGCCTTGCTGCACCTTACTGGTTACGATCTTTCCATGGACGATATTAAGCAATTTCGTCAATTGCATTCAAAAACACCAGGTCATCCCGAGTTCAGCGAAACGCCGGGTATAGAAACCACAACGGGTCCCTTAGGGCAAGGTTTAGGCAATGCTGTCGGTATGGCCATTGCTGAAAAACACATGGCTGCTATTTTTAATCGCCCGCAATTTCCACTGATTGATCATTATACGTATTGCTTTGTAGGCGATGGCTGTTTGATGGAAGGCATATCGCATGAAGTATGTTCATTGGCAGGTAGTTTGGGCTTAGGCAAGTTAATCGTATTTTATGATGATAATGGTATTTCCATCGATGGCGAAGTGCACGGCTGGTTTCGTGATAATACACCCGAGCGTTTTACAGCTTACGGTTGGCATGTCATTCAAGCGGTAGATGGGCATGATGGTGAAGCGATACATCAAGCGATTATTGCAGCACGTGCAGTCACAGATAAACCCAGTATTATTTGCTGTAAAACAACCATAGGTTGGGGTTCGCCCAATATGGCAGGAACTGCAAATACCCACGGTTCAGCATTAGGTGATAAAGAAGTAGCCGCTGTGCGTACCCATTTGAATTGGCCGCATGAGCCGTTTGTGATTGCCGAATCAGTTGCGGCAAGCTGGGATGCTCGTAAAGCAGGTGCGCTGCTTGAAAGTGAATGGAATGCCATGTTTAGTCAATATCAAGCACATTATCCTGATATGGCTTCTGAATTTTTACGTCGTATGGAAAATCGTTTACCGGAAAATTGGCAGCATGAGGCAGATGGTTTTTTACTGTCTCAGCATGAGAAAAAGCAGTCGGTTGCAACGCGTAAAGCATCTCAATTATGTCTTGATCAATACGCTAATTTATTACCAGAAATGATGGGTGGTTCTGCCGATTTAATGGAATCCAATTGTACGAATTGGCAAGGCATGAAAATTTTTAGCGATGAATTGCCAGAAGGTCGTTACTTGCATTACGGTGTACGTGAATTTGGTATGTCTGCCATCATGAATGGCATGGCTTTATATAAAGGTGTCCTTCCGTTTGGTGGTACGTTTTTAACGTTTTCGGATTATGCTAGAAATGCGATTCGTCTAGCCGCTCTCATGCGTCAACGCGTTGTTTTTGTTTATACCCATGATTCCATAGGGTTAGGTGAAGACGGCCCTACTCATCAACCCATAGAACAGTTACCCAGTTTGCGTCTCATGCCAGGATTATCGAATTGGCGTCCTTGCGATACGGTTGAAACAGCCGTTGCTTGGCGGTTAGCAATAGAACGTCAAGGGCCTACTTGTTTAATGTTATCTCGTCAGGCATTGCCGTTTCAGGAACGGGATAGAAATCAATTAGAGTTGATACAGCGTGGCGGATACATATTAGTAGATCATGCTGTAGATAAACATCCGGATGCTATTTTAATCGCTACGGGTTCAGAAGTTGCATTGGCTGTTGCTGCGGCAAAACAGTTGTTAGAGCAAGAAATTTTTGTTCGTGTAGTGTCTATGCCATCAACCGATGTTTTTCTGTCTCAGGATGAAGATTATCGTCAACAAGTATTGCCAGATGAAGTGTTAGCACGTGTTGCGATTGAAGCAGCAGCGGCAGACTACTGGTATAAGTTCGTTGGTTTGAAAGGCAAGGTGGTCGGATTAGATCGTTTTGGCGCATCAGCACCGGCTAAAGAAGTATTTCAAGATTGTGGTATCACGATAGAGCAAGTGGTGACGATGACTAAGGAAGTTATTTGTTCGCGTCACATACGTGAAAAATGCGCATAAAAATAGGTTGGTTGTAGGTTGGGTTAGGCGCTTTTTGCCGTAACCCAACAAAAAAAGGTGTTGGGTTACGGCAAAAAGCGCCTAACCCAACCTACAGTACGGATTCACATTAAATAGTATTAATAACAATTGGGAGACAAGATATGACTATTCGCATTGCGATTAACGGTTATGGTCGAATTGGTCGCAACATTTTACGCGCTCATTACGAAAAAAAATTACATGCAGATATTCAAATTGTTGCCATTAATGATTTAGGCGATGTGAATACCAATGCTTATCTCACGAAACATGATACGACGCATGGAAAATTCCCCGGCGAAGTATCGGTTGCTGGGCAGGATTTAATTATTAACGGTGACAAGATTCGTTGTGTTGCAGAACGTGATCCTAGGAAATTACCGTGGAAAGAATTGAATATCGATATCGTGTTTGAATGTACGGGTTTATTTACGACTAAAGAAAAAGCCGCTATGCATATTGAAGCGGGTGCAAAAAAAGTGATTATCTCAGCGCCAGCAACTGATGTCGATGCAACAGTCGTTTTTGGTGTAAATGACAAAGTATTGAAAGCGAGCGACACCGTTATCTCTAATGCATCTTGCACAACGAATTGTTTAGCGAGTGTGGTCAAACCCTTGCACGCAGAAATCGGTGTGGTCAGTGGTTTAATGAATACCGTCCACGCTTTTACGAATGATCAAAGTCTCATTGATGTTTATCATTCTGATTTGCGTCGTGCACGTTCTGCAACTCAGTCCATCATTCCAACGAAAACGGGCGCAGCTTCTGCTGTAGGATTAGTGTTGCCAGAGTTAGATGGTAAGTTAGATGGATTTGCTGTGCGTGTTCCGACCATTAATGTTTCTTTAGT
>Ga0207092_1040_pt1 | contig 24890 bp, 22 predicted proteins | sample Alteio_BWMinHeat_48_FD_153533 | JGI IMG/M metagenome (GOLD analysis project Ga0207092, IMG submission 153533) | Enriched cells from forest soil in Barre Woods Harvard Forest LTER site, Petersham, Massachusetts, United States -... | ecosystem: Environmental > Terrestrial > Soil > Temperate forest >... | reverse complement strand
GCGCAACCGCAATCGGAATTTACAGAGCAAACATGTCTAACTTATCATCATCCCGAGTCCGCCTTTCCATCATTGGCCTATCCATCGCGCAGGCATTTTCAGTTTCGGCGTTTGCCCAAACCGCGTTGCCGGACGTGATCATCAGCGCCGTCAAACAAGACAGCACCAAGGCTGATCGCGCCAGCGTAGGCGGCTTCTCCGACGCGCCTATCCTGGAAACGCCGGCCTCCGTCACGGTCTTCACCCAGGGCCTGATGCGGGATTTGCAGGTACGTCTGACCACCGACGCCATGAAGTTCGACGCCAGCGTCAACGACTCGTATAACGCGATCGGTTACTCGGAGCAGTTCTCTATACGCGGTTTCGACCTGGACAACTCCAGCAGCTATCGCAAGGATGGGCTGGCGATTCCAGCGGACGCGTCGATCCCGCTGGAAAACAAAGAGCGCATAGAGATACTGAAAGGCATCGCCGGCTTCCAGGCGGGCTTTGCCACGCCGGGCGGCGTGATCAATTACGTGACCAAGCGCCCTACCGATACGCCGTTACGCTCCGTCACGGTGGGTGCCAGCGAGCGCGGCACCTTGTACGGCGCGGTCGATCTGGGAGGACGATTTGACGATACGCGCTTCGGCTACCGCATCAACGCCGCCGACGAAAGGCTGCGCTCCTATGTGAAAGGCGCAGACGGCGAACGCCAGTTTGCCTCCTTTGCCTTCGACTGGAAAATCTCGCCGCAAGCCTTGCTGCAACTGGATATGGACTATCAGCACAAGTCGCAATTGAGCGTGCCGGGCTTCCAGTTATTCAATGGCACGGACTTGCCGAGGAACGTCAGCGCCGACACGATGCTGAACAACCAACCCTGGGCAAGGCCGGTGGACACGCGCGACAGCAATCTCGGCCTGCGCTTTGAATACAAGTTCAACCAGGACTGGCAAGCGTCATTGTCCGCCAACAAGCATGAGTTCAAGCGCAATGATTACACCGCTTTCCCTTACGGCTGCTCGTCGGCAGGCCTGTTCCCCGGCTACTGTGCAAACGGCGACTATGACGTCTACGACTATCAAAGCACTGGCGAAACCAAGTCGCCGCTGGCGACACAGGCCCTGTTGCAAGGAACGTTCCTGACCGGTACTTTGCAACATGCATTGACGGTAGGTTTTTCCAGCTTTGAACGTCGCGACAGCTTCGGCGACTGCGTCTACGGGAAAGTGGATTGCTTGGGCACGGAACCGAACGGCACCAGCAATATCTATGTGCCGGTGGTGGTATCCCCATCCACGATTGTTACCGGCCCCGTCAGCCTGCGCCGCAGCGAGAATGAATGGTCAGTATTTGCACAGGATATTTTGAGCCTGACAGACGAGTTGAAACTGCATGTGGGCGCGCGCCATGTCCATATCAAACGCGATCAGTTCATGCCCGACGCAACATACGATCGTAGCTACTTGCTTCCTAACATCGCATTGGTATACAGCCCACAGAAAAATTGGGCCGTATACGGCTCATTTACGGAGGGTTTGGAGCATGGCGGCATCGCGCCTTTGGGCACCAATAATGTAAATGCATTGCTAAACCCAAATAAGTCCAAACAATATGAACTTGGAGCAAAGGCCGACCTGTCACGCGATCTGAGCGTCACAGCGGCTGTATTCCAGATCAAAAAATCGCTGGAATATATCGACGCCAACAATGACTATGTCAGCAACGGTCAGGCAGAACATACCGGTCTGGAGTTGTCAGCACAAGGCCGGCTCACCGGCAATCTGTCGCTCGGCACCAGCCTGACCGCTTTGCGCGCCCGTCAATACGGCACCGGCGATGCAACGCTGGACGGCAAGCGCGTCACCAATGTCCCATCCTTGAAAGCAAGCGTCTATACCGACTACGCCGTGCAGCAAGTGGCGGGTTTGAAAGTGAATGCGACCTTGCTGTATTCCGGCGACAAGGCCTTCAGCCCGGATAACAGGGTAACTGTCCCCGGCTATTCTGTCGTGAACCTGGGCGCCCGCTATGCGACGCACTTTGCCGGCACCGCGACAACCCTGCGCTTCAACGTGGACAATGTGTTTGACAAGTTCTACTGGCGCGACGTGACGCAATCGCTGGGCGGCTATCTGTTCCCGGGCGCTTCGCGGCTGTATAAGGTGTCGGCGCAATTCGATTTTTAAAACAGGTAGGACTTACGGGAAACTATCTCAGGCAGAGAATTCAGGCTCGCCACGTCATTCCCGCGAAAGCGGTGCAGCAGGGGTTTCAAGCAGTATGCTGCTCGCCCCCTCCTGCTTCACCGCGTTCGCGAGGACGACGCTGTGGGACTTGCGGCGCCTCATGGTTATAAGCCCTAAGCGCCTAAACCCACCCAATCGCCGCCAGCGCAGCATGAACCTGTGACATGCGGTGCTGCATGTCCCCGCTCACCAGCAAATACGGGATTGCCCGATCATGCAACTCGCGCAGCAGCTCCTCGTGCACCAGTTGGCGCATCGCCTCCGATTCCCTTTGCAGGCCGTCCGGTGTCCATGGCAGGTCCGGTGCGGTCACTATCGTGAAGTCGTAGGTATGCTTCCGGGTCAGCTCTTGCAGCGGCGGGTCCGCTTGCACAAAATAGAACCCGCTGTAGATCGCCGTCATCAGCGGCGTGGTATCGCAGAAGAGAAAATCCCTGGCCCTCAATAAGGCTTCCTCTTCGCGGGAAACTTGCGTGCGGGCGATGTGCAACTGATCGCCTTCCACCGGCACCCTGTTGTGCGTTTCCACAAATTCGCGCAAATACTCAGGCACCCACGCCGTCTGATAGCGAGCGGCCAACTGCTCCGCCAGCGAAGATTTTCCCGACGATTCTGCCCCCAGTATGGCGACACGCTTGATAGTAGGAAGTTGCATACGCGCTTAGCTGCCGGCCGCCGCTGTAGAAACAGAATTATTCCAGGCACGCAAACCCATTGCTGCCATGATCACGAACAACGCATACAGGATCGCCGTCAGCATCAGATGCTTGTACATATACAAGCTGACATACAGGATGTCCACCAGTATCCACACGTGCCAGTTCTCCAATTTTTTGCGCGACAACAGCAGTTGGCCCAGCAGGCTGCCGGCAGTCAGGAAGCCATCCATATACGGCACATCGGTATCGGTGTAGGACTTCAGGAACAGCGACAAGACAGCGAACCCGGCCAGCCACATCAGCACAGACTTGAACCAGCCCGAGCCGGACAGCCGGGAGACTTGCAGAGCACTGTGCGCCGCGCCGCCGCGCAGCCACTGATACCAGCCCCAGACGGATACCGCAATGAACACCAGCTGTAAACCGGCGTCTCCATATAGCCTGGACTCAAAGAACACCAGTGCATACAAGCCGGAAGCAATGATAGAAAACAGCCAGGCCCAGTGCGTCTGCCGTATGTTCAGCGCAACCGTAATGACGGACAGCACAAAGGAAATCAGCTCCAGCGGAGTGGTGGTAAAGCCGAAGAGGGGAACAATGTCATTCATGTAATGCTGGCCGCTTGTTAGATGGTACGGCAAGCATTATCACTGATTAGGCTATGGCTGTCATGCCGGGCATGATCGGATGATGGAAAGACATAGTCCACGAAAGGCACGAAAAACACGAAAAAAAACAAGAAAAGCAACGCTCGAGCAAGCTCATGCACCCGGCTTCTTTGCGTCTATTTGTTCGTGTTTTTCGTGCCTTTCGTGGACAAAAAAACTATTTACAACCCATCATTCCTTCACGCAAGCGCCATGAAGTATTGAGTGACTGAAAAACGGGCAGGCATCAGAATTTATGCTCCAGCATCGCCCGGACCGCTGTGCTGGTCGGGGTAAATGTGGTCTGCCGCTGGGAACCTGTGTTGTCGGCATAGATGCTCGCAGCGATATTATCCTGATGCAGCATATTAGCCAGCGAAATGCGCAACTGGGTCTTGGCATCAAACTTCCACAGGCCGTACATGTCCAGCACACGCTTGGGCGCCGCATACGCGCTTTGGGTCTGGGACAGGCGAACCGGGCCGCCGTCCTGGAAGCTCAGGTTGCCGCCCAGGGTCAGCGGCATTGCCGCCACCTTGTAGTCCATGCCCAGATTGGCGCTGATCGGCGTTTGCGAATCCAGCCTGTTGTTCGGACCGGGCACCGTGGACAGGTTGGACCAGTTGAACGACAGGTTGGCCCTGATATCGATCGCCGGACCGGTTTTATACAGGGAGCGCAAAGGCAGTTTGGCCTCCAGCTCTATGCCGCGTGTCGTGGCCTGGCCGTCATTGACCGGCATGGTGACCCAGATGCCGTCGATCTGCGACAAACGCTGGCGCGTGATGTCGTCAATGCGGCGCACAAAGACGCTGGCGCTCATCATGCCGCCATCCGGCAGATAGTGCTCATAGGCGGCGTCCAGGCCCCAGGCCAGCTCCGGCCGCAGGTTGGGATTGCCCATGCTGTCAGGACTGACCGCGCTATTATTATTGGAAATATAACGGCGCGGAATCAGGCTGCCGGTCGACGGCGCCTTGTAGGTACGGGTCAGGCCGAAGCGCAACTGATCGTTCTTGGAATCCGGCAGTTTCCACAAGGTCTGCAGCAGCGGGCTCCACACGGCGGAGCGATTATGCACCGCGTCGAACAGCTTGCCTTCACTGGTCGTATCCAGCGTCTCCCAGCGCAAACCCATATACACCGACCAGCGCTGCGTCACATTCCATTCATCCTGCGCAAACAGCGCGAGCCGGGTCACCTTCGCGTCAAAGTTCTCATTCAGATTGATAGGCGCGATGCCGGTGTAGGTCGTATCGTTCTGCAAGCGGTCCTCGCCGCGTTCGCTGTAACCGCCGTCCCAGCCGGCCACCAGTGAGTGATCGGCAATGATCGGCGTCGAATATTTGCCGCTGAAGCTAACGCCCTTGTCGGTCGCGTCGGTAGTCGTCACGCGGTCCAGTGCCAGGATGCTGTCGCTGTTATATCCTTTGTAATTGATGTCTGAATCGCGCTTGTTGTAGTTCGCGCCAAACTTCACATCCAGCTTCGCCCCCTCGTTCAGCTTGTGTATCCAGTTGATATCGGTGCGAAACATATTGGAGCGAGATTTGAACAACTGCGAATTGCTGGAATACAAAGGCGCATCTTCCTTCGAGGACAGGACATTTTCCTGGGTATTGCCCTCGGATTCGTTATGATTGACAAAGCTCTGCGAGGTCAGGTTGTCGCCGTTCGGCAGCACCCAGTTCAGGCGAGGGGAAATGTTGATGCCTTCAAATCGGCCGTGGCTTTCATCCACGTAATGGCGCGCAAGATTCTGATTGCCGGCCGCATCGGTGCCGATCTCGTCAATTGTCGACGGCCTGTCCCACCTGCCATGAAACATGGAGCCGGCCAGCGAGTAGGACAACTTACCCAAGCGGTCCGACAACTGCAGATTGGCGCTGCCTGACCATACCCCATGCTCATTGGCGGCACCGAGCTTGATCTCTCGTTGCGCGGTCTGTATCGCTTTCTTCAACACGATATTGATGGCGCCGGCAATCGCCTGGGTGCTGTATTCGGCCGTGGCGGCCCGCATGATTTCTATGCGCTCTATCAATTCCGGCGCAATGGAGTCCAGCGAAAAGCCCGGCGGGCTGGGCTCGCCGTTCAACAAAATCTGCGTGTAGCCGGCCCCCAGGCCGCGCATCCGGATATCGCCGCCGCGGCCCTGGACGCCGCCTATGGTGATGCCAGGCAGGCGCTTCAGCACATCGCCTACCGTGCTGTCGCCAAACTTCACAATTTCCTCCTGCGTCACGACGATCTTGGTCGCCGTATCGAGGCGCCGCTCATCGTAGTTCCTCGATCCTGAAATTTCCACCGTCCTGACGGGCTCTGTTTTTTCCTGGCTGGCGGACGACGCCGTTTTTCCATTGGCGGTCTTGGCGCCTGCACCGGCCTTGGTTTCGGTCGTTTCTGCAGCCTGCTCGGTTTTTTCGGAATCAGCCTGGTCTGCGTATTGCTGCGCATATGCCGCGCCACTGAAGGCAGTTAGCATCGCAAAGGGAATGGAGGATAGTCGGAAAGCTAAAGTATTGGATGACATGACGCTATAAAAGGCGGTTATGAGATTAGGAATAGTGTGAGAAAAGCAAAGCTTTGGACTGTGGCAAGATTGACAAAGTTCCGCCACGGAAAACAAATTTCTTATCTATAGGTGCGCCTGATTTACACTACTGCCAGAAATCCGTTATATGTTTGCCCAGGAACCGTGTATGGAACAGGCGATAAGATGATGAAAAAAAACTCCGGCTTCACCCTGTTGGAAATGATGGTCGTGGTGGCGGTCATTGCGATACTGGCGTTGATGGCGCTCCCGTCGTATCAATTCAAGATCGTTCGCGAGCAAATTGAAGCGGGCATGTCGCTGGCCGACATCGCCAAGAAACCGATCGCCGCCGCCTGGGCCGCAAAGCAAGCCTTCCCGGCGGATAATGCCGCAGCCGATCTGCCCAGCGCCGACAAGATCGTCAACAACTATGTCAGCGCCGTCAGCATACAAGACGGCGTCATCAACATCACGTTTGGCAATCGCGCGCACAGTTCCATCAGCGGCAAGGTGCTGACCATACGTCCCGCGATCGTTGAAGGTGCGCCGGTGGTCCCGGTGACCTGGGTCTGCGGCAATGCGGATGCGCCGAACAAGATGACGGTAAAAGGCAGCAACCAAAGCAGCGTACCGGTGGGGTACATGCCGCTGCCCTGCCGCAAAATCACTCCCAAGGCAGGCTAGCCTGCTGACAAGGGGAATGCGGGCGATCCGATAAAGCGCGGGTACTGCGCCTATGGACGATAAAACGCTATTTCTTTACCGCTTTCTCGATATAGCAGTTCTCTCTCAGGAAGCGCATTGCCCCGGTGTAGTTGCTATCCCAGTCATCCAGCAGGTAATTATTTGCTTCTTCCACAAACTCTTCCCAGTCTGCCAGCAGGCTCTCCTGTTTTTCATGGGGGGCGGCTGTTTGTATAAATTCGGCGGCGGCTTCCGGATGAAAACCTTCGTCGCGAATTTTCTTGACCAGTTTTTTTGCACCGGCCTCGGACAGGCTGGTCTTTGGCGGCAGATCCGCGGCCAGGCAAAGAAACAGCGTCAACAGCGAATCGATATCGCTTTTGCCTTTGGTGACCTTGGTCCACTCCTTGGATACCAGCGCATCGTATTCTGAAGTGTCCTCCACTTCATAGTCGCGCAGGTAATACCTGTCCTTGAGCTCATAGACCAGCTTGTCCAGCGAGATATCCAGGTCCTGGATCCGGGGCAAATCGCGTTCCGCCACTTCTTTCTGAATACGCTCAGCAATCGCCCGGTATTTTTCAGGTATTTCTTCGGCCTTGCTCTTCGCGGTTTTCTTGGCCTTGATGCCTTTTGCGCGGATCTGATCAAGCAAGCCGGCAAATTCCACCTGGTTCAGCAAACTGCTGTTTGCCTTGCCTGCCAGGCGCAGCAACATCGCGGTCCTGATGACGGATTCGGCATCGGCATCCTGCTCCTGCAACTCTACGCGCTCCAGCTCCAGTTGTTCTCCAAACCAAAAACCTGCTTCTATGTCCAGCAGATTGGCTTTACGTTGCGCCAATGCTTTTTGATAGTCAATCGGGCTTTCCTTGCGCGACCAGTATTCCAGGAAATCCTCGACCCGGCCTTTTTCTTCGCGGCCCAGCAACGCGTATTCCGGCATGGCAAACAAGGCCTTGATCAGGCTGGAACCGCCGCGCGACAAAGACAGGAAGCTGTTGTCGCGGATCAGCTTGGCCGCCACGTCCAGATCACCGTTGGCGGTCTCGGACAGATACAGGCTCACCAGGTTGACGATACGCTTGCGCGCGGTCTCGATCTCTGGCCGCAGATACTTGCTGCCGAACGCTTCTGCAATCTGCACCATGCCCTTCGGCGCATCGGCTTCTATCATTGCAATCTTGGCGGGGTTGACCACGCCTTGCTGAACACCAAGGCGCAGCGCCCTTTCAAAGAAGGGGCGATCTTCAAACAGTGAGATATTGGAAGTATTTTCAGGCATCGCTTATCAGTCGTATTCGAACAGGGAAGAGCACCGCATCGACACACGGCGGCGCAGAGGTAACGCTCAGGGAAGCGCTTCCGCTCCCCGGGATTTTCGACTTTATCGGCTACAGGGCGGATTCTTCCTCGTCACCCTTGTCTTCTTTCTCATTCTTCGGAGCGTCTTCGTCATCCTCGTCTTTCGCCAAGGTTTCGGCTTCGGCATCTTCCAGCGCCTGCGCGCTATTTTGATAACGGGTGCGCAATTTCAGCAACACTTCCCTGAACAGTTCAGGCAACTGGAAGCGCAGGATGTAGGTCACCTCCATCCAATCATGGTCGATCACATTTGCCATGTCCTGTGCTGACACCGAGGCATCGGTATCGCCGCTCAGGTTCATCAAATCGTCATCGATGGCCTGGGTCTTGTCCTCGTCGCCGTATTCAAACAGATCGAAGGTGCCGTAGCGGTAAAAATGCTCCACGCGCTTGGTGCGCTCCGACAAGTAGTCCACCAGCGCGTCGTAGCCGCCGTCGAGCTCGCCGATTTCATACAGGAATTCCGCCGGATCGGCGCCTTCGCGGAAAATGACGGAATTGACCATGCCACGCAATTGCTCATGGCTCAGGTCGCCGTAGCGCTTCTCCAGCACCACCGCCTTGGCGAACTGCTCCGGGGTCACCAGCAGGTTGACCAGCGACTCCTTGGATGCATCGTATTCGCGAATAATCGCCAGCAAATCCTTGGGCGGGAACTCATCCAGGGCAGCGACCAGCGCATGATCGCCCTCGGTTTCCGCCATGGTTGCCAATGCCGATTCGGCGCCGACTATGTCGCCTATCTTGACCAGGCTTTGCGCCTCTATCAGCGCGGGGAAATTTGTATTCATTTCTGTCCTAAAATCTCTGATTAATCTTTACGATCGAAGCCCTGCTCCACGAGCCAGTCCGCTCCGGCCTCTTCAAGATCGTGCTGATCTTCCTCGTCTTCGTCGCCGCTGCCGTTGCGCGTATCCAGGTGGTGACGGCCTTCATTGGCTTCGCTATCCTCCTCGTCTTCCTCGTCATGCTCTTCCACGTTGGAAGGGTTGTTCGCACGCGATTTCCCGCTCTTGTTCAGGTATTCCAGGCAGGCTGCGGTCACCATGAACTGTGCGCCATCGGCATTGTCCAGCACCACGGCGCTCAGTTTCTCGGCCCACAATTCCATGACCAGGGAACTCTGCAACTCTTTCCACGAAGGAAACCTGTTCGGCTCCTTGGACGCCAGCATTTCCATCGCCAAGGGATTCAGGAACTTGATTCCGCCGTGAAAGGCCACCGCCACCATTTCCGGGTTACTCTTCAGCATAGGCAATAACAAGGGCACCTGCTCGCGCTTCGTCATCAAACGCTTGCGCAAGATATCATTGCCTTCGGAATCGCTACGCAAATCCTCCAGCTCCGCATCATACGCGGACGCCAGGCTCTCAAAAAAACTAGACAGCTTCAATGCAATACTCCTGATAAATAATTCTTCCAAATCTCTGTTGCGGTCTGCAACGGGTCTTCCAGCAAGTTGCGGCGGCGATTTTCGTCATAGGCGGCCCTTAGCGCCTCGTCCGACAGCACGTCATAGGCCTCCCTGATCTCGCGGAATTTTTCCGGTGCTATTTCCGATGTATTCCTGTCCGGGTGAAATTCAGCAGCTTTCTGCCTGAAGGCCTTTTTCACCTCCGACAGCGGCGCCGTGCTCGGGATCCCCAAAACAAAGTAATAGTCTTTCATGCACCCTCTTTTTTGTTTCAATCATCGCAAGGCATCGCGCCGTGCAGTCTAAAAGCCCCGCATCTTAACATTGGAAGGACTAAAACTAGAAGGTGGAGAAAAAAAGAAGGGAAGATAAAGGAAGTTGCAAGAGCATGGCACAATTTCAATGAAAACCGATCCGGCCTGGCTTAAGTGATGACGGTAATAAAACCGGGCTCCTCAAGAGCCCGGTAGCAAGCTTGAAATAGCCGGTATTTATGCGTGTTTTTTCCTGGCCAGGAATGCAATAAAGGCAATAAGCAAGATCACCGGCAAGACGACTGGAGCCAGCGCCAGCAACACAGCAAGCGCAATGAAGGCAAACAGGCCCATCAAAAACAGGGACACGCCGGCCAGTATCGCGACCACCAGGCCCAGCGCAAAGACAGCCGCCACCGCGCCTATCATCAGCCCGCCAAACGCAAAGCCTGCGCCGGCGATGCCGTCTATCGAATCACCATCCACCGTCATGGCCCAGCCGGAGTCGTGGCTGCCGAATGACAGCAAAGCACAAACAGCAATGGCGGCGATGACGAGCAGCGCAGTAATGGTCAACAAGTAGTTGCGTGTCCTGGTGTTCATGGCGGTTATCCTTTTATCGTATTCGGCGTATGTTTTTTGTCGGTTCAACTATTTGATCCGATGTATGCATCTTAAGGAAACATGAAACCCGGCTCAATTCGTGTGCGACAGAACGACAAAAAATATGGATAAACCGGCAAAAACCCAGATAGTCGAGACAGGATTGCGCTAAGCACAGCCCGAAAACGGCAGTTTTCTGTAAAAAAACCCGTGCTTCCCCCAAATTCCCTCAAAACATTTCCTGCAAAGGAACTGTTTCTCTCAAGGCTGGTCCATATCTCACTGGCAACAAAAGTTGCCAGGAACGCTAATTACTAGATCCGCCGAGTAAAAACGAGGCGGGCAATCACTCGAGAGAACCCAATGACGCCAAGATTACTATCTGCCAGCGTAGCGCTGGCATGGATAGCGGCTGCAGGCTTAAGCCTGAGCCATGACTATGCTCAAGCAGCGACTTCATCCAGCCCTGCTGCTACTGCCACGCCAATGGTGCGCCTGAGAGCCAGCGAACTCACGCTGGAGCGCCTGTATCGCGCCAAGACCTACGCGGGACAAGCTGCACGCAACCTGCACTTCAGCGAAGACGGCCGTTACCTCGCCTACCTGTGGAATCCCTACGGCGAGAACGGCTCCGACCTGTATGTGTATGACACGCAAACCGGCCAGAGCAAGCGCATCACGTCGCCAGCCATCATGCAAGCCTACGATTCACCGGAAGACCTGGCGCGCTTCAATAAGAAAGGGCTGCAAAAAGAACACGAAGAGGCAGAGCGCCAGGCCAAGGCCGAAGCCCAGGCCGCCTACCTGCGCGGCGAGAAGGTAGACCTGTCCCAGTGGGAAACCGCGGCGCTGGAAGTGCTGAAACGCGAACTGGCCGAGAAAAAAGCCAAGGACGCGGCGAAGAAGGCGGAACTGGATGCGGAAGCCGCGAAAGAGAAAGCCGCGGCAGCCGCTGCCAGGGTGGATGGCAAAAGCGCGGTAGAGATTGCAGAAGCGGATCGCAAGGCCGAGGATGCAGAAAAGAAAGCGGCAAAACTCAGCGACAAGCCCAAGGAACTGTGGGAACTGCGCGACGAGCTGAAGAAGAAGCTGGAAAAGGAGAAGTTGAAGCCCAGCGACCTGTACCCCGGCGTAGAAGATACGGTGTGGGCCAAGACCCGCAACGAACTGATCTTCCAGTACCGCGGCGACCTGTTCCGCCTGAAGATGGCGGACGGCAAGATAGAGCCACTGGCGCAGACCGGCCGCATGAAGCGCATCGTGTCCTATAACGCGGACGATAGCGGCTACCTGTACATGGACGACAAGCGCGTCTACAGCGCCCGCTTCGATCGCGGCACCGTGCTCCAGTTGAACCGTGAATTGTGGAACCCGGACGACGAAGAAAAGAAATACAAGATCACCGACACCGTGCTCAGCGAAGACAAGCAATGGATGGCCATTTTCGCCGAAGCACCGGAACCCAAGCCTGAAGGCGACGCCAAGCCGGCACCCGCCGAGCGCCAGGTAGAGATCATGAACTACAACGGGCGCTTTGCCACGGCCAAGAAAGTCGCACGCGAAGTATCGGACGACAAGCGCAAGGTATTGGCATCGGCACTGTACATACGCCGGGTGGGAGATGTGTCGGCCAAGCAGCCTGAGCCGGTATTCACCAATGCCGGCGGCGACATCTGGTTTGAAATGAGCAAGGTCAGCTGGGCCAAGGACGGCAGCCGCTACACCTTCTCCACTTGGGAACGCGAAAAAGAACTGTTGCGCATCTACGTCGGCAAGGCCGAAGAAGGCGTCAAGCCGGCGATGGTGTTCGAGCGCAGGGGCAAGGTTGGGCACGAAGTGGTGAATGTGCTGTCGCCGCGCTTCACGCCGGACGGCAGCAAGCTGATTGCAATCCTGGATGAAGACGGATTCCGCCAGCCTTACGTGATAGACGCCGGCAACGGCAGCGCGCATGCGATCGTCAAAGGCAAGTTTGAAACCCACAATATCGTCGGCTTCACACCGGACAGCAAGACCATGTTCGTGGCTGCCAACCGCGACGACTTTGCCGCGATGAACCTGTACCGCGTGGACCTCGCCACCGGCGACATGAAAGCGCTGGGGCAAGCCGGCGACTACCACCGCACCACCACCGTATCGGAAGACGGCCAGCATATCGCCACGATGGCCGGCCAATGGTCGCACCGCCCGGAACTGCACTATCTGGACCTGAGCAAGGCCACACGCCAAACGCTGACGCAAAGCCACGACCCGGTCTGGGCCCAGGTGGACCTGCTGCGCCCCGAGCGCTTCAACTACGCCAATCGCCACGGCGACGCCATCCAGGCCTACGTCTTCAAACCCGCCAACTGGAGCGCCAGCGACCATCGCCCGGCCGTGGTGTACACCTACGGCGGCCCGTTGAACGACAGGCATACCGTGGAAACCGACAGCTTCCAGCAAACCGCCTACCTGTTCGGCATGTACATGGCGGCCAAGCACGGCTATGTGATGGTGGCGGTCGATCCGCGTGGCCACTCCAACTACGGCCGCCGCTTCAGCGACGCCAACTGGGAGCAGCCGGGCAAACCGCAAACCGAAGACCTGGAAGACCTGACCAAGTATATGGACAAGAAACTGGGCGTGGACGGCAAGCGCATAGGCCTGACCGGCTGGAGCTTCGGCGGCTTCCAGACCCAGTACACGATGTACACCAGCCCCGACACCTTCGCCGCAGGCATCGCCGGCGCCGGACCGACCGAATGGGAAAACTACAACAGCTGGTACAGCGGCCGCACGATAGGCAAGACCGAGCGCAGCAAGCCCACGCTGCGCCGCTACTCCCTATTGCCGCTGACCGCCGGTCTGAAAAAACCTCTGCTGCTGGTGCACGGCATGCAGGACCCGAACGTGCTCTACCAGGACACGGTCAACGTGTACCGCGCACTGCTGGAAAACGGCAAGGAAAACCTGGTTGACCTGTTCCTCGATCCGGATGGCGAGCATGGGCTGGGTGGCGTCGTGAAACCCAAGGCGCTGCACAAGAAGTATGAGAGTTTTTTCCTGGAGCATTTGGGCGCAGGTAAGTAAGTCCTCTAAAGCACGACCCGCATAGAAAATAAAGGGTGCTGAGCGATCGTTCAGGAATGATCGCTCAGCACCCTTCTTCTATTTCGCAAACCACTTTTGGCAAGGCGCCCATACCGTCAGCATATTGCGCCACATGGAATTTAACTAAGCTGGAGTGGTTGGCACAGTTAAGATGCAGATACTTCAAGGCGATCAAAATAGCCTGAAGTCACATCCGACGCAATATGCTGGCGCTATTGGCCCCCACAAAATCTATGGCCTCGACAGCCTGCTGAGCAAATGAATACGGACAGTCGATTTGTCCGTCGCATCAATCGTTAGTGGAACTGGAATGACGCGATTTCCGCTCCCGACCGCGGTAGCACTCAAGAGTTGTACGGACGTCGGTCCAGCTGGCGTCAAGGCTCGAAACGTCGCTGATGCAACTATGCCTTGACCATTCGTTCCGTTGTCGCCAAAGCGGGTTAGCTTGTCCACCGTAAAGCCGACAATCCATGCGGCAAGCGGGCCCAGTATTGGTATGCCTAACCGATTAAAGTCCGCCATTCTTCACCATCGCGCTTGAGGATGGCGGCTTGCAAGCCGACAGGGGGCGGTGCCACCCCCAGTTTCAGACACCACAGCTCGATCCGGTCTATTTTTAATTCAACCACAATTACGTCCGGGTCAGACGGGCCTCCGGGAAACCAGAGATCGGAATTCTGTAGCCACAGCGTACGCTTGAGTTCCGGGTCGTGCTCTAGCAACCGGGGACGCCCTATTAAGGTCACGTAGGCGTGCTCCTCGTCGCATTGGTAGGTCAGGGTAAGCCTTCCCGTTGTTTGCATTTCCAGCGTTTTGCGACATTTCCGCCCTGTCATGAAGCGCACCGTCCAGTTCTCGGACAATGGATAGGGCATGACAACGCGTGCGTTCGCATCGCCTTCTTCGTTAACCGTAATTGCCGTGCAAAGCTGTACTTTAGCCACGATGCTGCGAGCGATGCACAGAAGAGATTCGGTTTGACCAGTTTTCATAGGACGCTTTCTACAGTGAAAAAATTCAAATGGCGTTTGCTTTTACATCCATCGGGCCCGGGTAAATCTTGCAGTTCATCATTTACTCATCGTCTTTCCTGCCCTGTAATATGGCTGCAGCAGGGCAGGCATGCTGCCGAGCTTGACTGCTACGTGACGTAAGCATACTATACCATATAGTATGTAAAAATAAGGCAACATTAATGATCAATCAACCCTCTATATCCACTGAATCCACGCAAGCGTCGAATCGGGCTCCCCGCCAGCCACGCGACGCATGGTTTAACGCCGGCTTGCGGCTTTTAGTCGATACCGGAGCGGACGCCCTGACGGTGGATCGCTTGTGTGCCGCGGTCGAGCGCTCCAAGGGCTCGTTCTATCACCATTTCTCTGATGTGAATGGCTATACCGCTGCCCTGCTGGACTATTGGCAAGAGTTGCATACCGAAAGTGTGATGCGCACCGTTGACCAATTACCAACTCTCAGCGGGAAGCGTCAAGCGCTGGCCAATATGGCTCTATCGTTGGATAGCGCAACCGAGCGCGCGGTGCGGCAATGGGCTGCACGCAACCCCATTGTGCAACACAGGCTGAGGAAGATAGATGAGCAAAGGGTGGCCTACCTGACCGACCTGATTGCCAAACTCAACGGCGACGGCGATCTCGCCAATGCACTGGAGCTTGCCCGCATTGAATATGCAGCATTCGTCGGCATGCTCCATGTTTTCCCCGACATTTGTCAGGAAGATTTGAAACGGATGCTGCAACGCATTATCGGGCTCGTGACGCCGGACGCACCTGAATGAACATATTTGCACAGGCAATTCATGGGGGTTTCTACAATCCGCCGCGCTACGATTACTAAAACGCATTCCAAAATGACGCGCTGTGCTACACCCGCCCATCAAACATAAAGCTAATCATTCCCATGACGACTACTATGAATTCCCTGCTCCTTCTTGCCGCAGTGTTGAACGCCATCTGCTCGCTGTTACATGTACTCATCATCTTTGGCGGCGCTGCCTGGTATCGCTTTTTTGGCGCGGGCGAACGCATGGCCAACGCCGCAGCATCAGGTGAATGGTATCCAGCCGTTATTACTTCCGGCATCGCGGCAGTCCTGATGATGTGGGCTGCCTATGCTCTCTCTGGAGCCGGTGTCATACCCCCGCTTCCTTTTATCAGGACCTGCCTCGGTATAATTACCGTAATTTTCCTGTGCCGCGGTTTTGCCGTCGTGCCGCTGTTTTTATTTGCGCGCGCCAAAGTTAACGGATTCATGGCGTGGAGTTCGTTGATTTGCATCGCCATTGGCTTCGTACACTTGTCGGGATTGATGCAGGTGTGGGCGCAGTTCTGAACCGAGACAGCAGGTCGAATAAGTCGAAGACGTTATCCGACGCACGAAAATATTGGTACGGAAACGCCGAAAAGGCGTAACAGTCATCCTATTGGACACTGAGAAAATCTCTAAAATCGCTCGTCAGCAGGTGCAGGTGCGGATCGATCACTGCGCTGATTTTGGCTGACCTGCAGTGCTCGGTCGCGCTGACGATTCCTTATGGCGTCGACCAGTGGATTAGTGAATTATTGGCTGAAGCGTGTTGCGACGGCAGAAACGTCCCAAAGTCGCAACCGCGAATCTGACTCGAACGATCACAGTGCAGCTATTGTGGTGAAGAACACGACATTTTGATGCGCTGAATTCAGAAATTCAGCGCGCTTGTCTTACATTGAACAAATGTCGTCGGCATTAGGCTTTACTCTAAGTCTAGCACCCATTGAACGCTGTCACCCTCTGTCAGTATTTGACTGATACCTAGATTGATGCCCAATGTATTCATTTTGCGAGTTCAACCCGCGCTTTATTGTTCGAAACATGCGAACGCCATTTTGACGGCAGCATGCGCGTCAACGTCGATGATCGAGTTATGAGCGAGCACGACACGTTCAAACGGCCATTGGAGAATTCTTCGCGCACTGGATTGCGCCGCATGATGATCTTTGACCAGCCAGCGAACAGTTCGCGGCACAGCAAGGCGGGTGCGAACACCGGTGAGATTCGCATAGATGGTTGCCGTAAGCGGTAAATCGCCTTGCCACCATTGACACAAGTCGGTGATGATGAGTGTGCGCGACGATCTGTGAAACCAGACTGTTTCATTGCCAAAGGGAATACCTTCAAAGAAAATCTGCCCAAGATCTTCTTGCCATTCAGGCTCGACTGATGACGTCAATTCGCGCAAGGCGTTTAGATCCGGCCGCTTGGCGAGAAGCCCCGGAGCACCAAAAATCTTGGCCTGCGGGAAGGCTGCGATGTATTCTGAGATGAACAGATGATGCGTCTTGTTCGGGGCAACTATGTACTGCACATCCCCCAGAGCCGAGAGTTGCGCGCGTATATCGGCCGACAGAGGAACCGGTGAATGTACCCATAGGCTTGAGTCACTGAGGCGAACGACGGTCATGCGTGACGAGACGCGCATGCCATTTGCCACGAACTCGTGCTGCGTATGCCAGATGTTGGGGGCGATGGTTTGAAGCATTACAATGAACCTCACTTGTTTTATAAAATAAACTCTGGCGGCATGCGCAAACAAAGCTTTACTGAACATTGCACACCATACCTCATGGTATGGATATGATTACATTTGCAATTGCATGTGTCAATACTATTAGGTATGGTAACGCGATGGATGAAAAAAAGAATCGAAAGAACTGGCTAAACGCGGGCTTGACAGCACTTGCCGATGCGGGACCGAAAGGGTTGCGTATTATGTCGATTGCCAAGCAACTCGGCGTCACCAAGGGCAGCTTCTACTGGCATTTCAAGAACCTGGAAGAATATGAGTCTGCACTCATTGAAGAATGGGAACAATGTCACACGCTAGAGGCCATTGAATGTGTAGAAAACGCGGGCGGTGATGCTGATACAAAGCTGCGTCATTGGTTTATGGGTGCTGCGGCGTCAGATTTCACGCTGGCTCGGGCCATACGCTCTTGGTCTCTGACAGACCAAGTTGTGCGAGAAGTACAGGCCCGGGTTGACCAGCGACGCATCGACTATCTGGTGAAATTATTGCGCGGAATCGGTTGGCCAAAGGAGGAGGCCACGACGCTGGGACGTTGGGCGTATTGGGCATTCATTGGATATTCCACACTGGAGGGGCCGCCAGTAACTATAAAGCAGCTAACATTGATCCTTGATATCTTGACACCAAGGTAGGCTTGTTCAATTTTATCAATTTGTTCGCTCAATTCACTGCACACTATCTCGGCTACGCGATTTGCACCGCACTCGTTCGGCATATTACGGAGCGCTAAAAGTCGGGTCAGAATTCTTTTTCGGAATTCACCGGGTGTCATTTCAATTTTTTGATTTAGTGATAGAAATGTAGCCTGTATAAAATCGTAGCAGTCACTTTCGACTGTCCGGTTGAATCCGCAGTCTACGGCAGACCATCAGGCAAAGAAGTTCGACCGCCTCTCCTTGCCGATTGCGAACCTTTAAGTTGCGAATGGGCCGAGCATTTTCTGTTAAGTGAAGTCACAGTCACTAACACAAAGGGCGCTGAGCAACTATCTCTAGATAATTGCTCAGCGCCCTTTTCCCATCAAGATCACAGCAACACCCAAACAGGCATTGCTGCTACCAATTAATGGTGATGACCGTGCTCGCCGTGCACATGGCCATGCGCAATCTCTTCGTCGCTGGCAGCGCGGACTTCCAGCACGCTGGCGTCGAAACGGATGGTCATGCCGGCCAGCGGATGGTTGCCGTCCACGGTGACCTTGCCGGCATCGATTGCCGTCACGCGGAACTGCATCGATTCTTCAGTTTCAGGGTCGCGGGTTTCAAACATCATGCCGACTTCGATATCGGGAGGGAACAAGCCGATGTCTTCTTCGCGCACCAATTCTGCCTCGTGCTCGCCGAAAGCATCTTCCGGCGCCATCGTCACGGAGACGGTTTCGCCGGCGGCTTTGCCTTCCAGCGCTTCTTCCACGGCCGGCAGGATATTGTCGTAGCCGCCATGCAGATAGACGATGGGCTCTTCGTTTTTGTCGATGATCTTGCCGGCATCGTCGAACATGGTGTAGTTCAGCGAGACGGCGGTGTTTTCTGTAATTTTCATGATGTCTGGTATTTAATAGGGATTTGTCGATTCCGACAGGAGCGATTTGGCAAAATCAGACACAAATCAAAAACACCATCGGTCAATTAATTGTTTCAAACACAATACAAACTGTGCTCAGGTGTGAATTGTATCAGAGGCGCGTTGGCGCTTTTGATTAGAGTTTTTGTAAAGCTTGCAGCAAGGGCGCGCAGGCGTCCGCAACCCGGTCGATGCTTTGCTCGCGCAACGCCGCCAAGTCTACCTTGACGTCGCTTTTCAGGCCTGCCCACTTCAGCAGGGCGGCGCCGGCCTCGGGTTCGTCAAACATGCCGTGCAGGTAGGAACCCAGGATCTGGTCGTCCGGCGAGCGCGTGCCCTCCTCTTCGCCATTGATGATAAAGGCCGGCAAGGTGTCGTTGCTGGCATAGGTGATGCCCATGTGGATTTCATAGCCTGTCACCTTGGCCTGGTCTTTATCGCCGAAGGCGCAATAGCCGCTGACTTGCTGCAGGCGCTTTTCCTGGGTCAGTTCGGTCGTGATATCCAGCAAACCCAGGCCGGAGGAGTCGCCGGGAGGACCTTCCACGCCATGCGGGTCGCTGACGACCTGCCCCAGCATTTGGTAGCCGCCGCAAATGCCGATGACCTTGCCCCCGTAGCGCAGATGCTTTTCCAGCGCCTCCAGCCAGCCCTGTTCTATCAGGAAGGCCAGGTCGGCGCGCGTGTTTTTACTGCCGGGCAGCACGATCAAATCGGCTGCGGGTATCGCCTGGCCGGGGCCGACGAATTGCAGATCCACGTCAGGGTGCGCGCGCAAGGCGTCGAAGTCGGTATGGTTGGAGATGCGCGGAATGGCCGGCACGATGATGCGGAATTTGCCGGCGCCGCTCTGGCTGGACTGTATCGCATCTTCGGCATCCAAGTGCAGGCCGTGCAGATACGGCAGCACCGCCAGCACCGGTTTTCCGGTCTTTTGCTGCAGCCATTCCAGGCCGGGTTCCAGCAGGGATATGTCGCCGCGAAAGCGGTTGATGACAAAACCGACGATGCGTTTTTGCTCGGATTCGGACAAACACTCCAGCGTGCCGACAAAATGCGCGAACACGCCGCCCCGGTCTATATCGGCCACCAGGATCACCGGGCAATCCACCGCTTCGGCAAAGCCCATGTTGGCGATATCGCGCTCGCGCAGGTTGATCTCGGCGGGGCTGCCCGCGCCTTCCACGATGATCGCCTCATATTGCTGTTGCAGGCGGTGGTAAGACTCCAGCACCGCCTGCATCGCCACCGTCTTGTATTGGTGGTAGTCCCTGGCGTTCATGTCGGCGCGCACCTGGCCGTGGATGATGACTTGCGCGCCGGTGTCGGAAGAGGGTTTCAGCAACACTGGGTTCATGTCGGTATGCGCGGGCAAGCCGGCGGCAATCGCCTGCAAGGCCTGCGCCCGCCCTATCTCGCCGCCGTCTATGGTCACCGCGCTGTTCAGCGCCATGTTCTGCGGCTTCATCGGCACCACCGCCACGCCCTGCCTGGCCAGCAGCCGGCACAGCGCGGCGACCACCGTGCTTTTTCCGGCGTCGGAGGTCGTGCCTTGCACCATCAATGTAGCTAACTTCATGCTTTTACCTGTCCTGTCTTGTTATGCCAGTCCGCGATCAGCGCCTGTATCTGCGGCAAGCCTTCGGCAATCGCGCAGGGGCCGGGCGACAGGATGTCCGCCGACTTGATCTCTGCGACAAGCCCGTTGCGTACCGCCGGGATCTGCTCCCAGCCGGGACGCGCGCATAATAACTCAGGCCGGAATTTCTTGCCGCACCAGGAACCTATGATGATGTCCGGCGCGCGCCGTATGACCTCGTCGGCATCCGCGATGATGCGCTCTTTGGCGCTATGATGCTGTGCCAGGTCGGCAAAGGCGTCCTCGCCGCCGGCTATCCCGATCAGCTCCGACACCCAGCCTATGCCGCTCATCATCGGCGTATCCCATTCTTCAAAATACACCCTGGGTTTCACCGTCCACGATGCCGCTTTTTCCCGGGCGAGCGAAATCCCTGCCTCCAGCTCTAAAATCAGCCTCTGGCCCTGCTGCTGGCGATCGACCATCGTGGCCAGCACCGCGATCATGTGCAGGATGCCGGCGACGCTGCGCTGGTTGAACAGATGCACTTCGACGCCGGCCTTCACCAGGTCGCGGCAAATCTCGGCCTGCATATCGGAAAAGCCGATCACCAGATCCGGCTTCACGGCGAGGATGCGTTCTATTTTGGAAGAGGAAAATCCGGATATCCTGGTCTTTTCCTGGCGCGCACGCGCCGGCCTGGTGGTAAAGCCGGAAATGCCGGCGATATACTGTTCCGCGCCCAGCGCATACAGCGTTTCAACCGCTTCGGTGGATAAACAAGCGATACGCTGATAGTGGCTCATGGCTTCTGGCCCACAGCGGCGTTCGTAGATATGTTGCGGTTACTGCGTGCGCCCTCCAGTGCTTCGCAGACGGCCTTCACACCTTCTATGATGCGCGGACCAGGCCGGTTCAGCTCGTCGCCGTCTATCGCCACCAGGTTATGGTTTTTCACCGCCAGCATGCTGGTGTAGGGCTTCCATTGCTCTATGCCGCTGACGCCCTGGTTCTTGCTGTCGCCGCTCACCACGACTTCCGGGTTTTCCGCCAGCACCGCTTCCAGATTCACCATGGGCGCAGGCACCGGCAATTTACCGAAAATATTTTCGCCGCCGCAGGTGCGAATCACGTCGCTGACGATGTTCCGGTCATTCAGGGTATAGATGGGTTTGCCCCAGACCTGGTAAAACACTTTGACATTGCTCCTGGCTTGGTAGCGGTTGCTCAATTGCGCCAGTTGCTGGCGGAAATCACCCGCCGCCGCCTGCGCCTGTTTTTCGGTGCCGAACATCGCCCCCATCTTGAGCAGGGTTTCCGGGATCTGTTCCAGCTTGCGCGGGTCGCTAAAGTAGTACGGGATGCCGGATTTTTTCAGCGGCTCCAGCTGCCGCTCAAAGGCGCCGTGCATCCAGACGATCAACAAATCAGGTTTCAGCGCGATCACACGCTCTATGTCTATCTGGCGGTTGTCGCCGATGCGCGGGATGTTCCTGGCGGCAGCCGGATAGTCGCTGTATTTGACGGTGGCGACGATGCGCTCGCCAGCCCCGGCGGCATAGATCAGCTCAGTCACATGCGGCGACAGGCTGATGATTCTTTGCGCGGGTTTCTGCAGGACGATGGTATTGCCGATATCGTCGGTGACGGTAATTGCGGCGTGCGCTTGCACTGCCCAAAGGGTGGCCGGCAGTACCAGGCAGGATAAGAATTTTTCCATTATTTCCTCAAGGACCATAGTTCGAAAGCCTGCTCCAGCCGCTGCCAGGCCATCTCGTCGGCAGGCAGGCCGAAACGCAGGCCGCGCGCAGCATGTTTAAATAGGCGCAGCCAGATGCCTTGCTCAGCCATGTGCCGCCACAACTCTTCGGTCTGCATCTGCAGATCGGTGTCCGCGCACCACTGGAACAAGTCCGTCCCGGAGGAACGGTAGCCCTGCGCGCGCAGCAGGGAACGCAGGCGCTCGCCCTGCTGCCGCAAATACGTTCGCGTATCGCTTTGCCACTCCCTGTCATTCAACGCGGCGCAAGCTATCTGTTGCGCGGGGCCGCTGATGGTCCACGGCCCGAGATAGTTTTCCAGCTGGATCAAAAGATTTTCTTCCGCAGCGACAAAGCCCAGGCGCAGACCGGCCAGCCCGAAGAACTTGCCTACCGATCGCAGCACGATCAGGCCGGGCCTTGCCGTGCATGCAGCCACGCTGGCTGCCGGCAGGGTATCGGCAAACGCTTCATCCACCACCAGCCAGCCGCCCTTGCGCTGCATTTGCTCCGCCCACGGCATTAGCGTTTGCGGCAACATGCCTGCGCCGGTGGGATTATTCGGATTGCAGATCACCACCACATCGGCGGCGGCCACCGCGGCATTCAATTCGGCGTAAGGCAACTCCGTGACCTGGTGCCCATGCTGGCGCCATTGATACGCATGCTCGGCATAGGAAGGGGCCGACACTATGACCCTGGACGGCGGGCGCAAGCGCGGCAAAGCCTGTATCGCCGCCTGCGTGCCGGCGACGGCCAGCATCCTTGGCGCCTCATAGTAAGCCTGTGCCGCGATGAGCAAATCGTCGGATTTTTCCGGCAACCGGTGCCAGGCATGGTTCGCGATCTGCGGCACCGGATAAAAGCGCGGATTGATGCCGGTAGACAAATCCACCCAGTCCTGCAATGGCCGCCCGTAGTGCCGCACCGCATCGTTGAGATTGCCGCCGTGCTCAAGCATGCGCGCCTCCGCTAACAATGAGCGCCAGCCACACCAGCGCCAAGGCGGCGACCCACAGCAGGCTGGTATGCAATACCAGCCGCCATGCCCGATGGATGTCCTTGGCGGCGGCCTGTGCACCTGCTCCCAGCGCCGGCCTGTGCTCCGCTACGCCATCATACGTTGCAGCACCGCCCAACGCCAAGCCTAATGCGCCGGCGCCGGCCGCCATCACCGGGCCGGCATTCGGGCTGCTCCACTGCGGCGCCTGTTCGCGCCAGCATTGCCAGGCCAGCCGAGTATTTCCCAGCAGCGCGTAAGACAGCGCGGTCAATCTGGCCGGCATCCAGTTCAAGCCGTCATCGATGCGGGCGGCGGCGCAGCCGAACTTCAGCAAGCGCGCAGTACGGTAACCCCACATCGCATCCAGCGTGTTCGACAAACGATACAACAGCGCGCCGGCACCGCCGGCGACCACAAACCAGAACAGGGCGCCGAATACCGCATCGCAGCCGTTTTCCAGCAGCGACTCCACTGCAGCCTTGGATAAGTCCTGCTCGTTCGCCTGCGCGGTATCGCGGCTGACGATATGCGAAGTCAAGCGCCTGGCCCCGCCGAGGTCGGCGTTTTGCAAGGCCGTCTGTATCGGGGCGGTATGCTCATGCAGGCTGCGCAAACCGAGGCAGAAATACAATAGCAACGCGTGCAGTGCCGCGCCTAGCCAGGGATTAAAGGCCACAGCCTGGACCAATAAAAACTGGACCAAGGCCACCACAGGCAAAACGACGAGAGCCCACGCAAGCAAACCGGTAACGCGCCCGGCTGCTGGCCGGTTCAGTTTTTTCTCTACAAAAGCTGCCAGCCTGCCGAATCCTACCAGCGGATGCCAGCGCCGGGTTTCGCCCAGGATGAGGTCAAGCGCGACACCGGCGACCACACATAGCACTACCGTCGCATAAGCCAGTTCCAGCATGTCAGCCCCCTAGCTCTTTAATGCCAGCGGCAAACCGGCAGCAATCCAGAATACGCGATCACAGGCAGCGGCTACCGCCTGATTCAAACGTCCGGCCTCATCGACAAACCAGCGCGAGATCGCGCCTTGCGGCACGATGCCCATGCCCACCTCATTGGAGACCAGGATCACCTCGCCCTGCGCATTTTGCACCTCCTGCAAAACCTCCAGCAACTGCGCGCGCTGCTGCGCGAAGCTGTCCGGCGGAATAATCGTGCCTACTTCAGGATAATCGCGCTGCCCGGAAAACAGCAGGTTAGACAGCCAGACAGTCAGGCAATCGACCAGAATCAGCGTATCCGGTGCGGCGTGCTGCCGTATCGCACCAGCAAGCTCCACGGTCTGTTCTACTGTTATCCAATCGGCGGGACGTTGCTGCCGGTGCAGCGCTATCCTGGTCTGCATTTCTGCGTCGCCGGCCTGGGCGGTGGCGATATACACCACGCGCTTGCCGGATTGCGCCGCCAGTTTTTCAGCATAGGCGCTCTTGCCGGAGCGCGCGCCGCCAAAGACCAATGTGCGCGTCATGGCAGCCTCGGCAAGAACAGCGCCGCAGCCGCTTGCGGGCTGGACGGAAAGTAGCTATGGAAGTAAGACGCGGTCAAATTGCCGATGCGGTAGATCGCTTCGCCCGGCTCAGCGTTGGCATGCTTTTGCGTATGCGTTTCTGCCTGCAGCACAGTGTCGAAGCGCGAATAGTGAAACGCGTGCCCGCGCAATATGCCTTGCGGCGTGCTCCAGGCTTGCCCGCCCAGTGCGGCGAGGCGGCTCTGCATCACGACTGCCCCGGGCAGCAAACCCAGCATAGGCCACTCATCGCCCTGTTTGTCGATCAGCTTCTCGCACAAGACCATCATGCCGCCGCACTCGGCCAGTATCGGAGTTCCCGCCGCATGCGCATCATGCAGCGATTGCTGCCAGCGCCCGGCTCGCGCCAGCGCCTGCGCATGCAGCTCGGGAT
>Ga0207092_1001_pt2 | contig 26014 bp, 30 predicted proteins | sample Alteio_BWMinHeat_48_FD_153533 | JGI IMG/M metagenome (GOLD analysis project Ga0207092, IMG submission 153533) | Enriched cells from forest soil in Barre Woods Harvard Forest LTER site, Petersham, Massachusetts, United States -... | ecosystem: Environmental > Terrestrial > Soil > Temperate forest >... | reverse complement strand
TGAGGAAACAGGTGAGTCGCTGGTTCCCGCGCCAGAAGCCGCGCGGGATGACACCGCATCTAGCACTCTAGAAAAAGCGTTGTAGCTAGTCGTGAATACTTACAATAAATTTTATCATTAACGGTTCCATTCGTTAAAACCCCTAATTTAGAGGTTTTAGACGAATGAAACCGTCAAATATGAAATTGCTAACTTAAAAACCTGCAGCCATCCACAAATTGATTGAAATTACTACATAATCCTATATAATGCATAAAATATTTATTCTTTTTCATCATTGAATCAAGGCCTAAGAGGTAAAACAGATGAAAACCCGATTGCCAGCGGAAAGGATGGAGCAGTCTCTTTCTTGTATTCCACAGGACATTCTGGAAGCAAATATTTACAAAGATTTAAATAAAACTGAATTAGGTTCGCTCTCAGTAAGCTGCCATTTTTTTTATGAGTCCACAGAACGCTATAAAAAATTATTAGTCGATGCCATTCCTCGCAATCTGCAGCAAATGAACTGTAATAAGCGAGTGTTCAATGGTGAAGGTGAATACAAAGAAATAGCAAGATGGAAAAATACACTTCTTATCTTAAGTGAAGGCAGCATTCAAGCCTTTGATGTGTACACAGGTGAGCCTTTGTGGACTTGTGAAAGTACCAAAGAGCTTGATAGATTTATTGGTAAGTTATGGGTTATGCAGAATGGAAATATTCTTTGTTACTGTAGCAATCCTGAGCTTTACATTAAGGACATTCTTGTTGTCATTGATATAAAGACGGGGAATGTCTTAGAGAAGATAGACGAGAAGATGCTCTTCATGCGTGAGTTGATACAAGTTGTAGGTAATCAAATCATTCTAAAATTAAAAGATAGTATTAGTTTTTGGGATTTAGCAAACAAGAAGACAATTAATCATCCAATACAAGGTCTTGGTGAATGCGATGACGAGACAATTTTTTTAGCTAATGAACATTTTATTGTGGATATCAGTTTTACCAGTTACTTCACCGCTATTACTATTATTCAGTATCAATCAAGTGAGCTCATTCATATTAATAGACATTATCGATTTAGAACACGCATTTCTTCTGCTGCTATTACCAATCATTTATTGATTTGTGGAGAAGAAAGTGGAAGTGGCTTTATCTTTGATATGGAACAAGGAAAAATAATTGAAAAATATCAATTTCCTGATGGGATCTTACCGACTTATGGTACTGAGAGATTTGTCTCTTCTGTAGCGGTAAACGAGCAATATGCATTCATGACTTCTTCGTTCAATCATGTTATTGCTTTTAATCGTCAAGATAATCAAATTCATCTATTGGATAAGAGTGGTCATGGTCATTTTTTCTTGCAAGATAATATGCTTTTTATTCAAGCCCATGGTTACTTAACTATCGATCCTCTTAATATTCGAACCTTTTTTCATATATGGAATATTGAAAGCATGAAAAAAGTGAATACTTTCGTTGGTACATACGGTCAGTGGCATAATGGTGAGTTATTGTTGTTGAGCGACTATCATGACTTAACAGCCATTCACTATGATTTTAAAGTCTTGCATCAGGGTGAAATCCTTGCTGAAGAATATAAGGCAAGCTTGAATAAAATCGTAGTATGTTAAAACCCATCCTTCCATTTTCTCAGTGCCGCAAAAACCGCAACGGTATTCTCCAGCGATACACCAGCGTGTTTTTCAACATTTGCTTTGAGTTCCGCTGAATCACAACGTAAAAAAGGATTAGTTGCTTTTTCTTCTCTCAATGTTGATGGCAGTGATGGCTTATGATTGTTTCGTAAGTCAGTAACACGTTGTATGCGTTCAGTGATTTCTTGATTATCAGGTTCGACGACTTCGGCAAAGCGCAAATTGTTAAGCGTATATTCGTGAGCACAATATATTTTTGTGTCATCAGAAAGAGACATTATTTTTTCTAATGATGCAGCCATTTGTGCAGGCGTACCTTCAAATAATCTTCCGCAGCCTGCTGCAAATAAAGTATCACCGCAAAACAATGCATTTTCTACGTGATAAGCAATGTGTCCAGCAGTGTGTCCGGGAATATCGATAGCGGTAATGGCGTGAGGGAATCCTGGAATTTGAAATGTTTCATTGTCATGTAGTGCATGCGTCATCTCAACTATGTTTTCATGTGCTGGGCCATAAACCGGAGCAGGATATTCACGCAAGATATCTGCTATACCATTCGTATGATCCCAATGATGATGGGTAATTAATATAGCGAGAAGTGATAAGTGGTGTTGTTTGAGAAACGCGATGACGGGTTTTGCATCACCTGGGTCGATAATGATAGCGGTGTGTTCTTTGTCATCCATCAATACCCATACATAATTATCTTTTAGTATGGGTATAGGATGGATGTGCATATTACTTTCCTGATCTTTTTCGTTCGTGTTCTTTTAAAAACTTTTTGCGTACACGAATGCTAAGCGGTGTCACTTCAACTAACTCATCTTCCTCTATGAATTCTAGTGCTTGTTCTAGCGACATGAGAATGGGTGGAATTAAGATAATATTTTCATCCGAACCTGCCGCACGAATATTGGTTAACTGCTTGGCTTTGCACACGTTGACAATTAAATCATTATCGCGTGTGTGAATACCGATAACCATGCCTTCGTATACTTCGGTTTGTGGGCTAATCAACATGCGGCCACGTTCTTGCAAATTAAATAATGAATAAGCGAGCGCGACACCTTGTTGATTGGAAATCAACACACCGTTTTGGCGCGTAGGCATATCACCTTTAGCGAGCGCACCGTAGTGACTAAAGACGTGATGCATGATGCCAGTGCCTGAGGTGATGGTGAGAAAGTCCATGTGAAACCCAATGAGTGCGCGTGCGGGAATGATGTAATCGAGACGAGTGCGTCCTTTATCATCTGCTATCATGTTTTTTAAATCGCCGCGTCTGCTGCCTAATTTTTCCATGATGGCGCCTTGATATTCCGTTGGGACATCGATGGCTAAGGTTTCATACGGTTCTTGTAATTCTCCATCTACCATTTTAGTAATGACTTCTGGACGTGATACGGCTAATTCATATCCTTCACGACGCATGGTCTCGATTAAAATGGATAAATGTAATTCACCGCGACCAGATACTCTAAATTTGTCCGGGTCAGCCGTGTCTTCGACGCGCAAGGCAACGTTGCGTAATAATTCCACGCTCAAACGATCACGAATTTTACGAGTAGTGACGTACTTACCTTCTTTGCCAGCAAATGGAGACGTGTTTACCTGGAAAGTCATGCTGACGGTTGGTTCATCGACGGTGAGTGGTGGTAAAGCTTCAACATGAGCAGGGTCACATAAGGTATCTGAAATTTTGAGTTCATCGATTCCGGTGATGGCGACAATATCGCCGGCATAAGCAACCGGTACTTCGCTTCTATCGAGGCCCAAATATTCCAATACTTGTAAGATACGACCTTGACGTGTATTACCCTCTCTATCAATCACGGTGACAGGCATATTCGTTTTTGCTTGTCCTCGAGTAATGCGGCCTATGCCTATCATGCCTACGTAGGTGGAATAATCGAGAGTAGAGATTTGCATTTGGAAGGGGCCATCAGGATCAACTTCGGGAGCCGGTACATGTTTGACTATGGTTTCAAACAATGGCTGCATGTTGTCACTGGGTTGGTTTAAATCGAGTGTGGCATAGCCTAATAATGCTGAGGTATAAATGACTGGGAAGTCTAACTGCTCGTCAGTTGCGCCTAAATTATCAAATAAATCAAACACTTGATCCATTACCCAGTCTGGTCTTGCGCCTGGACGGTCAACTTTGTTAATGACAACGATAGGACGTAAGCCACGCGCAAATGCTTTCTGGGTAACAAAACGGGTTTGTGGCATGGGGCCATCGACGGCATCTACCAGTAAGCAAACGGAGTCGACCATAGAAAGTATGCGTTCTACTTCGCCGCCAAAATCCGCATGTCCGGGGGTGTCTACAATATTGATTCGGTAGTCTTGCCATTTGATGGCGGTATTTTTAGCGAGAATGGTAATGCCGCGCTCTTTTTCAAGATCATTGCTATCCATGATGCGTTCAGTGGTTTGTTTTTTGGAAACGCTAGAAGTTTGCTCTAACAGTTTGTCCACTAAGGTTGTTTTGCCATGATCAACATGGGCGATGATAGCTATATTGCGTAATTTTTCAGACACAGTTCACCTGGATTTTTGTATTAAAAAGGCTGCACATCATACATGATACTGTTCAGCTATGCCATGTTTTGGGGCCACGTTTGAGCTTGTTCGTATTCTTCCGGTGTATTAATTTCTAACGTTTTTTCATTGGTTAAGCACACGCGAATTTTATAACCATGTTCTATTACACGTAATTGTTCGAGGCTTTCTGCTTTTTCTAAGGGTGTTTGTGGTAGGGATTTATACAGCATGAGAAAGTCACGTCTAAAGGCGTATAAACCCATGTGATGATAAACGGGAGCAGGCGTTTCAGTGCGAAAATAAGGAATGGGAGAGCGTGAAAAATAAATAGCGTTATGATGTATATCGGTAATGACTTTGACCGCGCCCGGTTGATGGTAACTGGTTGTCATGTTGAGTGGTGAGGCAAGTGTTGTCATCTCAGGTGTTTCACCAGCGAGATAAGGTGCAACCAGACTTTCTAACATGGATGGTTTGATAAACGGTTCATCTCCCTGAAGGTTAATGACGACATCCATATCGGGATAGTGTTCTGCAACTGAGGCGACTCGCTCTGAACCTGTGGGTAGGTTTGGATCCGTGAGCTCGACCTTGCCACCAATGTTTGTAATGACATCAGCAATTTCTTGATCATCTGTTGCAACGATTATTTGAGAAAGCAGCGTGCAGCGGAAAGCATTTTCATACGTCCATTGCACCATAGGCTTACCTTGTATGGGTAATAATGGTTTACGCGGTAAGCGCGTTGATCGTATACGACTGGGTATGACACAGAGAATTTTCATGCGAGCATCATAATAAATCATGCGGGCTTAATCAATGACAGTGGTGATGTCGCTCGCTATAATGAATTCACATTTAACTAAATAAAGATGAAAGAAAAAGGAGCTTTATGATGTCATTAGCAGGGACTCGTTTGAGGCGAATATTTTTTGGTGCGACGATTTTAACATTTGCTGCTGCTCTCCAAGCTGCATCGTTCCATACAGAAATCGATAATCAATCATCATCACTTTCGCAACCGCCATCTGTTCTTTCGCCTGGTTCAAGATTATTGGTGAGTGATGCAAAAAAAGGTGAATTTTATATTCTAGGAAAAGATCAACCGGATCCTGTGATTAAAAATAAAGGACCTGCATTTGTTAATGCAGAACCATTACAAGCAGGCATTGATGCGCATAGTCTGCTAGGTAGAGAACCTCAAGATACAGTGAATGTGAGTGATCTTTTGCATGAAGATGTTAATGCGAATGATGATATGGATGCCATATTGCAAAAACATCAGCATCAAGAAGAAGTGAGTGAAAGCGCGCAATCTGCACATCAAGATCAGCAAAAGATAGAGTCGCGTGATAATGCGAATCTTTCTAAAGTAAAAACCCTATTGCATCACATGACAGGCAAGATGGCAGCAAAAAAGACGCATGCTAAAACGCATATAGCATTTAATTTAAAGCGTAAAAAGCTAGCTAAAATACATACGGTGAGACAGGCGAATAAAAAAATACGAAACAAAACAGAGCTTGCTGTTGTTAAGATAAAGTGTATTCATTTGGGCTAAGTTAAGTGAGATTCATGCAGAAAAAAATAAGGCCCAGATATTCTGGGCCTTATTTTGTAGTAAGCTATTACTTCTTGGAAGCTTTAGCTTTCTTTCTTTTTGCAGTTTTCTTGCGAGCTGGAGCACGTTTCTTTGCTGCAGCTTTCTTTACGGTTTTCTTAACGGTTTTTTTTGCTTTGGTTTTTCTTACTGCTTTTCTCTTTGGAGCTTTTTTCTTTGTTGCTGCTTTTGCTTTTGCCATGACGTAGTTTCCTTCCAATTGTTAACAATGAATAAATTTAACATTAGCATTCATAAAAGTATAGAACTATTAGGGATTATACTTAGTAGTATTAGATTATTTCGTAATGTGATTCGTTGAATGCTCATTTTGATTTGTATTCATTGCGGAATAACGCGCGTTGATAGAACATTTTCATAGCTGAATTTAGCTGTTTTTTTTTAACTTTAAATAATGTGTATGCCTCTCGCTTTATCTCTTTGCAGTATCTGATGATGAGATGAAAGTAATAAAAAATATTTTGGCATTGTGGAGAGCTACAACTCTTCTGGCGATGCTGGTAAACTACGCCGCTTTGATTGCCAACTAAATAGAATAGATAGGAATAAACATGATTATACAGCCGAAAATCCGAGGTTTTATTTGCACGACAGCGCATCCTGCTGGATGTGAACGAGTCGTTTTAGAACAAATTCAATATGTGAAACAGAAGGGGCAGTATCAAGGGCCTAAGAATGTGTTAGTGATTGGTGCGTCAACCGGTTATGGATTGGCCAGTCGAATTGTAGCAACGTTTGGAGCAGGTGCTAAAACAATAGGGGTGTTTTATGAAAAGGAAGCCGATGAAAAGCGCACTGCTTCACCTGGCTGGTATAACACAGCAGCATTTGAGAAGTTTGCTCATCAAGACGGATTGTATGCCAAGAGTATTAATGGTGATGCCTTTTCAATTGATATCAAAGAACGTACTGCAGATTTGATTCGACAGGATTTAGGTAAGGTCGATTTAATTATTTATAGTCTTGCATCACCAAGACGTATTCACCCAGAGACAGGACATGTTTACGCTTCTACATTAAAACCAGTTGGGCAATCATTCACGGGTAAATCGATAGATGCCTTTCGTGGTGAAGTGAAAGACGTCACGATTGAATCTGCCAATGAAGAAGAAGTTGAAAATACGATTGCCGTGATGGGTGGTGAAGATTGGGAAATGTGGATAGATTATCTTGCTAAAGAAAATCTGTTAGCAGAAGGTGTAATGACCGTTGCTTATTCCTATATTGGCCCGCGTTTAACACATGCTATTTATAAAGAGGGCACGATTGGTAAAGCCAAGGAAGATTTGAAAAAAACAGCAGATAGGCTAGATAAAAAATTAAAATCGTTGCAGGGATCGGCTGTTATTTCTGTTGATAAGGCAGTCGTTACGCAAGCTAGCGCTGCTATACCGGTAGTGCCATTGTATATATCTATATTGTTTAAAATCATGAAAGAAAACGGTGTGCATGAAGGTTGTATAGAACAGATAGAACGTTTGATGCGTGATCATCTCTATTCTGCTTCTGCTCCTTCGCGTGATAGAGAAGGTTACATACGATTAGATGATTTGGAAATGCGTCAAGATATTCAAGAAAAAGTCATGAAAGTGTGGCCGTTAATTACATCGGATAATCTTGATGAGCTTACCGATGTGAAAGGATATCGCGATGAGTTTTATCGTTTATTTGGGTTTAATGTAGAAGGTATTGATTACGATAAAGATGTAGATCCGGTGGTTGTCATTCCTTCCATAACCACTTGAAATATCAGTCATTTATTTTTTAATCATCCCTATCCAATGACTTGTTCAAATTGTTGCTATACTTAAAATATTAGCGCATATAAACAAACGTTGAGGTGGGGATGGTTGCTCAATTTTACGTAGTAGCTCCGGATAAAAATCCCAATCATCATCGTCATTTTGATGATGAGGAGATGCAGGAATTTCTCATTAATCATGCTGAGATTGAAGGTGTTTTGTATCATACTGAAATGAATCAAATTAAAATTCTTTATAATACGCATAATGGTGAAGTCAAACTCGTTGATGTAGAAGAAAAAAAAGATATTCAATCAGATTATACGGATGCGTATGAAGCGCAGCGTAAACAAGTTGAACTTGGCATTCGTCGGCTTGCAAAATTGGAATTGCTGGTTGAGTTATACAATTTGCAGGATAAAGGTATTTGTGACGTGATTAGAAAAAATCATGTTATCGATTCCGTGACAGGTAAAGTGTGTTCAAATAGTTCTGAAATAGCATTAGACATGACTTTGGTGAAAGTGATTAAGTTGGGTTATCGTCATGAAGAAAATGGATTTTCATTTCGAAGATTTTTTGCGAGGCTTTTTAACCGAAATCAAACGCATACGCAACGCGCAGTGTATGCAGCTTTTCAAGATTTTAAAGAAGAGTGTGAAGGGAGTTCGTATTTTTTGAGTCATTTGAAATCGAAGAGTGCGATAGAAAAATTTAAACATCATGTGAAAAAACATTTATAGTATAAACTCATGATCGGTAACGCGTAACATACAAGGATGTGTCATGATTAATAAAATAATGATGATTGCTCTGTGTTTCAGTTTGCAAGGATGTATGAATGTAGCAACTTCCGGCGCAGAAGCGATTTATAATCGACATAGCATAGAAAAGAACATGAAGGATCAGTATTTGACTATGCAAGCGTATAAAGCGATTTATTATGATACGGATCAATTTAAAAATACGAATATCAGCATTACTACTTACCATAAGGAAATGTTATTGGCAGGGCAAGTGCCTAACAGTTGGCAAAAAATGCGAATAAACCAAATCATTAAAAATATTCCGGATATTGACAGCATTTATAATTTGATCACGATTCAAAATCCTTCTTCTCCTTTAACGAAAATCAGCGATACTTGGATTAGCACTAAAATTAAAGCGAAATTTTTAGCGTCAAATGATATGGATGGATCTCAAGTAAAAGTGATGACTGAAAATGGCACGGTTTTTTTAATGGGCGTGATGTTGAAAGAACACGCTGATGTAGCGATTACTCTCGCGAGTAACACAGATGGTGTGCAACAAGTGGTGAAGCTATTTTCATATATGAAAATTAGCAAAAAAATATAAAGGTGTTATCTAGCACCAATATTACCAAATGCTTCGCAGCAATAAGCACGGCTTATGCAATTAGAATACATAGGTTTATGGCAAATAGGATCGCTGCATTGGCAATCGGATTCATACGGGACGCATGATTTGGCATAGCAGTGTTCGCCACTGCAGTCCCCAAAAACATATCCGCTTAATGTGAGTGTAAGACAGCTGATGACACTGAATAATAGGCTTCGCATATAAATACTCTCCTTGTGTATTCATTCATTATACGCTGACTTTTGTTACAAATGACAAGCGGAGCAAGATAGTTGTGTGGGGGTGATGGGTCCTTCACATTGTTCACATTGTGTTGTTCCAGCATGTTGCAAGGCGCTATCAACCGCAATGCGTTGGTCAAAAACAAAACATTCGCCTTCGTAATGCGCGCCGCCCATTTCCCTGAAATAGCCAAGAATGCCGCCATCTAGCTGGCGAACATCGGAATATCCTTGGTTCATCATGTGTAAAGCGGCTTTTTCACAGCGAATTCCGCCGGTGCAAAACATGACGATGGGTTTATCGCGTTCGATTTTCGCTATGGCGCAAGGTAGTTCGCCGAAATCGGCAATGTGTAACTGTTTAGCGTCTTTAAAGGTTCCAAAGCGTACTTCGTAATGATTGCGCGTATCGAGTAAGGTGAAGTCGCGTTTCTCATCCAGCCATTGTTTAAGTTCATCTGGAGAAATGAGTGGCGCTCTTTTTGTGGTTGCGGGGCTCACGTCTTTTTGGCGTAATGTGATGATTTCATTTTTTAATTTTACGTTGAGACGCTTAAACGGCCGGTCTTTGGAATAAGATTCGTGAAAAGTGATGTCAGCAAATAGAGAGTCGCTTTTTAAAAACGTCTGTAAGGCTGCAATGTCTTTAGGGAGGCCTGCCAAGGTTATGTTGATACCTTCATGGCTCAGTAATATCGTTCCTTTTAATGATAATGCCTCTGCTTGCAAAAGAAGCTGCTGTTGCAGCGAGGCAAGCTCAGTGAGAGGGATAAACTTGTAACCAGCAATATTCAGAATAGGCATCGGTCGCGGATGATACGCTGTTCTAACTCATTACGCAATTGAGCCTATTAACATGCGCTTTATTGCCTTTTACATTCAATTGCCCAGTAATGGTAATTGTATGATTAACATCAACTTTTCCACTACAAGACGCTGGTAGTCCTTGAGGTGAGAGGTGAATTTCACGCGTTACTTCTTCTACAAAAATCCCACTCATTTCAATGGGGCGTAAAATAGGAAAGACTTTGCCTCGTTGTGCGGCAAGAATGCTTAAACATCCCACATCCCGTAGACATAAAAAATAACGGTTATCTTTGGTTGCACCGCTAATCTTGATCTTAATATTCACGGTATCAGCGGCAAAAGCTGTCTGCGTGCTTAAGATAATACAAAGTGATAATAACCATTTTTTCATGTTAGCCACCTCTCTCGTTGTGTGTATTTGCTTTATTTGTGATCAAATATTAACACGGTAGGCTTAAGGTTTTATGAGGGAGAAAAAGTTATAACCTTAAGATTATATTAAGAAAATCATATAGAAAAATCGCTATGACTATGTAATATAGCGAAATTTTTTTGATCAGTTAATAGGGATATAATGTAGGTATGAGTTTCACGAATGGTTTTTTAAAACATAAACAAGGAGTGCATATGAAAAAGACATTATTGAAAATCATGTTAACGCTAGGTTGTGCAGTCACATTAGGGGCTGTCACCATGGATGCGTCTGCTTATTATTATCGTAATTATGGGTATCACCGCTATTACACAGGCTATCACCATAACTATTATTACTCTGGACACCCTGGCTATTATCGAACCGGTTATCATGCGGGACGATGTGGCTTTTGGCGACACGGTGTTTGGTATAGAACTGCCTGCTAGTCAATCTTGACTATCCTGACTTCTTTTGTGGAAGTCAGGATGTATTTAACTGTTGCAACAATTTATAAAATACTTTATCACTTCACTCTCCCCACGATATCAATCAATAGAGCTTGCTTGACATTGTAACCTTGCGGGTTACAATTAAAAGGAGAGAGTATGATTAAAAGTTTTAAGCATAAAGGATTAGAACAGTTTTTTGTTAAGAATGTTAAGAGATTTTTGGATGCAAAAGATTTAGCTAAAATTACACGAATTTTAGATCGCCTCGATACTGCGATAGTTGTTAAAGATATGGATATTCCAGGTTGGGACTTTCATGAATTAAAAGGTAAAAGAAAAGGTACTTTTAGTGTTGCTGTGCGTCAGAACTGGAAGATTACTTTTTGTTTTGAAAGTGGTGATGCGCATGATGTTAATTTGGAGGATTATCACTAATGAGTTTGAGATCAAGAAATCGTAAACCAATACATCCAGGAGCTATTTTGCGTGAAGACGTATTGCCCTCATTAGCTATTACACAGGTTGAATTCGCTGATCGTTTAGGTGTGTCTAGAAGGAGTATTTCTCAGATTTTACATGAGCATCGCCCGATAACGACTGATATGGCAATTCGGTTGGCTTGTTTTTTGGGAACGACGCCAGAAAGTTGGCTTAATATGCAGCAAGCATTAGATGTGTGGGTGTTGGAACATAAAAATGCTCGTATTTATGATCAGATTGAAAAAGTAGCTTAAAAATTTATTTTTTAACCAAAATCCATTGTTTCTGACTTCCAATTGATACACATGAAAGACACTTGAGCTTGTTACTGTATCGATTATGCATGTCCATTAGTGCGCCTAGGGGGCGAAAATTTAACTTAATTGCTATTTAACAATTTTTTTAATATTTTGAACTTTCCCAAAATTTATTTTTTAACCCATATCCACTGGTCTTGCCATTGCAAAATTCACATTCGTTTCCCAGCGTGAATCGACAGTCCAGGCATAAGCATAAGGACGTAAAGTGTGGGGGTTGATTTTGAGTAACATGCTGCCTATGCCTATGCCCGATCGGTGTAGAAGACGTGTATCACTGCTGTGTCCGGATGGTGCAGAGTCTGCGATGCGCAATAATAATTCGTTACCATTCCTTACCGGTTTATCCATGATAATCATAACGTGTCCGCCTGTTTCTATGCCCATTCTATTTTTGCTGCGAAACACGAGAATATCGCCAGGTCTTAAATCTTCAGCATCATCAATGGAATTCCAGTGCGCTGAATTGTCTCCCAAATTTTGGAAGTATTGATAAAAATCATTGGTAGTGGGTTTGGATGTACCACTCCATATCGCAAGGCTATTGTAAGAGCGGGGATAAATGGTTTTTAAAATATGATCGACGTAGCTCGAGCAATCAACAATATAAATGCCCTTTGATGGTTCGATTCGGGTTCCGCCTAATTTGTAAGTTGTGTAATGAATGCTTTCTACGGTATTTCGTACAAACTTAACCAGATTTTTTTCCATGGAAGTGAGTAGATAAGAAGGAAAAAATGAATATTGAATATTAGGCGTATTAACGGTGGTTCTAGTGAGATGCGATGTGTGTATAGCGTGAGTCGGCCTTGATACGCGATTTCTTTTTATTCGCGGCGATTTTTTTTTTGTATGTTTAATCCTATGAGTGTGGTGTTTTTTTGTTATAGCGATCGCAAAATCGGGCTGTATCAGCCAACTGAATAATAACGTTGCAATGATTATTTTTCGTAACATTTGAATATCCTCTTAAGAGGGTGGATTGCCGCGGTTATTTTAACCTGATTGGGCTTGGAGTCAGATTCATTTTTAAGGGCGATTGATCAATAATTATTTTTATTACAATTTAATGCATTAACAATATACGCTATTTGCGTGGTAAAATATAAGAATAGCTGGAGGTGATGCATGGAAGTGGCAGATTTATTACGGTTAAGCATAGAAAGTAAGGCGTCTGATTTACACATTTTGCCGGAGTCACGGCCTTTGTTGCGACTGGATGGTGATTTGGTGCAAGCCAAAGATATCCCTGTTCTTTCTGCAGAGACGACTAAACAACTGATTTATAGTTTTTTGACGAAAGCAGAGCAAGAGCAATTTGAAAAAGACTTGCAATACGATATGGCTGTTTCCTACCCTGGCATAGGCAATTTTCGCGTTAGTGTTTATCATCAATTACGCGGTTTAGCAGCCGTTTTTAGAATCATTCCAGGCAAGGTTCCTACCTTTGAAGAATTGGCTTTACCTGCTGCGCTTAAAACATTACTAGGTCTTTCTAGCGGTCTTGTTTTGGTGACAGGTCCTGCGGGTTCGGGCAAAAGCACAACGCTTGCTGCTATGATTGATTACATTAATACGGTTCGTGCATCGAATATCATTACGATTGAAGATCCTATTGAATATATTCATATCAGTAAAAGAAGTGCTATCAGTCAATTGCAAATACCCCGTGATTCGCTAGAGTTTTCAAATGCATTACGCGCATCTCTGCGTCAAGATCCGAATGTTATTTTGTTGGGAGAATTGCGTGATCTTGAAACCATACGTCTTGCATTGACGGCAGCAGAAACAGGGCATTTGGTCATGGCAACCTTGCATGCGACTTCAGCGCCACTCGCTATTAGTCGTGTTATTGATGTTTTTCCGAATGAAGAAAAAAACCGCGTGCGTGATTTATTGGCAGAAACCATACAAGGTATTTGTTGTCAGATGTTAGTAAAAAAGGCGAGTGGTGGCAGAGTGCCGGTGTTTGAAATCTTGTTAGCAACGCGTGCAGTGAGACATCAGATTAGACAAGATAAAATTTCACATATGTTAATGACTATGCAAACCAATGGTGACATAGGCATGTGTACCATGGAGCAATATCTGGATGGTTTGCTCGCGAAACATATTATTAGTCAAAATGTGGCACGCATTGTTAAGATGAATAGAAATCTTAAATGAGCTGCAATCATTCACCTAGCGTTGGACTATGTTCAACAGTGAGATCATTATCATAAATATAAAAAGTATTTCTTCCAGAATTTTTTGAAACGTATAATGCTTGATCGGCTTGTTTAATAAAATCATCAACACTGATTTCAAAATTTCTTAAAAATGCGATACCGATACTGGTTGTGACATTCAATGTATGATTGCCAACGTGAAACGGTTGACGCATGGCTTGCAGAATTTTATTCGAAATAAGCATGGCATCTTGCGCTTCTTTAATATCATCGAGGAGTAGAATGAATTCATCACCACCAAATCGTGCGACTACATCAGAAGAGCGCAAACATTGTTTTAAGCGATTAGCAAACGCATGCAGCAGTTTATCACCGATGGCATGTCCCATGCTGTCATTTACATTTTTAAAATTATCAATATCAAGATACATGAGCGCCATTAATAATTTCTTGCGTTTAGCTTTAGCTAGCATTAAATCGAGTTGATCGATAAATGAATTTTGATTGGGTAAACCAGTCAAATGATCATGATGCGTAATGTGCTTCATTTTTTTTTCTAGTTTTCTATTATCTTCTAGCGCATGTGTTTTTTCTTGTTTTAATTTTTCCATGTCTTCTCGCATGATTTGATATGTCAACGCGGACCCGATAAATCCTGCGATGACACGTATGGTTTGAATATCTGTTTCAGAAAAGGCATCTAATTCGGTAGAGATAATTGTAATGACGCCTGCAACATTGTTTTCATGAAAAAAAGGTGTAATGAGTAGTGATGAGGCTTGTAAGCGGTTGCATTCTTCTTTTTCTATGCGTGAATCAGTCTTGATATCCGCTGAGCGAATGATTTGATGTGTGCTGATACACAATCCTGAAATGCCATTGTTTTTATCGGATTGTTGGCCGGCATATGTTGTAAGGCTGCCAGTTGCTGCTTTGCAAATCAGATAGTCCTCTTGAACCAGTGCTATCATGGTTCCTGTTGCATTCGTTAAATGTTGAACTTGTTGAGCCGCGATTTCTACGCATTCATTAAGACTAATATTTGAGTCATTTAATCTTTCTTGCGTATTAATTATTCTGTTTAATGGGTTGATTAACGGGGCATTTAAGCTTGATTTTTCTTTAACAGCACCCTTTTTGTTGGCCATAATGTTATCTCCATCTGTATTTATCCATTATACAACGTTTTCACTACGTTAAGTCTGGATGCTTTCCATGCTGGATACAAGGATGCAATCAGGCTGAGTAAGATAGTGACGAGACTAATAAACCACACATCTTTCCATTGTAATTCAGACGGTAAATAATTTACAAAATAAACACTGGAAGAGACTAGTTCTTTGTGTAATACCTGTTGAATAAAGATGGATAAGTCAGTGATGTAATAAGCCAGTGTTACGCCGCCTATCACGCCCAATGCTGTTCCGCATAAAGCAATTAATAAACCTTGAATGGTAAAAATGGCGAGTATCATGCGAGGTGTTGCACCAAGCGTGCGTAAAATAGCAATATCAGATTGTTTGTTTTTGACAACCATGACCATGGTACAAATCAGATTGAATGCGGCGACTGCAATGATTAAAACAAAAATAAAAAATAACATGGTTTTAGTCATGCGAATATTTTCAAAGAAATCACCTAATTGATTAGTCCAATTCCATGCGTTTAAATCAGGTGGTAATTCATTTAATAATTGTTTTGAAACGGTCGGTGCTAAATACACATCATTAATGTTGACGTGTAAACCGGAAATGGCCGTGTGCAGAGAAGCAAGTTGTTGCGCGTCTTCTAAATGGATAAATGCCATTTTCGAATCAAATCCCATGCTGCCACCGCCTGCATGAAATAAACCAGTAACAGTAAATTTTTTGAAATGAGGTGTGATGTTTGTTGTTAATTGTGAGCCTTGTAAGGTTGCAACAATAATTTTATCGCCTAAGGTAACGTTTAATTGTTTAGCCAGATTTTCGCCTAATACAATGCCAAATTGTCCTCTCATTAATTGACTCAATTGGCCTTGTATCATTTTATGGGATAAAGCAGAAACGTTTTCTTCTTTTTGAGGTAAAATGCCAATCAACATGGCAGGTAAGGTTGTATCAGCGTTGGTTAACATGGCTTGATCGCTGACAAAAGGGGCAACGCCTTTAACGTCGGCAGCATTGTGGATAGTAGAGGCAAGTGTTTGCCAATCTTCTATTTGACCTGTCTCGCTAGTGATGGTGATAGGCGAAATCATGTCAAATAATTGTTTTTTTATTTCACGGTCAAATCCGTTAACGACGGATAATACGGTAATTAATACCGTCATGCCGATAGCCATTCCAATAACAGAAGTGAATGAAATGAGAGAGATAAATTGGTTGCGGCTTTTGGCGCGTGTGTAACGCATGCCTATGAAAAGTGATATGGGTTTGAACATATGATGCCTCAAGAATGAGGACTTATTCTATGGTAGGGGTGTAATTTGAGCAAGCACGCATGCATCGTTGCAAGCTATGTTTTTTATCTATGCAAATATCCACGCAAGCATTGTCGACTTCGTAATCGTAAGTGGATTGGTTAAATTGATAGCCGTAATAGTAATAACAACATTTAGGTAAGTTTTGACGGGCAAATAAGGCATATGAATAAGCGTTGATACTGAAAAGAATAAAAAAACAAAAACAAAAACAAAAAAGTTTCATGGTGCATTCCATTCAATAGGAGGTAGCGTCATTTGAATAGATGATTCAGACCATCCATCAATCCAAATGCTTGTAATAACCATAAAATAACAGCAATAATAACGACCACATTCAAAATGGTTTTGATGGAAGATGCCATGGGAATGTAATTGTTAATCAAGCCTAATAATACACCGACAATAATAAGAACAAGAACAATCGTGATGAGTGACATAACTATCCTTTGTGTCTGTGATGATTGAAGAGGTAGTATGTAATAAAGTCAACTTAAGTACAAGTCGGTGGACAATGGAATTATTTGATATTCTTGTTAGCTTTTTGTCGCTCTCTATTCTTGAAATTGTATTAGGGATTGATAATCTTGTTTTTTTGGCGATAGCCACTCAGCGATTACCTAAACCCTTACAATCACGTGCCCGTAAACTGGGGTTAACGCTTGCCTGGGTAAGCCGTTTATTATTGTTGTTTTCTGCACTTTGGTTAATAGGGCAGACCAAGCCATTATTTGTTCTTTTTAACATAGCATTTTCTTGGCGCAGCATTTTTTTAGTTTTGGGCGGATTGTTTTTGTTAATGAAATCCACGCAAGAAATTCATGCTGAAATGGAACCACTGATAGAAAATGAAAAAAGTGTTGTAAAATATGCGAGTTTTAGTGTTGTTGTGATTCAGATTGCCATACTCGATATTGTTTTTTCACTGGATAGTGTATTAACGGCTGTAGGGTTAACACAACGTTTTTGGTTGATGGCATCTGCAATTACCATCGCCATTATTGCCATGATAGGTGCGAGTGAACCACTTAGTCGTTTTATTGAAAAACATGCTACTGTGAAAATGTTAGCGCTGAGTTTTCTTGTTTTAATTGGTATGGTATTGATTGCTGATGGGTTTGGTACGCATATTCCGCGAGGTTATATTTATTTTGCCATGGGCTTTTCATTGTTTGTTGAGATGTTGAATGTGATTAAGGGTAAACGCAATCCTGTTTAATGCTCAATTTGTTTTTTCACGCCCTGTAATTGTTTGCGCATACTGGAGATAACCTCTGCATAATTCGGCTGATTAAATATAGCAGAACCCGCCACAAACATATCAGCACCGGCTTTTGCAACCTGAGCAATATTCTCAATCTTAATGCCGCCGTCTACCGCAATACGAATGTTTGTGTGATGTGTTTTGATTAATTTTTTCAAGTTAGCTATTTTTTCCAAAGCAGATGGAATGAAGGATTGACCACCAAAACCGGGATTCACTGACATCACCAATACCATATCCAATTTATCCCACACGTATTCAAGACAATCGAGTGTAGTCGCAGGATTTAATGCAAGCCCTGCTTTGCAACCATTTTTATGAATCAAGTCTAGACTTCTGTCTACATGTAATGAGGCTTCGGGGTGAAAGGTAATATTGCTTGCACCTGCATTTGCAAAATCAATAATGAGTTGATCCACCGGTTGCACCATTAAATGCACGTCTATCGCAACTTTAATGCCGTATTTTCTGAGCGCTTCGCAAACCAGCGGGCCTACTGTTAAATTAGGAACGTAATGATTATCCATCACATCGAGATGTAACATATCAGCGCCTGCATCAATGACGGCTTTTGCTTCTTCGCCAAGGCGCGCAAAGTCTGCGGATAACAACGACGGCAAGATGAGAAAATCGTGCATAATGCATTCCATACAATAAATAGAGTGTTATAGTAGCGCGGTTTTTAGTGGGATTCTATTTTTTTATCAGGGCTTATATGCAAATCAAATCCATGCCTACGGTTATTTTTTTTGCTAGCTTATTTGTTTTTACGATGGGTTTGAGCTCGCAAGAAATCATAGGATTTGATTCGCGATTTTATTTATTCGTGCAAGAAATGTTGCGTAGCGGGATACGTTTTTTTCCAGAAACGTATCATCATCCTTATCCTGATTATTCTGCTTCATCCACGATACTGATATATGTTTTTGCACTTTTTTGGGGTGGATTGAATAAATGCGTCGCTGTTTTTCCGACTGCCATCATGGCAGCGTTAACGGTAACATTCACTTATTTGATTGGTAGTTTGCGCAATAAACACTGGGGTTATTGTGCAGCAATGATGATGTTGCTCACGTATTTTTTTGTAAAAAGTGCGCGCGCCATATCGCTAGATATGTATTCGGTGCTGGCTACAACCATCTGTTTTTATCTTATTTATTCTGCTGATAAAGAAAATAAACGAGATCGCGCTCGCTGGATTTATTTCTTTTTTATTGTCGGATTTATCTTTCGTGGGCCCATTGGTCTTGTCATTCCAGCGGGTGTAGTCTCTGTTTATTATGCGATTAATCGCAATTTTAAAGCGTTATTTGTCAAAGGTGTGATGGCATTTTTATTGTTATGTCTCTGCACCGCAGTGTTATTGTCGCTTGCTTTTTACGTAGGCGGCGATGGTTTTATGCACGATGTTTTACGCATGCAAGTCCTAGGGAGAATGAATAATCCTTACCTGCCTATCTATTTTTATTGGACCAGTAGCTTGACAAATTACGCACTGAGCTATTTATTTTCTTTATTAATCATAGGCATAGCTGCTTATCACGTTTATATTGACGGAGATTTTTTTGATGAAAATACATTATTTTTATGGCAATTATTAGGTTGGATGATGGTGATATTAATCGGCATGAGTGTGCCGGATGACAAGAAAGTAAGATACATTTTACCCATGGTTCCAGCGATCGCACTGATAGCGACTTACCCTTTTGCGGCCCCTTCGCAATATTATTTTGTCATCTTGCGTCGTTTATTTCGCAATTTATTTTTCATTTTCCCGTCCATATTTTTATTAGCAACGATTTTTTTTCAGTATTATTTAAGGCTTAATTTTGTCAATCACATGTTATTTTTTCTGCTTATGCAGATCATAAATGCGATTATTTTTTATGGTATAGACGTGCAAACATTGCGTGAAAAAGTGGTTATCACTATCGCAGCTAGCTGTTTTATTTTCGCAATGATTACCATTATTGAACCCATACAATTGCAAATGGATAAGGCGCGCGAGTTTGTTTTAGCAACAGAATCATCGCGAACTCAAGCAAAAAGTGCGCTGGTTTTTTATCGAGAGTCACCCGATGGATTGCCGATTAAATATTTAATTTATAAAACCAGCAGTGATGATCCTGTTTTTATTCAAGATGCGGATAGTCTGATGCGGCTCGCTCAGCCAGTTTATGTTGTGACTAGCGAATCCAATTATCTCGAACTATCTGAAAATATTCGTAAACATTTTCGAGTGGTGGCGCGTGATGTGATGGGGCATGTTCGTGTTGTTGTTCTTATTCAAATACTAAAATAGCGATCGATTTACTGGTGCTGGCTTTTGTTATGTTGACAAATAAAGCGCAGGAGGCCGGAGGCCGACGAGCCATTGTCAACATAACAAAAGCCAGCACCAGTAAATCGATCGCTATTTTTTCATTATTTTTTCATTATTTTTTCACTAAGGAATCTCAATCATCTCAAAATCATCTTTAGTCGCACCACATTCTGGACACTGCCAAGCTAGCGGCACATCATCCCACAGGGTGCCAGGTTGAATACCATCTTCGGGCCAGCCTTTAGCCTCATCGTAAATATAACCGCATAATAAGCACATGTATCGTTTGTAAGTCATTGATAATACTCGTTAAAATAGTTTATGATCCCGTTATTTTCGTTTGTGATCATACAAAAAAGCACGTATGATTGCGACATTAAAAATTTAAGCCGCAGAGATTATCATGACGCACTCAAAAAACTTATATGATTTAGCCCAAACTATTATCCCAGGCGGTGTGAATTCTCCCGTGCGAGGCTTTCGTGGAGTCGGCGGTCATCCCCTTTTTATTGCTAAGGGTTATGGCCCATATTTGATAGACGTCGATGGTAATGCGTACATTGATTACGTGGGTTCATGGGGCCCTATGATCACAGGTCATGCGAATGCTTATGTGTTGGATAAGGTAACGGAAGCGTTACAGAATGGATTGAGTTTTGGTGCGCCTACTGAAATTGAAGTGAAGTTAGCGCAAAAAGTGTGCGAACTCATGCCTTCTATAGAGATGATACGTTTTGTGAATTCCGGTACAGAAGCCACCATGAGTGCGATTCGCTTGGCAAGAGGATATACCAAGCGAAATAAAATGATTAAATTTTCTGGTTGTTATCACGGTCATTCCGATAGTTTGCTGGTAGCAGCAGGTTCAGGCGGTTTGACCTTAGGCGTACCGGATTCCGCTGGTGTTCCTGATGATTTGGCGGCGCTTACCTTGGTTGCTGAATACAATAACCTTGAAAGTGTAGCCGCTTTATTTGAGAAATACGGCGATGATATTGCCTGCATTATCGTAGAACCCATAGCAGGAAACATGAATTGTGTTTTGCCTGTGCCAGGTTTTTTGCAAGGCTTGCGAGAGTTATGTGATCGTTACGGCAGTGTGCTCATATTTGATGAAGTCATCACAGGATTTAGAGTGGGCTTAGGCGGCGCGCAACAATATTATGGTGTGACACCGGATTTAACGACCTTAGGTAAAATCATAGGCGGTGGTTTTCCAGTGGGTGCCTTCGGCGGGCGCAAACAAATCATGCAAACCATTGCACCACTTGGTCCTGTATATCAAGCAGGCACATTATCCGGTAACCCTATTGCCATGACAGCAGGACTTGCTCAACTTGAATTATTATCTCAACCGGATTTTTACCTGAGCTTAGAAGAAAAAACCATGACGCTGACTCAAGGCTTGATGGAAGCTGCACGTGTCGCCAATATCCCTTTATTTTCTCAATCCGTAGGCAGTTTATTCGGCCTCTTTTTTACGGAAAGCACCGTCATTCGAAGAGAAGCCGATGTAAAACGTTGTGATGTTGAGCGCTTTAAACGATTCTTTCATGCCATGTTAAAAGAAGGCGTTTATTTTGCGCCTTCTGCTTTTGAAGTCGGTTTTGTATCTTCTGCGCATAGCAAAACAGAAATAGATCAAACCTTGCAAGCGGCTGAAAAAGTCTTTGCTAGATTGAATGCACCAGTGTCCCAAATGGTTTGATAACGGCAAGCAAAATAATCGCTGCTAAAAATAACACGGGCACTTCATTGATTAAGCGATAAAAAACGTGTCCATGTTGATTGCGGTCTTGTTTGAATGCGAATAAACATTTGGCTAGATAGATATGATAGATGAGCAGTAATGCGATTAAGCCTAGTTTGATATGCAGCCAAGGTTGTTGCATATAAAAATGGGGATTGGTGTTGATGATGAGTATCCCGAATAAAAGTGTAAAAATAGCGCCGGGCGTCATGATGCCAAAATATAATTTACGTTCCATGATTTTGAATCGCTCAATGCTGATGCTGTCTTCTGCCATGGTGTGATAGACAAATAAACGGGGTAAATAAAATAGACCAGCAAACCAGGTGACCATGAAGATAAGGTGAAAGGCTTTGAACCATAACATGAGCAATAATCCTTTAATAAAGAGTGGCAGGAGTATAACCTTAATTACCTTATTCTGGTATGCTACACGGCAAAACGAGGTGACACATGTCTGATACACTTATTTTTACTCACAATGCAGCGGCTAAAGTTTTAGAACTTATCCAGGAAGAGAATAATTTCAATTTAAAATTACGGGCTTTTGTGACGGGCGGCGGTTGTTCTGGGCTTCAATATGGGTTCACGTTTGATGAAGTAGCGGCAGCAGATGATACTGTTGTCAGTCAATCCGTTGGTGCCGTTTCCGTGCAATTACTCGTCGATCCTTTGAGTTTGCAATATCTTGCTGGTGCTGAAATTGACTACAAACAAGACATAGAAGGCGAAGAATTCATTATTCGCAACCCCAATGCCAAGACCACTTGTGGTTGCGGTTCCTCTTTTGCGACGGATTAAAAAATTTTTATTTGAATAATCAGTTAGTTGCTTGATTGGTTCCCATTTAAGATTGATTTAATGCATATCATTTATAATCTTACAGTTAACTCAAGATGAAAACCCAGATGGGGTATTGAAAGAATGAAGACGAGAATAAGCGATGCTTTGCGGGATAAAGTTCAAGATTATATTAATACGCATGAAGTAGAGCTTGATGAAATTAATCAGCAGAAGACCGCTACGTTTCAGTTAATTAAAAAACAGATAGATGCAAACACCTTAACAGCCGACAAGTTGATAGATATTCTCTCAGGGTTGGATAGTCGTCAATCAACCAATTTATTTGCCGCAGGTATCGCAGGTGTTGCCAGTACAGATAGTAATGCTGCCAAGTTGATTAAAGAATTATTCATTGCATTGGGTAGGCGGCTATCTCTAGCCAATTTGAATTGGAAAAGATTGTTCACCATTGGAAAGGGGGTGTATCGGGCAAGCAAAATGTTACTCGTGATAACATAGTCATTATTAAGGATTTTGATTATGATAAGTTTTCGAGCGAAAAAATTGTTGGGCCGCTTGCTGCTAAGTATAAAAAAAGAATTTTTAACGAAATGGTCAGTGACTGGAAAGCCAATCCTTATGATGAAGAAAAACGGTATCGTTTAGATCATGAGTTATGGGGAAAGATTTTTCCATTTATTGTGGATTTGAATGCGCCGGAAATAGAGCGAAAAAATAATCTATCGTTATTGGGGGATGAGTTTTCTAAATTGCTTAATAAACGTGATATGGAAAATTTCACCAAGAAGATGGGTGAGTTACAAAAAATCTGTCCGTCATATATTTCTGAATTGCTAGCTGAGTTAGCGAAACATGATTTTGCATTAGGAGAATATCCAGGCGAATTGTTAAGTGCGGCCCTTAGTATTATTAAAATAAACCCAGATCATTGGCTCATTCCGCATTTTCTTCATTGTGATCATCGATTAGCGACAGAAATTATTTTCGTGCTTCCAGATGAATTTATTAAATTGAATCCAGGCATGCAAACGAGAGTCCTAGATAATTTTTTAATTACTGCAAAGACTTCATATGAAGCTAAAGAAAGGTTAAATGGAATAATAAATAGCGCAGATAATGTTATTAACAAGTTTGTATTACAACGTTTTGAAGCAGATAAGATAGCGAAAGAAAATGCTCAGCGTGAAGATGCGTTAGTGAAAAAAGGTTTTCAAGAAGCAAAAAAGCAACTACGTTTCGATACTCAAGGTCGAATGATTGTAGTCGGTGATGTGGTTTGCAGTCTTGATGTGAAAAAAACGATTTTTGAGAATTTATTTGTTGGATGGGTTGCAGGCGAAGGAAGTTTAAACGAAAGAAGTGCACTAGCAAAAGCCGCTAGGGCTTTATTTGATCTACCATCTCGCAGCAGCATTATTCCCCTGCAAGAAGAAATGGAAATGCATATGCGATTGGTGTCGCGTGTCATAGCTAAGCATGCTGTAGGATTTAATATACTCGTTGAGAATAGCGGTGGTTGGAAGTTCATTTGCGATCGTGCAGCAATCGAAATAAATAAGAAGGTAAAAGAAAAATTTCAAGCGGCATTATTGAAAGCCTATGATGGAAATAATAACCCCAAAATTACTATTTCTATCTTAAATAAAGAATTATCAGCAGCGAGAAAAGAGCTCGCTCTCTTTGCTAAACAAGTCTTGCTGCAAACATTGTTGGGAGTAGGTGTTGAGAAAAATGATCTTGAAACATCTATCGATAATATCGATGAGCATGCCTTTCAGCAAACTACCGCAACAAATTTAAAATACATTCGTACCGATCTCGATTTGCAATCGTGCGTAGAACTGAGTGAGACAGATATAACGGCGCATCATAAGAAAAAGCAAGACGATCATTATTATTCAGCAACACGCATAGTGCATAGAAACCATTATGATGGAAAAAATGTTATGCCATCATTGAGAGCAGGGCTTGCAATACGAGTGCCATCTATAGCAGTCGTCAATGAATTAGAACATGCAGAAGCGGTGCGTGATGTTGCGCATCAATTACGTGATAATTATAAACTGATTCAAGATCAGTTAGGTGGTTACGATGGACCCATGACGTATAATTTATTAACGTCTTTGCATTCTAAATTATGGGATATCACGGCGGATAGAAAAAATCGTCAGCGTAAAAGTGCGGCGCGTATTTTTAAGGGTGCACATCTGTTTAATCGAGACCAAGTTTTAGATAAGAAATCGAATAGTTTGTGGTATGTGCAAAATATTGCAGTGAATCAACATACCAATAATCTGGATTACAATAGCTTCGATGATGCAACAGCAGAAGCAACGGTGATGGCAGAAATAGCCATGTTATCGAATTTCGCAGCGAATGCTGCGTGTTTGCCTCCTGCTATGCGTGCACAAATAGAAAACGAATATACTGAAGTGCACGCGGAATACGTGAATTTTTTACGTAGCAATGTGCAAGGTGATTTGTATTTCAGACATTCTGATGAAGGTAAGCAAGTAGTCGAGCGATTGAAATTGTTCAAGCAGTATTTAAGCGTTAATAAAAAAGCACTAGTCGTTGATAATGTACCCGTCACAGAGCTTGCCATGAAAACATTAATGAAAATAATGAGCATGGATAAGCATTGGGAAAAATCGTACGGCGCATTAGTGCAATCACTTTCCATTTATATTGAATACGCATCACAAGGTGGGTGTAAGAGTGCGAATGAGCGTTATCACATGATAGCGGGCACGGTTGATGTGTTGGATTCGTCAGAGAAAGTAGATCCATCTAAAGAAGAAGATGTCAGAGTGAAAGTGGTTAATGCAATGAGATCATTTTTAAATGAAGATGATGATAAGCATAACCTGAAAGAAGTGCGTGCTAGTTTGAATAACGCATTGAATGAGTTAAATTTACACGGTGCGGATGTGGGTAAAGAAGATCAGGGGTCAGCGAATAAGCAGGAAGCGTCTCATCCGACTTTGTTTACGCCTAAAAGTGGTGAGGTGTCGCGAGGGGAGATGAATACGAATGTTGGTTTGCCGCCGGACTTTACGAATGTGTATGCTGAAGGCGCATCAGCCATGCAAGCACATAAAGGTGATCACGTGGCGGATTTAAAAGTTGCGCTGGAAAATGCAGTGGAAGTGGTGAATAACCACAGATTAGATATTTAACTCCGCGATTGACATAGCTAACATCATCAAGCAAAATTCACCCTCGATTTTACAGGAGGGATTCCCGAGCGGCCAAAGGGATCAGACTGTAAATCTGACGGCTTACGCCTTCGAAGGTTCGAATCCTTCTCCCTCCAATGGTTTACGCGGGTGTAGTTCAATGGTAGAACTTCAGCCTTCCAAGCTGATAGCGTGGGTTCGATTCCCATCACCCGCTGATTTGGCTTTGTATGAATAAATTAAGCCGCCCACATAGCTCAGTCGGTAGAGCACTTCCTTGGTAAGGAAGAGGTGACCGGTTCGATTCCGGTTGTGGGCTTTGATCAATAGATAGGAGCATACTCCATGGGTAAGCAAGTATTTGAGCGAACAAAACCACACGTTAACGTAGGCACGATAGGTCACGTGGATCACGGTAAGACGACGTTAACAGCGGCATT